>Ga0256847_1001838_pt1 | contig 9996 bp, 9 predicted proteins | sample TeddybearmetaG_FD_189099 | JGI IMG/M metagenome (GOLD analysis project Ga0256847, IMG submission 189099) | Hydrothermal vent microbial communities from East Pacific Rise, Pacific Ocean - Teddybear | ecosystem: Environmental > Aquatic > Marine > Hydrothermal vents | place: Pacific Ocean: East... | reverse complement strand
GTAAAGTGGCTGATAATTTCAAAGAAACTATGCAAATTCAATTTGATAATTATCTTCCTCAATGGAACTATGTTGCTATTTCTAAAAATATATAAGTTTCGAATGTTATTAAATTCTTAATCCTTAAGGGCTTCATTAAAATAATTTAAAGAATGATATAATAGCCCCTGTTCATTAATCAAATTTGCATAATAACTATCTTTTTCTAGATGTTCTGCCAATAAACTACTTAAAGTATGCAACCAACGTTCTTTTTCATTTTTACTCATATGTAAATGAGCGCCAAGTTCTGGTTCTATAAAAGTATTTTGAAATAAAACGTGATGTTCATTTAACCCCTGTTCTGAACTATTAAATTCATAAGTTTGGCTATACCAATCATAAAAATCTGGCGCGTATTCAGCGAGTTGTTTAATTCGGTAAGCAGGTAACCAAATCACAACAGGGCGATTAATTTTTGCCAAAGCAGAACGTCGCCAATTGAGTTGTTGTAATGTTTTATTAAGTTCTTGTTGTTGATTTGGTAAAGCATCACTCAATTGATAAATAAAAACTAAATTTTCTTTGGGGCAGTTTTGTAGTTGATGGGTTAACCAAGCATCAAGGGTATTATTTTGTAAGGCATCCTTATCAATATTGATTTCACAAACGGCTCTTTTTAGTTGATTACTTAATAAAGCCCCTAAACGTTGTTGTTCTGTGGTTAAATTACTTAAACAAAAAAAGAGATTAAAGTCATTTTCGGTACGATTTAAGGTTTTTTTTAGTCTATTAAGAATATCTTGTTCAGGGGTTGTCATAATTGTCTAACGCATTTTGTAACCAACCTAATTTTTTTAAAATTTGATGTGGTTTTGCCCAACGGTTGCCATTTTGATATTCTAAAATAAGGCGTAAGTTTAATAAGCGGGAAAAACTTTCATCTGCTGAAACTCGCCCGCTATCAATGACTTCTTTTAATAAAGCAACGTCTTCTTTGCGCAGTAACCGATCATATTCTTTTTAAACTATCAATGGCATATTTAATATCTATTGCGATGATTTTATCCGCTTCGGTTTCGGTTGCCATCCGTACCAAGCGCATTAAATCCCGCACAACGCCCCACTGTTTTTTGCTAATTCAGCTAATAAATCTTCATTTTCAAAAACCTGATTGATATCAACTCGCTTTTTAATAATATTTTTAAGCGCTTCAATTCCTTCGTTATCAATTTTAACCATGGGTAAAACAATAAATCGATCAAAATCGGTGCCGAGGTTTTCATTGTAAGCGAGTGAAATCGGCACGGTATAAATAATATGGCAATTGGGAGCGCGTAAACGTTCGGCATTTTTTACAAATAATTCACTGTGACTTGAAAAACCTTCTTTATTCAGGGTGTATTGCATTTTTTCAATGCCATCAACAATTAAAACAAAATCTTTAACTCGATAGGCTTCATCAATATTGGTTGCTATGGGAATTGTCATAATCATTAAATATCGGTAAAAAAAGATAAGGAAAGTTTAGCATATTTAATAAAACGATCTTTCAGTCTTTAATGATTTTTTGTTCCCACATTCTGTGTGACTGCCACTAAAGTTAATAACTAAGTTATTGAAATGTAGGATGGGAACGAGAAAACTCCGCTTGCATCACCATAAATCGGAGCGCCTAAACAACTTTTTTTTCCTAGTAAAAGCGATTAAGATATGTTAGCTTAATATATAGAATCTCTTAAATTTAGAGGCTCTTTACAAAAAATGGTATCTTACGAGGGGCAGGTTTTCTCGTTTATAGAGAATTATAGCAAATAAAATGATGTTTTTTGTTTCTCAATCACCTTGTAACTTGTAATGATACCTACCTAAAAACTTAACAGGATAAACTAATGAAAAGCTTTAATATCCATTCTCCTCCATATTGAAATTTGATTGATAAAACCGAAAAATTCAACCTTATTTTTAATATACATAACAAATGCTATGAATTATTATTTTTTTAAACTTAATACTGACCGCTATGTACTGGAGAAAGGCATGACCACAAAAAAAACAAGTAATTTTCCTATTATTTCTGAGCTGCTAAAAATATTGCATCTTACGATCAAAATAGCAAAAGCCTCAGCTACATTAATCATAATGCTTTTATGAATGTTGAAGCAAAATGGTATAAACGCCCTAAAATTAAAGTAAAGCCGCTGTTGAAATTAAAGACAATGGTTCTGGCTTAACTGTTCAAGAAATTATTCGTTATCTTACCACTAGGTGTGGATTTTGGGCAAGGCACTCATGAATTATGTTTAATTCAAGTTTATATTTTAATTATGGTAATTAGATTAATTATATCAGGTTAATAAGTAATCTTAACCGCATCTTCTCCTAAAAATAATTGTAATTTTCTTAAGCATTCATTGGTGGGTTCAATATCCCAATCGTCACCAAATTTAACAATGCCTTTAAAATTATTATGTTGATAATAAAAACGAATAGGGCAGGTTCCACCTTGATAGGGTTTTAAAATGGTTGCCAGTTGTTGACTTAAATCAGGTGCTTTTAGATGTTTTTTACTGAGTGTTTCTATCGATGCTTTTAAATATAAGGTTTTAGCATAGAGTCCGCGAGCATGTTCAATATCTAAAACTTTATCGACTTTAAGACTGACCCCACCCCGATATTCATCATAGCTGGCGTGTCCTTTGACTAACAGAATTTTTTCATTGACTAATAAATCTCGATATTCTTCATAAGCATCAGTAAATAAAGTGGCTTCAATTCGCCCTGTGCGATCATCTAATAAAACATTTGCCATTCGTCCGCGTTGGGTATTGCGTTGATTAACTGCCATAACTAAGCCAATAATAGTCACAGGCGTGCCTTTTTGACGATATTTATTTTCATCAGTTGGCTGTTCAACTGAAATATTGGCAATGCGGGTATTGGCTAATTTTTCTATTTCATTTTGATAGGCATCAATGGGATGTCCTGTTAAATAAAGCCCTAAGGTTTCTTTTTCAGCATGGAGGCGTTCTTCATCTTCCCATTCGGGTAAAGGCGGCGGAATAATTTTAGGATCGGGTTTGGTACTAGCAGGTTCTAACATGGCAAAGAGATCACCTTGTCCGCTGGCAAGCCCTGCTTGGTATTGTTGTGCCATTTTAAGTGCAATGGGTAAACAATGCATTAAACTGGCACGGGTTTCATTAAAACAATCCATCGCGCCTGAACGAACTAAAGCTTCTAAAACCCGTTTATTGACTTTGCGTAAATCATTGCGACAACAAAAATCAAAAAGATCTCGATAATCTCCGTTTTTTTCATGATCGGTAATAATGGTTTCAATGGCCGCTTCTCCCGCCCCTTTAATGGCGCCTAGACCATAAATAATTTCTTTATCTTTTCCTACGGTAAATTTATATTTTGAGGCATTTAAATCAGGGGCTTGTACTGCTAATTCCATCATTCGACAGTCTTCAATTAAAAAAACCACTTTATCTGTATTATCCATATCCGCCGATAATACCGCTGCCATAAATTCAGCAGGATAATGGGCTTTTAACCATAATGTTTGATAAGAAACAAGTGCATAGGCGGCAGAATGGGATTTATTAAAACCATAACCTGCAAATTTTTCCATTAAATCAAAAATATGGCGGGCAATTTCTTCATCAACTCCGCGTTCGACCGAGCCTTTAACAAAAATTTCGCCTTGTTTTTGCATTTCTTCGGGTTTTTTCTTACCCATTGCACGGCGTAATAAATCCGCCCCACCTAAACTATAACCTGCTAGAACCTGTGCTATTTGCATCACCTGTTCTTGGTATAAAATAACCCCATAAGTGGGTTGTAAAATGGGTTCTAAATCGGGATGATCATAAACAACTTCTTGAATCCCATGTTTTCGGGCAATAAAATCATCCACCATGCCCGAACCCAATGGACCTGGACGAAATAAAGCAACTAAGGCGGTAATATCTTCAAAATCATCAGGTTGTAATTTTTTAATCAGATCTTTCATACCACGGGATTCAAGTTGGAACACCGCCGTTGTTTCACACCGTTTTAATAAAGCAATGGATTTGGCTTCATTCATGGGGATTTCAGCAATATCAATGGCTTTTTCCCCCGCTTTTTCGCGTTCTTTATTAATTGTTTGTAATGCCCAATCAATAATGGTGAGGGTCCGCAAACCTAGAAAGTCAAATTTAACTAAACCAACGGCTTCAACATCATTTTTATCAAATTGAGTGACTAAGTTATCGCCGCTGGCTTCACAATAAAGGGGGGAAAAATCCGTTAAAAGACCTGGCGCAATGACCACACCACCCGCATGTTTGCCAACATTTCGGGTAATGCCTTCAAGGCGTTTTGCCATTTTAATTAAGTCTCGAACTTCTTCGTTTTTATCGACCATTTCAGCCAAATCGTCGCTTTCTTCTAACGCCTTGGTTAAAGTCATGCCAATTTCAAAAGGAATGGCTTTAGAAATACGATCATTAAAACCATAAGGATGCCCTAAAACTCGTCCAACATCTCGCACCACCGCTTTTGCCGCCATAGAACCATAGGTAATAATTTGCGAAACTGAATTTTTACCATAAGTTTGTGCGACATATTCAATCACTCGATCACGTCCTTCCATGCAAAAATCAATATCAAAATCTGGCATTGAAACCCGTTCAGGATTTAAAAATCGTTCAAATAATAATTCATGTTCAATCGGATCTAAATCAGTAATTTTAAGCGCATAAGCAACCAAAGAACCTGCACCTGAACCCCGTCCTGGTCCAACAGGAATTCGTTCATCTTTAGCCCATTGAATAAAATCGGCAACAATTAAAAAATAACCTGGAAAACCCATATTATTAATAACATCTAATTCTATTTTTAAACGTTTATCATAAATATCACGGGCATCAGGTTGTTGTGCTTGGTCTCCTAAAATTTTAACTAAGCGTTCTTCTAATCCTTTTTCTGATAATTGGCAAAAATATTGTGCTTCGGTTAAGCCTTTAGGAATCGGGAATTGGGGTAAATAATTTTTACCTAAAGTTAATTCAATATTACAACGTTTGGCAATTTCAACGGTATTAGCCAAAGCTTCGGGAATGTCTTTAAATAATTCACACATTTCCGCTTCACTACGAAAATATTGTTGTTCTGAGTAAATACGGGGGCGGCGACTATCATCTAAAGTCCGCCCTTGATTAATGCAAACTCGAATTTCATGAGCATCAAAGTCTGCTTTATTTAAAAAACGGACATCATTGGTTGCAACCACAGGAATATCAAATTCCATCGCTAAAGCAATGGCTTGATGTAAATATTTTTCTTCTAAATCCCGTCCTGTTCGAGTTAATTCTAAATAAAAACGTTGATCAAATAAGGGGGTCCAGAATTCAACTTGTTGTTTTAATAATGTTTTTTCATTATGTAATAAAGCCTGTCCAATGGCGCTATATTGTCCGCTTATAGTAATTAATCCCGCACAATTTTCAGCATCTAACCAAGCTTGATCTAGCATTGCCAAACCTAAATGTTGTCCTTTTTGATAAGCCCGAGAAATCAAGCGAGTTAAATTTAAATAACCTGTTTTATTTTGGACTAAAAATAATTGGCGAAAGGGTTGATTGCTATTTTCAGGATTGCGAATTAATAAATCTGCCCCACAAATGGGTTTTATACCAGCCCCAATGGCGGCTTTATAAAATTTAACAAACCCAAATAAATTAACCTCATCTGTTATTGCAAGGGCAGGCATTTTATCTTCTAATGTTTGAGCAATCAGCGGTTTTATTCGACAGATACCATCAACAATGGCATATTCTGAATGAAGGTGTAAATGAATAAATTGGGGCATAAAAATAGATATTAAAATTAATTATTATAATGTTGATTATAGACTTAGTTTAACTTTTCTAATCTATTGATTTTATTTTTATCCAAATTTTGTGAAAAATCCCGTCCTTCAGGTCGGGAATATAAACAAAATATTTTAATCTTAATAAGTTTTTTGCTATCATTCATATATACCGCAGGACATGCAGAATTTTAAGTCGGAGTATCTATTAATATACTTTAAATATGGAACTAAAAATCCATCCTCCTAAATTTCTCCCTCCACCATCAACGGACGCATTGCATTCAACATATTTGCAAATAAAGCAGGATGCTCCTCCGCCTGTTTCCTCAATAACAATTTCATAGATTCCCTTTGAGTCGGTTTACTAAAACAAGCAGGACAAGAATCGGCAACAATGGGCAACTCTGCTTGTTGAGCAAAATCACTAAATTGATTTTCCCGAGCATAAACTAAAGGGCGGATAATTCTTAAATCTCCGTCATTATTACGATAATGGGCTTTCATTGTGCGTAAATCCCCGCCAAAGAAAACGGACATCATAAAAGATTCTGCAAAATCATCTAAATGTTGGGCTAAAGCTAAAACATTATAATTTTGTTCTCGACAAGTTCGATACATAATCCCACGTTTCATGCGGGAACAATAAGCACAAAAAGATCCGCCTTTTTTTAGTTTTTCTTCCGCTTGGCGCATAATGGGTTGTTGTTGATAAAACCAAGGAATGCCGAGGTATTGATAATAATTGGTTAATAATTGCGGTTCAAATCCTTCTATTTCAGGATCAACCGTAATAACGGCTAAATCAAATTTAACAGGGGCATATTGTTTTAAATGTAATAAGATATGTAATAAACTTAATGAGTCTTTACCACCTGAAACACCTAATAAAATACGATCTCCGTCTTTAATCATTTTAAAATCAGCAATGGCTTTACCCACTTTTCTCATAATGGCTTTAGGCGGTTTAATTTGTTGTGTTTTTTGCATGGCTAATTAATAGGGCAGTCGTTGCGGATTGTCAAGCCAAGTTTGAAAGACAGCGATACCTTCTGTGGCTAATAATTGTTGGCTGGCTAATTGGCGTTGTGTTATAGATAAGGCGATTTGTTGATAAATAAAATCATCATCAAACCCCGCCTTTTGAGCGGCTTTTTTATCACTGGCATAAATAAGTTGCGGAATATGTGCCCAATAAATTGCGGCTAAACACATGGGGCAAGGTTCGCAACTACTATAAATAACGCTATTTTTTAGATCGTGACTGTTGATATTTTGGCAGGCTTGGCGAATTGCCATTATTTCAGCGTGGGCGGTTGGATCGGTACGGCTAACGACTTGATTCCAGCCTTCTCCAATAATTTGTTTATTTTGTACAATGACCGCGCCAAAAGGTCCGTTTTTGCCTGATTTTGAATATTGTTTGGCTAAATTAATCGCCCGCCTTAAGAAAAATTCATGATTCATAAATCAATATGAATGCCTTCGGCATTTAATTTATTGATTTTATCCCGAAGATAACGCTGAAATTCAGGTTGTTTTTTATAAATATTTTGACTGATATATTCTAATGATGAAATAAAATGAAAAGGTTTTAACCAGCCTTCAATCCGAAAAACTTCTTGTCCTTCACTAAAAAATAATAAACTTGGAGCATATTGAATGTTTAATTTTTCCGCCCATTGTTGCATTGAAATTTTTAAGCCTTTGGGGGTTGTGATGGTTTGATTTGAAAAACGATCAAGCAACACGATTTGAAATTTTTCAAATTCTTTTTTAAGCTGGGATTCTTTATTAATATTTTGATGTAGTTCATCACAACTGGCACACTTTGATTGTTCAAATAAGACTAATAAGGGTTTTTTTGGGGTCGTCTTAGATAAATTATAAGGGGCTTGTAAATAACTCGGATCTTGATAAATTTGTGGCTTTGTTTTTACTTGTTGGGTGGCTTGATAAAAATCTCTAAAAGATTGTTTTTTTTCTAAATGTTGACCAATATAATTAATAACCGCTAAAACTTGATGCGGTTGATAATAACCATTTAATTGTTTAATTATTTTTCCTTGTTCATCTATAAATAATAAAGTCGGGGTATGTTGAATATTTAACGCTTTAGTAAAGTCTTTCTCTGTCGTTTCTTGACCAGAAAAATCAATGACTTCTCGATCACCCCAAATATTCAACTCAATTAAATTAAAATATTTTTGAATTTGATGGCTAATTTCAGGATCTAAAAAACTTTCTTTAATTAATTTAGCGCAATAAGGACAACCCGCTTGATGAAAGTATAACAGCACCCGTTTATTTTCCGCCTTGGCTTCGCTTACTTCTTCAGGCATTTCTAAAAAAGAATCTTTAAACCAAGCAGGATGCTCTAAAGCATAAAGCGGGGTTAAAAAAGAAATCATAACAAAAGTTAAAATAAAGCAGCGCATGCTTGTCTCCAAAATAAAAAAAATACTGATTAATCTAAGTTTAGTGTTTTTATTAATTAATATTCAAAATATTCTCAAGCGCTTCTTGTATTTGCTCATTATTCAAGGTCACACCTTTATCTTTTTTAATCACCATTCTAATTTTTGTAATCACATCTTCGGTTAAAAGTGAACTGACAATATTATTTTCACTTAGGGCATTTTTTTCTTCCCATACTTTCTCAATCAGTTTTTTTCGAGTCAATCCATAGCGGGAAATTAAAGTTAATGATTCAGCGTCTTGTTGTGTGATCTCAGTGGCTAAATTAACATTAAAAACAAGATGTCCTTCAACTCTATCTTCTATGGCAATATGATAAACCTGCCATTCCACTAAATTGGTTAAAAGAACCCATCGAATACCCGAATATGCGCCATAAGACGTGGCTTGAAAAATTTGTTTTTTTCTTAAAGCCATACCTGCTCTTTTTAATTCAACAACTAAAACATCCTCGTCATTAATATTTAAAACATAATCCGCTTTTCGACCTTGTATATTTTGTTCCGCTTTGACTTCTTCCATTTTATAACCAAAAATATCAAGAAAAATTTTATCTAAAATCATTCTTGTATTACTTTCATTTAATTTTTTTTCAACGGCATCTTGTATGGTCGGTAAAATTTGTTTAAATTCATTTAATAAAGAGGTTGAGCTCTCTAAAAACATTTGTTGGGGCGAGCGCCTTATTTTTTTTAATCCGCCATTATTGGCATTGCCTTGATATAAAGCTTCTAAATTTACGTTATATTGGTTTGCAATAACGGATAATCCTTGATTAAATCCTTGACCAATGGCTTTAAATTTCCATTGGTTGTTATGTAAATAAAGCTCACCCACCATTAAGGAAACTTCTTTATTTTCAATATCAAGATGACATTGAATTAATTCCTCTGTGGCTCTTTCATTGTCATAAATATGTAAACTAATTTCATCGACCATACTAAAATTTTGTTTTCGCTCTTCGGCTTGATCAATGGTTAAAACAAAAACGATTCTTTTTATATCATGGGGGATTTTTAATAAAGAAATATGAAATGCGCGATTAATTTTGACATTTTTGGGGCTGGTTTGTAATGAAATACATTGTTCTTTATTGGTCGGATGATTATAAAAAATAAAATCATTATTATTTCTAATAACTTTATTATTTGAAAGTAAAAAAGCACTGGCATCCACTTCAATTTCACTATTACCTTTTACATTCCATGTAAAACCAATTAAGACATTATTTTTTGTATATTGGACCGTATCCAATAAAATGTTTTCTCCTTTTCTTAAATGTATCATTGCTTCTAAAATGCCTCATAAATATTCATTAATATAAAATTTTATGGGGTTTTTAATTAATCACCCCGCCTTTATAACCACCAAATTCCGCAAACCCGTTTCATTAGGTACTTTTAATTCAATTGTTGTTATTTGCCAATGTTCATCTTCTTGGAGCTGTTTTATTTCAGCAATGGGTAATTGCCCTTTCATACATAAAAAAGCGCCGTTATCAGCCAATAAAGCCCGTTCATATTTAATAATATCAAGTAAGTTGGCAAAAGCGCGGCTGGTTACTAAATCAAATTTTAGTTGAATATCTTCAACTCGTTGGTTTAATACCTCAATATTATCCAATTTTAATGTAAATTTGGCTTGTAACATAAACCGCGTTTTTTTATTATTTGAATCAA
>Ga0256847_1001837_pt1 | contig 9998 bp, 12 predicted proteins | sample TeddybearmetaG_FD_189099 | JGI IMG/M metagenome (GOLD analysis project Ga0256847, IMG submission 189099) | Hydrothermal vent microbial communities from East Pacific Rise, Pacific Ocean - Teddybear | ecosystem: Environmental > Aquatic > Marine > Hydrothermal vents | place: Pacific Ocean: East... | reverse complement strand
CAAAGCACTTGAATCACTCGTTCAAGTTCTTCTTCGCGCCCCACCAGCGGGTCAATCCGACCGGCCTTGGCTTCTTCATTCAAATTTGTTGCGTATAACGCAAGTGCAGATTGCCCCGTACCCTCTGGCCCGGCCTCCTCGCCTTCGCTTTCACCGACGCCGCCGGTCTCTTCCTCACCCGGCACTTTGCTGATGCCATGAGAAATATAATTCACAACGTCTATGCGCGCGATACTTTGTTGTTTGAGAAAATATACAGCCTGACTTTCTTGCTCACTAAAGATGGCAACCAAGACATTAGCGCCTGTCACCTCCTTTCGGCCAGAAGACTGCACATGGAAAACAGCACGTTGTAGCACCCGCTGGAATCCGAGTGTGGGCTGAGTTTCACGCTCGCTGTCACCTGCTGGAATCAGCGGTGTTGTTGAATCGATGTATTGTTCTAGATCAGTGCGCAGTTTTTCGATCTCCGCGCCGATTTTTCGCAAAACATCTATGGCGATATCATTATCGAGCAGGGACAGCAATAAATGCTCTACCGTCATAAATTCATGGCGCTTGCTCTTCGCTGTGCGGAAAGCTTCATTCAGCGTCGTCTCTAAATCTTTGCTTAACATGTAACTCGCTTTTGCAAATAGTGCCTAGTCAGTCATTTCGATTGTAGACATCAGTGGGTGATTATTTTCCTGAGAGTACAAGTTGACCTGTTCAGATTTGGTTTCCGCTATATCGCGCGGAAATATGCCGACATTTGCCGCACCTTCAGTGTGTACGGTAAGCATAATCTGTGTCGCCTTTTCTCTATTCATGGCAAAAAACTGTTCCAGAATGTGAACCACAAACTCCATCGGTGTGTAGTCATCATTCATCAGCATGACTTTATACATAGATGGCCGCTTTAGCTCCGGATCTGCGATCGCTGTGGCGAGACCACCTTCTCTATCGTGATCTGTACCACCACCTTCGTCTTCAGACCCTTGATTCCGAATACTAGTACAGTGGAATTGTCGCGCTGTCATCTTAAGGTTAGTCCATTCATCAGCAATATCGTTCACAACACTTAAAAATGCGTGTCTATTTGAGCATTAATCATAACCGCTTTGCTGGGAGCCTGTCTTTGGCCTGTTCAGTCACGGAACTACAACAGAACTGGGGGCACCCACGCCGCTTTTCAACACTCAGTGCGCCAATTTATTGCCGATTCTTCCCCTTGACGTAGTGCCAATTTTTGACCAAAGTCGGCTGGTTGGTCGGCCGCATAGTATTCAGCATCAAATGTGACCGGCTGAGGGAGGCAAAAAAGCCTACGCGATGATTACGAAGTAACTGCTTGGGAGGGCGGTCGTAATGGCAATAGGTAAAGTAAAATGGTTCAACAATGCCAAAGGGTACGGGTTTGTCCTACCTGATGACGGCGGCGAAGATTTATTTATACATTATTCCGCGATTCAAATGGACGGCTATAAAACACTCAAAGCTGGGCAAGATATTCAGTTCGACGTAGTTGAAGGGCCCAAAGGCTTGCATGCTGTCAACATTCAAGATGTGGATGGTGGGCAAATCACTACAGTTGAGCTCGATGCAACGGAAGATGCCACGCTTGGTGTGTCAGTCGACCTAGAACTCGACAATAACGAGAATGAGATCTCAAGTACTACAACGGGAGCATCTTCCGGCTAAGCTGGCGGCGAACAAGTTTGGGTTATACACACAGAATTTGCCCTATTTTGTGGTGAGCGTGCTTGGCCCTGGAGGTCTAGTGTCATGTGCTTAAATGTTCGAGATTAGGTCTTTTTGTCTACTTGCCACTGATGTGCACGTTGATGATCCGCTTCACTGGATTGGACCCAGCGAACGCCTTTTACGGTATGCTCTTTCTTCCAAAATACTGCGTCTGTCTTGAGATAATCCATCACAAATTCGGCACCCGCGAAAGCTGCATCTCGGTGAGCTGAGGCTACTGCAACCAAAACAATCTGCTCAGCAGGCGCCATGGTGCCTACCCGATGGAACACTTGAATTTCTAGCAACGGCCAACGACTTTCCGCTTTCGATAAAATCTGTTCAATACTCTGTTCGGTCATGCCTGGATAGTGCTCTAATGTCAGTGTCGCTACCTCTGACGCGTCGCCCGTCGTCAAATTCCTGTCCCGTACCAAACCCGTAAATGTGACCAATGCACCTAAGGATGAACCATGGCGCGTCCTCATATCGGCCATAACTGCACCCACATCAAAATCCGCTTCTTGTACATGCACTTGCGTGATCATATCTTCAACTTCCACATATCATTGACGCTAGCCACCAGTTACTGGGGGCAGAAATGCGATTTCATCTCCAGCATGCAATTGGACTTCACCGTCAATGAGTTGCTGGTTTATCGCGATCCGTACATTGTCTCGCTGTAGTTCGCCCAAAGCCTCATCAGCTATATATGTCGCCAGTACCTGCCACAATTCATCAATAGTTGTCGCGTTAAGCACAAGCTCTGAGTGGCCTACGACCTCTCTCAAAGACGCGAAAAATACAACTCTCACAGCAGTATTGCTCATACGCTTAGTTTCTTTTCTGCCCGTTGATAGTCGCCACTCTTGCCGCCCTGCTTCTCCCATAAGCTCAAATCATCGATCACCATGGCCTTGTCTATAGCCTTACACATGTCATATACCGTCAACGCGGCGACACTGGCGGCTGTAAGCGCCTCCATTTCAACACCAGTTTGTCCACTGACGCAGCATTCTGCACGAATAGTTAATTCGTGATCTGAGGCTATATCAAAATCAACTTGCACCTTAGTGAGCGGTAACGGGTGACACAGTGGAATCAGATCCGAGCATCGTTTTGCCGCTTGGATGCCGGCTATTCGAGCCACTGCCAGTACTTCACCTTTCTTCAATTTATCCTCGACAATGGCCTGTAACGTCGCTGGCGCCATGCGTATGGTAGCCCCGGCCACCGCGCGCCGCTGGGTCACGGACTTAGCCGAGACATCGACCATATTCGCCTCTCCAGCGCTGTTGATGTGGCTCAAAGGTTGATCTGTCATATAATCATCGCCTTGCTTAGCTTGTAAAAATCTCTTCGAAATCCCGGGCATTATGCCTGAACTGCCACGCTTCAAACTAATCGAAGTGCTAGAATATCCTGCCTAAATCCCCCAGCATTGATACATAGAAGTTAAATGGCTTCACAGTCCATCCAGCGAAACAGCAAAGTCATCCTCGGTATGTCCGGTGGCGTAGATTCCTCCGTAGCGGCGCATCTTTTGTTAGAAGCGGGCTATGCCGTTGAGGGCCTGTTCATGAAAAACTGGGATGAAGATGATGGTACCGAATACTGTAGCGCGCTGGAGGATTTAGCTGACGCGGAACGTGTCAGTAAAAGCTTGGGGATAAAACTGCACACTGCTAATTTTGCCGCGGAATATTGGGATAATGTGTTTGAAGATTTCCTCACCGAGTATCGCGCCTCACGAACACCTAACCCCGATGTGTTGTGTAACCGCGAAATTAAATTTAAGCAATTCGTAAACTACGCAGAACGCCTCGGCGGTGACTATATCGCAACAGGGCATTATGTACGTAGCCTTGGCCAGGCCGAGCACTACGAAATTTTGAAAGGTCTTGATACAAACAAAGATCAAACCTATTTTCTGCAGGCAGTACCACGCCAACAATTAGAAAAATGCCTATTCCCACTCGGCGACTGGCAGAAGAAAGACGTTCGTGCCTGTGCCGAACGACTTGGTCTCCACAATCATGGCCGCAAAGACAGTACCGGCATTTGTTTTATTGGAGAACGCCGTTTCGCTGATTTTCTTAGTCGCTATATCAAAAACAAACCAGGCATTATTGTAGATGAAAACAATAGAGCCATAGGAAAGCACCTGGGGCTACACCACTACACGATTGGCCAAAGGCAAGGGATTAACATCGGTGGCATCAAAGGAAGGCGTGAAGCCCCTTGGTATGTTGCTGGCAAACAGATTTTCGACAACCGGCTGATCGCCACACAAAATGAATCCCTACTCAAAGGTTCTTGGTTGCGCGCCAACGAGGTGAATTGGTTACAGAACGTTCGCCTGCCATTGCGCTGCAACGCAAAGATTCGCTATCGTCAGTCAGATCAAGCGTGCCGTGTGAGTTTGGCCTCGGATGGCCAATTGTTGGTTCGCTTTGATACGCCCCAACGGGCTATCTCACCCGGCCAGTACGTAGCTTTCTACCTTGGTGACGCCATGCTGGGCGGTGCTCGGATAACCACGGCTGATACCGACCCAAACCTCAAAGTTCACGACGAACAGTCCCAACGTCAATTACCTACAAATTCTGAATAGGCATACACTAAACTTATGAGCGATATACCCACAATTTTAGCCGTTTCATCCATTGACGGCCGCTACCGCAGCAAAATAGAAAATTTGTCGCCAATTACCAGCGAATTCGGTCTCATGCGCTTTCGCGTCGAAGTAGAGTGCCAGTGGTTTTTATTCTTAAGTGAATGCCAAGATTTGCCTGAGTGCCCCGAATTGAACGCAGAAGACGCCGCCTTTGTTACACAGATTTACACAAACTTCGACACCCAAGCTGCCCTCGAAATTAAGGCCTTTGAAGCAACCACAAACCACGATGTCAAAGCGGTCGAGTACTTTGTCAAGAAGCATTTGGCCCGCAACACTAACCTAGCGCCGAATATCGAATGGGTCCACTTTGGCTGTACATCTGAAGACATTAACAATACGGCCTACGCACTCATGGTCCGGCACGCACGCGATGAAGTCATTCTTCCTCTTATGCATGAGTTCATCGAAACGCTTGACGCCCTTGCCAAACAGCATGCGGAACTCGGCATGTTGTCGCGCACGCATGGCCAGACCGCCTCACCAACAACCCTCGGCAAAGAGTTTAAGAACGTTGCTGCTCGCCTCTACCGACAAAGACAACAGTTGGAAAACAGCAAAATTCTCGGGAAATTTAATGGCGCGGTGGGCAATTTTAACGCTCACCTAAGCGCATATCCCGTCGCTGATTGGATTGCACTGTCTGCAGATTTTATCAAACGTTTAGGGCTTACAAGCAATACCTGGACCACTCAGATTGAGCCCCACGATTACCTTGCAGAAATTTTCCACTGCCTTACACGTTACAACAACATCTTGTTAGATTTTGATCGCGATATGTGGAGCTATATTGCGATCGACTATTTTACCCAACGAAAAGTTGATGGGGAAACAGGATCTTCGACAATGCCGCATAAAATCAACCCCATAGATTTCGAAAATTCAGAGGGGAACCTCGGCGTTGCAAATGCACTGCTAGAGCACATGGCCAGCAAGTTAGCCGTATCACGCTGGCAACGAGACCTTTCCGACTCCACCGTTTTACGCAACATCGGTTCCGCTTTCGCGTACTGCGCCATTGCCTACCAGGCGAGTATGAAAGGTCTTTCTCGCTTAGAGGTAAATGCTCAAGCAATCAGCCACGACCTTAACAGCAGTTGGGAAGTTTTGGCTGAACCAGTACAAACGGTGATGCGAAAATACGGCATGAGTGAGCCTTACGAAAAGCTCAAGGCGGCAACCAGAGGTCAACAAATTGATGAGGCACTGTTCAAACTTATGCTCACGGAACTTGATCTACCCGACGCCGCTCAACGTGAACTTCGCGATTTAACACCCCAAGGTTACACGGGTCTAGCAACCCTACTGGCGAAGATGCCCTTGAGTTAGGTAGGATTGGCTTTATGGGAATTGAAGTACACGTCATTAAAGCCGCCTGGTCAGAATATGCTGACACGCTCAGACAAATTCGCGAAGCTGTCTTTATAAAGGAACAAAATGTCCCTCGCGAGGTAGAGTGGGACGGCGAAGATGAAGCAAGTATTCATTTTTTAGCGGTAAACAATCTCGGCCAATACATCGGCTGTGCAAGACTACTGGTGAGTGGGCAGATTGGTCGAATGGCCGTTCTACAGGATTTTCGGGGCCGAGATGTAGGCGCTGAATTGTTAAAGGCTGTCGTTGAAGAGGGCCGAAATAGCGGCTTAGACCGGCTATTTCTGCACGCCCAACTATATGCTGAGAATTTTTATCGAAAAGGCGGGTTTCTACCCATTGGTCCTGAATTTGTTGAAGCAGATATTCCGCACGTCGCTATGGAGATGAAACTCCCCGTAGCGTTTGAACCACCCAATGACGTTGGCGTCGTAGAGCCTAGAATTCGCGGGCAAAGTGTCAGGCCAACCCTAACCAGTCCACCCTCCAACCCTACCGCCTTTGAGGGGTTTGTTGAAACCACATCCGCTTTGCAGAATGTCATTGAGAGTGCACGTCGCCGCATACTGATTTTAAGCCCATATTTAGATCACGAAATATTTGATGTAAACAAGGTTAGCCAAGCCCTCTCAGAACTAGCCAGAAGTGCGCCAAAAGTTGAGATTCGTATTCTGATTTTTAGCAGCAAGCTGATCGTTGATCGAGGGCACCAAATCATAGATTTGACACGTCGTTTGGATGAGAAGATTAAAATTAGGGTGCTCGCCGAAACACCGAGAACATCATCTTCGAGCTTTGTCTGTGCAGATCTAGATGCATATTGGCTAATGCCAAACTATGACAACTATAGTGGTATTATGGAGTTGGCCAACCCGTCAACTTGTAAGCGTCTAACAGAAGCGTTTGAGACCGCGTGGGATAAAAGCCACGACGACAATGAGCTGCGAATTCTGCGCTTATAGCGGAACGCCTAATCTTGCGTTCTACTCAAGAAATTTTGTAACTGTTGGTAATCTGCCGCTCGCTCATACTGAGGAAATTGTTCACACACGTTAGTCGGTGCTTGATAGAAGAAGCCATGATCCGCCTCATCCAGCATGGTGACATCGTTAAACGAATCACCTGCTGCATATACCGTGTATTGCAACGATTTGAAGGCCCGAACTGCACAGCGCTTAGGATCAGATTGGCGAATTTTGTAGTCGATGATTTGGTCATCGACTACCTCTAATTTGTGACATAACAACAGCGGTTGTCCGAGCTTCGCCATAAGCGGTGCAGCAAAGTCATAAAATGTATCCGAAATAATCGCCACTTGAAATCGCGCGCGCGCCCACCGCATAAATTCCAACGCACCTGGCAAAGGATCAAGTTTGTCGATTTCCGCTGTTATCATAGACATCGATATGTTGTGTTCACGCAAAATCTTCAGACGATAATCCATCAGATCAGTATAGATTGGAATATCTCGCGTGGTCTTTTGTAGAGCCTCGACACCGCTAGAAGCAGCCACTGCTTGCCATACCTCTGGCACCAAAACGCCTTCCAAATCCAAGCACAAAATATCCAACGATCGAATCTCCAAACAATAACTTAAGGGGGGCGGAAAAGTCATACCAACTACATTATTTTACAGGTAACGTTAGCTCCGCAAACATTGCTTCGCGGTCACGGCGCGTAGAACACGCAACGGCGGCCTGAACTATTTCTTGGTCTAGGTGAGGTGCAAACCCCTGCATAAAATCAAGCATGTAACGACGCAAAAAAGTGCCTTTACGGAAGCCAATGTGCGTGACACTAGATTCAAACAAATGAGATGCATCAAGTGCGACTAAATCACTGTCTATAGATTCTTCATAAGCCATCTGCGCAATAATCCCTACGCCGATGCCCAACCTCACATAGGTTTTAATTACGTCAGTATCTGTCGCTGTGAAAACCACGTTGGCTGATAAGCCTGCCGCACTGAAAGCATCATCTAACTTAGACCTGCCAGTGAACCCGAACACATAAGTAACAATCGGAAACTGCGCTACATCCTCAAGCGACAATTTGGAAACAGCACAAAGGGGATGATCTTTAGGCACAACCACTGCACGATTCCATCGATAACAAGGCATCATCACTAAATCATGAAACAGATCCATGCCTTCTGTGGCAATCGCGAAATCAACGTCACCAGAGGCGGCGAGTTCTGCAATTTGCTCTGGCGAGCCTTGATTCATGTGTAGGCTGACATCTGGGTAGTTGTCACGGAAACTACTGATGACACTTGGCAGCGCATAACGTGCCTGGGTATGGGTTGTCGCTATCGACAGGCTGCCTTCTTTTTCGTTGGAGTATTCTTGCGCGACCTGCTTGATTGCGCCCACTTGACGCAAAATGTTACCGGCCATTGCGATGATTTCTTCACCAACCTGGGTAACATGAGTCAAATGCTTACCGCTGCGGGCAAAAATCTCTACATCTAATTCGTCTTCCAATAGCCTAATTTGCTTACTGATGCCCGGCTGAGAGGTAAAAAGACTTTGTGCTGTAGCGGATACATTTAAATCATGGTGCGCCACTTCCCAGATGTATCTTAGCTGCTGTAACTTCATCGACCCTCCACAGCAAATGCTGCTAGGTTATAAAAACGAGGCTAAGCATAACTGAAAAAAAAGGAAAAGGGGGTCAGAGTAGCGTACCGGAATAAATCATAGGCTTACTCTGGTACGCTACTCTGAGCGCTGATTGTTAGTGATGCCATGAGGAACATGCCCCGTTGCAACAAGCTCTGCCGCGCGCTCACAATGCACTGGGTGGTCATCAAAGAAAATATCGGCGCCGAAGGCTGTGAGAAATTCAGTTTTGTCCATGCCACCCAAAAAGAGCGACTCATCTAGGCGAATGTCCCACTCTCTTAATGTGCGTATGACTCGCTCATGAGCCGGCGCGCTACGCGCTGTCACGAGCGCCGTGCGGATGGGGCTTTCACCCTCAGGGAATTCTTGTTGCAACTGATGCAGAGCCCGCAGGAACGACTTAAATGGCCCCCCGCCCAAGGGTTGCTGCGCCTGGCTCAATTCAGAGGCGCTAAACGCTGCTAAGCCATCAGCTTGATACACTTGTTCAGCTTCATCAGAAAACAAAACTGCATCGCCGTCGAATGCCAGCTTTAGTGATTGCCGGTCTGGCGACTCTTGCTTGGTTTGGTGGCCTCGATAGCGGCTCATAAGTTGCGCTGCTGCGACGTTTTGTTCTAGCGCACAACGCACATCTTCTGCATCAGTAGATAAAAACAAATCACCGCCATAGGCATGGATGTAGCGATAAGGGGAATGACCGCCGCAAAACGCTGCTCGCGTAATACTGAGGTTATGCGCCCGAATAGAGTTAAAAACACGCAAGCCCGTATCCGCAGAGTTGCGTGATAGAAGTATTATTTCTACGCGAGGTTTATCAAATAAATTATTGATATTTAATAGCTTTTCCACCAAGTCAAAACCATCGCCTCGCTCCAACACGGAGTCTTCATGCGCGATTTGATAGCGCCGATAGGCCTCCAGGCCCTGCTCAACATAAATGTTGTTCGATTCAGTCAAATCAAACAAAGCAGTTGACGAAATTGCCACTGTGAGAGGCTTTAAGGTTTCACTCATGCATCCAGATCCGGGATCAACTCGCTTTCTAGCTTATTAATCATATCTTTAAGTTTGAGTTTGCGGCGCTTTAATCGCGCAATACGCAAACCGTCGTGATGTTGTCCGTCAACGAGATGTTTGATCACGACATCCAAATCTCGATGCTCGACCCTCAATCCGTCTAACCAACCCTGTAATTCAGTTTGATCCAAGTTTGCCCAAATTCGCTAAGGAAGTGCCATTGTAAACCGTGGCATGATACGTCCTTATCTTCGCCTATGAAATGTGCTTTTGAAAATACTGCTCTTCATCACCTTTGTGGCCCTGGGTCTGTATGCGTTGCGCTTTTTTCTGCGCCCTTCGCCTGTACAGAAAGCTACCCAGGCTAAGCCTTCAAAGACCGACGCAGACCAAGCATGTGCGGTGTTAGGCTTGCACATGGAATCTCTGGATGCAGCATCGGTCATAGAAACCCACAAGCGCCTTATGCAGCGCGTGCACCCAGACAAAGGCGGTTCTGTGGTGCTGGCGCAACAGCTCAATGAGGCCAAACGCGTACTACTCATACACCTGCAATCTACATAGAAAGATCAACAGCCGGC
>Ga0256847_1001836_pt1 | contig 10012 bp, 9 predicted proteins | sample TeddybearmetaG_FD_189099 | JGI IMG/M metagenome (GOLD analysis project Ga0256847, IMG submission 189099) | Hydrothermal vent microbial communities from East Pacific Rise, Pacific Ocean - Teddybear | ecosystem: Environmental > Aquatic > Marine > Hydrothermal vents | place: Pacific Ocean: East... | reverse complement strand
CAACAAGACGCTTACCAAACTTGCGTACCAACTCTTCGCGAAAAGCCATATCTTCGAGACTTCGAACCGCGTAGTGCAATACAAAATTTGACCCGCGGGTGTTCAATGCATGAGCCATGGCTTTTAAAGGAGTAATGCCGATACCACCTGCGATCAATATCGCCGGACTCTTGTCTGCATGAAGCGCAAAGTGATTGAGCGGTAAAGTTGTCTTAAACGTCGTGCCTAGTTGCCAGTGATCATGCAACGATTGTGACCCGCCCGCACCCTGATCATCCCGATGGACGGCAATTTCCCATACACCACTGTGCTGCGGGTCTGAAGCCAATGAATAGTGCCGGTCGACCAGCACCCCATTGGCCAGTCGGAGGGGCACCACAATATGAGAACCAGGCGTGAATTCGGGAAGGTCAGCACCACTGGCATCGTGCAACTCAAACCCACGAATTTTAGGCGTGAGCTGTCGAATACCACAAATTTTTAACTCAAGCGGACCATCTCCGAGCACTGAAACAGCATCTGCCGCGGCCGTATGACTATCTTCAACAACAGCCACCGCAACAACTTTGGCGCGAGGTATTGCTACACGCGCATCTAACTCTGCATCGCTGAAACGAGGTGTAATATGCTGCGGGCAATTCCAGTCGAATGCTTCAATTTGTACTGTAGCGATGCGCTCAACTTGCGCCGGATAATCCAAGTCCTCAACGCAAGCAGCGGTCTCATGCTTCTCAGCAGATTCCATTCGTATGCGCCCCAACATTTTTAGACGCCGGTGATTCGGGTAGTCCATAAAAAACAGGGCCACCTTGTCATTGTTATGAAAATTTCCTGCACTCACATATTGACGATTGCCTGAATAATCTGCGAAGGCAATGGTGCGATCATCTAGTATCTTCACGAAACCAACAGGACCACCTCGATGTTGTAAGTAGGGCCAGCCAGTTTCGCTGATACTCGCCATGTAGAAGCTGTCTCTGGCGCCAATAAACCCTGACTCCCGCGCACCTAGTTTATGATTGTAGTCTTCACCTTCATCCATACGCGCATAGCTTTCCCTACTACCATGATCAACTTGTAGGTCGCGAACCGCAGGCGTGAAAACAAGTTCTGCATATTTATGAGCCATGATCCTTTCCTTTTTGCAGTTAAGCAGTGTTGACGATTAAGCAGCCAAACCGACGGCAGACTTTTGCATGGGTAAGAATCCATTAAGGGCTTCGACATCATTTAGCCAACGACGAATACCCGCATAATCTGCCAACGAAACATTTCCTTCTGGGGCGTGCGCGATATAGGCGTACAGCGCAACGTCGGCAATGGTTGGCTTGTCGATGGCGACCCAATCGTGCGAGGACAGTCTGGCTTCTAGCGTATTTAGAAACTTATGCGCTGCTTGAATGGTGGCATCCGCGTCGTAAGCTGCACCAAACAAGGTAATCAGACGAGCAGCCGCAGGTCCTTGGGCCAATGGTCCAACGGCCTCTGAAAGCCTGTGTTGGACCGCGGCTGCACCTGCAGGGTCGACAGGGAGCCAAGTGTCGGTTGCATCAAATCTAGTAGCCAGGTAGATCAGTATCGCATTTGAATCGGTTATAAAACTGCCATCGACTTCAAGCACCGGTACCTGACCAGCTGGGTTCTTAGCTAAAAATTCGGCTGATCGTTGCTCACCTTTCATCAAATCAACATCAACGACGTTGATGTTCAGATTGAGCAGTGAGGCCAGCAATTCAACGCGATGTGAATGACCGGAGAGTGGGTGGCGATAAAGGGTTATATTCAACATTTCTTGTATCCTAATTTTGCATTGTATGGTTCGAGTCGTTGCTCTCACTAACCCATAGAGCATTTTCCATGCCAACCAGAAAGCATCTAAATATCAATGGGTTAGAACAATTTACTATTCTCAATATTTTGAAAATTGCAAATAATTAAGAATATTTTTCAAATATTTGGTAATTTGCTGAAATGAACGACACATCTAGTCAATCAGCACAACAACACCAACTCATCCTAGATGCGGCCGGAGAAGGCATATACGGGCTGGACCCCAGCGGCCAGGCCACGTTCGCAAATGCTGCCGCGATTGAAATGCTCGGTTGGAATAGAAATGATCTAGCGGGTGCTCGCCTGCATGACCTCCACCACCATTCGCATGCAGATGGCACCAACTACCCACGAGACGAATGCCCCATTTATGCAGCCTTGCAAGATGGTGAGGTTCATCGGGTCGCACATGAGGTGTTTTGGCATTCTGACGGCCACTGCATTCCTGTGGAATACACCAGTACACCAATGATTGAAGACGGAGAAATTAGAGGCGCAGTGGTCGTTTTCCGCGACATATCTGAGCGCCTTCGTCATCAGCACGAACGCGATATGGCCTTCAAGGAAATTGAACAGCTCACCCAAGCACTGGAACTGGAGCGTGATTATTTGCGCGACGAGTTAAACACCCATGCAAATTTCGGAGACATTCTCGGCGATAGCCAAGCACTGACACGAACCTTGGCACAAATTGATGCGGTGGCAGACACGTCGGCAACCGCCCTGATCTTAGGAGAGTCTGGTGTCGGTAAAGAGCTAATCGCCCGCGCCATTCACACCAAGAGCCAGCGCGCTAACCAACCGCTGGTAAAGGTAAACTGCGCCTCCATTCCTAACGAATTGTTCGAGTCAGAGTTTTTCGGCCATATTAAGGGTGCATTCACGGGCGCTCATCGCGATCGCGTCGGTCGCTTACAACTTGCCCATCAAGGCACCTTATTTCTAGATGAAGTAGGCGAGATTCCACTTGCCCTACAGGGGAAGTTGCTACGTGCACTACAAGAGCAGGAATTTGAAAGAGTGGGTGAAGACAAAACGGTGCGTGTGGACGTTCGCGTCATTGCCGCCACCAACCGCGATCTTGAGGCGGAAATTCGTGCCGGTAGGTTTCGTGAAGACCTGTTCTACAGATTAAGCGTTTTCCCCATCAATGTACCGCCTCTGCGAGAACGCGTTGCAGATATTGGACCTCTCGCCCTGCACTTCATAGAGCTACATGCCACTCAATTACGCCGACCCACCCCCACGCTGAGTCGTGGCCAATTGCAGCGCTTGGTCGATCATGATTGGCCCGGCAACATTCGAGAACTGAAAAATGTTCTGGAACGCGCAGTCATCCTCAGCCAAGGCCAAAAGCTAGCGCTAGATCTTGCCTTTGGGCCACACGATTCTAGTACTACGCCGAACGTTCAATCACAAACTATAGACAACGGCATTCAAGACGACAAAATACTCTCCGAACGGGACCTAAAGAGTATAGAAGCCAGTAATATCGCGAGGGCATTGCGGCTTGCTGGCGGCAAAGTGTCTGGCCATGGTGGTGCCGCTGAACTGCTGGGAATAAAGGCATCTACGCTGAGTTATCGAATCAAGAATTACGGTATCGACACCTAGAGCTTGGCACGCTCGACGTTGGCTAACTCAACGATATGCGACAATAGCGCGTTTTTTGTTTTGTCGAACTCCTTCCACGGCAGTAAATGCCCCGCCTTTGGCATATGACTAACATCGACACGTGCATTGGTGAGCGCTTTCTTCACGAAATCGGCATTGCCTGGCAACACTAGCTTGTCGCGGTCACCTTGAATAACTGTTGTTGGTGCGCGCACAAGGTGCAACAGCGGCTCCATTGTCGCTAGCTCCTGTGGCAACAACATCATCTCGTTATTCGAGTGCGTAACAAAATCCGGTAACATCCAGCGGAACAGCCACATACCCACCAGCTTGTTATACCATCGCACCCTTACTATTTCTGGATCCATCGCAGGCGCTAACAGCAGAGTAGATGCTACTCTCTCGGGATAATCCACAGCCATCCGTACGGCAACTGGCGCCCCGTAGGAATGACCCACAACAATAACGTTATGTTTTTCTGGAAACACCGTCGCCACAGCAGACATAATAGAGTCTGATTGCGCCTTAAGGCTTAGCCCAGAAGAACCATCATTTGAACCCCCAAAGCCGGGACGATCAACAGCCACCATCAACGCAACTTCGCGTAGATGCATATCGTCTAGATATTTCTCCCAACCGTTCCAACTCCCTGGAGAACCATGCACAAACACAACCAGCGGAGATTGCTGATTACCGGCAAATGCAAGGTGTAGCGAATGCTGCCCATCGGGTGAGCTTACTTGCCGATGGCTGGCCGCACTCGTGGCGGTTATGGCGTCTGGCGCCACAACGAGTGCCCACAGAAAAACCACTGGTAACGCTATTTTTTTTAAAAGGACACTCATACCCAACAAGGTGGTCAGCCAAACAATTCAGCTATATTTCCACACCAAAATGCTCTTTGAAGAGGGCGTTATATTCTTCATCACTGAGATCGTCGCCCATCTTTATCCAAGTTTCGGAAGCTAATTTGTGTCGTGCCGCCATAAAACCTTCTGCATCAGGTCCAACCGGCCAGCGTAACTTGTATTCATCAGCATTTACCGCTGACAATATAGTTTGTGCAACAAGCTCAGGAGACACTGCTCTTTTAAAACCCGCAGCAAATACTTTGCCATTACGACGCATAATCGGCTGGTAAGGTGACGTCTTGTCGTAGCGTGTTTGTTCGGCAGAATTCTCAAAAATATTGGTCATAATGACGCCGGGTTCAACGTTCACGACCCGCACCCCAAACCTATAGACTTCGTGAGCCAGTGCCTCACCCAAACATTCCAACGCCCACTTTGATGCTGAGTAAGCTATTTGATTCGGTGTTGCCTGCAAGCCAACTGCAGAGGTGATATTGACAATGCAGCCAGTTTTTCGCTCTCGCATGGAAGGCAACACTGCTTGAATGCACCGTACGGCGCCAAAATAATTTGTTTCAAACATTTGCTTGTGTTCATCTTCCGGCGTTATTTCTAGCGGTGATGCACCGCCGATGCCCGCGTTATTAACAAGCAAATCCACTGGCCCAGCGGCATAGATGGTGGTGAAGGCCGCATCCACAGAATCAGTACTACAGATATCTAATTCCACAACTTCTATCGCCAGCGATTCTGCGCTCGCAGCTGCAACCAGGGCTTCAGCCTTTGCCAGATTGCGCATTCCCGCAAAAACACGATAGCCATTGCGCGCTAGATGTAAGCTCGTGGTGAATCCAATACCGGTACTCGTGCCAGTGACAACTGCAATTTTCATAATCTTGCTCTGTAATATTCTGAGTTAAGGTGTGTCACTGATACTAGAGGTTTCAACCTGCCACGCAATAGAAATAGCCTCATCTTTCGCTGCTTACGTCTAGGTAAGCATCTTTTGCATGCGATGGTTCGTCAGCAACAGACCGTTCGTTTCGACCTGTTGCGTTTCTATCACGGACCAACCTTGTTTTGTGAAAAATGATCTGGCCAGATGACTAGCCTCACAGTGTAGGCGCACGATTCCGCTGCCCTCTGCTTGTGTTTCTAACCTGTGATAGATTTTTCTAGCAACGCCTGCATTGTCTTGGGCCAGAATTATTACCAACGGATGTAATCTGTCTCGCCATTGATCAACATCAGGAATCTCGGGCGCCCAGGCTTCTCGTTCGGCCTCATTGTAATGTCTATGTGTCCCGTGTCGAATTGACGCATAAAAAAGCGCGACCAAATCAACAACATCAGATTCCTGGAAATCTCTTAGCCACACATCGCTCATCACTTAACCCTTACCGCTAACCCTCTTGCCAGCCCGCCAACGTCGTATAGTTAAGTGGTTGCGAACAAACCACATCCATACTGTCCGCTTTTTCATCAACTTTGCCTGCGAGTTTTATCGAATCACCTCGGTCACACGCTTGCACTACGGCCTGAAAGGCCGGATATACATTTTCGGACACCGAAATATCAAACCCCGCAATTCGAGCCACCTCTAATCCAGGGTGCGGTGTATTCTGGCAGCGCTTGTTTGCCAACAGAGTATATGTGCCGCTGTGCCCGATGATACTGAAACCACCGCCACAATCTTGTCTGTGTAAATGGCCTAGTGTTGCTCGAAGTACCCCTTCCGTGGGCGCATTCTGTGCACCTTGAACCTTAATGCCTACATGTCGCATTAAGGCAACAAATTCAGCTTCTTGTGTAAAACCTTTTTCTACATAGGTGTTCAACGTATCAACTACATAGTCGTCATCGGTAAGCGCTAGAACTGCTGCCATATACTTTTCGCTAGAATATTCTCCCTCGAGCGTGGCGAACATAAGTTGCCAGTGTGCATGTGGGTCGAGATCGAGCTTACGTAACGCACCTTCCACCACCAAGTCGATGACCTCACCGCAGGGATAATACAATGAGAAATTTCCGCGACTACCCGCCTTGTTTAGCGGTCTTTTACTGCCAATCAAACATTGATTAAACGAGAGTGCCCGGGCTGCCCACAACGATTCCGCATTCATCTTGCCAAGCTCAACCCCAACACGCCGCTTGAGCGATTCGGCGCCGCCCTCGTGCATCCAGCTTGCACCAGTGTCATGGTCATGGCTAAACATACTGGCATTCCAGAGGTGCGCCGCCTCGTGGCTAATCAGGTCGAAGTAGCGAGCACGCGCCATCGGGGAATCTTGCTGCCAAACATCGCCACTCATGACAAAGTGCACCATCTCGTCAATAACACCGCCAGTTGAACTGTAATCACTACCACTACGCAGACTGAATAGTAACTGCGGCGAAAACATCAATGGCACGCCTAGCCATTGTGTGTACAAACCTGTCACTTTTGGCGTCAGAGAAGACAGATCCTCAAGCATCCATGCCGGTACGTTTGGCCCAGCAAGAATTTGCCAAATGCCTTCTTGGCGTGGTTGGCGCGAACCAAAGTAGGCCATGCCGCTTTCACCTTCTAGATCACTGATCGTGAATGGCGCTTTGTGCAGTTCACCACTCAGCCAAACATGCTCCTCGGCACGTGGTTTGATATGGAACCTAGTCGACACATCCGTGGGACAAGGCGGCTTGGCGTTCGGTGCATCTGGACAAGTACCTTCTTGGCTAGCGACAAAATGTCCAAGGTAGAGAACCACGCCACCATCATCAGCAAAGGTTTGCGTTAGCATGTAATCGGCGCGGAGACGTCTATCGTCTGCGGCTACTTCGAACACCACCGCGGTGAACGGCTCGTCGCTCACTACCACATCGCGCTTACCAATTTTTTTTAGTGCCTTGCCAGAACCTAGAATCTGCCAACGTTCACGTATATCAAGACTTGGTGTGCGTCGAAATATGATCTGGCGTGTGGGCTCTGGCATCTGAATTCTTACTCGCCAAAGATCTTCGGCAATCATCTCAATGTGTATATCAATGACTGCGGCATCGGCGATGCCTACCGGCGTTGGCGATACATGACCACAGGCGCTCAACAACAAGGCGCCAACGACCGTATAAATTTTTATCATCTAGGCCATCCCTGCCAAAATTTTCTCAAGGGTACGAAAGTAACAAGTCAATTACCATTTCCACCTTTCCACAACCATTCGCCAACTTTGAGAACGACGTCTCAGATCTTAAGAGAACGCTGTCATACACTGTTTGGCAACTGGTGCAGCTGTTGGATTGGATGAAAACTAGCTTAAAAAGATACGAAGGGCGTCTATTTATTAACGACGGAATCTTGTGCATGGTCATTAGAGTGGATGACGACGCAGGAATTGGTCTGGTTAGCTTTCGCGCAGAAGATCAACAACAACTCATCGAGATGCCGCTGACAGAAATAGGTCTACGTATAACTTCGAGTCGCCAACCCGTTTTGGACAACATCAACAGCCAAAAATCTTTTGCCCGCGTTTCTTCTAGCAAAGAAGGCTGGTTTTTCACGGCACGTGAAGGGCTGCAAGGCCCTTACCAAACTGAAGATGAAGCCCAACGCGAGCTGGGACAATACATAGTGGCGACACAAAGCGCTTAGTCGGCAGGTGTCTAACCCATTAGGTAGAGATACTCTTCCTGTACGATCTTCCCATCACTTACGGTAAATAGCCCGACCTCCGTCATTTGCGCGCGCTCACCACCCGTGGGCGTAGTATCTAGAATGAAACGCACGACAAACTGATCTTCTCTGTGACCAACAAAAGGTCCTTCTAAAGAAGTCTCGTGAACCTCATTATTCGCGTACCACCATTCATGTTTACCACGAATTGCCTCGATACCCTCCATGCGACCGGGCATTTCTTCACTGTCTTGTCCTTCGATGCTGACAATATTGTCACTGTAATACTGGCTGACAAAATCCGCTTCTCCTTGCCTACCTTGAGTGACCATTTTGACCATCGCTTGACCGATCTCGAGTGCATTCATATCTATTTCTCCTGGTTGGGACGGTAGTCTACTAGCACCCTCCTGACAGCATTCTGTCAGGAGGGTTAGAATTTAATCGCCTCGAGCCGTAGACAGCCACTCTTGCGCAAAATCTACCGCGTGACGCAGTGAGAAAACACGACACATCGCCTGTCCAATATCCACTCTTTTCGGATGCGCCTGCTTTTCGAAGTCGGCACCAAGATCGGCAAAAACACTGCTATTGGAATCCACATCTATGTATTTTTCTAATACCCTCTTGCCTGACTTTTCCGTAACCAGCATGTATTCGCGCAGCGGTGGCTGCTGTTGACGATACTCGGCCAAGTGGAAACAAGTGTTGGTATCATAGCCCGTGCCGAGAAACAGCACTCGCGCATCTAATTCATATAACCGCGCCAGCGGCGACGATTCGCCAAACCTATCCTCCAGCTTATGTTGGTGAGTAATTTGATGTTTGGCCTTTCCCCAACTTACCATAGATGAGTGGGGATGCCCTGTCCGCAAGGCAGCTGGCCAGGTACGGAACAACTCGTACACCGCACTCATGCTGGCATCTGTAGGGGTTTTTCGTTTGTGATAAAGGGGCATTTCAGCGCGAATTTGACCCCAGTACTGCTTGGCAACTGGTGGATTACGCCATTCACTTGGATCAAACCTGCCGTTGGTCAACGTAGGCATGGTGATGGTGCCTTCTCCTCCAACGACTTCTATGAGCGCTTCTATGACTGCCTGAGCACCACCTTGGACCCAACCTATTTTGGACAATGCACAATGCACTAAAATATTGTTGCCCAATTTTAGGTCTAGGCGACGCAGACCACGAACGATCGTCGACACAGTAATAATCTGTTGCACGAGTAGATCTCCTAACTTATCGGATTTTTCAGTACCAACTAGAAACCGAGTTTAGGAAATCATGAGTGGGCGTCTCCACGAGCTGACATTTGCATTGAAGATTTTGACTCTAGACGAAACTACTCAACATTGCGAGTTGAGTCTATACCAGCGACATTTTTTTCAGCCACCACTGATTAAACTGCCAGATTGAACGCTCCAAGGGTGATAGCCTGCCTGGCTGGAACAACCTGGAGTTAATTCCCTGCCATACCAAGTCGTTGGCAACTATGTCCTCTTCATGTATTTCCGCAACGCCCTCACATACATCCGCAACTATTTGCTCAAACTCCTCAAGCGCCTGCCAAGACTTTGGCAAGCAGATATGAATCTTCAGCACAAATTCATCCGCCTTGTTTGGCAGCACTTGGTACCACACCATGGTGGTGTCCTTAATGCCAAGCAAAAACATTGGGAATACAACTGTCGCAAACAAATCGTCTTTCTGCCAATCGTCCAATTTGGGGTTTGCCGATGGATCTCCCGGCTTTGCCGATGGCATGTGTAATATCGACCAAGGCCCGTCATTATCGGGTACCCGCGAATCTCGGGCGTGAAAATTCGGCTCAAAGGTTTCATTGTGGATAGCAATATGGTGATAAGCCTCCATGAAATTTTCTACCAAAATTTTCCAATTCCACTTCGATTGGTACTCGAGGCTGGCAACTATTTCCATGTCATGTAAATCAAAAGCACTGAAGTATTCACTAAATGTTGATACTCGCGCTGCGAAAGAAGAAGGCTCTGTGGAAAAATTTGCCATCACGAAACCCTGCCAAATTTCGACGGAGGCCTGCGGCAAC
>Ga0256847_1001835_pt1 | contig 10019 bp, 26 predicted proteins | sample TeddybearmetaG_FD_189099 | JGI IMG/M metagenome (GOLD analysis project Ga0256847, IMG submission 189099) | Hydrothermal vent microbial communities from East Pacific Rise, Pacific Ocean - Teddybear | ecosystem: Environmental > Aquatic > Marine > Hydrothermal vents | place: Pacific Ocean: East... | reverse complement strand
TGATGGAAACCATTACTCACTTGAACATTGGGGAACTTATTAAGCATGAGCGAGCAACCACAAGACTACGCAAACGATAGACGATCGACACCCTACACCAACACCAAAGAGCATTTACATCTCAGCAAGTCGGTTAGTTACGGGCATATATTATCCACCGTGATGATTATGGTCACAGGGCTAACTTACGTCAACGGAATAGCCGGTGATGTGGAAACAGTTAAGAAGGTTCAGCAAATTCAAAACGATAATGTTGTAGATGAAATAAAGGAGTGGAAAAACGAAACACGAGAGTCGCTGAGAGATATTAAGCGTAGTTTGGAAAAATTAGTAGACAGAGAGTTATCTAAGAATGGCAACTAAAACCGCACATTTCAATAAAATCCCAAAGAAGCCTAAACCCAAAGCCCCACCCAAAAAGAAAAAACAAAAGTCAAAGATTAAGAATACGAGGTTCACCTAATGCAGGCGCTTAAATCAAAAACCATCCGGTTTAACATCATTATGGCTGGCATAGAATCACTACACGCAGGCTTTCAGATAATGCAGCCGTTACTCACTCAAGACACTTTTATATTATTAACGGTGGCTATTGGCATGGTTCACAGTATGGGCGGTGTTTATCTTAGAACGATTACTGATACGGCATTAGCTGATAAATGATTAATGTCAAACCGCTTATTATTGCTGGCGTTGGGATTATTCTTGTTGCTGGACTTGTTGTTACAGCCTATTTTAAGGGCGTATCAGACAATAAAGCTAAAATGGCTACCTATGCGTCAGAAGTGGCTCAGAAGGTCGCGCAAGAGCAGGTATTAAGCCAGAAAGCGACTAACAATATAGCGTATGAATTCCAGCAAGCTGTAGACAGAGGCCAGTTAAAAAATGAAGAAATCAATAACCTTAAAAAACGTTTACGTGCTAAGTTTGTGTGTCGTAATGATGGGGCTTATGAGTTGTGGAATCAATCCGCCGATAGTATCAACCTGCCAAAAAACCAACGTACCAAAGAACCTGATGGAGCGCGAGATGGGCTTGATATTATTCAATACTGCTCAGGCGAAACAAAAAGACTCAAGCTTAAAGTAACAGCAATACAGGGCATTATTAAGTCACGATCTGATTGCTTTGTTCAATAGGGTGGTTAATAATCATAAAAACCGCATATTTCAGAACCGTCTCTGTATATCCCAGCGCTAATTGGGTCTAGGGACGCAATGGTACTTGTTTCGTTGTTTACTACTTCAATTCTATATATGTCATCAGAATCCCCACCTATACGTGCCATAATACTGTCACCATTTTTGAGTTCTCCCTCATAAGTAAAAGAATACTTATAGTAACTTCTAAATTGTACAATTATTTCGCCATATTTATCAATAAATTCATCTTTCGTTATATCACTCATAAATTCATCTCCTATAGTGCAATGACCGATTAAAGGCGCTTAGGTAGGGTTAAATACTTCTGTTTTGCCAAACCTTTATAGCATGTCTTCTATCTGGTCTGAATGGCCCTTCTGCTCCGCACCTAGAGCATCCACACCAGCACATATCATATTGGTTATCATCATCCACTATATAAATATCCCCACAGCCGCAAAATGGGCAAGGCTTTATTAATTTACCGCCAAGCTCAAACTTTGTCGGTTTATTATTGTTTCTAGCCATAATTTCTATCGTGGTTTTACTCATCATTCCTCCTGCGTGTTATATCCGTTAGTGGGGTATAAACGTTAGTTATGTGCTTAAATGTTTTTTCAAGCTATCAGAAATAACATTTGCTAATGCGTATTCGCAAAGCCCGCCATTACTTTTCTCTTGTTCTATATCACCTGTTTTATTGCCAACTCTTAGCGCAACACGTGTCGCCTTGCCATTAGTATCGGAGCCAGACAGTAAAATATCATTTGCAACCCCATCAGCAACGCACTTAACAAGTCGGTCAAGCGGACTATCGCACTGCGTACTTTTTTCTTCTAGTTCTGGTTTCATGCCACTTACCTCAATCGTTATAAGGCTAAAATAAAGCCAAGTAATATCATCAAAATCCATGATGTAAGCAGTCTTAGCATCGGATATTTTAATTCTTTACCATCTACTACTATTTTAAAATGATGTTTCTTAATTTCTCCATAAACGATTTCATCTATATCTTCTGAATTAGGAGCGGAACAATCGGCTCTGCCGCAATTTCTAAAACAGTTTTCATGGTTATTCATAATTAAATCCCGCCTTATAACAAGGCGCTCCAGTTGATGCTCAATACGCTGCGCTTCTTTCGCGCAACTGAGCTAAATCGTTAGAACTCATTTACGTTGATTCATTAATAATGCCCATAACATTTGCTCACCATCATCAGACAGCGTTCCTTCAACATCTTCTGCCAATTGTTCAAGCATTGACGCCTTAACTCTTAATCTTTTGGCTTCATCTAAAAGCGCGTTTTTCGCACTCATTCTTGAGGCGCTACTACTAATATTTGACTCACTCATTATCTAACCCCTAATTAATATTCCCGTTCTAACAAATTATTGCACCGGACTTCGCTACGCTGTGCCCGTGAATGCGGTCGTTATACATCCCATATCTCTCTCCAATAGTGGGGGATAACCCGTTTTCGAAACTGTTCTGTAAGTATTTGTTTAATATAGACAGAAACCTGTTGTTTTGACACCTATATATAATGTGTAAATTCTTTTGTAATCATCCCCTTAATTCTGTATTATCCGCTTCCTTGACATGGAAGAGGTCGGTGGTTCGAATCCACTCGTGCCTACCAATTAAATCAATTGGTTAGTGAGTATATTAGAAAAACCGCTTTCAATAAATTTGCATAACTTTTGCAAAACGTCTTAGTTTTTAGTGCTTATCGCATTGTGTATAATCGCCCATCTCTTGCAAAACATCAGCAGCGTTAGACTTCGTTATTTCTTCACACTGAATTATTATATTCACGGTTTCATCGAAAATATCGTCCTTCATAAACTTCAATGAATTTAGTTTGTTTTGTATCTCAAAAATACCCTTCATTAAAGATATTCTGCTTTTATATAAAGCATCGTAACTAAGTCCTGTTTCTTCTGTTGCTTTTCCCATTATCGTTTAACCTCTGTCCACTTAATTTCACCATCATCAAGATAGTAGTCCGTCATAGACTCATCAGCATGCCCTAGTAATGCCTGAATAAATGACTTCGAATAACCCTGCTCTTCGTACTGCCTAGCACCATAAGACCGTATTTCTCTAAAGGTGACATTTTCAACCTTCGCTAACTTGGCATACTTGGCGAACTGCTTACTCACAAAATCAGGCTTCACACTGTTGTCTAATTTCTGCTTATCATTCGCTCTGCGTTTTGAGTGCCGATGCAATACATATGGTGAGAATGGAACGGTCTTTGTTGCATGAATCGCTTGTTTTAATTCCTTCCAGACCAGTATCTTTAAATTAGCTGTTTCTTTACCTAATGACTTAGATTGTTTGATGTACAAATACCCGTCTTTCTTATAATCATTGTACTGCAAAGAACATAAGTCGCCGCGCCTCTGCAAGCTGATTCTGGCTAGTTCCATGACATTCTTGAACCATGTATCAGCCTTGTCATAAACAGCCTTATAGGACTCGTTAGTAAGCCGTTTAGTCTTTCTTTTTGGTGGTGATATTTTGAGTGTTGCCTCACCACAATTAAACTGAGTCAAACCGATAGATATGGCATAGGTGAAAATATCAATCCATAACTGTCGATGTTTGATGTACGAACTTGCGCCATACTCAGATAGAAAGTCTTTCAGCACTAAAACGGTGATTTGCTGGATAGGGTAATGACCAAACCGCTTACGGTACGTTTTAATCCGATAACCAGCATCTTTAATCGTACCATCACGCCATTTCTTAATGGGGATGTACTCACGCTCAAAGCCATCTAAAACACTGCTCACGGTGTTATCTGAGCCTAGTAAGTGCTGGGATAGGTCAACCTTAGACAACACGGCGTTATTCGCTATATTTGCTGCTTTTATCGCTTCTGCACGACTACAGTTCAATGACTTGTATTTATCGGTAAGCGGATTTTTCCACCTGAAATAGTCACCATTCTGGTATAAATTATCGGGTAGGTCTGAATTCTTTTTAGATCGGCGAGGCATCATGGCAGTTTAAGGCTCAAGTAGTTGGTCTGCCAAGTCATTTCCGGTAGTTTCTTTATAAGCAAAGTAAACGCCACCGATGACAGTTCCAGGTATTTCTTCATTATCCACCTGTTTTTTCAACCAGTTAATAGACGGTCTAGGCTCTGAGAACTCCCGTTTTCTGTACTCAGATAGTTTTTCTTTCTTCTTCATATCATCTATGTGTTTATTGGTTGGCAGGGGTTAGGGCTCTTGCTTTTCAACAGCAGATACATGGGAGCCTGCGTATTCACGCTTCCATTTCCTATATCCTTTTTCTTTAGCATCCTCTTCATCAGACGCTTTTACATCTAAATAAGTCGCGTTAACTTGGCTTACCCACACTCTGTATGTTTCTAATTTTTTTTTCATCATTCCTCCTTTGCTAAGTTATTGGTTGGCTATCCATTAATAATCTCACTTTTTAAGTTCTTCTATCGAATCAATAGCTATGTTTCTCATCTCTGTTCTAGCCTTTTCAGCATCAAGACCACGATTATGATCTGATGTGTACGGTTCGAATGTTTTATTCTCTACATTTGCTTTCGCAGCATCCAGTATCATAGGTATGAGGGTGTCGGCTAGTTCGTTAGCTAAGCCTTCATCAGCATACCCAATAGAGAACGCTTTTTTATATACTTCATCCCTTAAACTCATTTCTCCTCCATGCAATTTATAATGAACTGACGGAACGCTATTTTTATTTCTTTCCCATGACTTATTTCAGCATTCATCAATACTAGCAATTCACTAACAAAATCAGCACGCTTCCATTGGCTAGACCCAACTCTGAATGGTGAACAGCGCCATATTATTATTAACTTCTCCACCACTGGTGCAAGCTGGTTAAGGTCGTTGTATGGGTTGTAATTAGTAGGACAATCACGAATATACCCCATAGTTTTTTTGCAAAACTCATTAAACGCCTGCTCGTCTTTCATGGTTGCTCCTTAATAATCATCGACAACACCTGTAGCATCATCAAGCTTAATAAACGTTTCGCCGTCAATATATTCATAATCCAACCTATTAAGGCGATGGTTAATATAATCTTTTGCTCTATCTTTTATATCGTCAGCAATGTTGTCAAAATTCTCCTGCTCCTCAGTGGAATGAAAGCTCTTTATACATGAACCACGACCACATATTTCACAACTCATACCCCCTCCAACTGCTCAAGACAGTATTTGATTCTATCCATGCGCCATTGGTGATAATTACTATTAGGCGGTACATGACCTGCCGAATCTCCGATATACATAGTCATGTGATTAGCGCATATCCAATCCTCAATAGCGTCTAATTGCCTGCGACCAGATAAGGTATCTGTGAATGGGTTAACGCTCGCGTGTTCTTTCCCGCTTCCTTTGAACCTTAACCAATGATGCCCAAGGCTATACCATGACGATGCATACCCGGCCTCAACCAAAATCCCCGCAGCTATCTTCTCTATATTCATGTTAGTTCCTGTTAATTTTTAACCCAAGTTTTATTTCTTCCAGTCTTTTTTCTGAGGCAATAACTATCGGCTTCATCCATTTTATTTTCTCTTTAAGCCCAAATTCCTCACACTTAACGCAATGTGCATCATAAGTAATTCCGTGTGAGCATTTATCTTCGGTTATGTCCATTCCTGCCTCACACCTTCCTCCGAGCAACCAAAGCCAACCCGATCAAACCACTACCAAACAGAATAAGCGCAGCCGGTACGGGTACAGCAGATGGTGGAGGCGGATCTAACTTGACTGTTGCTGTCATAAATTCCAAAGCCGTGCTACCACACACAGCCCCACCATTAAACACAGCAGCCGGTATAGTCGGGTTCAGAAAATCACAAGTGATGCTGTTTAAGTTAAAGTCTGGATTGTAAAACCACATAGGATTATTGCGTAAATCCAGTTGTCCGGTATTCTCTGAGAGAACCCGTCTAAGCAAGTCTTCTTCGATTACAGACGCATGTACGGACGCATAAATAAACTGACCAACATCAAATACCGAACACGTAGCCGGTATTGTCAGGCGGCATGAATGGTCTAAAACCGTACTATTGAATATGTCATAAACAGTGCCGTCAATATCAGTAAAAATGGCATTGTGCTCATCTACTCTGGATAGAGACGCATGTGCAGCAAAAGAAAACAGCATGACGCAAGCCACTATAATCAACCATGCAGCCGTATCGATAATATTCATTTTTGTTTGTATTCTCATTTCATTATTCCCCAATAATTACCTGATAAGATATGCTCAGGCTTGCATAGTGTTAATACATGACCGTTTTATCTGTTATCTCTGTTACAAGATTTTTTAGCAGTCGCTCCCATTTTGGCTGCTGGCAATCGTGTAATTTATCTATCAACTCTAAAGAGCCATGTTTTTCTAATTCGTCAATTGCATCCTGCAAGGCTTGTTCATATTTACTCATCTCATCCCGCCTCTATGGTGTGGGTAGTAATCTATATTTTTCAAAATCAATTTTTCTTCTATTCCAAGAGGTAAGCATCCCTTGCAATCTTTTAACTTTTTTCCTTATTTTCTCGTCATCCTTGCTTGCAAACATTATGTTCAATTCGTGCAACATGTCCTTACATAAACAATCGTAATCATCACCCATTATCCAATCCTCATCTCGCTACCTTGTTAGGGGCAGGGGGTACGGTGGTTAAGAAATCGAGGTCTTTTTTATGCTCTTCGCAAGCCCATTCGACTTCATCATCACCACGCATATAGTTGTATCGAATCTCAACTTTGTATCTGCCAATTTCACCGCATCGACATTTTGCACAGTTGTTTTTCTTATGCTTGTAAGTGCTTCCAATCATCGGATACTTTTTCATCTCATCTCCTAACCGTTAAACCTTCGCGTTTGCTATCTTCCAGCAGTAAAACTAGAACGGAATATCATCTTCATAGTTATCGTTGCTTTGTGCTGGTGTTTGCATATTCTGGCTTGCTTGTGATGGTGATGACTTCGCACCGCTATCATTAAAGAACACTCTGACATTTCCTAGTATCGGAGTTTGTACACCACTCTCTCGTTCGTCTTTACTTGTTGACTGAGATATAAACCCGTTGTTTTCATATTGGTCTTTGCTATCAAGGTCTACAAAAGTAGAGAGGTCGAGATACGTTCCTTTTTCACCTTTGAACAATCTGCTCTTGTCAATTTTTGTTACATCAATCTTTATGCTTAATCCTATTTTCATTACGCTACCTCTTTTAAAAATGCGTTAATCGTTGACCGTTCTCTTGAATTAAACAAAGTCCAGAATGCTAGTTGTGCTTCCATCTCAGAGTAATCTTCCATAACTTCTTTCACCCCTTGTTCATCACCAGACAATAAATAGTCCATTGTTCGTTTATATGTTTCGTCCTTTTCGCCTTTCTTAAATCTGAATACAGATGGTTTAGCCCATGATGGTAATTCAGGAACATTAGCGATTTTTCCGTTTTCCAAATCACACCATTTATTCGGCAGATAATAGAGATAGCGACCAACACCCCATAGAACAGCAGCGCGTTTGAAAGCGTCTGAATACATTCCTTTCTCGCCTTCTACGTCTGTTTCACCAGCACCGTTACTACGCCATACCCATTCATTATTAATCTTGATACCGACCTCACAGCAGCCTTTAAACGGGTATCTAACTTGCCAATCATCTCCACATACCTCGTCAAGTCTTTTCATCACATCACGCGCATCAATGTAAGCAAGTGCAATACCTTTTGTGGCTTCCCACGGCTTACAACCCAACTTCTTTGCATTGGTTGCACCTACACGCCAATGAACAACTTTTGTGTCGAAAGGTTCTTTTAATAAATCTGTAATTGATGACATGTTAAAATCCTAAAAAGGTAAGTCGTTTACTTCGTCGATAAACTTCTGATACTCAGGGTCTTTGCTTAACTCTGAATCGTAATCATCGGGCAATACTTCCTGCTCACTGGTTACATCTAGCGAACCTTTCTTTTCCTGATAATCACGTCCACGTTTTGCATTCATACCTGATTCAAACTCGATTCGATGTGTTTCACTGCTAGGGCTATAGTTATCCCTGCGTATGGGTCTGGGGTGGGTCATTGGGTTAGCTCCTTTTCGCCTTTTTCAGTAATTTTGTATCTATGCCAAGGGTAAGGTTCGTCAAGCTCAGCAAGCAATCCATCTTTAATTAATAGGCTTATTCTGTTTCTCAGCCAAGGCGTTTCACTCATATCCCATGTCGATACACGCGGGTCATCTTTTAATGCGTTCAAAATATTTATTGGCTCTCTACTCCCTTTTTTTAAATCAGCAGCAGCGCCGCTAAAACTATCTATAAAAATCATCACTTAATCCTCTCGTTCAAATAGTTCTTAGGCTTAAACTCTTTATATAATCAATCGCTGGTTGGGCTATAAATCCACTACCCGCACTAATCAGTATCCCGCGCATTAGGTAATCATCTGTTACGCAAAGGGCTAAGTAATAACTGGATACCGATGCAAGGGTGAGGTATAGATTGGCTTTGGTCATTCTGTTGCCTCGATTAGTTTTATTGCTTTGATGAAAGTATCTTTAACGTATCCGCATCTTTCGCAATCTTCCTTTGAAGCATGGTGCATTTGAGATAGCGCGGTAAGCTCTCCCACTTTTACCAATGCAACCCATCGCTCTATAGGCTCTGGCTTGATTCTGTAATGCTCTGGAGGTAAACAAAATTCGTAATCACCTATGTTCTGCCAAGTGTCAAATCCAATCGCTTGCCTCTGAACAATAAAACCATCAGCCAAAGCCTGAACAAGTGGAAGATATAAATGCGCGTTATCTTTATTCATCCCAATATCTCCTTTCGCGCATCGTCGATAGCTAAATTCTCAATGCAGTCATCAATCAGGTTTAAGACCTTGTTGGCAAACTCTGCTTTGTTGGCTATGCGTCCGTTATGGGTGTAAATTTTTGATTCCATTTCGAGAAAGTCGAAGCGGTAATCCTGAATCTTCGCTGCATTTTCTTTATCTCTGATGATGTTTATAATTCGATCGCCATCGTTCTCAATATCGTCAATCGCTGATTCTTTTGCCATAGCGTATTCCTGTGTTTCGCAAGCGGGGTCAACGTCGGTTTCTGGCATGATGGTTGCGCCTAACCGATTTTCACCGCGTACAAAGCCGTTTAAGTCATCTACATATTTCTGCATATCAAATTCTATTGTTCTCATATCTACCTCTGTATTAATCTGGTGAAAGCCTTTAAAGATACAGACCAGTCGCTAATCTGGTTCATGCTGGTGGATATATGCCTAAATCAGCAATCCCCGCATGTGAACGTCTCTTTGTGTGTCGAGCCATTCTCGTGTCTCCGTTAGTCGTCATATAAGCCCGACCTCTCCACGCCGCTGTATCTTTTAAAACTCTCCTCCTCTGTGGTTGATGGGTGGGTGTTAGGCTAGTCCTAACTTATGATTTATTAACCGGCACTCGGAGCATTTGAAATCAACATTATCTTTTTGAAAATCAGCATTTTTCTTTGCCTGAGTCAGAGTTGTTATTCCTATTTCGCGCAGATGCTTTAATTGTGCTTTTGATATTTTGTCTTGCCACTTCATCCTCGTCCCCTTATCTGTGCTTGTTAGGCTGCTCTCTTATTCCATATAGAGGTGACTTCCTCCTTGCTATCCCCGAAGCCAGAACAGCCGCCGCACTGAATATTCATACACTGAACAAACATTCTTCCAGCGGTGTGTGTTTCAATTGTTGGCGAACCCCATGAGTTATCGCAAAATGGACAATCTTTTAAATCACCATATTTATATTCACTATCGTTTTCGTATTCCATCTCATTCCCCGTTGTGTTTGTGTGACTACTGGTAGC
>Ga0256847_1001834_pt1 | contig 10022 bp, 6 predicted proteins | sample TeddybearmetaG_FD_189099 | JGI IMG/M metagenome (GOLD analysis project Ga0256847, IMG submission 189099) | Hydrothermal vent microbial communities from East Pacific Rise, Pacific Ocean - Teddybear | ecosystem: Environmental > Aquatic > Marine > Hydrothermal vents | place: Pacific Ocean: East... | reverse complement strand
TCTATTTTTATAATCTATTGCCATCTTTGCGTCGGTTATGGGTGGCAACAAATTAGGCATAACGATCGCACGACGAAAACAACGTGAAGTAGCAGCCACTGTTTCCGGAAGCATATCTCCATCTCTAAAGTGAAGATGCCAATCGTCAGGCGCTTGAATCGTTATTTGGTCCATAGGAGGGAGCTCAGCAGTTTGAATCTGGGTCGAACTTAGCCATTCTAACGCAAAACAGGTTTAAACGGGTGACAGATCTTGGGTAAAAGTCTGTTTTAGCTTGTTTTCAGCTTATACTGCGATTGGTCCGTAGGAGAAGTGGTCGATTCCGGAGAACCAAAAAACATTACATTGAAAAATCAACTCAAGCCTTTATTTTTTGTTAGCTTGACACGCATTACCATTTGAAAATTGCCCTAATAATATAGATGTCAATGCCATTATTGGGTTGAGATAAACCAGCATTTGAATAATGCATATATCGAACATGAATATCCATATTATTGGTTTTATACTGAAACCCTATTCGATCTTCAAATTGAAACGGGGATGATAAATCTCTCTCATCAATTTTGTTTTTGATATAAGCGCAACTCCAATACCGGCTTCTAGATTGATTTGGTATTGGCCTATGCTAAACAATGTGGTGCTAAACACCAGAGAAATAGCCGTTTCTTCTTGAGCACTATCCTCTGTATGAGAAATCAGTCATAAACGTGATTTTAAACTTAGTTTACTTAAGAAACTTAAGACTAAGACCATTGGATCCCGATAAAAATCGATTCTGATATTTTTAGTGTTTTTCACCACAAAATAGGATACTTCGACGTAGGCAGAGTACCCTTTCTCGGAAAAATTGTAGGCGCGAAAAAGCTCTACCTGGCAAACGTTCACGACATTCTATTGATAAGATTAGTACGAAATAATTAGTTCTCTTTTCTCTAAAAAAATTTATTGCGTGTACTGTTAATAAGAACACTATCTATTAAAGATCAATACCGCTAACAGCGGCCAACAAGTGGGAGATTAAAATCGTGATCGATATGGAAATGTTTAATTTGCAAAATCTCAGACTGGTCAGCAATGTCATATCCATACACTAGGCATTCTGATGAGTAGTAATTATCGGATTCATGTGATTCTATGATCTCGCCATGTAATGCCTCACTGATTGTTCCAGAGAGTCTGCTTGGATCATCAATGATAATCGACAGGCCTATTTTGTAGGTCTGATTTCGATCCATGAGAAAAAAACGGGGCGAACCTGTAGAGCTGAGCGTAAACAGTTTCGTTGCGCCCGCTAAGAACTTATTTTCTCTTGAACTAGTCTGACTATAAGATACCCATTGCGACAAATCGGCATCGAAATGGCGGTTCAGACTATTGTTTTCTGATACAACGTACAGGGTATGTTTTATATTAAATTCCCCGTTACTATTAAAAAAACCCGGAAAACTCAAGTTCCAGTCAGAATCTGCCTGTCCAGAATTTATAATTTCAAACCACACGTCTAGACCTGTTCCACCGCCTGATGCAACTCTAATTGCAGCGGCACTAACTCGTAAATTCGGCATTTTAACCTTGGGCTGTTCATCATGACTGAAACAATCATTGAACATATAATTGCCTAAATTGTCTGCTGTGAATTCACAACTTTGAGTCTGCTGCCAACCCAATAATAGAAAAAGAGCCAAGCCGTATTGTGCAAAAATATTTCTTCTAGTAATTCTGATCATGTAGTCTCTCCTTTCACTGTTGTCCAATTAAATTTACGGCACCCAGTTAGGTTCTATATTATTTAAGCCAGCGCCGGTAAAAAAGTCGATGTGATTCCCCTGCACATTTACCACATTCCAACTGCTCAGGTTGTGATTCTCAAAAGCCGCAGCGTCACGAAACATTGCGGTCATATCAATAACATTACTTGTGTTCCAGTTTTCAATCGCTTGGTTAAAGGTAATTGCCTGATTAAACATATCTTGCATTCTCGAAACACTGCTAGTGTTCCAATTCACAAGCGATTGGTTAAAAGTGGATGCATCAAGAAACATTCGACTCATTAGGGTTACGCTTCCGGTATCCCAACTTCCTATCGGCTGATTAAAGAGGCTATTTTCAAACATACTATTCATATTAACTACATCACTGGTGTCCCAATTGCCAATAGGTTGATTGAAAGTACTCGCTCCAAAGAACATGCTCCCCATAGTGATCACGTTGCTAGTATCCCAGCTGCCTATGGGCTGGTTGAAGCTTGTGGCTCTTTGGAAGGTGCCAAGCATGCCCGTCACACTGTTGGTGTCCCAGCTGCCTATGGGCTGGTTGAAACTTGTGGCATCTCTGAACATGTTAACGATAGATATCACATTGCTAGTATCCCAGCTGTCTATCGGCTGATTGAAACTTGAAGCACCATTGAACATACCACCCATACTGTTCACATTACTCGTGTCCCAACTGATGATTGGCTGGTTAAAACTTTCGGCAAATGCGAACATGTTTCCCATAGCAATCACATTACTCGTGTCCCAATTACCAAGAGGTTCATTGAAAATACTAGCTCTACTGAACATACTATCCATATTGTTCACACGACTCGTGTCCCAACCGCCTATCGGCTGGTTAAAGCTTGAAGCATTTGAGAACATGGTTTGCATATTGGTCACGGAGCTGGTGTTCCAGTTATCAATAGGCTGATTAAAACTTTCGGTGAAGGAGAACATGCTGCTCATATTGGTCACAGAGCTGGTGTTCCAGTTACCAATAGGCTGATCAAAACTTTCAGCGAATTGGAACATACTAGTCATATTGATCACATTGCTAGTGTCCCAGTTGCCAATAGGCTGATTGAATGCCGCAGCACCGAAAAACATTAAACTCATATCCGTGACGTTTGATAAATCGGGTAGATCGGTGGCATTAATGACTAGATTTATGCAATTTTCAAAAGCTGAGCCCATTGAACTCCAAACCGTATTCCCCCAACTTTCCACCGTTAGTAATTTTTCGGGATCTGAGTTAGCTATAGTATTGCCAAAATAGATCCGTGGAAAGTTACCGGAAATGCTGACGGTGTAAGTTCCTGCAGTGCTATAGGTATGCGTATTATCATTTGAGAGATTCGACTCGATAATGCCATCACCCCAATCGATGGTAAAATTACCACCGCTGTTTCTGGTTGAAATAAAAATCTGATTATCGTTGGTAAATCCGGGGTTATCGGTTTTCCAAGTGGTGACAAAGGGATTAGTAGCCCTCACATCGAAAGTTGCAATACAGTTAAGATCAGAATTCATGGTGACTACAGTGATATCATCATCAGAATTTTGACTGCAAACCGTATCACCGCTCCAACTCGAAAAGACACTGCCCGTTTCAGCAGTTGCTATAAGCGTCACTACAGTACCAAAACTATAAGTTTCGTCACAATCCGAACCACAATCAATACCGGCGAGATTGCTTTGGATAGAACCAGCCCCAGAGCCTGCCGTTGCCACGGTTAGCAATGCGGTGGCTGAAGCGATATCGAAAGTTGCGATACAGTTAAGATCCGATCTCATGGTAACTGTAGTGATATCAGCATCTGCATTTTGGCTGCAAACCGGATCACCACTCCAACCCGAAAAGACGCTTCCCGTTTCAACAAACGCAGTAAGCGTTACTACCAAACCAAAATCAAAAGTTTCGGCGCAATCCGAACCACAGTCAATTCCGATCGGATTGCTCTGGACAAAACCAGCCCCAGAGCCTGCGGTTGTCACTGTTAACAGTGCGGATGTTGGGGGAGCCGCAAGATCAAAAGTTGCACTACAACCAACACTAGAATTGCTAGAATTCATGGTTACTGTGGTAGCAATGCCATTGGCATTTTGGCTACAAACGGCATCGCCGGACCAAGCAACAAAGACGCTGTTACTGTCTGCGATTGCAGTAAGCGTTACTATCACTTCAGTAACAACATAAGATCCAGAACAATTTCCCGTGGTCCGGCGACATTCAATACCCGGCGGAGTACTGCGAACAAACCCGGTACCTAAACCAATATGTGACACGTTTAGAACTGAAATTATATCAACATCATCGTCGTTGCCATCTTCTGGAGAGAGGCTACAACCAAGCAGCGCAATCAAAATCCAGAGCAAAATTGAACCTTCTAAAAATAATTTAAATAGTTGAAGTGGATTGTTAATGATCGATTTCATTGTTCTGCTCCCCGCTTAAATTCCGTATTGTAAGCAACTCAGCTGATAGTCTGTATGCCAATAAAATAGACAAACCTACCAATAAATTAGATGTCCGGTAAGACTTACGGCACCCAGTTGGGTTCTATATTATTTAAGCCAGCGCCAGCAAAAAAGGCGATGTGATTGCCCTGCACATTTACCACATTCCAACTGCTAAGATCCTGATTTTCAAAGGCTGCGGCATCACGAAACATCGCTGTCATATCAATAACATTAATAGTGTTCCAGTTTTCAATCGGTTGGTTAAAGGCAATTGCTTGATTAAACATATCTTGCATTCTTAGAACATTAGCGGTGCTCCAGTTCGCAAGTGGCTGGTTAAAGGAGGATGCATTAATAAACATTCGACTCATTCCAGTTACTCTGCTGGTGTCCCAGCTACCAATAGGCTGATTAAAGAGACTATTTTCAAACATACTACTCATACTGACCACGCGGCTGGTGTCCCAGTTACCAATAGGTTGATCGAAAGTACTCGCTCCAAAGAACATGCTACCCATATTTCCCACATTGCTAGTGTCCCAACTGTCTATCGGCTGGTTAAAGTTTGAGGCTCTTTGGAAAGTTCCAAACATTAAGGTCACACTGCTCGTATCCCAACTACCTATCGGCTGGTTAAAGCTTGCAGCATCTCTGAACATGTTAACCATAGATATCACATTGCTTGTGTCCCAACTGCCTATCGGTTGGTTGAAGCTTGAAGCACCTGTAAACATGCCAGACATGTCTGTCACGGAACTGGTGTCCCAGTTATCAATAGGCTGATTAAAACTGGTGGCACCGCTGAACATGCCAGATATATCGGTCGCAGAGCTGGTGTCCCAGTTACCAATAGGTTGATTGAATGTACTCGATGCTGAGAACAAGTCGCCTGAAAACATGAATGTCATATTGTTCACAGAGCTGGTGTCCCAGTTACCAATAGGCTGATTAAAACTTTCGGCGAAGTGGAACATGCTATTTATATTGGTCACAGAGCTTGTATCCCAGTTACCAATGGGTTGATTAAAGCTTTCGGCGAAGGAGAACATGCTGCTCATATTGGTCACAGAGCTGGTGTTCCAGCTACCAATAGGCTGATTAAAACTTTCGGCGAAAAAGAACATCTGACTCATATTGGTCACATTACTCGTGTCCCAATTATTAATGGGCTGATTGAATGACCTAGCACCAAAAAACATTAAGCTCATATCCGTGACGTTCGATAAATCGGGTAGATCAGTGGCGTTAATGATAAGATTTCTGCAACCTTCAAAAGCCGAACCCATTGAGCTCCAAACCGTATTTCCCCAACTTTCCACCGTTAATAATTTTTCAGGGTCGGAGCCAACTAAAGTATTGCCGAAATAGAGTCGTGGAAAGTTACCGGTAATGCTGACGGTGTAAGTTCCTGCAGTGCTATAGGTATGCGTATTATCATTTGAGAGATTCGACTCAATAATGCCATCACCCCAATCGATGGTAAAATTACCACCGCTGTTTCTGGTTGAAATAAGAATTTGATTGTCGTTGGTAAATCCGGGATTATCGGTTTTCCAGGTGGTGACAAAAGGGATGGTCGCCGCCAGATCAAACCTTGCAGTACAGTTAAGATCAGAATTCATGGTGACTACAGTGATATCATCATCTGAATTTTGATTGCAAACCGGATCACCACTCCAATTCGAAAAGACACTCCCCGTTTCAGCAGTTGCTATAAGCGTGACTACTGAACCAAAATTATAAGTTTCCTCACAATCCGTACCACAATCAATACCAGCGAGATTGCTTTGGATAAAACCACCTCCAGAGCCTACGGTTGCCACGGTTAACGATGCAGTGGCTGAAGCATTATCGAAAGTTGCAATACAGTTAAGATCCGAACTAAGATCCGAACTCATGGTGACTGTAGTGATATTAGCATCTGCGTTTTGGCTGCAAACCGGATCACCACTCCAACCCGAAAAGACGCTCCCCGTTTCAACAATCGCAGTAAGCGTTACAACTGTGTCGCGAATATAATTTTCGGCACAGTCCACACCACAATCGATACCAGTGGGATTGCTCTCTACAAAGCCGCTGCCAGAACCACTTATTGTCACTGATAACCGGTTGTTTGATATGGAAGCTTCAATAAAATTCGCAATACAGTTTATATTGGGATCTGATGTGTTTATGTTTGCGTTCATTCTAATTGAGGTAGTGTCTCCTGAAACATTTTCTACACAAGCCGCATCGCCCGACCAGCCGGTGAACATAGAAGTATTGAGACTACGACTCTCATCTGCCGTAAGCAATACGGTATCTTCAGTCGTGTAGACTCCCACACAATCGGCACCACATAAAATACCCGTAGGAATACTAGCAATTATCGCGTCGTCAGTGCCGCCAGGGGAACCCCCGGTTTTAGATACATTTAATAAAACAACCGAGTCTGAAACCAAGTCAAATCTTGCGAAACAAGTGAGATCGGAATCTTCAAAGAGTATTAGGTGTGCGCTTTCGCGAGGAGTGTTACGATCAAAAATCCTATTTCCATTGTCAAGACACCTAGGATCACCTACCCAAGAATGAAAATAACTGTCTTGGTTTGCTGTGGCCGTTAACACTATTGATACTCTTTTACCTGTAATATTACTAGTAGTCGAACAGAGTGAGCCGCAGTCTATGTGGCGTCCAGTAGTAGAAATGATGCCACCACCAGTTCCTATTATTCCAACTTGTAAGGATAAACTACGCCCAGCACCATTGTTACAGCCTATTGTTCCAAGCAAACCTATACCAACAAAAAAATAGAAAATTGTACAGACTATTCGTATAAGTTTCGAAGGTGTATTTTTCCTTAAATTGATCGGTTTCATCTGCTCACTCCATTAAATAGTCAGTAAGTTTTATCCAATCTGACTACAGCATTTTTTTGTTGAAACAATTCATTGTGAGCTTTAATTTACTACCGCACATACTCATTAATCCTCAGAAAAAGATAATTTTAACCTCAGGTTTACCTAAGAAAGTTATAATTATGGCCAAGGCAAGCCATACAGATAGTGAGACTTATTGGTTGTATAAGCAGGTAGAGCGTTGTTATAAAGGTAAAATCGTGTAAGATTATGATGTAAGGATAGGATTATGGTTGTATTTGTTTCTCATCAGAATTTCATCTCAGCCACGGTCAACAAAATGGTTTTGAAAAATGGAAAACCTTTTTAAACTGGCAAACTGGCTGGTTAACCCTAAGCTTTGTGTGATTAGCAATGCTCAGGAAACCATTAATTTAGAGCCTAAAGCCATGACTTTATTAGTTGTTTTGGCTGAAGCTGAGGGCGAATTAGTCTCTCGCGATGAGTTATTTGAATCTGTTTGGCCCAATCAGTATGTAACCGATCAAGCTTTAAACACTTTGATATCCAGCTTAAGAAAAAGTCTGGCTCACCAGCCAGCTGATACGAATATCATAGAAACAAGAGCTAAATTGGGTTATCGGTTATCGCAACCAGTACAATGGGAGACGCCTAAGAATGCAACTAAGGCAGCAACGCAGACAACCAATCCAATAGATACAAAGCTTTGGTTGCTGTTGCTCACTTTAATTCTTACTGTATTGTTTTTCGCCAACAAGTTTTATAACCCACGAGATAATGCGTCCACTACCGCTGACATCAATAGCGCAAATAATGATTATCAGGTTATCAGATACCTCGTTAACGTCACCCTCTCATTTTCCAAGAGCGAACTCGATTCAACAGGCAAAGCTCTGTGCGAAAACTATAGTTATGAACTTCTTTCCAAGGCCATCTATAAAGACGGAAAATGGATGTTCAGCAACGCCTACTATGACTCTGAACTTAAATATAATTCTCGTCCATTAGCCAATTTCGAAGAAACCTATCAAATTGAATATGCTCATTCTTTGGGCAAAGAAGTAGATACAATGACCATAACTTTTGATGCAAAAGGAGAGTTTACGGGTTCTGGAGAAATGAAGATTTACAATAACCAAGATAAATTAGTTTGCGCTGGCAGAGCATTATACATAGGTACAAAAATGTAACGCTATGCAAAAAGATTTCAAAATAGCCAATTTTATTATTAAGCCTTCGCAAAGTGTTATCTGTGGAATTGCGGGCGATAAAAAGGTTGAACCTAAGGTAATGGATTTACTGCTAGTTCTGGCGAATGCGAATGGTGAGATAGTTTCCAGAGATAAAATATTTGAAGCTCTCTGGAAAGATCAATCGGCAAGCGATTATGCATTGAATACTTTGATTGCTACCTTGCGCAAAAATTTTGATGATAATGCCCAATCGCCAAAGTATATCGAAACACGAGCTAAACTCGGTTATCGACTCATCCCCAAGATTGAAACTACCCAACAAATAAAAAAGCAGTCCAGCATAAGTGACCATAAGCATACTGTCAGTCGCTCTCAAAAACTCTGGAAACCTATTTTAATTATAATTGTGTTAGTTGTTTTCTCCATTATTGCGGTAAATCTTTTCAAAGGCAAATCAACCGAAAATGAAGCTCCATTAAGACTCTCCAATGATGACGCAAAAACTGAAAATAAAGTTAGTAATCGCCCACATCAACAAAACAGTCTCCAGTACAAGTATATCTCCAAAGTTAATATTTCTGTAACGTCCAGCGAGCATAATGAAGCGGGTATTCCAATTTGCGTTGATACCGAAGCTGATTTTTTAACTAAGCTGGTTTTCGCAAATAAAAAATGGGCTTTGAAAGACTTTAAATGGACGCTGTATAGCGATTTTTTTGATCTCAAACTTGATTATAATCAAGAAACTCTGACAAACATTAGTGAGCAACATGAGATAGAATATGGTCACCCATACGGAACAGTTAAAAATAAGTTGTCCATATCTTTTGACGAGATGGAAAATTTCACAGGCTCCTCTATTTGGACTGTCTACGGTTATAAAGACGAGGTTTTATGTGTGGGAAGTTCACTTTTTATTGCTAAAAAGCTATAGCGTTTCAATCGAAAGGAACTTACTAACTATACACATTCGGATCCAAAAGCTCCATAAATGTTGAAGGCTTTGCTAGTGCTGTAAATCCGAATTTTTTGTACAAACCATGAGCATCACTGGTGGCTAATACCATTCGTCTAAGACCTTGGAGATCTTGATGCTCTAATATAGTTTTCATCAGGAGTTTACTGATCCCTCGACCTCGATAGTTTTCTAGAATGAAAACATCCGCAAGATAAGCAAATGTAGTTTTGTCGGTAATCATTCTTGCGAATCCAATCTGTTTATTTTCACTTTCTAAAACGCCAAAACAAAGCGAGTTTTGAAAGGCTTTTTTCATTGTTTCAAGAGGAATATTCTTTGACCAGTAACTGTCAGATAAGAACCGGTGGATCACTAGTAATTCCATATCGGCTAACTTGGTTGTGATACTAATGTTCAAACCTAGTGCGCCTGTTCCCAATTATCCCCAACACCAGTATCAACAATTAAGGGTACGCTTAACTCAACGGCTTCTGACATCAATCTTTCTATAACTGCTTTGTATTCGTCGACTTTACCTTCTGCCACTTCAAAAACCAGTTCATCGTGTACTTGCATGACCATATGACAATCTGGTTTTTCTTCTTTGATCCATTTATGGATATCAATCATCGCTATTTTGATGATATCAGCGGCGCTTCCCTGCATCGGTGCATTTATCGCAGTACGCTCAGCAGCTTGTCTCCTCATGCCATTGGAGGCATTTATTTCGGGTAAGTAAAGACGCCTACCGAAGAGGGTTTCTACATAGCCTAACTCCTTTGCCTTTTCTTTA
>Ga0256847_1001833_pt1 | contig 10023 bp, 7 predicted proteins | sample TeddybearmetaG_FD_189099 | JGI IMG/M metagenome (GOLD analysis project Ga0256847, IMG submission 189099) | Hydrothermal vent microbial communities from East Pacific Rise, Pacific Ocean - Teddybear | ecosystem: Environmental > Aquatic > Marine > Hydrothermal vents | place: Pacific Ocean: East... | reverse complement strand
ATATCTACCTTGTTTTTGGATCACTGATCCCACGAAATTCAACCAAAGATTTACGAAAAAGCTGGGACTGGCTAGAAGATGCAATGCGACCAATTGTAGATGCCGCTAAACACAAGCGTTACTTAATGCGTTATTTGAAGCTAAAAGCAGATTGGGATCTGGTTGAATCTCAACAGCGAAAAATAACCACAGAAGCTGAACAAATGATTGAAGAGTTCAAAAAGCTATTGACCACTGAACGCTATAATTTAATGATGTTAAATATGTCACAATGGCTGTACTCCAAGGAATGGCGAGAACATGTACCCGAACAAGAGATAGATAATTTAAGTGTTCCGATCGTCGATTTTGCTCGTAAGCAGCTCGATCATATGCGAAGAGAATTAAAAAGAGATTTGGGACCAAGCGTCGACTTACAACCTCCACAATACTTCAAGCAAATTGTCCAACTAAGACGAGCTTTCGATACTGGGCTATTTTTTGGAAGCTTGTTTGATAGCCAAAAGCGTGAGAGTTACCGAGAACCCTGGGTTGATGTGATGGATGGAATTCGCGAACTGCAAATGAACATTTATATTTCTGAGTTACAGCAAGAAAATCATAGCTCCGAAGAGATTGACAAATGGCTTGAAAAAAGAAATTTACCCATCTTGGAAGCGTTACTAGAAACGAGAAAATCTGCCTTTAAGATAAATCCTTATTGGGCGTGAAGGTAGATTCTCAATAAGTCGCGGGAACGACAGTTCGGTTGGAGCAGTTTAGCGAATAAAACGATACCGGCTTTGAACAAAGCCAGACTCAAAAGAGCGACTATCCAGCAGCTCCAACTTCAAATCTCCATAAGTCAGCCCAAACAGAGGTAAGCCTTTGCCCAAAATAATAGGTACTGTGGTGATAGTAATATCTGTTAGTAGATCCTTTTGAAGAAACGACTGAATGGTAGTTCCCCCGTCGACATACACCTTTCTAACACCCTGATTTTGAAGCTCGACGGTTAATAACTCTGGCTTGCCCGAGTATAATTCTGCCAAGTCCATAAACTGATCTGGGATCTGTTTCCAACGCCGGCTAAGAACTACAACTCGCTTATTATGATATGGCCAAGTATCGAATGACACTACTTTTTCGAAGGTGTTTCTTCCCATCACCACGCAATCGACGGCGCCGATGAAATCGTCATATCCGAGATCTTCTGCTTTGTTTTTATCACTATTGATCTCCAACCAATCGAGTTTTCCATTGTATCGAGCAATATACCCATCTAAGCTGGTTGCGATAAATACCGAAAGTTTTATGTCCATTTAGATCTCTCTTAATTGAGTGTTCTAGCGCTTTGGATTAATTCTGTGCGCCAATATTTCAAGTAGTGGCTCATTATCTCATCCACGCTAGCATCTGACAAAGAAGGTTCAACCGGTTGATTTAAATGCGAAAATGCTCGCAACAAAAACTCAGGGGCGTGTGCTTTTTCGAGCCCCACCGCTGCCGAACGTTTACTAAATTTAACACCCTGTTTATCAACAACCAAAGGGATATGGAAATACTCTGGCGCAGGTTGATCTAAACAATGATATAAAAAGTTTTGTCTCGGTGTTGAATCTATTATATCCATGCCTCGCACCACATGATCAACACCTTGTTCAAGATCATCCGCGACCACCGCTAATTGATAAGCAAATAAGCGATCTCTACGTTGAATGATAAAATCTTGCTTGTCATTAACCGAATCGAAACTTTGCATGCCTACAATCTGGTCATTAAATGCTTCGAATCCATCATCAAATTTTACTCTTAATGAATGTTCCTGGTCTGCAGAAATTTTACGTTTACGACAATAACCATCATAGACACCTCCGTTTCGTCTCTCAATAGTTTTTCTACTGCAATCGCAACGATATACAAAAGATCCTTGTTTTAGTTTCTCAAGAGTCTGTCGATAAATCTCCGTTCTTTGACTTTGATATACAACCTCGCCATCCCAATAGAGTCCATAATCTTCCAACGAATTTAATATGGATTGGGTCGCTCCTACGACTTCACGGGGAGGATCTAGATCTTCGATCCTCACTAGCCAATGCGCTCCGTTTTGCTTGGCAATCATATAGCTAGAAATGGCCGCAACCAAGGATCCTAAATGGAGTGGTCCTGTAGGGCTAGGAGCGAACCGGCCTAGAGATAGGCTAAGGGTCAAGCTCTTGCTTTGGGATGAATTCACCGACATAGGGGGCTTATCCGTCGTATCTTGAGGTGAAATGAGTACTAATTATAACCCCAAAATAAAAAAAGCGCCCGAAGACGCTTATTTAACAATATTTTAAGTAGCAAAACTATCGATTAACGTGCTTTTCTTTTATTTCATCTAAGGTCTTACAATCAATACACAATGTTGCCGTGGGCCGCGCTTCTAAACGCCGAATGCCAATGTCAATTCCACAAGACTCACAGTAGCCATATTCATCGTCATTAATATCTTGGATCGATTGACCTATCTTTTTCAATAGTTTGCGCTCTCTGTCCCTTGTTCTCAACTCAATACTAAATTCTTCTTCTTGACTTGCACGATCCACTGGATCAGGGAAATTTGCCGCTTCGTCTTTCATGTGAGTAACAGTTCGATCGACTTCTTCCATCAATTGAAGTTTCCATGCGTCAAGGATTGAAAGAAAATGAGCAACCTGCTTCTCATTCATATATTTTTCAGTTTTTTTCGCTTTGTAGGGCTCGATTCCGAGCGCACCCAGAGTAGTGTGAGTTGAAGATGCTGTATTCTTCTTGCTTGGCATTTATTTCTCCACCTATTAACTTGCTGTTTTTTAAACAGTTTTTAGATAATCAATTAATTCTAAACTAACAATTGATAAAATCGTGAATCTCACCTTTTATCAAGGCGCGGATTTATATCACAAACTAGAAAATAGGACAATCTAATTTTCCGCTTTTTATTCTGATCTGTCATCGAATTCAAACCTTTTCAACACTCTCTGAGCGCTGAGTTTGCTTTTGATAACCCGCCATTCAATCGCAGATACGATATCCTTTTGGAACATAATCTGAATAAAACGGGATTAATTTTTTGTTTGTGCAGGAAGTTAATTCGCTAAAAAAATTACCTTCCCTATAACCTAGACTAACATTTTCGGAGATTGAGAGATCGATAGCTATCGGATCCAATTGTTCAAATAAATCAGTCCACACACGCAGCGCTCCGGTAGCGCCAGTTAAACCAGTCGACTGATTATTATCTTTACCTAACCATACAACAGCCAAATACTGACCATCAAACCCCGCGAACCAGGAATCTTTCAAATCATTCGTGGTTCCGGTTTTGCCCGCTAACGGCATATTAGGAAAACTCCATGAGAGTGATTTGGCAGTTCCTCTTTTAGCCACTTGATTTAGCAGATAGCGCATAATAATCGCTGACTCTCGTTCAATAACCTGCTGGCTATTTCTTGGGTAACGTTTGAGTAGTTTTCCGCTCTGGTCTTGAACCGCGATTAATACTTGTGGCGCAACCGATTCACCGGAGTTGGCAATCACCTGATATAACCGCGATACCTCCAAAGGAGACATTTCCTTGCTACCTAGGGCTATAGAAGGATACGCCGCTAGATTCCTTTCGAAACCCAAATCGTGAATAGTATCAATAACCTCATCAATGCCTACTTTTATCGCCAATCTAGCGGTAGCGAGATTGTAGGAGTTAATCAGCCCTTCAGCTAACGGAATTTGGGAGTTTTGGTCTCCATGCTCTTTTCGATCGTAATTTTGCGGCCGCCAAACACTGCCATCCGATCCAGTGAGGGAAAATTTACTATCAAGAATGGGAGTTGTCCAATTAAAGTTATCGGGGTGTTGAAGTGCCGCTAAATAAACAGTGGGTTTAATGATTGAACCGGTTTGACGATAAGCGTCTATGGCGCGATTAAATCCAGCAAAATTCGGATTTCGATCGCCAACAATCGCCCGTATCTCGCCACTGACAATATCGGACACAATCACTGCGCCCTGTAAGAGATCCGTCAACTGGCGATTTATTTTGTTGCCGTCCAATTGCTCAATTCGCAACTTTAACGCGTTCTCTGCTTTTTTCTGTACCACAGGATCCAAACTGGTAAAAAGTTTTAAGCCATCCTTTTTTATCGCATCGGAGCCATAATCGTTTGCTAGTTCTCTTTTTACTAACCCCATGAGCGCCGGAACTCGGCTATTTCTTACCGGCGGTTTATCCACCACCATCAATGATCTAGATACTGCTAGGTTAAATTTCGCCTGGGGAATTACCGCTTGCTCCAGCATTTGCGCTAACACAAGATCACGCCGTTGTTTTGCCCTTTTGGGTTGTCTTCTTGGGTTATACAGTGATGGGCCTTTAACCATTCCTATCAATAAGGCGAACTGAGCCAAGTTTAACTCCGATAGTTTTTGGTCAAAATAAAACTCACTTGCTCTAGCAAAACCATGAATCGCAATGTTAGCGTTTTGTCCTAGATAAACTTCATTAATGTATGATTGTAAGATGATCTCTTTATCATAGTGATACTCAGCTAACAAAGCCATAATGGCTTCATTCGCCTTACGCCAAAGGCTCCTCTCGTTGGACAAAAAATGATTCTTGATTAATTGTTGAGTAAGCGTACTACCGCCTTGAGTCACTCTTCCTCCTTTAACATTATTCCAAGCGGCTCGTGCGATGCCTTTCGGCGATAAACCCCAATGTTGATAAAAATCACGATCTTCAACTGATAACAGGCCATCGATAAAATGTTCAGGTAAATCACTCAGCTTGATCAGTTGTCGATCTTGCATTTGAGTTAAATTACTAACCTGTATACTGCCAAGCAGCAAAGGATCGAGTCTCAAATAATTAATCGACTCTTCGGTAGAAAAATCTTTTAGGGAGGTTATTTTCCCTTCACTAATAGACAGCTGAATAGTGCGGGATTTTTGTTCCCCATCCCAAAACTTAAATCCCCGCGTTCGAATAACAAAAGTTTGTTGATACACCTCAAATTCACCACTGGAGAGCGCTTTAATTTTTTGTCGATAACCGAGTAGATTTAACTCTTGAACTAGATCGCGAACGGCGAGCCGTTTACCGAGAGAAAAGCTAAGCGAACGTGCATACACTTTTGCTGGAATATCCCAAGCTTGCTGTTGAAATTCAACACTAACCTTGGAGTCGAGATAGATAACTAGGAAAAACAATCCGATTGTTGCTACTAGGGCTAGTCGTAAAAAGAAAGATTTAGTTTTTTTGATAAAACTCATGAAGGCTCTTTAGGAAAGAAAAGTTCCACTCCAAAAAACAGGAGGATTGCTCAAGTGACTCAATCTGCTCAGTTAGTTATGACGCTTTGTTTAATACGAATTAGACGGTTTTTGTGTTTTACCACGATTCCATCCTTATCTATCAGCACGAGTTTTAGATGTGGCGCAATAATTTCACCAGTGCTATAAAAAGCACCATTCAATACAACAAAGCTCTTGGCGGGATTGCTCGACACGGCAAAGGAATTTACCGACAACTCAGGAAAATTTCGTTTCTCTTGCTCACTCAGCGATTCATAGTTAACCGGTATATTACTCTGTACGTTTGACGGATTACTGGATAGTTTTCCTGCGGGGTATTCGCTAGAGCGTAATTCTTCAGAACCCTGCACCGCCGGTTGCGACTCGACGATCGTTGGTTGATATTTGGCTATTTGCTGATCTTGAGAATCATTACTAAGCGAGCTCCCTGTAAGCTGTTTTGTTGAAAGAGTTTGCTGCGTCTGTCTAATATCGCGGCTACTTGAAACGCTAGAACTAGCAGCAACTTTAGGTATCGCAGCTGATGATAAAACCTGAGTGGGTTCTATTTTGATTTTTGGCCAATATATATAACCGGCTATTAGTACAATAAACAGTAAGGATAGAATACCAAAGGCCGCAAATTTCCAAAATTTCACCCGAGTCAACAACCACTCATCACTCAACATTTCATCATCAAAATGAGAATCAGACAGACTAGGGATATCATGATCTTCGGTCTGTTCTGATTGTTTAAGTGATTCCAATAATATAGACATAGTGTTTAGTTTTCCTAGCCGCCCAAGCGCTACCTAATTTGTAGAAGAGGAATTCCTTCTAGGGTTTCACTGTTAATCGTTAATATTGTCTGCATGCCCGCGATACCATCGGCAGTAATATTGCGTTGTTTTTGATACTCGCCCACTGCCACTTGTAAAACGCTATCAAAGATCTCGCTGGGCGGTAAGTTTCTGTCCATCAATTGATTCATTTTCTCGGATAACCAGCGCACCGCCACTCCTTGATCCCCAACTTTTAGATCAACTCGATAGCCTTTTGGTGCTTGCCATAATAGTTGAAATTCTCCAGTCCAAATCGTAGACAACTCGTCCAATCGAATTTGCACCTCTCTCTCACCAAAGCGGAGCGTAGCTTCGGTGCCACTTAGTTTAGACAATGCCCCCCAAAACTCTCCTTGAAGCCCAGCAGAAAATTTTAGCGTTGCGGGCCGATTAAATGATCGCAGTAATTGCCAATTGCCAGTGAACCTTTCACAGATCAATCCGTAGTTGGCTGCAAATTGACATGCAGGTCCATCTGAAAATAGAGAATAATCCAGATTCCACGCTTGCATAAGTTGTTGCATTGACCATATGCCATTATTATCCCAACGTTCGTTGCCCAGCATTCGGTCGATCAACGAAAGAGAGTTAGTATCCTCTAGCGGTGTGTCCGCATCGATGATCTCTTGAAGCGGTTGTTGACCGTTTTCTTTTGGAGCCAGCTCGTTATTTTTATTAGCTTGCTCTGTATTTTCATGACTAGGAATTTGAACAATAGGTTCAGCTTTGCTGACAATTTCTTGATTGGAGCGTTGTCCTAACCAGAACACAAAAACGAAAAGGCTAGCCAGCAACAAACCAATCAGTAGATTTTTTTTATAGCTATTTCTTGCCCCAATGATCGAATTGTCTACACTTACGTTTCCGCCTAGCACGTCTACAATAGCATCTTGCATAACCCGTGGATTTACCTGGTTCATTTTTCGACTACAAGCTGCCACTAGAGCACGATCACAAATAGTGTTTATTAATCGTGGAATTCCCATCGCCTTAGCATGTAAAAGCTCAATCGACTTTCGATTAAAAAGTGATTCTCTACTACCGGCGATCCGTACCCTATGAAGCACATAAGCCATCGTTTCTTTTAAATCGAGTGGTCGAAGATGGTATCTGGCGGTAATTCTTTGGGCTAACTGGCGCAGTTCTCGTTTCGCGAGTTTTTCTTGTAACTCTGGTTGTCCAACCAAAATTATTTGCAGTAATTTCTTTTGATTAGTCTCTAAATTGGTGAGTAGACGAATTTGTTCAAGAACTTCAGTGTCAATATTTTGAGCTTCATCAATCATAACTACTACGCTCAAACCTTGCTCATAGCATTTCAAAAGATAATCACTCAAACAATCGGTGAGTGTTTTTAGACTGGTGGTATATTCTGGGTATTCGATACTCAGCTCATCACAAATAGTCGCCAACAATTCAACACTATTTAACTTAGGGTTAAGAACAAATGCTAATCGGGTTTTCTCGGGAAGCTGTTGCAATAAGCAGCGGCAAACCGTCGTTTTACCGGTCCCAACTTCGCCTGTGAGGAGCACAAAACCGCCACCATCTTCCACTCCATAAGTCAGATGTGCAAGCGCTTCGCGATAACGATTACTCATAAATAAAAATCGCGGGTCGGGCGAAATCGAAAAGGGTCTTTCTTTTAATGAAAAATGTTCTAAATACATAGTTTACAAAATTCTAGAGGATAATTTGGATCACTACCCAAATCAGGGTATATTACCTACCAAAATTGATGAGTATAAAGCTAGTCATAATGAGTCACAAAGCTAGTCAAAGTCAAGAGTTAAACAGACCGTAAAAGTGAGCAGCGCCGAACAGTGATAGTGAGCTAGGTGCATGACTCTGCATCGCTATCACTCAACCAGAATTATCAAACAGAGAACGTAACTAGGATTATGCAAACATACCTTGTTGGCGGTGCAGTTAGAGACAAAATCCTAGGATATCCGGTAGTGGAAAAAGACTGGCTAGTGGTTGGTGCTAACTCAAACTCCATGTTAGAGAACGGATTCAAGCAAGTAGGTAAGGACTTTCCTGTATTTCTTCACCCTAAGACCGGTGAAGAATACGCGCTTGCTAGAACGGAGCGAAAATCCGGAACAGGCTACCATGGCTTTGAGGTAAACAGTTCTGAAACGGTGACTCTTGAAGAGGACTTAATTCGACGCGATTTAACCATCAACGCAATGGCCATGGATGACGAGCAAAAATTGTACGATCCTCATGGCGGGAAAGCTGACCTCGATAGAAAAATACTCAGGCATATTTCCCCAGCCTTTAGCGAAGATCCGCTTAGAGTGTTACGGGTGGCTAGGTTCGCTGCTCGTTACCATCATCTGGGCTTTACTATAGCTGAAGAGACAACCAAGCTAATGTCAGCTTTATCTCAATCTGGTGAACTCGAATCGTTAGTTCCAGAACGAGTCTGGAAGGAAACCGTGCGTGCTCTTGCCGAAACTTCTCCAGATATTTATTTCACAACACTCAAAAAATGTGGTGCGCTAAAGGTTCTCTTCCCCGAGCTAGATTGTCTATGGGGCATACCCAACCCTGAAAAATGGCATCCCGAAATTGATACCGGTATCCACACCATGATGGTGCTACAGCAATGTAGCCTATTGACTAAAGATCCCGTCACTCGTTTCGCAGCACTTTGTCACGACCTAGGTAAAGGTATCACGCCAAAAGAGCAATGGCCCAGTCACAAAGGGCACGAAAAAACCGGCGTAAAAATTATTGAGCAAGTCTGTCAACGACTGAAGATCCCTCGAGATTTCCAAAGGCTTGCCAAAATTGTCAGTGAGTTCCACCTGCATTTACATCGCGTGGAGGAACTAAAACCAAAGACAATCGTTAACACGCTAGAACAAACTAATGCGTTTAAAGACGAAGGCTTATTTGAACAATATCTAGTAGCTTGTGAAGCAGATTTTCGAGGCCGAACAGGATTTGAGCGGCGGGACTATCCTCAGTCAAATATAATGCGGCAAGCTTTGCTCGCCTGCCGAGATATTTCAACTGAGCAAATTGTTAGCGAAGGCTATTCAGGCAAACAAATTGGCGATGAAATCCATCGGCAGCGTGTGAATCGTGTAAAACATTTACATAAAACATCTAAATGACGACAAAAACTAAGACTATGCCCAATGCCAGTCGATAAAAGATGAAGGGTTTGAATCCAATTTTTTCTAATAAGATCAAAAAGTAGTGAATGCAAGTTAGTGCTGCAATGGAAGAAACTACGGTGCCGAGCACTAGTAGGGACCAATCTACGGGTAATTCACTGGTCGCCAGCTTATAAGATTCAGCTCCGCCAGAAAGAACGATAGCGGGAATAGACAGCAAAAAAGAAAATCGAGCCGCCGCAGTTCTTGTCAGACCTAACATTAGTGCCGCAGTCATGGTTATTCCAGAGCGTGAAGTCCCCGGAATTAAAGCGATAGCTTGGGCACAACCAATGAAGAGGATGTCCTTCACTGTGAGCGAATATTCATCTCGCTTTTCTTCAGCTTTATTATCTGCCACCCAGAGCACCAAAGCGAAAATAATGGTGGTTGCAGCAATAATTTCAGTCGCTCTCAGATGGTTTTCAACAACATCAAACAGCCAGAAAACAACACCAACTAAACCAACAGGAATTGTCCCCCATAAGACCGCCCAAGCCAATCGACCATTGACTGATTTCTCACCCTCAAATACCCAAGCAAACCAGGCATTTATCATTTCGAGTACTTCTTTACGAAAGTAGATAAGAACCGCAAGCAACGAGCCAACATGAACCGCCACGTCGAACGCAAGACCCTGTTCTACCCAGCCAAAAATCTGCGAAGGCAATATAAGATGCGCTGAACTTGAAATCGGTAGGAATTCGGTTAAACCTTGT
>Ga0256847_1001832_pt1 | contig 10027 bp, 9 predicted proteins | sample TeddybearmetaG_FD_189099 | JGI IMG/M metagenome (GOLD analysis project Ga0256847, IMG submission 189099) | Hydrothermal vent microbial communities from East Pacific Rise, Pacific Ocean - Teddybear | ecosystem: Environmental > Aquatic > Marine > Hydrothermal vents | place: Pacific Ocean: East... | reverse complement strand
AACGGCCAGAAAAAAGCCCCTGCCATTAGCATCGACAGAGGCTTAGATTCACTTCTGAGTGAAAGCTATTTTTTCGCTTTTCTCTCGGCTGCTTCTTTGATGACTTCCTCAGCAACGTTCGTCGGACAAGCCGAGTAGTGCGAGAACTCCATAGAGAACTGACCACGACCTGACGTCAAAGTACGCAGATGGCCGATGTAACCGAACATGTCAGCCAGCGGCGCATCGGCCTTGACGCGAACACCGGTCGGACCAGCGTCCTGCGACTTGATCATGCCGCGACGACGATTGAGATCGCCAATCACGTCACCAACATTGTCGTCAGGCGTGAAGACATCGACTTTCATTATCGGTTCAAGCAATTGAGGACCTGCTTTCGGAATGGACTGGCGGTAGGCCGCCTTCGTCGCGATTTCGAACGCGAGAGCTGACGAGTCAACGGCGTGGAATGCACCGTCGAGCAAGGTGAATTTGACGTCGAGCAGCGGATAGCCCGCCATCGTGCCTTCGACCATGCAGGATTTGAATGCTTTCTCGATCGCACTCCAGTACTCACGTGGCACGTTTCCGCCCGTTACCTTGGACTCAAATTCGTAGCCGACATTCTGCTCAGCCGGTTCAATCTGGTACTCGATCTTGCCGTACTGGCCCGAACCGCCCGATTGCTTCTTATGGGTGTAGGTGTCTTTGATCGTGCGTGTAATTGTTTCACGGTAGGCAACCTGTGGTTTACCCATCTCAACGTCAACGTTGTGGGTACGACGCAGGATGTCGACCTTGATGTCCAGGTGAAGCTCACCCATTCCCTTGATCAGCGTTTCGCCAGAGTCTTCATCGGTTGCAACCTGGAACGACGGATCTTCCTGAACCATCTTGTTCAACGCAACACCCATTTTCTCAGTGCCCGCTTTGTCTTTCGGCGAAATAGCGATGGAGATGACGGGATCCGGAAATACCATCGGCTCGAGGGTTGCAGGATTGTCTGCATCAGCGAGCGTGTGGCCCGTACGTGTATTTTTCATGCCGAGCAGGGCAACGATGTCGCCTGCCTGAGCCGAGGCAAGCTCTTCACGAGAGTCGGCGTGCATCTCGACGATACGGCCGATACGCTCATTCTTGCCCGTAAACGTATTCACAACGTTGTCGCCTTTCTTCAAGGTGCCCGAGTAGATCCGCGTAAAGGTCAGGGCGCCGTAACGGTCGTCCATAATCTTAAATGCGAGCGCGCGTAGTGGTCGGTCTGGATCCACAATGGCGAATTGGCCAGTCTCATTGCCTTCCAGGTCGATCTCCGGCTGTGGCTTAACTTCAGTCGGGTTCGGCAGGAAGTCAACAATTGCATTAAGAATGTTCTGTACACCCTTGTTTTTAAAGGCAGAACCACAGTAGGTTGGGAAAAAGTCGAGCGCGATTGTGCCCTTGCGAACGCAGCGTTTCAAATCCTCGATTGACGGTGTTTCGCCTTCGAGGTAGCTCTCAATGAGGTCGTCGTCTTGCTCGACCACTGTCTCTATGAGCTTCTCGCGCCACTCAGCGACCAGCTCGAGCATGTCCTCGGGAACGTCGCCAACCGTGTAGGACTCGGGATCGCTCGGGTCGCTCCATATCCACGATTTCTCGGTCAGCAGATCAACAACGCCGACGAAATCATCCTCGATGCCGATCGGCAGGACCATGACCAGTGGGTTAGCTGCCAAGACTTCCTTAACCTGCTCTACGACGCGGTAAAAATCGGCGCCGATTCGGTCAAGTTTGTTAACGAAAATAATACGAGCAACTTCTGAATCGTTCGCGTAACGCCAGTTTGTCTCTGACTGCGGCTCTACGCCACCCGATCCACAGAATACCCCGACACCACCGTCCAGCACCTTCAGAGAACGATAAACTTCGATCGTGAAGTCAACGTGTCCCGGTGTGTCGATGATGTTCATGCGATGGCCGTCCCACTCGCAGCTGGTCGCAGCCGACTGAATGGTAATACCGCGCTCTTGCTCCTGGTCCATAAAGTCTGTCGTGGCTTCGCCATCATGGACTTCGCCGGTTTTATGAATTTTGCCGGTGAGTTTCAGGATTCGTTCGGTGGTCGTTGTTTTGCCCGCATCAACGTGGGCAAAAATGCCGATATTTCGGTACAGGCTAAGATCTTTCTTTTCCATGCTCTAACTCTGTCAATTGTTGGTGCTTTCTGGCCGCTGGTGCGGCGCTGTAAATCAAGCAGGACGGGGTTTCGGGCGCGGATGATAACAGTGCAGGGCGCCCTAAACCAGTCCCAATGTTGGCGCTCCTTGCGCACTGTTGCTCAAGGTGAATAACAGCATTAAAAACAACTAGTTAGAACCTCAATTCTAGCGTCGTAGAATCGCGAACCAGCGCGCGATATTGAGCAAGCTCATCAATGACGCAGAAACGTAAGTCAGGGCGGCCGCTGTCAGCAGTCTTCGGGCATGCGGGCGGTCGATCGGATTCAGTATCTTGTGTTCTTCCAGCATCGGTAGCGCTCGATTGAAACTGGCGTCAAATTCGGTCGGTAAAGTGACCAAATGGATAAGCGCTGAAGTACCCAAAGTGAGCATTCCGGCTGCAAAGGTAATCAGGCCGACAGCCGGCACGCGCGTCACGATGCTCAAGAAAGGCGACATGATCAACACGCCGGCACCGATCTTTTCGATTCCCCGGGTTGATCTGACCAAGCGGGTACGCCATTTGAGGGCAGGGTAGTCGGTTTGATCCTGCACGGCGTGGCCAACTTCGTGTGCGGCAACGGTGATCGCGGTCAGAGAGCGACCTTCGTATTTGTCGGGCATGAGTCTGACAACTTTGTCGATCGGGTCGTAGTGGTCGCCAAGTTCGGTGACCTCAACGGCGACAGATTGCAGGCCATTCTTATCCAGAAGGTGTCTGGCAAGGCTGGCACCGTCGCCTGCGTAGCGATCAGCGGGCTCGCTGTACTTCGCGAGGACCCGCTTTACCCAGATGCCGGGGCCGACAACAATCACTATGAGCGCGGCGATGAGAATGAGGTAGGTCATTGATCCATCGTAACGCATATGCAATACGTCGCCCGCGGTGTAGGCTGCCGTTCAACAAGAAATAATAAGGGCTCGCCTCAATGTTGATCATTTGCCGAAGAAATATTCATGCTGGTCTGGACGCGTCGACTGGCCGGGCCGTCAGAATCAAGTCTTTTCTGCCATCAACTGAGCTGTAAACGATGACAGCAGATCAATCGATTCTTTTCGGACTGTTGTTTTTCGTTTTCGTTTTTTTGATCTGGGGTCGCTGGCGATACGATCTCGTTGCGTTCGTCGCACTGCTTATCGCGTTGCTCACAGGCATCGTGCCCAAAGAGTTGGCATTTTCAGGCTTTGGGCATCCTGCGACCGTCATCATCGCGCTGGTTCTAATTATAAGCCGTGGCCTGTCGAACTCCGGTGCGATCGAGCTGGTGGCCCGTTACGTCGTAGACGCCACGCGAAAACTCTCGACGCACATCACGATCATGGCAGCACTTGCTGCGTCGCTGTCTGCGCTCATGAACAACGTTGCAGCGCTCGCGCTGTTGATGCCGGTCGACATGCAGGCAGCAAAGAAAGCAGGGCGTAGCCCATCACTGTCTTTGATGCCGTTGTCATTCGCCTCGATTCTTGGCGGCATGATCACGCTTATAGGAACACCGCCGAATATCGTAATCGCCGAGTTTCGAGGCCAGGCCCTTGGTGAGCCGTACAGAATGTTCGATTTTGCGCCGGTCGGACTGGCCTGCGCGATCGTCGGTGTCGCTTACGTGGCGCTCATCGGATGGCGCTTGCTGCCGAGCGAGAGAAAATCAGCCGATGCCGGCCAGGAACTGTTTGATCTGGCGGACTACATCGCCGAAGTTCGCGTACCCGAAGGATCGTCGGCCATCGGCAAGCTGGTTAGTGATCTCGATGATGCTGCTGCAAAATGTGACATCGAAATCGTGGGTTTGGTCAGGCGCGGACAACGCAAACCCGGGCTGGCGCGGTCGATAGAAATAAAGGCCGGTGATGTGTTGGTCGTTGAAGCCAGTCCAGGCAGTCTCGAAGAAGCGCTAGGTAATTTGGATCTTGAGTACGTTGGCAAGGGCGAAGGGCAGCTTGACAGCGACGACTTGATTCTGACCGAAGTGGTGGTGCAGGAATCGTCTCGCTTGGCGGGCCGGTCGGCAATGTCTGTGCGCTTACTGTATCGCTATCGGGTTGCCGTCGTGGGCGTGTCGAGGCGAGGTCAGCGTTTTCGCGACAACGTCAGAAAACTGGTCCTGCAACCCGGCGATGTGCTGTTGTTACTCGGCGCTGATGATCGCCTGGGCGACATAACCGGCCGCTTGGGTCTCTTGCCACTCGCGGATCGTGGCCAACGCGTGATTCAGCGTGACAAGGCCTGGTGGGCAGTTGGAATTTTCGCGAGCGCTATTATCATCGCGAGTTTCGGTTTCGTCTATTTGCCGATCGCACTGGGTTGCGCCACGGCACTTTACATCCTGTTAAATATTGTTCCGATTCGTGATGTCTACACGTCGATCGAGTGGCCAGTCATCGTCCTGCTTGGGTCGATGATACCGATCGGTGGGGCGTTGCAGTCAACCGGCAGTACGGCGCTGATCGCGGGTGGCATCGTCGACTTGTCGGCTGGTTATTCGCCTGTCGTGGTCTTGACGTTGTTGATCATCGTGACCATGACATTGTCCGACGTGATGAACAATACAGCGACCGCCGTTATTGCAGCACCCATCGCCGTCGAAATCGCCGAACGATTGCACGTAAACCCTGACCCGTTTTTGATGGGTGTCGCGGTCGCCGCGTCATGCGCGTTCCTGACACCGATAGGCCACAAGAACAACACGCTGATAATGGGTCCGGGCGGCTACCGCTTTGGTGACTATTGGCGAATGGGCCTGCCCCTGGAGATTCTGATCATTATCGTATCGGTTCCGGCGATCATTTATTTTTGGCCGATGTAGCTGAGTTTTTATGTTAACTGTTTGTCGCAAAAACACGGATAACGGTGTCAATTTGTGACAATTCGCGCTCGAAATGGTGTTTACATCCAGTTTAAGAAAGTCTTGTAATAGTTTGTTTTTAATAGACTAAACATGTCTTATCCGTGTTTGGCATAGCGCTTGCAATGTCGTAGGTAACTACGAACGAAACGGAGAACATCATGGCAAGAGCGACGCTCAAAGCTTGGACCGATGCTGAAGTGCAGCTAAAGCTCGACGTGCACCGCGATGTGAGATACCAGGTGTATAGAGACAGCGGCAAACACTTTCTGGAAATGTGCGACGCGAGCGACCAGCACATTCACACGCTTGAATTACCCGATGGAATGAAACTCGACAAGAGTAGCTACGAGGTGCTGCTGCGCTATGTCTTGCTGGACGTAGTCGCCGCGTAGTCTTCGACCGCTTGCCAGATCCTAAGCGTATTCTCGCCGAGAATTTTCTTGATATCGTCCTCGCTGTAACCGCGATCGAGCAAACCGTCGATAAGATTGGGGTACGTGGACACGTCTTTGAGGCCGATGGGCAGTGAGTCGCCAACGCCGTCGTAGTCTGATCCGATGCCAACGTTGTCAACGCTGGTGATTGCGACTATATGGTCGATGTGATCAAGAACGTCGCTTAGGTTGGCGAACGGAATCGGGCCGTGTTCAGCCGCGTAAATCACCGTATGCGCTGTGCGAACTTCCGACTTGCTTAATTCCGGATGCAGGGCCGCATACGCTTTACTGTCTTCGCTTCGGGCCGTTGCATATTCTCGCGCTATGGCTGTGATGAAACTCGAGCCAAAATTAATCTGAATGACACCGCCGTGTCGAGCCAATTCGACGATCATCTCGTCATTCATATTGCGCTCAAAGTCCGGCGTGAAGTGCCGGGCAGAAGAATGTGACGCTATCGCCGGCACCACAGCGATGTCCATGACTTGCCAAAACGCGTCGTCTGAAATGTGGCTGACATCAACCATAATGCCGAGTCGGTTCATTTCTTTGACAACTTCATTGCCGAACTCGCTTAGCCCGCCCCATTGATGATTGGTATCGTAAGACGAGTCAGAAATGTGATTCGAAAGGCTGTGGGTAAGTGTGATGTAACGAATTCCGCGATCGTAGAAGTACTGCAGGTTGGCAAGATCACCGTCGATCGGTGAGCCGTTCTCCATGCCCAGCGGCAATGAGATGAGCCCGGCGGCAAACTGGTCGCGCACGTCAGACGGTGAGCGAGCGATGGCGAACTTGTCTGGCCATTTCTCGGTGAAGCCGTCGACCATATCGATCAACTTATCCGCTAATTCCTTTGAGCCACCTTTTTCCTCGAGGTCGGCTGGCGTGTAAATGGACATGAATGGTGCGTTTAGTCCGCCAACCACAGCCCGCGGATAGTCGAAGTCGCCGCTTTCAGTGGCAGCTGATATGTCATCGGGTTTGGCGTTCAGTCGGTACGGCACATCGATATGCGTATCGACGATGATGCTGTTCGCGGCAATTTCGTTGGCTTTCGGTGGGACTGCGGGTTGGTTGCAAGCAAAGATGAAGATACTCGCGGCGGCTATGCAAATGATTCGTAGGGTCATGGAGGGATTTTTCTCTGGCTCAAGAGGTCGAAGCTTGTAACAATAGGCGGATAGCCGCATAGGAGCAATATGATGAGTGAGCAAAATCCACCGGCAGATCACGTTTATGTCGAAGAGAACAAGACCGGCAATCCGCTACAGGAAAACCTGAAATCAGGCGCCACCTGGATGCGCGCTCTGTTCATGCTGATCAGCTGGGTGCTGGCTAGCGTCGCACTCTTCGCTGGCTCGGTTATTGTGGTGCTGGGTTTCTTCTGGGTGCTGTTTTCAGGTGAGATCAATCAACAGATTAAGGAAGCGGGGCAGAGCGTCGCTGCGTATCTCTACAATATCGCTCGCTATCTGACGTTTAATACCGACGAAAAACCGTTTCCGCTGGGTGGGGAATGGCCAAGTGGCAAATCAGACAGCTAGTTCCCGCTGTAATCGGGCCGTTGGGTGTCTTCGCTTCCACGTGAAATCGAGCGCCATTGGCGATAATGTTGACGTTCTTGATGGCGCCAGCGGCGACCATCGCTTTCAACATGTGTTGAACAAGCGTTGACCGCCGAGGAGCCCGTCTCTAAGCTGCCGCGATGACTCATCGCGCCTGGCAATCCCCCAAAACGCTGCTGATATTGATGTCAGTGGCCATGCCAGTCGCTTTCAGTGTCTGGACTGCCCTGTTGAATAATTTCGTGATCGAAAAGGCGAATTTCACGGGCGTCGAAATCGGACTGCTGCAAAGCCTGCGCGAAATCCCGGGTTTTCTGGCGTTTACAACGATTTTCGTCCTGTTGATCATCAAGGAGCAGGCCTTCGCCGTTGTCGCACTGGCCACATTGGGCGTAGGCGTGGCGATAACTGGCCTGTTTCCCAGCGTATTGGGCTTGTATTTGACAACCGTATTGATGTCGATGGGTTTTCACTATTTCGAAGTCGTTAAACAGTCCCTGTCGCTGCAGTGGTTCGACAAGGCCGAGGCACCGCAGGCATTAGGGAAACTGATATCGGTAGGGTCAATTACGTCATTGCTCGTGTATGCGGTTCTGTGGGCAATGTTGGAGTTGTTGGAACTCAGCTACACCTGGATATACCTGATTGCTGGCGGAGTTTGCTGCGCGTTGGCGATTTTCATGTGGGTAGGCTTCCCGGTTTTCGAGAGCCAGCATGAGCAAACCAAAAAGCTCGTTCTGCGAAAACGCTACTGGCTGTATTACGCACTGGAATTTTTCGGAGGCGCGCGGCGTCAGATATTCATGGTGTTTGCCGCTTTTCTGATGGTTGAGAAGTTTGCTTATGCGGCCTCGGAGGTCGCTTTGCTGTTTCTGATCAATTACGCGTTCAATTGGCTGTTTGCTGAGAAAATCGGTTTGATGATCGGGCGCATTGGCGAGCGACAAGCGTTGTCGATCGAGTACCTCGGTCTGATCGTCGTTTTCTCGGCCTACGCCGTCGTCGAGAATCCGTACGTGGGGGCAACGCTGTATGTGATCGACCACATGTTTTTTGCTCTCTCCATAGCGATGAGCACCTACTTTCAGAAAATTGCCAGCCCCGAAGACATCGCCAGCAGCGCAGGCGTATCGTTCACTATCAATCATATCGCAGCGGTTATCGTGCCAGCGGCGCTTGGGCTTGTCTGGATCGTGTCACCGCCGCTGGTATTCATGATCGGCACGGGCTTTGCTGTTTGTTCGTTGTTGCTTGCCCAAAACATCCCTGCACGACCCGTTGAGGGCAATGAGGTCAATTGGGGAAGGGTGGTAAAAAGCCGCAGGCAGGCGTAAAAAGAATGACAAATCCTAACAACAGGGAAAATCGGTATGGAACAAACAGTATTCATGATCTGCATGTTTTTCGGCGTCAGCTCGGTCGCGTTGCTTGCCTTTACTCTGCTTATGATCGCTATTGGGAAAGTTGACGTTTAGCAATACCAGCGTGCATGGCCGATAGCACGTGTTGGATAGCATGCACATTGAGAGCATCAACATCGGCGCATCAGAGTCGATCTCTCACAATGACAAGACACTCATCACCGGTATCTGCAAGTTTCCGGTGACCGGATCCGTGCATATCGGCGAGCTGGGCGCGCGCGATGATGTGATAGTGGATTCCCAACACCACGGTGGGTTAGACCAAGCCGTGTACGCGTATAGCGCCGACGACTACGACTGGTGGGCCGGTCAGACGGACCGTGATTACCCGCCGGGATTGTTCGGTGAGAATCTGACCATTCGCGGCTTGCCGACCGACGTCAATGTTGGCGATCGATTGCTGATCAACGAACTTGTCCTCGAGGCCACCTCACCGAGGATCCCCTGCGGTACGTTTGCCGCAAGAATGAAAGACTCCAAAATTGGCATGGCATTTCGCAGAGCAGAGCGGCCGGGAATTTATTTTCGAGTTCTCAATGCTGGCGAAATTAGTGCCGGCGATAACGTGACGTTGGTCGCCAATGACGCAAGTTCTGTTTCTATCCTGGAGTTATTTCGATTCAACTATGCGCTGCGACACGATATCGATGATATGCGTCGTTTCCTGAAAGCACCTGTTGCTATCCGTTTCAGAGAAAAAATAGAGAGCCGGCTCGCGTCGGCAGAGCAGTCGGCGGACTGACTCGGGTTCATTCAATTTCGATTCTTCTTGATTTTTACAACAAATGATATCATTATGATATCAAAATGATAGAAGATAAAAAGGAATAGGAGATCGATATGAATCGTGAAAAAAAGAGAGTTGTTCCCTCCGGCTATTTGATGGTGCCGGTGCTGCTAATCGCTCAGCTAGGCTTGGTTTACGTCATTATTTTAGCGTTGAAATCTGAGGCGATCGTTGTATTTCTTTTCGCAGTCTTCGCGTCGATTATTGTGCTGATCTGCTGGGCCGGGTTCATGATGGTGCACCCGAACGAGGCGAAGGTTTTGCAGCTGTTCGGTAAGTACGTGGGTACAACGCACGAGCCCGGTCTGCGTTGGGCAAACCCGCTGTACTCAAAAATTGCGGTTTCGACTCGAGTCCGGAACTTTGAAAGCAGCACGCTCAAGGTCAATGATGCGAACGGCAGTCCTATCGAGATTGCGGCGGTGGTTGTTTGGAAAGTATTCGACACCGCTGAAGCGTTATTCGAGGTCGACGACTACGTCGAATTCGTACAAATTCAAAGCGAGTCGGCGCTCAGAAATCTTGGTACGACCTATCCCTACGAGCCGCATGAAGATGAGCCAGTCGCGCTGCGTAGCAATCAGGGTGAGGTTGCGGAGGCGCTGGTCAAGGAGATTCAGGACCGCCTGACGACGGCCGGTGTGACGGTCATCGAGGCTCGTATCACGCATCTGGCTTATGCACCGGAAATCGCCAATGCGATGCTGCGAAGACAACAAGCTTCAGCGATTATCGCGGCACGTAAACTCATCGTTCGTGGCGCGGTTGGCATGGTGCAGCTGGCACTT
>Ga0256847_1001831_pt1 | contig 10028 bp, 8 predicted proteins | sample TeddybearmetaG_FD_189099 | JGI IMG/M metagenome (GOLD analysis project Ga0256847, IMG submission 189099) | Hydrothermal vent microbial communities from East Pacific Rise, Pacific Ocean - Teddybear | ecosystem: Environmental > Aquatic > Marine > Hydrothermal vents | place: Pacific Ocean: East... | reverse complement strand
TGCCTCACCTTCAATAACTATTGTATCGCCTACTTTGCAGATACATGAAAGAGTAGCGCGGGCTTTTTCCTTATCCAATGCCGTTATTTCTACTGTGGTTACCACCTCATCATCCAGATAGACCGGAGCCTTAAAGTAGATGGATTGCGACATATAGATGGTTCCGGAACCGGGAAGCTGGGTGCCAATAACGGTGGAAATATAATTGGCCGACAACATGCCATGAGCGATACAGCGGCCAAAACGGGTAGCGGCTGCAAATTTTTGATCAAGATGGATCGGATTATAATCACCGGAAAGTTCGGCAAACAAAATCACATCTTCTTCCCGGACAATCTTTCTCATTGTTGCTGATTTTCCGATTGAAAGTTCGTCGACAAAAATAGTCTGCATTTTCATAGGTTTTTATCATTCTGTTTGCGCAAATGGCAGGTGTGCATCTCTTCATATAGTGCGCTGCACAATTGCGCAATTATCTATTTACGGGAATGATCTAACTTCTGCACTTATTTATAGTTTCACGTTAACTCAATATTTAACAGCCTGAGTTAATCTGACTTAATGGGGCCGAATAAAGTCTGCCGGGTGGGGATATTTTGTCAATGTCATAAGTGAAATGACAATACCTTTCCAAAACTTATTCAGTCTGAAGCCTGGGAACAATTTCACGCCCAATGGGTATGATTTACGTGATTAAGTGATTTGGAGTTATAAATATGTCTCTCGAAGCAACCATGCCTATTCTGGTGGTAGATGATTACAAGACAATGGTTCGTATTATCCGCAACCTGCTGAAACAACTTGGTTTTAATAATGTTGATGATGCTGCTGATGGCGTTGAAGCTTTAGCAAAACTAAAGGAAAAGAAGTACGGACTGGTCATTTCTGATTGGAATATGGAGCCTATGACAGGTTACGAGCTCCTCAAAGAAGTACGCAGCGATGAAGCATTGAGCAGAACGCCTTTCATTATGGTAACGGCGGAATCCAAAACAGAAAATGTTATTGCCGCCAAAAAAGCCGGTGTGAACAATTACATCGTCAAACCTTTCAATGCGCTGACTTTGAAAGGCAAGATAAACGCTGTTTTTGGTGAAACTTAAGTCGGTATCGACTTGAATCAGAAAACAGCCGTGACCAATAGTTTGGCCATTGAAGGAAAACGGTCGATTTACGCGCCGTTTATCATTGGAGTTATTTAATGCCTGCAGCCGAAACCGCCGTAGAAAAAGCCCGCGTCGACCAGATCGTAAATTACATTCGCAAGGATCGCGATGGTGATATTTCACTTGTGGAAATCATGTCTCTTGCTGAATTGATGGTTGGATCCATGCAAACTTTCTTCCAGGAGCTGGATACCAATATCTACAAGGAATTTCGCGAGCTGGCGGATTATATCGGCACTGCCAAGAACGAAATCGGGCGCCTCCAGGCCAGTGATCTCAGCGATAATCATATACCTTCTGCCGGTGAAGAGCTTGATGCCATAGTGGCCGCAACTGAAAGTGCCACCAACACTATTATGGGAGCTGCTGAAGGTATTATGGAAGCAGATCCTTCGGATAATGAAGCCTATCAGGCAGTGGTCAATGATGCGGTGATGAAAATCTTTGAAGCCTGCTCTTTTCAGGACATAACCGGCCAGCGGATCACAAAGATCGTCGAAACATTACAACATATTGATGAAAGAGTGAGCCAGTTTGCCAATGCGCTTGGTGCCAGTGGAATTGGCGGGCATATTGATCAGGAAGAGTCTGAGCGTGACAAACGTAAACAAGAACTTCTTTTAAACGGTCCCCAGGCTTTAGGTGAAGGGGTCAATCAGGATGATATTGATGCCCTTCTTGGAGCAGACGATCACGGCAAGTTGGCTGAAGAAATAGACGAAAAAATTGCTATAACTGCAGCCAGTAACAAAGCTAAAAAACCAGCGGTTAAAAAACCCGTCAAAGCCAAACCTGCTGAAATAGTGCCAGATTCTGCAGGTGAAGAGCAATCCCAGGACGATATTGACGCCCTGTTCGATTAAACACGTTCCATAAAACCACGAGCCAATAAATGTGTGGCGGGTGAATAGGCAGAAGGTGTTTACCAGACCAATCGATCGCTGGTGAGGGTAAATTGCGGAAATTGCTCCGGTCCAAGTATCCCCTCAACAACCCCGACGAATTTCTCACGAATTAAGGCACCATCCTCGCCTATCAATTCATGCCCATGAATTCCGCCTGCAACAAACATACACGGGATTTGTGCATTTAAAGCGCCGCGTATATCTGTGCGCAGACCATCGCCAATAGCCAGAATACTGGATTTTGATATTTCGCGTCCGGCATATTCTTCAATAGCCAAAAGTGTTAAATCATAAATTTCCTTGTGTGGTTTTCCGGCATAGATCACATCTCCATCCAGACCCTCATAAGCCTCAGCCAGTGCCCCGGCGCAATAGACAAGCTGGTCACCACGTTCAACCACCAGATCGGGATTGGCGCAGATCATAGTCAGGTCATTGTCTTCGAATTCTGAGAACATATCGCCATAATCTTCCGGCGCTTCCGTTGTATCATCCACCAGGCCGGTACATAAAACGGCTTCTGCTTCATCAATATCGCAAAGATGTACATCCAACATCTCCAGCAGGGGTAAATCGCGCTCAGGCCCCAGATGATAAATATTTCTGATTTGTCTTTGCTCAAGCAGGGAGCTGGTGACATCACCTGATGTTACGATGGCATCATAAATTTCAGACGTCACGCCCAGATTATCGAGTTGCTCAATCACGCTTGATGAGGGCCGCGGAGCGTTTGATACCAGCACCACGGGACCATACTCCATACGATATCGCCTGAGCGCTTCACACGCTGTTTCAAAGGGCTCAACTCCATTATGAACAATGCCCCATATATCAACGATCAAGGCGTCATATTCAAAGGCTATGTCGCCCAATCCGGCGACATAGCTAAATTTCGAAGAAGTTTTAGGCATATATTCCGGATTTAAGGCAAAAACAAAAAATGGTGCAGAATTCCCTGCACCAGATCATACACGCCTGTCTTTAAGCTGCACCAACTTCAGGCAAGGCTTCAGGCAGGATATCACCGCGTACGGGACGTGGTTCAGAGAAGTGGTAACCCTGACCTAATTTGATGTTGTAGTCCAATAGATTAATGACGCTACGTTCATCTTCAATTTTTTCTATGATCAGGTCGATACCGTTGCGTTCAAGCAGTTCTGCAAAATCTTCCGCGAGGATGGGCGAGCCTGCCACTTCCACATCTTTCAGGAATATTTCTGCAGGCACTTTGAAGAAGCGGAAATTCATATCGGCCAGCACCTGGAAATCAACATCAAGCCGTTCAACTTTATCCATGGAAAAAGTGAACCCCAGATCTGACAGAGCTTTGAGGCTTTCAAATTCCAGGGGCCCTGATCCACCAATGGTAGATTGTCCAAATTCAAAAATGAGAGATCCGGCCAAATCCTGATTATGTTTCATATAATCTATGAACTGCGGGAAAAACTCAGAATCAAGAAGTGTCAGGGCGGACACATTGCAGAACACCCCAACTTCACGGTTTCTCTCAACCATTTTGCGCATCACATGCACACATCTGAACAACAGGATATTATCGATCATCGGCATAATGCCTGCGGGTTCGGCGATTTTCATATAATCACCCGGCATTATCACCTTGCCATTATCATCCCGCAATCTCGACAGCGCTTCATAATAGCGTGTCTTTCTTTGTGGCAGTGTCACAATTGGCTGCAGATACAGATCCACCCTATTTGCATCCAGCGATGCACGGATGGTTTTCAGCAATCTGGCATCGCGTGCTGTTTTATCTTCAAGAGTAAGAATGTTGTTATCGCCATCCTCATGATCTTCTTCAATCTCTACGGTTTTAACCGGGTTGGCAGATTTGACACCCGTCGAGGCCACGCGCTCGGCTAATTGTTTAACCAGTGTTTCAACCATCTGCATTTCTGCGATCAATTGATCATTGCGTAAATGAGAAACTTGCTCAATTTCGCCTTCGAGCTGATTGATACGCTCGGCCCAGACCGTTGCATTCTCTCTCAATTCCTCGATTTGAGAGATCAGCACTTCAGGTGCAATTTGCTGCTGTGCGGCAGCACGCTCTTTAGCCTGTCTTAGCTGCATGGCAATTTGGGATAAACCCAGCAACAAAAAAGCAGAAATCAACCCCAGTTCAATATGAGAGAAAACTTTGGACCACCATAAAACAACACCAGCCATTGCGGCGAAACACAAAGTGCCCAGAAATATCAGGATCGTTTTCATTTATTTCCTTAAATCAGCTTTCATAAATCCCGATACAATACGTGATTATCATTGTAAGATTTTGAGCGCTCATAGCCCTGCCCCGTTACCTATGTGCCAAAGTCACCTGAAGGTATTGAGAATTCGTTAACCATAAATCATTTATTAACCATAAATTACCGCCATCTTTGGCACTTCTATGGGTATATTCATAAACAAGACACAGCTGTAGAAGCATCGATTTTGGCAAATATTGATGCTTCCTGACATGATTTCTACCTAAATCTTGTCTTCATAAATGCAGTAAAACCGTACGTTTATCGTATTATGGTTAACGGAATTTGTACTATTTCACTTGACATTTGATACCTCATTTCCTATTTCACATTCAGTCGTTAGCACTCACCCGTGACGAGTGCTAACAGACCTTAGGATTCATATCCATAAGTACAAAACCTTGAGGTAGATACGTGAAACCGTATTCTGCTTTTTTAACCTGTAAACGAGGAGCATTACAGTATGAAGTTTCGTCCTCTCCACGACCGTGTGACAGTACGCCGGGTCGATGAAGATACCAAGACAGCCGGGGGGATCATTATTCCCGACACGGCTCAAGAAAAACCATCTGAAGGTGTAGTCATCTCCGTTGGCGCTGGTGCGCGCGGTGAAGACGGTTCTATTCAGGCACTTGACGTTAAAAAAGGCGATCGTGTTCTTTTTGGCAAATGGTCAGGTACTGAAATCAGGGTTGACGGCGAAGAGCTGTTGATCATGAAAGAATCCGACATCATGGGTATTATTGAGTAGTAATTGCACGTCGATTAATTTCGATTTTGCAATTTTTTTGTTTTTGCCAGTCATTCCCGCAACAAAGTCGGGAGATGGCGTATTGAGGAGGTTCAATATTTAATATGGCAGCTAAAGAAGTTAAATTTGGTGCAGAAGCACGCGAGAAAATGTTACGCGGCGTAGACATTCTGGCCAGTGCGGTCAGAGTTACTCTTGGCCCTAAAGGCCGTAACGTTATCATCGACAAATCTTTCGGCGCTCCACGCTCAACCAAAGACGGCGTGACAGTGGCTAAAGAAATCGAACTGGAAGACAAGTTTGAAAACATGGGCGCACAGATGCTGCGCGAAGTTGCTTCAAAAACCAATGATGAAGCAGGCGACGGCACAACAACAGCTACTATTTTGGCTCATGCTATTGTGCGTGAAGGCACGAAAGCAGTTGCTGCGGGCATGAACCCAATGGACGTGCGCCGTGGTATTGAAGAAGCCGTTAAAGTTGCAGTGGCTGATCTTGAAAAACGCTCCAAGAAAGTTAAAACCAACGAAGAAGTTGCTCAGGTTGGCACGATTTCCGCCAACGGAGACGCTGACGTCGGCAACATGATTGCTGAAGCCATGCAGCGTGTTGGCAACGAAGGTGTGATCACGGTTGAAGAAGCTAAAAGCCTTGATAGTGAACTTGACGTTGTTGAGGGCATGCAGTTTGACCGTGGCTATCTGTCACCATACTTCATTACCAATGCAGAAAAAATGATTGCTGATCTTGAAGACCCCTTCATTCTTCTTCATGAAAAGAAGCTTTCAAACCTGCAGGCAATGCTGCCAATCCTGGAAGCTGTTGTACAATCAAGTCGTCCACTTCTCATCATCGCTGAAGATGTTGAAGGTGAAGCTCTGGCAACACTTGTTGTTAACAAATTGCGCGGTGGCCTGAAAATTGCTGCTGTTAAAGCTCCTGGTTTTGGTGATCGTCGTAAAGCCATGCTTGAAGACATCGCTGTATTGACTGGTGGTCAGGTGATTTCAGAAGACCTCGGCATTAAACTGGAAAATGTTACTCTCGACATGCTTGGCACAGCCAAGAAGGTCCAGATTACCAAAGAAGAAACAGTCATCGTTGATGGCGCTGGCAAAAAGTCAGACATTCAGGGACGTGTTACACAGATCCGTGCTCAGGTTGAAGAAACCACATCTGATTATGACCGTGAAAAACTGCAGGAACGTCTGGCTAAATTGGCTGGTGGTGTTGCTGTTCTCAAAGTCGGTGGTGCTACTGAAGTTGAAGTGAAAGAACGCAAAGACCGCGTTGATGACGCTCTTAACGCAACCCGCGCGGCTGTTGAAGAAGGCATCGTGCCTGGAGGCGGCACGGCTTTATTGCGTGCAGCAGCTGCCGTTGCCAAGATTGACAATGACAATGCTGACTACAGAGCCGGCTATAAAATTGTTCTCAAAGCCCTGGAAGCTCCGATCCGTCAGATCGCAGAAAATGCCGGTGTTGAAGGATCAATCGTTGTGGCTACTGTGCTTGACAAAAAAGGCAACTTTGGCTTTGACGCGCAAGCTGAAAAATACGTTGACCTTGTTGCCAACGGCATCATTGATCCCACAAAAGTAGTGCGTACTGCTTTACAGGACGCGGCTTCAATTGCTGGTGTTTTGATCACAACAGAAGCCATGATCGCTGACAAGCCTGAGCCTAAGGGCGCAGCCGGTGGCGGCATGCCTGATATGGGCGGCATGGGCGGCGGTATGGGTGGCATGGGCGGCATGATGTAACCCACGCACCATACGACACGTTTTAAAAAGGGCTGCTTTCGGGTAGCCCTTTTTTTATGGCAGCGGCCCGGCTGTCTTTTTCATTAACGATCGGGAAACTACGTTTTCTGATTCCTTGCTTCGTTCCGGCTGGTCTCAATCATTTTGAATATTTTTTGGTGTATTGAATGAATGAAACAATACACGTGTATAGCAGGATTACGCATGAATATGATGGATACGACGGCACTCAACGATTTATCATATTCTAAATCGCCTCCCTTAGAGACCGGTGCCACTCAGATACAGAATATCAGGTTTGAGCTTGTTGAAGACCTTATTGCTGTCCGCAGTGACTGGCAGGCGCTGGAAGCTCAAACTTTCTGCACGCCCTTTCAGACCTATGCCTGGACGCATGCATGGCGGACACATGTAACAAGCACTGCAGATGTGCACCCGGCTATTATTATTGGCCGTGATGATAATGACGCTGTTCAGGTCATACTGCCTCTGGCTCTGCGCAAACAGGGGCCTGTCACCATATTGGAATGGCTGGCGGGTGATCATGCCTCGTATTCGGGCGGGCTGTTTCGCACCGCCCTGCTCAATTCGCTTAACAGAGCCGAATTCCTGAGCCTGTGGGCAAAAATTACTGAACTTCTACCGCCATTTGATATTGCTCAATTCCTTGCGCAAACACCCATGCTCAACGCGCATGTAAATCCAACGACATATTTGGGCACCAAAGACAGTGCCAGCACTTATTTTCGCATTACAATTGATGCTGATTTTGAAGCATTGCATCTTGATCGCCGCAGCCGGACCACGCGACGCTCAGAGCGGCGGCGCGAACGCCACCTCAGTGAGCTGGGACCATTAATGTTTGAAGCACATTATGAAGGTTCCACCCAGGAACAGGCAACCGATGTCATGTTCGAGCAGCGCAGTGCACGATTTACAGAGCAAGGAATTCACGATTTTTTAGCGGACCCTGGGGTGGCTGATTTTTATCGCGCGCTAACAAAAATGACGATGCAAGCCCACGGTATCGAAGGGTTTGTGTCGACTTTAAGTGTGGGTGACACAATTGCCGCAGGATTGCTCAATATCACACACAACAACATAAATTATGCGCTCGTGTCTTCAATGACGACGGATGAAGCCATGAGAAAACCCTCACCGGGTGAAATACTCATGCGCAATACCCTCAAACATTGCTGTGAAAAGGGTATGGATGCTTATGATTGCGGCGGCGGGTATGATATTTATAAAGACAGCTGGAGTGATTTAAAATTTCACACACTTGATACCGTATCCCCCCAAACCATACTGGGTTCAGCATATGCTGGCAGTTACAACGGTTTTCTTGCTGCAAAATCTCACATCAAGCAGTCACCTACTTTGTGGAAAGCATTCAAGGTATGCCGCAAACTGGGGTTTTGGTCGTAGAATCAGATCTTCTTTTTCAACAGGCTGACAATCTGCCGCAATATCAGCGCTTGTTTTTCAGTAATCGTTGAAGATTTTGATGTTGCCAGTACAGCTTCACTTTTAAGTATTATGCCATCGGTCAGTATCTTCAGATTATTGGCAACCAACGTCGAGCCGGTGCTGGTTATATCAACAATGATTTCTGCCGTACCTGCGGCCGGGGCGCCTTCCGTTGCGCCTGAACTTTCTACGGTCTGATAGCCGGTGACACCTTTGGCGGCAAAGAACTGGCGGGTCAGGTTGATATATTTTGTTGCCACGCGAAGACGCCGTGTCTGGTTGCGGCCAAACTCGAGCGACACTTCTTCCAAATCCGCCATGGTTGCAACATCAAGCCAGCTTTCAGGCACGGCCACAACCACATCGGCAGGACCAAAGCCAAGGCGTTGTTCAAGGGATATTTTAGCATCCACATCCACAATCAACTCGCGCAACAGGTCTTCACCCGTGATGCCCATGTGAACTTTGCCACTACCCAGATTATGGGCAATTTCGGAAGCGGATAAAAACTGGATTTCAACATCATCAAACCCGGTCAACCTGCCAAAATATCCACGCGCCTGACCGGAGCGCTGGATCGGGCAGCCAGCATCATCAAACAACTTGGATGCCTGCTCCATAAGACGGCCTTTGCTGGGCAAGGCAATGATTGTTTTATCACTCATGAGTTTGTTCCAGCATTTGTGCACTTCAGCAATCGATCAAGATGAATGGCACATCCCACAGCAGGCACACGATGTGGAGCACCCAGACCACTCAACAGGTTATCGTAGCGACCACCTCCGGCGATCTGGCCAGCGACACCCAGACCGGACACTTCAAGTTGGAAAACAAAGCCGGTGTAATATTCAAGGTTTCGGCCAAACTCAGCTGAGAACACGGCTCGATCCAAATTGATTTCGCGTTGCATGAATAAATCCAACCTGCGTTCAAACGCATCAAGGGCTTTTGACAAATCCAGACCAGCGGCCTTGGCAAGTGCTGCAATTCTTCTCTGGGCCTCATGGGGGCTGTCGTTAATTTCCAGATAGGATTTGATCGTGGTAATTATCGTTTGATCCAGCGGGCTTGCATCCATATCCGCTACATGGTCGAGCAATCGTGCCGTGATGTCCTCAACATTGCGTCGCCCCACAACCGGTATATTGTTGTGCGCAAGGTATGTATCGACAATTTCGATTGCTGTCGTTCTGTCGCAATCGCGCAGCTTATTGATCAGCGCATCATCATAGAGGTGGCTCGCTCCTGTTTTAACGCACGCCAGTTGGTTGAGCAGGTCATCCAGTGCTGCATGACGCCAAAACTGGTGCTTCAATCGTATGCGCCAGCGATCAGGCATTTCAATGCCATCAATCAGGCTGGCAAACAGGCTTAAATCTCCAAATTTTATCGAATATTCTTTGACATTCACTGCATCAATCGCATTGATGCTCAGGCTTAACACCTCAGCTTCTGCAGCTTCCCTGTCTTCATGTTGTAATAATTCAATACCGGCTTGTTCAAATTCGCGCGGTTGGCCCTCGCCTGCCCCGTCTTGCTGAAATCTGAACGCCGGGCCTGAATAATAATACCGCGCCAGTTGATCGGCTTCAGGACAACGTTTCAGATAGACCCTACATGCCGGGATGGTCACATCGGGCCGCAAGCAAAGCTCACTACCCAGATGATCGGTAAATACATAAGTGCGCTGCCGCATCACTTCGCCG
>Ga0256847_1001830_pt1 | contig 10037 bp, 10 predicted proteins | sample TeddybearmetaG_FD_189099 | JGI IMG/M metagenome (GOLD analysis project Ga0256847, IMG submission 189099) | Hydrothermal vent microbial communities from East Pacific Rise, Pacific Ocean - Teddybear | ecosystem: Environmental > Aquatic > Marine > Hydrothermal vents | place: Pacific Ocean: East... | reverse complement strand
AATCGGTACGACGTGCGATTGCCATTCAGCTGATAATCAATCGGGAATGGGGCTTGTCAAAAAATGAAAACCCACAGCAGGGCGCCTTCGTTATTGATGAGCTAACTGACCTGGTTGAGGAAGCGGTGCTTAAGGAATTTGAGCGCATTGCCGAGCGTGGTGGTGTACTGGGTGCAATGGAAACGGGCTATCAGCGGGGTAAAATACAGGAAGAATCCATGTACTACGAGCACAAAAAACACGATGGTAGCCTGCCCATAGTGGGGGTGAATATGTTTGAAAACCCTGAGCCGGATGTCGTGCGTGATATTGAACTCGCACGCTCAACGGAAGAAGAAAAGCAGAGCCAGATAAAACGTCTGCGTGACTTTCAATCCCGACACGCAGAAGAAAGTGGTGTTGCTCTTGAGCGATTAAAGCAGGCAGCTATCAATTACGATAATGTTTTTGAAGAACTGGTAAAAGCGGTGCGCGTTTGCAGCCTGGGTGAAATAACCGAAGCCCTGTATCTGGTGGGTGGGAAATATCGACGTAATATGTAGTTAATGAGCGTGTGATTTACACAGTGCGTGATTGGATAGAACTTCCAGAACACGACAGGTAGCCACATTGCCGTGGTTGCATTCGGATACCATGCGCTCAAGTTCTATTTTCAGGGCGCTTAAGCGTTCAATACGGCTGTTCACTTCATTCAATTGCCTGCGGGCGATACTGTCTGCTGCATGGCATGAAGCCTGTGGCTTGTCGGCCATATGCATCAGTTCACCCAGAGCATCCAGGGAAAACCCTAACTCGCGGCCATGCCGTATAAAGGTAAGCTCCTCCATGTGTTTGTCCGTGAAGCGACGTTGATTGCCATCTGTACGCCTGGAGGGGGACAACAGACCTATTTTTTCGTAATAACGGATGGTCTGGCTGGCACAGCCTGCGTTCTGTGACAGCGTTCCAATAGAATATGACATAAAGTGCTTGAACCTACATACGTTGTAGGTTTTAGAATACCTGCTCTTTGAGGATAGTGGTAGAACAAATGTCAGCAGGTTGTTGTGAAGATATGGCCTTTGATGGTAACAGTGCGCGCTACAAACGTGCGCTATTAAGTGTTATTGCCATTAACGCCATTATGTTTGTGGTGGAAATCAGTGCTTCCATTTTTTCCGGTAGTCAGGCGCTGCAGGCCGATGCACTGGATTTTCTCGCTGATTCGGTAACTTACACCATTACTATTTTGGTGGTAGGCAAAAGCCTTAAGGCGCGTGCCACAGCAGCCCTTTTCAAGGGCAGCAGCCTGGCATTGATGGGACTTGGCGTATTGGGCTCAACCCTGTACCACCTGTTTAACGGCGATACCCCTACAGCTGAGGTAATGGGGTTGACCGCCGGTTTGGCACTTGCGGCAAACCTTGCAAGTGTATTTATCCTGATCCGGTTTCGCGATGGAGATTCCAATGTGCGATCTGTCTGGATTTGTAGCAGAAATGACGCATTAGGCAATGTCGCGGTGTTGATTGCAGCATGGGCGGTATGGGAAACTGATTCACCGCTGCCCGATCTGATGGTAGCGGCTTTTATGGCGAGTTTATTTTTATATGGTGCTGTTCAAATTATTCGACAGGCTAAAGCGGAAATCGCAAGCGGAACGCTCAATCCGGAGACCGCGCACGCCCACTAGGTACCTGTTTGTTCTGGCCTTATTGCTACTTGGCTCTTGTGGCGATGATCAACTCGATATTAAACAGGCATCCACTTCTGCTTCCCAACTGACTATTCTGGCTTTTGATTCCGGCGAGGGGAGTTCCACCCCCCATCTTAGTGTTGGGCCATCGGGGCCTGTAATGAGTTGGGTGCGCAATTTGGAGGGAATCAGCAGCCTGTATTTTTCTGAGTTTGACGGTACTGCCTGGTCACCCGAAACACTGGTCGCGTTCGGAGACAACTGGTTTAACAACTGGGCAGATTTTCCTTCCGTGGCCCACATAAGTGGTGATCTATGGGCGGCACACTGGTTGGTGAAAAGTGCTGATCAATATTATGCCTATGATGTATTTGTCTCGATTTCCAGGGATGCAGGAAGTACGTGGCAGAGTGCGCGCAAAATACACTCGGATGGCACGGCGTCCGAACATGGTTTTGTGTCGCTGTTCGATGACGCTGGTGATGTTGGTGTTGTGTGGCTGGATGGGCGCAATACGGTTAAAAAAGATGGTGCCAAAGCAGAACGCGGAATGACATTACGCTCTGCACGGATAAGTACGGCAGGGGATGTTGTAAGGCCTCTGCTTGTAGACAACTTTGCCTGTGACTGCTGCGGGACGGATGTTGTGAATACTTCCAGGGGACCCATGGTGGTTTACCGGGATAGAACTGAAAACGAAATCAGGGATATTGCAGCGGCGCATCTTACTGACTCGGGTTGGAGTAAGCCCCATCCGGTGGGAAGTGACAACTGGATCATTGCGGGCTGTCCGGTGAATGGTCCTGCGGCGGATAACCGTGGAGACCAGGTAGTAGTTGCCTGGTATACACGTGCACAGGATCGCTCGCGGGTAAATCTTGCCTGGTCCGATGATGGAGGGCTTGGATTTTCAGAACCTGTTGAAATTGCTACAAGCGGAACCCAGGGCAGAGTTGATGTGGTGATTCTCGGGCAAGCTCGGGTGGCAATAAGCTGGCTTGAAGTGCAACCCGGTGCCGAGGAGGCCAGTTTGATGCTGCGTTATGTGAGTCGTCAGGACCTGGAGGCGGGATCTACTGATTCGGCCCCTATTGAAGTTGCACGGCTTGAAAATAGCCGAAGTGCAGGCTTTCCCCAGATGATCAGCCATGATGGCATGCTGTTGTTTGCATGGACAGACTCAGTGCATAAAAGTGTTGTTGCCGCCACTTACCATTAAACCAGCGATTTGATATGGCGATAAGCGTTTTTGATCTGTTAACCATTGGCATTGGTCCTTCCAGTTCCCACACCGTAGGACCGATGCGTGCCGCGAATCAGTTCGCACAGGCGTTAAGGGATTCCGATGAGTTTGTCGCCGTGACGCGGGTTAAAGCGGAAATGTATGGATCGTTGGGGGCTACGGGGAGAGGGCACGGTACTCCTCGCGCCGTGATGCTGGGTCTTGAAGGGGAAGACCCGGAAAATATTGATGTTTCCACCATGACCCAAAGGGTAACTGACATTCGTGAGCAAAAAAGCCTGTTGCTGGCAGGCAGCAGGCCCATAACCTTTGATGAGAAATTTGACCTGGTTCTGGACCGGCGCAATGCATTGCCCTTGCATCCTAACGGCATGTTATTTACTGCCTTCGATACCAGGGGGAAGCTTCTACTCTCCAAAACCTGTTACTCGGTGGGTGGTGGCTTTGTTGTTGACGAACATGCCTCTGCCGACGACCTGGTAGTAGATAACGCGCGCTCCCTTGAATATCCGTTTAAGACATGCGCCGAGTTGTTGGAGCACTGTGAAAAAAGCGGGCTTGGCATTTCGGAGTTAATGCTTAGAAACGAAATGTCCTGGCGAAGAGAGGCCGATATTCGCGATCGCTTGCTTACGCTGTGGAAGGTTATGCAGGCGTGTGTGCAAAGCGGCTGTAGTAAAGACGGCATTCTTCCGGGTGGACTGAAGGTTAGGCGTCGGGCCAAACAGCTGCATAAACAACTCCTGGACAAACCGGAGGCTGCTTTGTCAGATCCACTGACAGTGCTGGACTGGGTAACTTTATACGCACTGGCAGTAAATGAAGAGAATGCTGCAGGCGGGCGTATTGTCACCGCCCCCACGAATGGTGCTGCAGGTATTATCCCGGCGGTACTGCATTACTACATGCGCTTTGTTCCGGGTGCAAATGAAGACGGCGTGGTACGTTTTCTTCTGACTGCTGCAGCCATTGGAATATTGTATAAAGAAAATGCATCTATCAGTGGTGCCGAGGTAGGTTGCCAGGGAGAGGTAGGTTCTGCCTGTTCCATGGCAGCTGGTGCACTCGCTGAAGTGCAGGGAGGGACTCCGCAACAAGTAGAAAATGCTGCCGAAATAGCCATGGAGCATAATCTGGGGCTAACCTGTGACCCGATTGGTGGACTGGTTCAGGTGCCCTGTATCGAGCGAAATGCCATGGGAGCGATCAAAGCGATCAGTTCGACCCGCATGGCCTTAAGGGGGGACGGGTCACACTTTGTTTCTCTGGATAATGTGATCAAAACCATGCGCGATACGGGTCGTGACATGCAGGACAAGTACAAGGAAACTGCCCGTGGTGGCCTGGCGGTAAACGTAATTGAGGTGCCGGTTAACATTATTGAATGCTAGTCGGTTTTTGTCATTCCCCAACTCATGGCGATCCATGCCCGTTCGTGCAGATAGTACAAAAGTAGCTTGGCAACTACCTCTACAGCTCCGACTTCCAGCGCCAGAATAACTTCTCCGCTAATAAAATATACAGCAGTCATAGTTGTAAGGGTGGCAATGATACGCCAGCTAATCGCTTTTACGACGCTTCTTTTGTGACTGGTTTCATCCGGCCTGATATGCATAGTAGTATCCATGGGGTGATTATACAGATGTTCCGTAAGCTTTTATAACTCAGTAGACACTTTTACTGATGCTGTCGTCTCGCTTTTTCCAAAGAGCAGTGTAAAGCCGGTAAATCTTTCCAGCGGGGACTTCTAAAATCCGGAGCCAGAGCTTATGGTTAATAGCCTGTTAAGTGAATTACATGGTTCAAGGGAAAAGACATGGCGATTAGCGATTCAACGACAGATGAGTTACTTATAGAACAGAGCGATAACATTGTTGTTATCACCTTAAACCGGCCTGAGCGCCTGAATGCAATAAGCCGGGATATGCTGCAGGAGCTCTCGAATAAAATTGTCGAAGCCGACCAGGATCCGGATGTGCGTTGCATAATTCTGACTGGCTCCGGCAAGGGGTTTTGTGCCGGACTGGATTTGGTTGATGTAGGGCAGGGTGGCATTGGCAGCAAGTCTAAAAAGGGCAGTAATCGACCCAGACAACTGTTTAATCTGCGCGATGCCCCAATCACGGTTATGTGGAACATTGATACGCCGGTTATATGTGCTCTTAATGGCGCGGCGGCTGGCTATGGTATGGATATCGCGCTGTTGTGTGACATTCGAATCGCTGCAGAATCCTCCAAGATGGCGGCGGTAACAGCAAAACGCGCGGTTGTACCCGAAAGTGGTGGCACCTGGCTGTTGCCCCGGTTAATTGGGTGGGCGAAAGCCTCTGAGTTGTATTACCGTGGGCGCGTAGTGATGGCCCAGGAATGTCTTGAAATTGGTCTGGTAAATATTGTCGTACCGGATGAACAACTAATGGATACAGCCATGGAGTGGGCAACAGACATTGCTGAAAACGCGCCTTTAGCAGTTCAAACTACCAAACGTATGATGCGCATGGGTCTGGAGCAGTCCTACGATACATCTGTGGATCAGCTTATGATGCATCTAAGTGGAATGTTCGCCAGCGAAGATTTTGAGGAGGGTGTTAAGTCATTTCTGGAACGCCGTAAACCCAAGTTTACCGGTCGCTAGAAACAGTAGATCTATTTGGTGTACTGTCCCTCAAATAGATCTACTGTCCCATCGAATTACCATGATACCTGCCAGATGTTATTGAGCACTATTTACCTCTTGTCCCCGGTTCTGTTGGTTCTGTTATTGATCAGCAGAAAGAAGGGCGCTAAAAGAGGAACCTGGTTCAGCAAACCTGCACTTTCTGCTGCATTTGTGCTTTGTGCGGTACTCAATGCGCAAAGTTGGGGTACTTTTGAACTGCTGATGCTGTGTGGGTTTCTTCTGTGTTTTGCGGGTGATGTATTCCTGATTCCGGATAGCCGAAAAATGTTTACCGTGGGTCTGGTGGCCTTTCTGGCAGGTCATCTGTTTTACCTTGGTGCGTTTGCAAGCCTTGCGAGCTGGGAATATGCCTTGATTGTTCCTGCTGTTCTTCTGACAGCTATTATCCTGCTGGTGATGCGGTGGTTGCGCCCGTTTTTGCAGGATATGCGGGGACCGGTGGTGAGTTACATCGTGGTGATATCATGCATGGTACTTACAGCCTGGGCGCTTGCCCTGAATACCGGGCTTCCTCTAACCTTTCGTATCCTGGTTCTCGGTGGCGCGGTGGGATTTTTTGTTTCGGATCTCTTTGTTGTCAGACAGCGGTTTGTTTGCAAGACCTTTAAAAATCCGTTAATTGGCCTGCCGTTGTATTATGGGGGCCAGTTTGCCCTTGCGATATCGCTGGCCTATATTGAGTAGAATTCTATCTGTCAGAGCGCACTATCTTGAAAATTGTACTGGCTGAGCTCAGCCACGAAACCAATACGTATTCTACCGTTCCGACCGACCTGGCTCGATTTTCAGGTGCATCCGGTAAACCTCCTGAAGGGGAGAAAGCCCTGGCCATATACAGAGGTACTGCAAGTTGCCTGGGTGGTTATATCAAGGTGTGCGAAGCCGGGTCGCACGAGATTGTGCTGGCTGTGGCCGGAGGCGCTGCTCCCAGTGGTCCGGTATTTGACGATGCCTATGAATATATAAGTGAAAAAATCATCACAGCTGTTAACGCTGGATGTGATGCGATAATGCTGGATTTGCATGGTGCCATGGTAACGCAAAGTTTTGAGGATGGAGAAGGTGAAATTTTGCGGCGTATCAGAAAAATCGCACCGGATACACCCATCGCCTTATGCCTGGATATGCATGCCAATATTTATCCCGATATGGTCAACCTGGCGACTATTGTCTGTGGCTACCATACCTACCCCCACATCGATATGGATACGACCGCAGAGCGGGCTGGTGAATTATTGTTAAGAAGCATTGCGTGTGAAATAGACCCAAAAATGGTGTGGGGTAATGCGCCCATGCTGCCGCACGTGATGCGTCAGGGTACGGATGATTCTCCCAACAGGGAGTTGCAGGCGCGTGCGGCAGAGCTGGAAAAAAGCGAGGCCTTGGCAGTGAGTGTGTTTACCGGATTTCCACATGCAGATATATCCAATGCTGGACTTTCCGTTGTTGCGATAGTGGATAACGATGTTGAGAAGGCGAAACTATTGCGAGATGAGCTGTTGGAGAGTGCATGGAATGCACGAGCAACTTTTGTTTACAAGCCAGAGCCACTGATTGAATCCGTTGAACGTGCAAAAGCAATTGGGGAGAGTGATCCCGATGCGCCAGTGCTCATTCTGGATCATTATGATAATACCGCCTCGGGTGGAACCATGGATACCACCGAAGTGCTGGCAGAGGTATTACGGCAGGGTCTGAAAGATGTGGCGGTATTTGCTATATACGATCCGGAATCTGCACAAACAATCGCGAATGCAGGGGTGGGTAACGAAGTGAAAGTTAGCCTGGGAGCGAAGCTGCCCATGCCCGCACTGGAAGTACAAAGCAAGGCGCTGGAACTTAAGGGCCGAGTGAAGCTGATATCCGATGGACGATTTACCACTACGGTCGCGATGTCCCGAGGGCTGGAAATGAATATGGGTCTAACGGTAGTGTTTAGCGTAGGAGAAGTGGATATAGTGGTTATTTCCCGGCACGTGGAACCCTATGATCCTGGCGTATTTACCTCACTGGGTATTGTACCGGAACAGCGTCGGTTCCTGATGCTTAAAAGCCGTATTCACTATCGCGTTGGGTTTCGGGATATCGTTGCCAAGGTTGTAGAATGCGCGGGTTGTGGTGTATGCACCTCAGATTATTCACAGATCGAGTTTAAAAACGTGCGGCGTCCTATCTATCCACTGGATGGGGATAATTTCGATTAATTCTATCAGGTATACTGTCCCTCCAATAGAACCCTCGAATTAGTCTTCCATCCTCGCACCAGCCAGAATCCCGCGCATGGCGTAGTTGGCTTCATGGCAGGCATATTCATATATCGGGCCAACCGTGCTACGCATGGTCAGTTCCCCCGTCCAGTCCGATGTATAGGCGCCCGGGTCAACCACCTTAAAGCTGTAGTTTATTTCATCCTCGCTCGTGCGCTCAAAACGTTCGGTGATAACGGCGTCTTTAGTGAGATAAAATTGATGTTTTATCGCAGCGCGAAAACTCTGTCCGGGATGAAAATTAGTAGTTTCAACCACCAGAGTATCACCTTCCCAACGCCCTATTGAATCGCCCAGCCAGGGGCGCACATTTTCCGGAAGATGTTCTGTGTCCAGCCGGATAATTCTGGCGTCGTGATTCATTTCTACAAGAATGAGCACATGCCCCGGTGATTGGGCGATCTGGTAATTATTGTTGTACAGGACCGGTAGCATTGGTGGGCCACCTGTTGAACCAAACCCAACGATACAACGCTCTCCCAGGGGGCGTTGCTCTGGCCCATCAAAGCCGCCCTGAACACGCAGGAAAAACTGGCCAAGCTTGATTCTCGCTCCAAGCCGAAATGGCAGTTTCCCGTTTTCGGGTGTGGTTAGAATACTGCTCCTGATTTCGCCCCCAACCCGTAATGCACGTGTACCGGGATCCATCCAGAATGAATTGTAGCCGCCTACGTCTCCTCCTGCTTGCAGGCCGTCCTCGGGCAGCTCATCTATTGACGCGAAAAACTCCCCAGTTGAGGATTCCCACTCTTTTGCCTGGGCATCCGTTAGCACCAGATTGTCGAACTGTTTTGGTCGCTCAAGTGCCGTAATGGTTGCATTGGTCCATAGTCCCTGCAGGTCGGGATCACCGAAATCGGTTCTGGGTGTAGTCCATGTCTCATCAGCCGAAATATTGTTGTTTGTGAGTGCTGTCAGAACCACAACAAGGGTTAAGAGAGGCAGCTTCGTAAGCTTATTCATCGTCCTCACCCTCTGAGCCAAGCGGATCCTTGCGCAGGTGTCCGTACAGCAACTCCTCGACAAATTCGACACATTTGAATTGTTGCAGACGTGCATCCGGACCTACCCTGCGATAGATGGGCATTTTGATCGTCCAGGGTTCAGAGAAAACTTTTGGGTCTTCTATCCTTGCTTCGTATTCGATTATGTAGGCATTTTTTAGTGTGTAACGCTCAGTGACTACCAGGGCCTCACTGTGATAATTTCCGCTGCGATCAAACCAGGTCTGGTCATTTTGCCCGGTCACGACCACCACCAGAGTATCGCCATCCCAGGATGCTGTGGACTGACCCATCCAGGAATCTATGGGCGCTTCACCCGGATCATCAAACAGGAGATTGCGATTGGCACCTGCATATTCATAGGCAATCAAAATAGAAGGCCCACTTTGTAATATTTGAAAGGGGTGGGGCAGGTAAGTCGCCCTTGGAACGCCCGGGAGGTAACATTTTATCTCTGGATCTGCATCCAACCAGTTAGCCTGGTTTTCCAGCTGACGGGCCATTGCTTCTGGCAGGTACGGAATATGATTGTTTTCAACTACACCCATACCAGCTGGAACGGCGCCTACCGCTCCCAGTGCGACCACTGATTTTGCTGGAACTTCTCCAAAAGGCCCGGCCTGCATTGCCATAGCAGATTTTGCCGGGTGTGCCAGTAAATTGTAGTTAGCGCTATTAAGTACCTGCCATACTCCATTTAGGTCTGGTTTGCCATCAGATGTGCGGGGAATGTCTACTGCCTGCCTTGCGCTAGTGAACCCTGAAAACAGTACAAATCCAGCCAGCAGAACAAGTTTTTTGTTAATCAGCATTGGTTGATCTCCTTGGCCATACCCAGAAAAGAGCAATTGCCCCGCAAAGTATGGATACTGCCATCGGCGGGAATAGTTCCGGCCATTTGGTGAGGTTGTAAAAAGCCAAAAGCCCTGCCAGACACATCAGGCTGCCAACTACAGATACAGTACGCCTGAGTGCGGGCGCAAAGGCAGAGGGAATGATTGTCAGGCACACTGTACAGAGCACCACGGCGATGTAAATAGCAGCTTCCACCAAACCTGTGTGCCAGGGTTCAACGCACGCACCCCCAATCATGTTTTGTTCCGTACAAAAGGTGTCTGCAAGGGAAACACCATAGCGACTCCCCTGTATAAATATCGCAGTAATAAAG
>Ga0256847_1001829_pt1 | contig 10037 bp, 5 predicted proteins | sample TeddybearmetaG_FD_189099 | JGI IMG/M metagenome (GOLD analysis project Ga0256847, IMG submission 189099) | Hydrothermal vent microbial communities from East Pacific Rise, Pacific Ocean - Teddybear | ecosystem: Environmental > Aquatic > Marine > Hydrothermal vents | place: Pacific Ocean: East... | reverse complement strand
AAAGACCGTTTTAATTACATTTCAAAATACTGTCGATTTCAATATTCCAATGGCAATGAAACTGTATTGCCATCACGTGCAGCAAGGTAGGCAGCGATGAGAACTTCTAAAGATTTCAAACCTTCTCGGCCATCGGTTTCAGGCTCAGCATCGCCACGCAATACATCAACAATGTTTTTATAATACAATGGATGCCCAAAGCCGTAGACAGAGGTTGTCTGGTAATTAGCATTTTGTATTTGATCATCATAATCTTTTTGATCTTCAAATTCCCAATGCTGAATCTCATTAACTGCTACACCCCCGACTCTGACAGTACCCTTCTCCCCTAAAATGGTAATAGATCCTTCGTAATTTTTTGGATAGGTTAACATGGTTACATTCATAGAACCCATGGCTCCATTACGCCATTTTATATTTAAAACGCCGGTATCTTCTACTTCTATGTCTCTTTCTAATGTTCCCATCATGGCTTGTATTTTATCGACAGGCCCTATTAGCCAGTCGATTAAATCAACATAGTGGCTGGCCTGATTCATAAAGGCACCGCCATCAACCTCCCAAGTGCCTCGCCATTTCGCTTGGTCATAATATGTTTGTGGCCGTGTCCAGAAGATATTTAAATTAACCATATATATACGGCCAAAACGTTTTTCCTCAATGGCACGTTTTAATAGTTGCAGCGTTACATTGCGTCTGTTTTGTTTTACAACAAATAACCTCACACCTGCGGCATCACACGCTTTGACCATTCTAAGCCCATCATTCCACCGTGTTGCCATTGGTTTTTCACTGATGACATGTACGCCAGCAGCAGCTAATTCAATTGTTTGATCAGGATGAATGCCTGATGGTGTACAAACAGAGACGACATCGAGTTGTTCGTTTTCCAGCATTTCTTTTAATGAGGAATAACCATTGACCTTGTGTTCTTCAGTGGCATGCATTAAGGAATCCAGGTTATTGTCACAAACAGCTATTAACTCTAGGTTATCCGAATGCTTTTCTATGGAAGCAAAATGATTTTTAGAAATACGTCCACATCCAACTAGGCCTATTCGAATTTTACGTTCTGAAATAGCAGTATAACTCTTCATATATTTTTAATCTCCAAAATGGATTGTTTTCAATTGCTTGCTTAAAATAGTTGAACTTTATTCCCTTTCTCATATTATCTTTCCATGAGCATCAATTTCAGCTTTGAGGTGTGCTCCTACTATTTTTATATCAATAATGTCAATTTATACAGTGTTGGAAATAAGTATTTCCTATTACCCAAGAACCGAATCAACATTATCGGAAAAGGTACTATGAAACTCATGGCTAATGCTATTAACAATTTCTTGCATTCTATGAGCAATTAGCATCTTATTTTTATATCATAAAATCTTTCCTGATTACCCATGAGTCTCAGCCACTTTAAAAGTGCTGTATATAAGCTGCTGAAAATATAGGTTATGTTTTTGATTCATTCTAAACCCAATTTATTAATTGAAATTTGCATGAAATAAAAAACAGATTATCAATAGCTTACGAGCCCTCTGTAAATTGGCTTAAGCTTGTGGGTAATCAGGTAAACCTTTAGCTCCTCCTTTATGACTGGCTAACGTATATTTTGGACATGCCTGCCCCTTCGCTCCATTTCCATTACAGAAACTTATTCGTGCACGAAATAACTTTAGAATGGAAATTCAATATCTTTTAAATTATAGCCCAGGACTTTTTGCACTTTAATCGTTAAGCTTTTGTTTACTTCGCCTGGAAGAAGATCCCACCCGTTTTTTTCCTTTGGCTTTTTTTACTAAGTTTTTATCCAGTGAGGAAATATTCAATTGCTGACCAACCACCCTGACTTTTTTCAATTCCTGAAATAATTCTTTGGGCATACCAGCCGGTAATTCAACGGTGCTGTAATTCTCTTCAATTTTAATCCGAGCAATGTGATCACCATCAATTCCTGTTTCATTAGCAATTGCGCCAACAATATTGCCCGGCTTAACTCCATGACTATGCCCTACCTCAATTCGGTACAATTCCATTTTAATATCTGACTGCTCCCTTTTGTCACGCCTCGGTTTTCGATCACGTTCCCCTCGACGGCTCGTTTTATCATTGCGCTCAGACCGTTCTTTATGTGTTCTTTTAGGAATGTCTTTCAGTAATAACGGCGTATTACCCTGGCAAATTTTAGCTAATGCCGCTGCAATATCAAGAGCAGGAATATCATGCTCAGACTGGTATTGCTCTATTAACTGCGTAAAAAAACTTAATTCATCGGCCGATAAAGTATCAGTAATCCGCTGTTTAAAACGAGAAATACGCGCATTATTTATATACTCAGTAGAAGGTAGCTGCATTTGCTCCACCTTTTTCTTCGTTGCCCGTTCTATATTGCCAAGCAAACGTCTTTCTCTGGGGGAAACAAATAAGATAGCATCACCGCTACGTCCAGCCCGTCCAGTTCGACCAATGCGATGAATATATGATTCGGTATCATAAGGAATATCATAGTTAACCACATGGGTAACACGATCCACATCCAACCCTCTGGCGGCAACATCAGTTGCTATTAAAATATCCAGCTTACCTTGTTTTAAATGATTAATCGCCCGCTCTCGCAATTGCTGAGACATGTCTCCATTAATAGCAGATGCTGAATGCCCCCTGGCCTCCAGTTTTTCAGCTAATTCAATAGTCGCTGTTTTGGTACGCACAAAAATAATCATACCCTCAAAATTTTCCGCTTCAAGAATACGGGTTAAAGCATCCAATTTGTGCACACCACTGACCAGCCAGTAGCGTTGACGGATATTATCTGCGCTAGTGGTTTTAACTTTAATGGTGACTTGTTCTGGATTGTGTAAGTATTTTTGCGCTATTTTGCGAATAACTGAGGGCATAGTGGCAGAAAATAAAGCAATCTGTTTTTTCTGCGGCAGTTGTTCCAGCACCCACTCCACATCATCAATGAAACCCATGCGTAACATCTCATCCGCCTCATCCAACACTAGCGTAGTCAACTGATCAAGCTTTAAGGTTCCTTTTCGCATGTGATCCATAACACGCCCTGGCGTTCCTACAATAACGTGAACACCTCGCCTAAGCTGTTTTAGCTGGATCCCATATTCTTGTCCACCATAAATTGGCAACACGTGAAAACCTTTCAGTTCAGAAGCATATCCTTGAAATGCTTCAGCCACCTGTATTGCCAGCTCGCGAGTAGGAGCCAAAACCAGTACCTGTGGGGTTTTAATCTTTATATCTATAGTAGATAATATAGGCAATGCAAATGCCGCCGTCTTACCTGTGCCTGTTTGAGCCTGACCCAATACATCCCTACCCGCCAACATAAAAGGTATGATTTGAGCCTGAATGGGCGATGGTGTTTCATAACCAGCCTTCTCAACTGCTTTTGATACGGGCTCGGACAGCGCTAAATCACTAAAAGAAATGGATTCGATGGGGGTTTCGGACATTAAAGATACCTAAATGAGGGTAGCGCAACATAAATTGCACAAAAAATTTATAACCGGTAATTATATAATGAATTTTAATTAAAATCTATAGATATTTCGAAAAACCGATTAAGAAAAAAATACTTTTCCTAAATACTTAACTATACTTAAAATCAAAGAAACTATATCAGCGTCAATTTTCTAATTACTTAATACTAGATAATATGCCATATTACCTAATACTTAGAGTATAAAAACAAGTCTTTATACTTCTTAAGATTTGAGCAAAAACTTGTTTTTGCACTCCTAATAAAAAATAGGCTGGGCAATTACCTAACGCCTAAAAGGTCAGCTCATAAACCGGAAAGGATGCTTCTCGCGATTTCAGAGCCACCTTACCATATTTAAAAGCCACATCTTTTCTTGCACTATGATAAAAACAGCAGAACAAGCTAAGCACGCGCCTGTATTTCGTTATTCTCTCAAAAAAACATTAATAATCTGGTTTCTGCTTTTAGCTCTTATCCCCATGTTGCTGACATCATTAATTACATTTAAGCAAGCCTCTGAAATTTTACATAATTCGGTATCTCAACAATTAAAACAGGCTGCTGAGTCTAACGTACGCCATCTTCAAAATTGGTTTAACTCTCGTTTTATAGACGCCGAAAATGAAGCAGACCTTCCTCAAAATATTCATTTTTTGAAACAACTTAAAACCCAATGGCGACAAAGCGAAAAAACCTTTTCAGATTACGTTAAATCTGAGCAATGGAAGCAGCTAACTGAAAGAGAAAAACTAGCATTAGAAACCATGATGACTCATTATGACTATATCTATAACATCCTCTTGATAGATCTTGAAGGCAATATTCTTTTCTCTGCCCTTCAAGAAGAAAATCTAGGTACACAGCTTTTTAGCAAAACGCTTAATGATTCTCGCTTTGCAAAAAGTGTAAAAAATACTATTGAAACAGAAAAAACACGATTTAGCGACCTTGAACGCTACCCCCCTAGCCACAATCAACTCACAGGATTCATCACCACACCTTTAAGAGAACAATCCGGAAACATAATAGGTGTTCTGGCAATACAACTCAATTACGCCAAAATTTTTGTAACACTCAATAGCGACCTTAAAAAAAACAGTGCTTTAAACCATTATATTGTGGATGAAGACGGCTTGTTACGTACTCCTTACAAAGGAGATCACTCACAAATACTGAAAAGAAAAATTGATACAAAGCCATTTAGGATTTGGAAAAACTTACAGAACTCTCAGGAAAAAACAGCCTCCACTAACAGAACTGTTTATGAATATGTCGACTCAGATGGTAACAAGGCCATAGGGATACATAGCGAACTTTATTTACCCGGGGTCACCTGGATTATAATTAGTGACATAGATTACAAAAAAGCATTTTATTCAATATTAAAGCTAAAAAAAACCACCTGTTCATTGATACTCCTAACAACTATTTTAGTCATAGGCTTAGCTCTTTTTCTGGCAAAACGCTTAACAGACCCACTCATTAAATTAATTAAAGCGGTCAATGCTGCGGCTAAAGGAGATATGACTCAGCGAGTTAAACTGAGTACTCGCAATGAAATAGGCCTATTAGTCCAGTCTTTCAACAAAATGCTAGAAGCACGTATCAGAAGCTTTGAAGCATTGGAAGAAAGCAATAAAATTGCTCAAAAAGTCATGATGGAGCTGACAGAACAGCAGCTTGCCATTAACCAACACGCTATTTTCAGCATAACTGATATAAAAGGCATCATCACCCAAGTTAATGAAAAATTTTGTGAAGTCAGTGGTTATAGCCGGGATGAATTGATCGGAAAAAACCATCGCATAATCAACTCAGACACCTATGATACTGATTTTTTTCGGCATATATTCCAAACCATTGCCAAAGGCGAGGTATGGCAAGGTGAAATCTGTAATAAAGCTAAAAGCGGTCAATTATATTGGGTAGAAAGTACCATTCTTGCCAGTATGGAGTCGGATCATAAACCCAAAAAAATTCTTGAAATCTGTACTGACATTACCGCACAAAAACAAGCAGCACTCAGACTAAAAGAAAGTACAGAAAGTCTGGAACTGGTTATGGAAAATACCGGCGTAGGCATCTGGGATTGGCAAACCATGACGGGTGAGGTTGAATTTAATGAACGCTGGGCCGCAATTACCGGACACACGCTTGCCGAACTACAACCTTTGAACATGACCTCATGGACCAGCAAAGTTCACCCGGAAGATTTAACCCGCTCCAGTCAGATCATGGAAAAACATTTTAATGGAGAAATCAGTCAATACGAATGTCAATTACGCTTAAAGCATAAACTAGGTCACTGGGTCTGGGTGCTGGACAGTGGCCGCCTGGTTGAACGTGATGAAAACGGTTTTCCAAAACGCATGATTGGCACCCTACTAGATATTAGCCAGCAAAAACAGGCCGAACTTAATACATTGGAGGCCTTAACTATAACCGAAGCCATCTTGGAAACTACTAATAACGGCATCCTGGTCACTGACCTCAAAGGTAAGGTGCTACGCAAAAACCAGCTTTTTATTGAATTATGGGCAATACCTGAAAAACAGAAAAATAGCCAGAATGAGAAGGATTTTCTTAATCATATCATTCCGCAATTATTAAATCCCGCCCAATTCATTGCTCTCCTGCAAACCATTAGCCTGCATCCTGAAGCTGAAATTACAGACATTCTATTACTCAAAGACAAGAATATCTTTGAATTTAGTAGCAAAACCATGCAAAGAGAGGGCAAAACAACAGGAAGAGTCTGGCGTTATTCCAATATTACAGAACGCAAGAATGTCGAAACAGCCTTATACAAAGCTAAAGAGGTCGCTGAAATTGCCAGTAAAGCAAAAAGTGAGTTTCTGGCCAATATGAGTCATGAAATTCGCACACCCATGAATGGCGTTTTGGGAATGACTGAATTATTACTAGATAATGCTTTGGACTCAGAGCAGCAAAGTCGCGCACTGACCATTAAACGCAGCGCAGAATCATTACTCACCATTATTAACGATATTCTTGATTTTTCTAAAATTGAAGCCGGAAAACTGGATCTGGAAATAATCGACTTTAATCTTGGCATATTAATGGAAGACCTGGCTGATGCCTTTGTTTCTCGTGGCAACGAAAAACAGCTGGAATTAATTTGCTCAGCCAACCCCACACTACCGCAATGGTATTCAGGTGATCCAGGACGCATCCGCCAGGTTTTTACAAATCTATTAGGCAATGCCATCAAGTTCACCAGCGAGGGTACAGTGTCTGTCCGCTATCAACAAATTCCATCTGAACAAGATAAAATGTTATTGCTTTTCGAAATCAAAGACAGTGGCATAGGGCTCAGTAAAGAACAGCAACAAAAATTATTTAAGGAATTCAGCCAGGCCGATAATTCAACCACCCGAAAATATGGAGGAACTGGCTTAGGCCTAGCTATCAGCAAACAATTAATTGAACTAATGGGAGGTGAAATTGGTGTACTCAGCGAACCTGATCTAGGCAGCACTTTCTGGTTCACCCTGCCATTAAGCCCCATAGAAGATAAAACCCCGATACGTTTAAACCAGCAACTACAGCAGCAACATATTCTGGTAGTTGATGATAATGCCACAAACCGGCAAATACTTGACCAGTTTTTAACGACCTGGAATATACCCCATCAGTTAACAGCCAACGGCCAGGAAGCACTACAAATACTCTCTGATTTTTCTGAGAAATCACCTCGCTTTACTCTTGCCTTAATTGATATGCAAATGCCTGAAATGGATGGCATTGCTCTTGGCGATGCCATACGAAATAACGAAAAAACAAGCAACATAAAACTGGCATTATTAACCAGCCAAGGCCAGCGTGGCGATGCAAAAAACGTTCAGGCTCACGGCTTTTCGGCCTACCTGAGTAAACCCATCCACCAATCTAAACTCTATAATGCCTTATTACTGCTTGCCGGAGTAAAAACAGGGGAGCACCCTGACACTCTAATTACGCGATTTACAGCGAGAGAACAACAAAGCCACTTTCAAGCCAAGGTATTAGTGGTTGATGATAATATTACCAACCAGGCCGTTGCTCGAGGTATGTTAGCAAAATTCGGAATTGATGCTGCGGTAGTCAATAATGGCCAGGAAGCACTAGATCAATTAAGCCTAAATCCATATGACCTGGTTTTTATGGACTGTCAAATGCCGGTGATGGATGGATATACAGCAACACAAGAAATAAGAAATCCACAATCTACTGTTCTCAATCATGCCATTCCAGTGATAGCAATGCCAGCTAATGCCATGCAAGAAAATAAAGAAAAGTGCCTCACCTCAGGCATGGATGACTTTATTGCTAAACCAGTAGATATATTACAACTGCATTGCCTGCTGGAAAAATGGTTAAAGAATCATTTAGTTGATAGCAATCAAGAACAAACTAAATCTGTAGATCCTACCCCCCAAAAGCAAGAACAGGAAGCAGAAGATATCAAATCTGAGCGGGATAAAAAGGAAGATGCCTTTGATTATGCCGGTATCAGTGAGCGCCTTATGGATGATAAAGAGCTGATAGAGACTGTTGTTCAAGCATTTTTGGGTGATATGCCTGAGCAAATAAAGCAACTTGACAGTCATATTAAAAACCAAGACTTAGAACAGGCCACAGCTCAGGCACATAAAATCAAGGGAGCTGCAGCTAATGTAGGTGGCCTGGCTTTAAGTGCTCATGCTTCAATATTAGAACAAGCCGGAAAGTCAGGAGATTTTGGCACTTTAATTCAAAACTTTGCTACACTGAAACCACTGTTCATTGAACTTAAATCTGAAATGGAAAAAATGCTCTTATGAAATTGTTAATTGCTGATGATGATTTAACTTCTCGCGCCATGTTAGCGGCTGTTACCAAAAAATGGGGTTATGAAACCGTCGTAGCTGAAGACGGTGAAGTAGCCTGGCAATGTTTACAACAGCCCGATGCACCACTTCTACTTCTAATAGACTGGGAAATGCCAAATCTGGACGGTCTGGGTTTATGTCAGCGTATCCGTGAGCAACTGACCAATAACCCACCTTTTATCATTTTGCTAACCGTACGTAATGACACCAATGACCTGGTTTCCGGTTTAGAGGCAGGTGCTAACGATTATATTGCCAAACCTTTTGCTAATGCTGAGTTACAAGCACGATTAAAGGCTGGCAAACGGATGTTGAAGTTACAGGCACAATTGCATAAAACCCAAAATGCATTAACTTTTGAACGCGGCGTTATTGAAGATATTATTCTAAAAATGCGTGCGTCCAAACCCTATAATTCTAAACAACTCCGGCAACTGGAGGTGCCTGTTGAAAAAACCTCTGGTGATGTTTTATTGTCTGCTGTCAGACCTGATAATACCCGTCATATTATGCTGGGTGATTTTACCGGACATGGTTTAATGGCTGCTGTAGGCGGACCTATTGTGTATGATATTTTTTACACAATGACTGCAAAAAACATCCCAACAACAAAGATTGCCACAGAAATTAATAAACAGCTTTTAGCTAAAATGCCTACCGGTTTATTTTTAGGTGCTATTTTTATTGAACTCGGTGCTAATGGAAAAGCTTTGACTTTATGGAACTGTGGTATGTCTGATATTTTAATCTATCGCCAAGCCAATTTATGGCAGAAACTAGCATCCAACCTACTGGCTTTAGGCATTGTCAAGCAAGAATTTGAGCCAGTTGCTCGCCTTCAAGTCGAACCTGGGGATCGCATCTATGCCTATTCTGATGGCATCACAGAAGTTATTAACAGTAAAGAAGAAGAATTTGGACAAGATCGCCTGGAACAAACACTAGCTGAATTAATCAGTGCAGATAAAGGCTTTGACTTCCTGATTAATACCATTAATCAGTTTCGTGGAGAAGCCGAACAATTTGATGATATTACCTTGCTAGAATTGACTTGTTGAGAGTTCAATTCACACACATTTCTAAATCCTAAAGTTCAGAAAATTAATTTCTGTAAAAACACACGTCTATTTAAATAATTGAGCATGGCTACCTATTCTTAGCATTACCGCTTCATCATCTATAACAAGATAAATAATTAGAACATCGCCAGCCAGATGAAATTCTCTGCAATCCAAGTATTCACCATTCAAAGCATGATCCTTTGATTCCTCTGGCAATGCTAAATCATTTCTAAGGCAATTAATATAATAGACAAACTTCTCAAACTGCCCATCTGTTATATTCACTTTTTTAAAATCTTTTATAAATTGTTTATGTCGCTTTATTTTCATTGATTAATATCATCAAATGAAAATTCCTGTACATTTTTACCAGACCTTGCTTCTCTAACAACCTGTTTAGTTGCATCATTTGGAATTTTAATTTCAAACGGAATGCCTTGATGCAAATTGACCTGGCTTAAAAACATATTAAAGGCATCGCCCATTGTGATACCTAATTCTTTAAAAATTAATTTAGCGCGTTCTTTTGCTTTTTTATCAAGCTTAATACTTGTTGTCTCTTTTATAGATACTGGCATACTCGCCCTCCAAAATACTACA
>Ga0256847_1001828_pt1 | contig 10050 bp, 8 predicted proteins | sample TeddybearmetaG_FD_189099 | JGI IMG/M metagenome (GOLD analysis project Ga0256847, IMG submission 189099) | Hydrothermal vent microbial communities from East Pacific Rise, Pacific Ocean - Teddybear | ecosystem: Environmental > Aquatic > Marine > Hydrothermal vents | place: Pacific Ocean: East... | reverse complement strand
CAAATTGCCCAATATTACGAATATGTCTACCCAGGTTTTTACATCCGCGGCGAACGGCTTCTACATTTTCTTTACCCAGATCTGATTTCGCTATACCGCCATGCATTTTTAATGCTCGTGTAGTGGCAACGAGAACCACAGCATCCGGATGCAAACCTGCCTTTCTACATTTGATATTAAAAAATTTTTCTGCTCCCAAGTCTGCGCCAAAACCAGCTTCTGTTACCACGTAATCCGCCAGTTTAAGGGCGGTTTTTGTAGCTATTACTGAATTGCACCCGTGCGCTATATTTGCAAAAGGTCCTCCGTGCATAATTGCAGGGTTACCTTCCAGAGTCTGAACAAGATTTGGTTGAAAAGCATCCCGCAACAATGCTGTTATAGCACCCTCTGCTTTGAGTTGTTTAACTGTCACCGATTCACGCTTGCGTGTGTAGCCCACTACAATGTTACTAATACGCTTTTGCAGATCATTGAGGTCCGTAGCGAGGCAAAAAATAGCCATTATTTCCGAGGCGACCGTAATATCGTAGCCACTTTGACGCGGAATACCGTTTAAAGGGCCACCTAAACCGCAGGTGATTTCGCGCAGTGATCTATCGTTCATATCAACTACCCGACGCCAGCTAATGCGTCTGGAGTCGAGGTTAAGCTGATTATCCCAGTGAAGGTGGTTATCTATTATTGCGCTAAGCAGGTTGTGTGCTGCTCCAATAGCGTGAAAGTCACCGGTAAAATGCAAGTTAATATCTGTCATGGGAACCACCTGAGCGTAGCCTCCACCAGCAGCCCCACCCTTCATTCCAAAACAGGGACCCAGACTCGGCTCACGTAGACACATAATAGCGTTTTTCGCCAGGCCGCAAAGTGCATCTCCCAGCCCCACAGTAGTTGTTGTTTTTCCTTCACCCGCCGGAGTAGGGGATATAGCCGTTACCAGAATAAGTTTTCCGTTCGATTTGCCGTTAAGGCTCTCTATAAAGTCATAGCTAATCTTGGCTTTATCATGGCCGTAAGGGATAAGGTCATGCCCGGATATACCAAGCTTCGATGCAAGATGCGATATCGGAGGCATAGTAGCCGCTTCAGATATTTCCAGATCAGAAGGCATAGAAGTCATGGTTATTTCCTGGACAAAGAGTGATCGCGGAGTGTAACAACGCAATTTGAATGCGGAAAAGAGCATGTCGTATTATGTGTCATTAGTGTCGTTTAAGAGTACGCTTAGTTTGTCGATCTGGATGATAATTTTGCGATCTTCAGAGGCGGGCTTATGAGCGACAAAACGCGACGAAAACGAGCAGGCGGCAGACGTGCAAAACGAGCCAGCAGGGAGCACTCCGTAATGGAAATACGTTCCTGCATCGACCGTAACATTCCCTATTATGAGCTTCTGGATGAAGCTGCGCTTGAACTCATCGAGCGCAACGCAGACACCGTTCTTGAAGAGATAGGCATTGACTTTAAAGATTTCCCTGAAGCTCTGAATCTTTTTAAAACTGCAGGTGCAGACATTCAGGGAGAGCGGGTACGTTTTCCCCGCGGTATGTGTCGCTCTATTATTCAGGCTTCGGCACCCGCTGAATTTATCCAGCATGCCAGAAACCCCGACCGTTCTGTCATCATTGGCGGAAAACGTACTGTTCTGGTTCCCTCATATGGCTCTCCGTTCGTACGGGATCTGGATAAGGGGCGGCGATATGCGACACTGGAAGATTTCCAGAATTTCGTTAAATTAACCTACATGAGCCCTGGCTTACATCACTCTGGGGGTACGGTGTGTGAACCTGTGGATGTACCGGTTAACAAGCGTCATTTCGACATGATATACAGCCACATTAAATATAGTGACAAACCCTTTATGGGTTCTGTTACAGAACGCGGAAGAGCCCAGGACACCGTTGACATGGCCAAAATTCTTTTTGGCGACAGTTTTGTAGATGACAATACCGTTATAACCAGCCTGATTAATGCAAATTCACCACTTACTTTTGATGCAACTATGCTTGGTGCCGCTACTGTTTATGCTGAGAACAACCAGGCTACGGTAATATCTCCGTTTATTCTGGCCGGTGCAATGTCTCCCGTCACTGTTGCCGGCACGGTAACCCAAATTCTTGCTGAAGCTCTGGCTGGCATGGCTTACATTCAACTGGTGAGGCCAGGTGCGCCAGTGATTTTCGGAACATTTGCTGCCGCTATCTCCATGCAATCCGGTGCTCCAACTTTTGGTACCCCAGAGCCCAGCTTTGTGTTGTATGCCTCTGCAGCTCTGGCACGCCGTCTGGGGGTTCCGTTTCGTAGTGGTGGCGGATTGTGTGGCTCAAAAATACCTGATGCACAAGCAGGTTATGAATCTGCAAATACGTTACAAACAGCAGCAATGGCTGGTGTTAACTTTATGCTACATACGGCGGGCTGGCTCGAAGGTGGCTTATCGATGAGTTACGAAAAATTCATTATGGATGTAGACCAGGCCAATATGATGGCGGTTCTATTACGCGGTATCGATTTATCAGAGAATGGCCAGGCCATGGACGCACTAAAAGAAGTAGGGCCTGGCTCGCATTTTCTGGGTGCCGCACACACACTAACCAATTTCGAAACCGCTTTTTACACCTCGACGATCGCCGACAATAACAGTTTTGAACAATGGGAACAGGAAGGAGAGAAGGATGCTGCGCAAAGAGCTAACACCATATGGAAAAAAATGCTCGAAGAATATGAGGCGCCAGCTATAGATGCTTCGACAGATGAAGCCTTGCTCGAGTTTGTTAAGCATCGTAAGTCGGAATTTACCGATCACGACTATTAAGTAAAACACAATTGGAACTCACATATGAATGACAATGTAAATCCTGTTGAAGACGATGAAGAAGAGTTCATTTTAGCCGATCTGGATGACGCTGAGCTGGTGGAGCAAATGCATGATGACCTTTACGATGGAATGAAAGAAGAAATAGAAGAAGGTACCAGATTGTTCCTGGAACGTGGATGGTCTGCAGAGAAAGTTCTTAACGAAGCCCTGGTGGGTGGCATGCAAATTGTGGGAGTCGATTTTCGTGACGGCATATTGTTTGTACCAGAAGTGCTACTAGCAGCTAACGCCATGAAAGGGGGGATGAAAATTCTTAAGCCTCTGTTGAGCGAAAGTGGTGTAGAACCCGTAGGTAGAATGGTAATCGGTACCGTTAAGGGGGATATCCACGATATAGGGAAAAACCTGGTTGCCATGATGATGGAAGGTGCTGGTTTTGAGGTCATAGACATTGGTATCAACAATTCTGTTGAAGATTATTTCGCCGCTCTGGAAGAGCACAAACCTCATATCTTAGGCATGTCGGCACTGTTAACAACCACTATGCCTTACATGAAAGTCGTGATCGACGAAATGGTTGCGCGAGGAATTCGGGACAAATATGTAGTTATGGTTGGAGGTGCACCACTTAATGAAGAGTTCGGCAGAGCGGTAGGCGCAGACTACTATTGCAGGGACGCAGCACAGGCATCAGAAATGGGACCTGCCGTTGTGGTAGATCTACGCGCGAGTAATCGTGCCTAGTCAGCCAATAAAAGCTAGCGTTCTGGTGATTGCCTGCGGTGCGTTGGCACGCGAGATTAATGACCTAAAGAACAGCTATGGTTGGGCGCATCTGGATATGCTGTGTATCGATGCGCGTCTGCATCTGCGTCCGGAACTCATACCCCAACGTTTGAGAGATAAAATTTGTGAAAACAGAGGTAAATACGAAAAAATATTCGTCGCTTATGCAGATTGCGGTACCGGAGGCGAAATAGACCGGGTGCTCGAGAAAGAAAATATTGAACGTTTACCGGGTGCACACTGTTATCAATTTTATGCGGGCAGTGCCAGGTTTAAAGTAATCTCGGAAACTGAACCTGGAACGTTTTATCTCACAGATTTTCTTGCTCAGCATTTTGAGCGACTGGTTATTCGGCCTCTTAAGCTGCATCTTCATCCAGAACTTATGGATGCATACTTCGGCAATTACAGTCGTCTGGTCTATCTATCGCAACGCAGGGATCAACATCTGCTATTGGCGGCTAAAAAGGCAGCTAGCCAACTTGGTCTGACTTTTACCCGTATCCATTGTGGATATGGTGAGCTGGAAAGCAATCTAAAAGTGCAGCTTCAGAATGCTTAAACAGACCATAATTTACTGGCGAGACATTCCATCCCAGATCATTGTACAGAAAGGGCGAAAGCGGGAAAAAGCACTGTTGAGTTCGAGGTTTCAGGAGGCCATAGATAGAGCAGCCATGCGAGCAGGCAAAGGAAGTAGCAATGCTTATATGGAAGATTGGCGTCGCGAGATAACAAAGCTGGTCACAGATGAGTCACCCATGGAGGTTGCTCAGAAAGAAGCGGTCCGATTTGAAAACTGTATGTCGGATAGTTTTTTACTCAAGCTTATTCACAATCATGGTCTGGAGAAAAAGCCATGTACAGAATGAGGCGATGGTCAGTTAACAATGCACGATGGCTAAAAAAGGCCTACGACATCGTCGAAATCCTGCTGGTAAAGGTTTCGCCTGTTTTGAACCGAGTCGGATATAGTCGAATCGAGAAGCCTCTTTCTATGATTGAGAAAACCAGTAAAAAGTTTCTGTTTGATTCAAAATCCTGCGGTCAATGCATATTGGGTGCAACAGGAATGTCCTGCCCGATGAACTGTCCCAAAAGTATACGCAATGGACCCTGCGGAGGCGTTAGAGCAGATGGAAGTTGCGAGGTAGATCCGAGCATGGAGTGTGTGTGGGTGTTGGCATGGGAGGGTAATCAACGACTTGTCAGCAGTAACTACCCTATTCAGCGGGTACAACCTGCCGTAGATAACCGTTTGGTCAACCATTCAGCCTGGCTGCGTGAAGTGCGGTTAAAAGAGAACAGGACGATCACCGGAACTCACCCATGAAATTTGCAGATGAGCCTGTTATTACTGGTGACAACCTTCCTATACTTCCTGGGCACTGTTCACCCGGTCGACTCGAGCGTGTGTTACGTGCAGGTGGTTTTGCGATTACGGCTGAACTTGCCCCACCCGATTCCGCAGACCCGGAAGAAGTATATAGACGGGCAGCTCTTTTTGATGGTTATGTGGACGCCATAAATGCGACCGACGGTTCCGGAGCAAACTGCCATATGTCCAGCGTTGGAATGTGTTCACTTCTTACCCGTCGTGGATATGCAATGGTCATGCAGGTTTCCTGTCGAGACAAAAACCGCATCGCCATACAGGGGGATGTGCTGGGAGCTTCCGCTATGGGAGTATCCAACATATTGTGTATTACCGGAGATGGAGTTCAGGCTGGAGATCATCCCGGAGCAAAACCGGTTTTCGATTTAGACAGTATGTCCACTCTTAGTATGCTACGCGGCATGCGTGATAATGCACAATTCTTAAGCGGCCGAAAACTGACAAGCCCCCCACATATTTTTCTGGGAGGGGCTGCCAACCCTTTTGCACCTCCGCAAGACTATCGTCCTCTTCGTCTGGTAAAAAAAATTGCCGCCGGTGCACAGTTTGTCCAAACACAGTATTGTTTTGATATTCCTGTATTCCAAAAATTTATGGCCAGGGTACGAGACCTGGGATGTCATGAGAAAGTTTTTATTCTCGCCGGAGTTGGGCCACTGGCTTCAGCCAGATCCGCAGAATGGATACGCAACAATGTACCAGGTATTCATATCCCCGATTGCATAGTTAACAGATTAAGGGGAGCAAAAGATCAACCCCGTGAAGGAGTAAATATTTGTCTTGATATGATAGCCCAACTCAAGGAAATAAAAGGGGTATGTGGTGTCCATATTATGGCTTTTCGGCAGGAACATCGTGTCGCAGAAATAGTTGAGCGATCGAAAATTCTGGGCGAACGAATTCCATGGCACCCCGGTTTGGTGCAATCAAATTGAGAGAAAAACAGATAATGACTGACACACTAATTAGCTCGGCGAGCAAAGAAGTTATCATAGGCTTCGAACGACCCTTTGTAATAATTGGGGAACGCATAAACCCCACAGGTAGAAAAATACTAGCAGAAGAAATGAAGCGTGGTGATTACAGCAGAGTAGAAAGGGATGCGCTTGCGCAGGTAGCTGCAGGTGCGCAAATGCTTGATGTAAATGCAGGCATTCCATTGATCGATGAACCAGCAATGCTAGCAGAGGTTATTCTTCTGGTTCAATCGGTAACAGATGTTCCCTTGTCCATTGACTCGTCGATTGTGGCTGCTCTGGAAGCGGGTTTGAATGTGTACCAGGGAAAAGCATTGGTAAATTCGGTTACCGGCGAAGAGGAAAAACTCGAAATCGTTTTACCGCTGGTTGCCAAACACGGTGCGGCGGTGGTTGCTATCTCGAATGATGAAACGGGAATTTCTGAAGATCCGGATGTACGGTTTAAGGTCGCAAAAAAGATTGTAGAAAGGGCGGCTGACTACGGCATTCCTGCCTGTGACGTTATCGTGGATCCTTTGGTAATGCCCATAGGAGCAATAAACACAGCCGGAAAACAGGTGATGCATATTATTCGGCGCCTGCATTCCGAGTTGAAGGTGAATACAACCTGTGGGGCTTCTAATATCAGTTTTGGTTTACCCAACCGAAATGGAATTAATGCTGCCTTTCTTACTATGGCAATATCAGCAGGCCTCAGTTCAGCCATAACGAGTCCATTACACGCAGAGGTAATGCAAGCTGTGCTTGGGGCAGATGTAATGATGGGAAAAGACCCACACTGTGCAAGCTGGATAAAAAATTACCGGGATCCAGCCAATGGCGATGCACAGCAACAACGTAAAGCGCGCCGAAGACGCCGCACAACTTAATGCGATTTAAATGTCCATGACCAGCAACGATCCCAAAATTGTTTTTATGCCCTCTGGCCTGCGTGGTACATTCAGGCAAGGTACATCAATACTCGAAGCTGCTCGTAGTCTTGGTGTAGATCTGGATTCAGTATGTGGTGGTCGAGGATTATGCGGACGGTGTCAGGTAGCTTGCGTGGAGGGAAAATTTACCAAGCACGCAATAACATCAAACCCTGGCCATCTGTCGGCACCCGGAGAAGTTGAACAGCGTTACTCAACGCGTCGTCAATTAATCAGCAAAAACCGACGCCTGGGCTGTCAGGCTCTAATTGAAGGTGACCTGGTTATTGACGTACCTTCTGAAAGCCAAATTCACAGGCAATTGGTTCGCAAAAATGCTGAGCAGCACGAGATTAAACTTAAGCCTTCCCTGCACCTGTATTTTGTAGAAGTACAGGAGGCAGATATGTATGAATCCTCCAGCGATATTACCCGCCTGTTTCACTCTATGTCTGCCGAGTGGCATCTGTCGGACCTGACTTACCACCCCTCAGTACTAACTGGTATGCAGTCAACCTTGCGCAAAGGCAAATGGCAGGTCACTGTTGCTGTACATAATCAATCCAAAATTGTCGCCATCTGGCCAGGCCTAAAACAAAATATTTACGGACTGGCAGTAGATATTGGTTCCACTACTATGGCTGCGCATTTATGCAATCTGGCTAATGGCGACGTTCTTGCTACCAGTGGCATCATGAATCCCCAGATCCGTTTTGGGGAGGATCTTATGAGCCGTGTTTCCTACGTAATGATGCATCCGGAAGGAAGCAATGAAATGCGTGATTCCGTTCGTGCAGGAGTTAATTTACTGATAAAAGAAGTGGTGACAGATGCTGAAATTTCTTCGTCGGATATTCTGGAAGTAAGTATTGCCGGAAACCCGGTGATGCATCATTTATTTCTGGGTATCAGCCCGGTTGAGCTGGGTGGCGCTCCCTTCGCACTTGCAACCGACGAGGCTTTAAATATTTCAGCCAGAGATCTGGATCTTGAAATAAATCCAGGTGGCAATGTCTACGTTTTACCCTGTATAGCCGGGCATGTAGGGGCAGATGCCGCAGCCATGGTGCTTGCCGAGGAACCACATAAACTTGAATCTGTATCTCTGATAGTAGATGTCGGTACCAATGCAGAAATTATTCTGGGAAACAGAGATCGGCTTCTGGCCTGCTCCAGTCCCACTGGCCCTGCATTTGAAGGAGCGCAAATCAGTTGTGGGCAACGTGCTGCACCCGGGGCAATAGAGCGCGTTCGTATTAATCCGGAAACGTTGGAAGTGCGGTTCAGTGTTATTGGCTCTAACTTATGGTCAGATGAACCTGGGTTTGATGAATCAATCTGCAACTTTGGCGTGAGCGGTATTTGTGGCTCGGGGATTATCGAGGCGGTTGCTGAAATGTACCTCAATGGGATAATCAGCGAAGATGGAGTGGTAGATGGGACAATGGCAGAGCGCAGCGACCGCCTTTATCCAGAAGACCGCACATGGAGCTTCATATTGTACGATGGTGTACAACGTGTATCGGTTTCCCAGACCGATGTGCGGCAGATTCAGCTGGCAAAAGCGGCTCTATATGCCGGTGCCAAACTTTTAATGGACCATGCTGGAGTCGAGCAGGTTGACCGCATCCGGCTAGCTGGTGCGTTTGGCAGCCATATCGATGCCCGTTACGCCATGGTGTTGGGTCTCATTCCAGATTGCGAGCTGGCAAATGTAGAGTCCGCTGGAAACGCAGCAGGTACTGGCGCTCGAATAGCTTTGCTGAATATAGATGCACGACGAGAGATAGAATCGGTGGTTCGCAATATCGAAAAAATAGAGACTGCAGTAGAACCTAAATTTCAGGAATATTTTGTTGATGCTATGGCATTTCCCAATAAAAAGGATGCCTTTCCAAAACTGTTTTCGTTCGTCAAAAAACCGGAAGCAAAAACTGTAATCCGTGCGCAGCGAGGACACAAACGAAGGCGGCATAAATGACAGACAAAGTACTATTTGCAACCCGTAAAGCGGCGCGATAAGGATTAGGTACAATGAAAACTGAGGCTAAAGTAGTAGTAATTGGTGGAGGTGTAGTTGGCGTAAGTGCGCTCTACCATCTGGCAAAAAAAGGCTGGGGGAAGGAAGTGGTGCTGTTAGAAAAAGCCGAACTCACCTCCGGTTCAACCTGGCATGCCGCCGGGTTATTACCCTTGTTTAACATGAGTTACAGCGTTGGCCAAATTCACAAGTATTCAGTAAATCTTTATCAACAACTGGAGAAGGAAACCGGTCAGGCAGTAGGCTTTAGTCAAGTTGGGAATCTGCGACTTGCTATGAATCAGGACCGCATGGACGAGTATTATCATTATGCGGCCACCGCCAGAACCATAGGCATAGAGGTGAAATTTCTAACACCGGACGAAATACTCAAACTTTGGCCACTGTGTAATATTGATGGGCTTGTTGGCGGCATTTATCACCCTGATGATGGCTATATTCAACCCGCAGATCTCACGCAGGCACTGGCAAAAGGGGCACGCATGCGCGGTGCTACTATTTATCGCAAAACAGCGGTGTTAGCCATTGAACAGAAGTCCTCTGGAAACTGGCTGATAAAAACCAACCAGGGTGACATCAGCTGCGAACATGTGATTTCTGCAACGGGAAACTATGCGAGACAGACAGGAGATATGGTGGGTCTGGATATTCCTGTTATTCCCGTAGAGCACCAATATATCGTTACTGAAGCGCATCCTGAACTGGTAAAAAGAAAAAAGAGCGGGCAGCCGGAAATGGCAGTTTTGCGGGAAGCGGACGGTTCCTGGTACCTGCGCGAAGAAAACGGTGGTTTTATTTTAGGTCCTTACGAACAGGGAGCCCCCTGTTGTTACGTTGATGGACCACATCCTGAAGCTGAATATGAACTTTTTCCGGAGGATATCGACCGAATAACACCACACATCGAAGCTGCAATGGCGCGGGTTCCTGCATTTGCCGAAGTGGGTATCAAACAAACCTATAATGGTGCAATCGCGTATACACCAGATGGAAGCCCGATAATCGGCCCTGCCTGGGGATTAGAAAATTTCTGGCTTAACGAGGGACACAGCTTTGGCATCACCGCAGCAGGTGGTGCAGGCTGGCAACTGGCAGAATGGATAGTTGAAGGCGAGCCT
>Ga0256847_1001827_pt1 | contig 10057 bp, 8 predicted proteins | sample TeddybearmetaG_FD_189099 | JGI IMG/M metagenome (GOLD analysis project Ga0256847, IMG submission 189099) | Hydrothermal vent microbial communities from East Pacific Rise, Pacific Ocean - Teddybear | ecosystem: Environmental > Aquatic > Marine > Hydrothermal vents | place: Pacific Ocean: East... | reverse complement strand
TGGATAAATTTGGTGGCCGAGCGCCGGCGAGCGAAGGTGAGGAATTGACCATAAAATATATTGAAAATGAGTTTCGGAACTCTGGCTTGTTGCCAGGTAATGGCGAGAGTTTTACCCAAAAAGTTCCGCTTGCTTCCATTGAAGTCATTAATAAACCTAGCTTGATTTTCACAGTTAGCGGAACAGAAAAAGAGGGTAATTCTGTCATGCATTTGAATTACTCTGACGATCAAATGGTTTGGACTCGTCGTCAGGTTGACGGCGTTTCGATTGATGCCAGCGAGTTGGTCTTTGTTGGTTATGGTATTAATGCACCAGAGCGAGACTGGAACGATTACACAGGTATCGATGTCACTGGCAAAACAGTGGTTATGCTGGTCAATGATCCCGGTTATGCTACTCAGAATGATGAACTTTTCAATGGTAATGCAATGACTTACTACGGCCGATGGGATTACAAATTTGATGAAGCAGCAAGACAAGGCGCATCTGCGGCGATTATTGTCCATGATACAAAACCTGCCGCCTATGGATGGTCAACAGTAGCCAATAGTTGGGTCGGACCTCAGTTTGATATGGTAAGAAAACAAAAGAAATCAGACCAATCCAAGCAAGAGTTAGTGTCAGTAGAAGGATGGATCACTAAAGACAATGCATTTAAACTTTTTGAAAAAGCAGGATTAGATCTAAACGGTTTGTACGCTGCGGCAAAAACAAAAGGTTTTAGAGCAGTGAATATGGATCTTAAAGTTTCTGTGTCGATAGAAAACAAACTAGCTTTTATCGATTCGCATAATGTCATTGCCAAGGTAGTCGGTAGTGAAAACCCTGATGATGTTTTTATCTACATGGCTCATTGGGATCATCTAGGAACGGATTTAAGTATTGAAGGTGACGGTATTTATAACGGCGCGTATGATAACGCGACGGGGATAGCAGGCTTACTCGAGTTAGCAAAAAGTTTTGCCAAAACCAAACCTAAAAGGACGGTTGTTTTTATCGCGGTTACTGCAGAAGAGCAAGGTCTACTCGGCTCGGCTTATTATGCAGCCAATCCCATTTATCCGTTAAACAGGACAATAGGCGGCATTAACATGGACGGTCTTAACTATTACGGCCCGACAAATGATATTACGGTTGTCGGTTTAGGTATGAGTGAACTCGACAATTTTCTAAGAAAACATGCCAAGGATCAAGGTCGTGTGCTTAAGGCTGATTCAGAGAGTGAGAAAGGATTTTTCTACCGCTCGGATCATTTCGAATTATCCAAACTCGGTGTGCCCATGTCTTATCTCAAAAAAGGTTATGACCATAAGGTTAAGGGTGTCGCCTACGGTGTAAAAAGGTCGGATGAATACATACAAAATAATTATCACCGTGTGTCGGACGAATATGATGCAAACTGGGATCTAGCCGGAGCGGTGGAAGATTTACAACTCTATTTTAAGGCCGGAGAGGATATCATTAATTCAGGAGCATGGCCCGAATGGAGTGAAGGAACGGAATTTAAAGAAATAAGGGATGAACAGATGAAAGTATTCGCTAAAGAGTGAAAATAGAACCTATGCTAAATATGAATTTCAGCAAAACCGTAGTCATTGACACTAATGAGCAAGCGTGGATGAAAAGCCCGATGCCTGGTGTAGAGAGGAAACCACTTGCTCGAGAAGATGCTGAAAGAGGGCACGCAACGAGTATTGTTAGATATGAAGCCGGAGCGAGTTTTTCAGCCCATGATCATCCTTTAGGTGAAGAAATTCTGGTGCTTGAAGGTATTTTCTCTGACGAAACAGGTGATTACCCCGCTGGAACTTATTTTAGAAATCCAGAGGGATTCAGGCATGCACCTTTCAGTAAAAATGGTTGTGTCATTTTTGTTAAACTACACCAATTTAAACAAGGCGATGACCAACGGGTGTGCATTGATACCAACAATAAGCCTTGGCAACAAGGGATAGGTGGATTGCAGGTCATGTCACTCCATCAGTTTGGCACGGAGTCAGTTGCGTTAGTTAAATGGCCAGCAGGAGAACATTTTCAACCGCATACCCATTTTGGCGGGGAAGAAATCTATGTTATCAGTGGCGAATTTATTGATGAGTATGGTCACTATCCAGCAGGTACTTGGATAAGAAGTCCACATTTGAGTAAGCATAATCCTTATGTTGAAAGAGAAACTATAATTCTAGTGAAGGTGGGTCATCTCTAGCTCACCTAACTTTCTATTCGCTCGCTACTTAAGAACCTATGGCATGGCGAATGGTTGGCATAATTCGCCTACTCACCGGAACTTTCAAACCTCCCTCTAGGACCAAAATACTACTAGCAGTACCGCCTTTTTTGTCATTTTGGGACGTCTTTCTTAGCGTTTGGATATATTCCATATTAACGACATAAGATCGGTGTACCCGCAAGAACGTTTCGGGAAGTTGTTTTTCAAGTTCTTTTAAATTGCCACTGAAAAGTAGTTGCCTGCCATTCTGAAGGTTTATTTCAACATAATCACCTGATGCCATACAAAAAGTAACTTGTTCAGTCGATATTAATTCGATTTTCCCCGCGCTGCTTATTTTTATCTTGTTTGGTTTTATCTTTTGTTCATTTTGCTCGAGTTTAAATTGCAATTTTGCGACTAATTCTTGTTCTTGTTTCCTCTTGTTTTGTTCTCGGTTTAGTTTTATTGCTTGTTGAATAAATAAAAAGCAGAGCGCACCCGTTATAATGTAGTAGAAATGAAGCGCATGAAAACCATTCAGATTAAATATTATTGTGGAGGTAAGCAAAATAAAGAAAGTTAAATAAACGGATAGTTCAATTGATTTTATTTTGGCGACTTTAAATACGATTATTAAGGTAGAGATCACACTCGGAACGAATATTGCGATGGCCGTTTTCGGATCAAAACCGGGTGAAAGCAGTACCGCAATTAGGGTGGTTAAAGCTCCGAGCAATATGAAAGCCGCTTTGTTTTTATTGACGAATTTAAGCACCACGTAAACTAACAGCAATATTCCGAATAAGGTCGAGAGCATCGCGATTAACATCAGCCTGAGATCTTGAAAGGGGTAGGAGTACGAAAAGATAGCGCGTGACAGCTCTAATAATAATTGAGCGCTAGCAATAAAGCCCATTGCCAAAAATAGTAGATTGGTTTTTCGTTGAGCGGCTCCAAAACAGGACACCGCGAAATAAATAGTCCCAAGAATAAGTGCTCCCAAAGGAAAAAAAGCCTGCCAGATAGTTCGCTGAATAAAATGTGTCGGATCTGAATAGGTACCAAAACCGACAAAGTTAAGAGGGCTCTGTAATTCTAGAAATCCGTGGTGAGATGAAAGCAGCAATACTAACTCATTTGCTCCTTGTTTAATTAACTCGGGCGGCACATAAAACATGGCGTCGATTTTTCCGGGAAACTCATCGCTAGCATTTAGATTCGGCGTACCATTTTGACCTAGATAATGGCCGTTAAAATATACTTGGCTGGAAGTTTTTCCTGATACATAAACACTGTGCGGTTGTTTGTTCTGATACATGGCGTCGGGGATATTCAAATTTGCCTTTACCCAAATCAGCCTATCCTGTGGGTTGATATCAACCGCTCGCGTGCTAGTGCATTCTGGCTCCACAAACGATGGCATTGGTAGACCGTTAGTGACGGCAGGGCAGATAACGACGCTACTAGTATCGATGGATATGAGACTCGAAGCTTCTATGTTTAGTGGAACCAAACAGAACAGAAGAAAAGTGAGTTGTTGAATGAGATAGCGTTGCATAGGCGACACTATAGCGATAAATAGAGAACAATTCCGATACTTTTACCGAGAATAAACTACCGCTTATAGATTGGAAATGAAAAACAACCACCTTTCAACGATTTGGACAAGATATACATCATCAATGCAGTCATAGTAATATTTTCTTAACTATCAGGGGAAACACTCATGAAGCTGTTTAGCAAACCAACTTCAAAATTAATTCTTGTCATTCTGTGTATATTAAACGCGGTAACTCATTTTCACACTGGGGCGACTACTAAAGCGGCCTATCCGAATGAAAAACCGACTGTATTTAACAATGGAGAACAGGCAATCGATGCATTTGAAGGCTCAATACAAGTACTGGAAAATCGAAATAATCCCGAAAGTCGCTTAATTCCACTTAAATATATCCGATTTCCAGCGACTGGCGAAAATACCGGAACACCTATTATTTACCTGTCCGGCGGACCGGGCGGTTCAGGTATTGCGACTGCGAAATATCCTGGATTTCGTTTCCCTCTATTTATGGCGTTACGAGAATTCGGTGATGTTATTGCACTTGACCAACGGGGTACTGGCAGATCCAAAGTTGCACCCAAGTGTAAATCAAATTATTTTATCCCGCTGGATCAAAAAGCCAATGAAGCTAAAATCGAGCTCTTGTACCGCAAAGCCGCTCAAGAATGTGTTGAGTTTTGGCAACGTGAGGGAGTTGATGTGCTGGGCTATACAAGTATTCAGAGTGCAATGGATATTGACGAATTACGACAGCATTTCAATGCAAAAAAAGTAACTTTATGGGGGATCTCCTACGGCAGTCATTTAGCGCTAGCAAGCTTAAAAGTGATGCCAGGGAAAATCGACAAGATCATTATTGCAAGCGCGGAAGGGCTTAATCAAACAGTAAAACTGCCCACTCGTACAGATAGCTATTTCGACAGATTGCAAATAGCGATCAATGAGCAACCTAAAGCCGCCAAAACCTACCCAGATGTGAAGGCTCTGATGAATCGAGTGCATGGCAAGCTAAAAACAAATCCAATTTCGTTAAAACTAGCAAAAGAAGATGGCAGTGAACTTAACTTTTTGTTTCAATCATTTCATATGCAAGGCATCGCTTCCGCGATGATCTCCGATCCGCAGCGCGGTGTTGCAAAGTTGCTTAGCATGTATAGCGCTCTTGATCAGGGGGTGACTAGATTTCTTCCAAAAATAATTAAAAGGGCAGGTTTTGATAAAAGTCAGATTAGCTTCGATGTGATGTCGTTCGGTATGGATATCGCTTCTGGGATGTCAGAGAAAAGAGAAAAATTGGTTAACCAACAGGCTAAAACTTCGTTGTTAGGAAAGTACCTAAATTTTCCAATGCCTCAACTAAACAAAGTAGTCGATGGACTCGATCTTGGCAACGAATTTAGGCGGTATCCTAAAAGCGATGTTGCGACTTTATTATTAACGGGTACGCTGGACGGAAGAACTTATCCACAAGCTCAAAAGGAAGCAACTCAAGGTTTAACAAACTTAAGCCAAGTTTTGGTTGTTAATGGTGGACATAATCTCTTTATGTTATCCCCTCAAGTGATTGAGGTGATAAAGACCTTTCTAAAAGGAGAAAAGGTAGGAATTTCCGAAATAAAGGTGGAATTACCAGCTTTTGTTAAATGAGTAGAATGCTAGCTTAAATACGCGATATCTCATCGCGTATTATCTTATTGCTACTACCGGGGTTCTCTATTTTCCAATAGAACTCAAACTTGCCCGAAGACTCTGGGTCTTTCAGTAACTTGAGCGCAACATACAAACACTCAGTTACACAAATTCCATTGCATATTAAGTAAAAACCCTTATATTAGCTAAAATGGACTCTAAAAAATCAATTGAAATGAATACATTCCTAATGACGCATAAACTATTTTGGCTAGCCAGCTTATCAGGCATGCTGATGGCTTGTTCCCCCAGTACAGAAATATCAACAGGTGATCCGATACCAGCAGCCACGGTAATCACACCTTTAGTTTCCGCCGAATGGGTGCAACAGCACATTGATGATTCAGATTTGGTGATATTGGATGTTAGTGTATTGGTTCGCATGGATGATAATGGATTCGAGACAATTAGCGGTAGGAATGAATATGAAAAGGCTCATATCCCTAATGCTCGATTTGCCGATCTTAAAGGCAATCTGTCAAATCAGTCGACTACTGAAGAGTTCATTATGCCCAGCCCTGAACAATTTCAAAAAGCGATCCGTGAACTAGGCGTTAATAACAATTCGCGTTTGGTGTTGTATTCAATAGATGATCAATCATGGCCAGCCAGACTCTGGTGGATGCTTCGCTGGGCAGGTTTTGACCATGTTAGTATCCTCGACGGCGGAATCAGCGCTTGGAAAGAGCAGGGTTTTTTACTAACCGCAGAATCGTCCACAATCCGCTCTGGCGATTTCATGTTAGAACTACGCTCTAATGTGATCGCAGACGCTGGTCAGGTGAGTGCGGCAATAACGGATGAAAACGTAACAATCGTTGATTCGCTTTCGGCAGTTCATTACGAAGGTGATTTTTCCATGTACCCGAGGGCCGGTCATATTAGCAGCGCAATTAATATCCCTTCGTCGGATTTTGTCGATGAATCCGGCTTGTTTCGACCAGTGGACGAGCTGGAGCTCATTTTGGAAATCGATCGCGATGTTCGCACAATTACCTACTGCGGTGGCGGGGTTGCCGCTTCAAATGTAGCATTTAATCTAGTACGCGCGGGTCATACCGATGTCGCCGTTTATATGGGTTCGCTACAAGAATGGACAAAGGATCCAACTAATCCAATGACCATAGGTGAAACTCCTGAAGCCGATAAATAACCAACACAGAGAAGTACTTTTGTCTCGAATCGAGGTTAGCTACTCATTAGTCCCATATCAATTGCGGAAGCTGCCTTGTGAGCAGGACGTTTTGTCAACTTAGCGGCATAGGCTTCAAACTCGGGCCGCTTTTCGATGGTTCCAAACATCATTCCCCAATTCACATGTGATCCTACATAAACATCCGCCGCCGTAAATTTATCACCGGCAATATACTCGTGTGTGGTGACCGCTTTTGATAAAACATCGAGTACTTTTTCATAACTTCCATATCCAACCATACGTTGTTGGTCATCGGTCACTTCAATTTTTAACGAGCGATTAGTTATTGCCGATTCCAATGGACCAGCAGCAAAAAATAACCAACGGTAATAATCCGCCCGATCGGTTTGTGCTGGTGCTAAGTTAGCCTCAGGAAAAGCATCCGCCAAATAGGCGCAAATCGCAGCGCATTCGGTAATCACTTTACCCTTGTGAACAATTGTAGGGACTTTGCCCATTGGGTTAATATCCAGAAAATCGGGAGACTTCATCGCGTCGCCATATTCGATTATTTCTTGGCGATAGCCAGCGGCGGTTTCTTCTATCATCCAGCGTGCTATTTGGCCTCTGGATTGCGGATTGGTGTATAAGATTAAATCGCAGTCTTTTGCTTCGGTAAGGCTCATAATTTTATTTTCCTATTTTTAAGCGTAATGCACTTCGGGTTCATTAATTAAATTGGTTGTGTGAATAGCGGGGAACTCGTTGACCTTTCTTTTTTGTTCTAGGATTCTATCAAGTGGGCTTAACGAACCGCTGGTATTTCTATTTAATGCATGAGTGTATATTTGGGTTGTTTTTACATCAGAGTGTCCCAAAATTTCTTGAACCGTTCGGAGGTCGGCTCCCGACTCTAACAAGTGAGTCGCAAATGAATGGCGCAAAACATGAACTGTCACATGTTTTTGAAAACCGCTTTTTTCGAGTGCTTTTTTGAGATGTCTAGTAAGCACACTTGGGTGCACATGATGACGTCTTTTAATAAGCGTTCTGATGCGGATCTTTACTTGCTGGATAAGTTTGGGTTTTCTCTGAATAATCATTATGCACTGCTTGCATATGTTTGAGAACGCTAATACTACTAGTATGAGTAGTTTTCGGTCAAGTTTTATCTTATAGATTGCTTTATGCCCAACGCAAACTCTTGATTTATAGTGTTATATTAATAATCGGTTAGTTTATATAGTCAGTAAAAACGCCTATAACATTTGAGTTGTAAAATAAAAACGCGTTAAGCTGTTGAAAACTATATAGAAAAACAGTAAAGCGCCAAGTTAGCGTGGTTTAATAGGTGTTTTTACTGACTATTCAAAGCGTTATGTGTAAATAATATAAAACACCCATCGATATTGTTTACACTCTAAGAATTACTCCAATAATATAGCCATATCAGGTTTAAACTTCATCAGGGAAATATCGACCCAAATCTGACGTTCGAGTGATTATCATTGAACTGTAGCTCCAACCACATTTCAGACATTGAGACTAGATGCCTTACAAAGGTAAATTCATTGCAAAGTTGACCTTAAGAAAACGGTTTACACGGTAGAATCAACCAAAACCAGACCTCTAGTTACAAAATCAATCGAGCCAGACCCCTTTGATTTTGACATCAGGGAAGTTTTGCTGAATACAAGTTTCGGCCAAGAAGGGACTTTTAGAATTATTTGATTTCTTAGTCCCTTTTGACCATTTGATACTTCATAAGCATAATTCATGCTAAGGATTACCGCGAACGGCTACCCAAAACGGGAAGGCTCCAACAGCAATTTTCTTTACAACCTTCAACGTATTCGCATTAACCACAGCAACAGTATTATCTTTAGTAATAGTTACATATATCCATTTGCTGTCGTTACTGGCGCGGATACCATGCGGGCCATTGCCCACTTCAATGTTTCTTATAGATAATGTCTCGGTATCAAATACTGAAATAACATTATCACCAATTGCAGCTGTCGCGACAAACTTACCGTTTGGTGCGACATCAATGCCACCATGCCCGTTGCCGACTTTTATAATTTTTTTTACTTTTCCTGTAGATAAATCCAGTACCGCTACATGGTGTACAAAATCACGTATAAACGCTGTTTTCTCATCAGAGGATAAATCTAGATTATGTGGACCAGTGATACCAGGCACTGGAATGACTCGGGTCATTTTTCGTGTTTTTGTATCTATCACACCAATTCCAGCACCTCCTTGCAGCGTGACATAGGCTGTTTGACCGTCGTTGGTAAAACGAACATTATGCGGCCCGTCTTCAACCTTGATACTATCCACAACGGTGAGACTACGGAGGTCAATGACACTAATATTGGCTGAACCCTGATTGCTAACGTAGGCGTGTTTTCCATCTGGTGATACTTTGACACCCTTTGGTGCTTTACCCACGTCGATAACTGCCAGTTGCTTGCCATCTTTCGCATCGAAAATATAGACCGTATTACTTGAAGGGCTGGTTGATAATACGCGTTTGCCGTTGGGTGTCACGGCGTTATATAACATGTTCGGTCCACCTTTCCAGGTAACTTCTCTTGGAAAAGTTTCCATGGTTCCGCTTTTTTTCATACTAATAAAAACTGTTTCTGGAAATTCGGTTTTACTTGCTCGTTCAGTTACAGGTGAACTTTTAGCTGTTTGTACAACGGCTATGCGAGGCAGACTTGAATAATAAGTAGCTAGACTCTCCATATCTGATTCATCAAGTGCAGTAACCAGTGCTTTCATAGTCGGGTCAATTCTTGCCCCGCTCTTAAACGCTTTCAGTTGTTTGACCAGATAGTTTTTCTTTTGGCCGGCAAGATTAGGAAATTCTGAACTAAGACCTATGCCATCAAGGCCATGGCAACCAGAACATACAGATGCTTTAATTTTCCCTTGCTCGATATTTCCAGCATTCGCATTGATCGCGAAAGCGGCTAAAAACAAGACCATTGTATGACGTTTGTGGGTGAGTGACTTCATATTTATACTCCAATAATACATTTTACTTTTGATAACGATTTGAATAAACAATAGCAATGCGTGAGCAGGCTGCAAGCGTCTGACCTCATATAGTTCACCTACTATGTTCAAGAAAAAGAACTAGATGTTATGGCTGTAATTCTATTTAACCATCAATGTCAAAAAATTCTTCAAGTTCAGCTGCCTCTTTAGCACTAAGCCTGGCGCCGTTATTAGTATTTGTTTTAATGAAATTCATTTGTACATAGGCGACTACTTCTTCAGTAGTTACATGGCCATCGTCATTTATATCAGCAACGTTGTGACCTGCTACTGCTGTTCCTGCACCTAAAGTCATCATACCTGCGGCACTTAAAACTGCGATTAAATTTACTTTTGTGTTTTTCATGATCTTTCTCCAATAATATTGTTAAGTTAAGTAACCATTTAT
>Ga0256847_1001826_pt1 | contig 10057 bp, 9 predicted proteins | sample TeddybearmetaG_FD_189099 | JGI IMG/M metagenome (GOLD analysis project Ga0256847, IMG submission 189099) | Hydrothermal vent microbial communities from East Pacific Rise, Pacific Ocean - Teddybear | ecosystem: Environmental > Aquatic > Marine > Hydrothermal vents | place: Pacific Ocean: East... | reverse complement strand
ATGGACGGGTATGAAACTTGCCAGCGAATAAAAAGTGAAACAGATACAAAAGATATCGACGTGATTTTTGTTTCAGCAAAAGATTCTGCTGACGGAATTATTTTAGGTTACGAAGCGGGAGGTAGTGATTTCCTGGTAAAACCAATAAAACCAGAGGAGCTGATCCATAAAATAAACCTGGTTATAAAAAATAAACAAATTCAGGCTGCGATAGAAAGCGAAAAAACCCTGGCGATGGAAACGGCTATGACAGCCATGATTAGTGGTGGAGAACAGGGTGTACTACTGAATTTCATGTGCAAATGTTTCGAGGTCCAAACTGTTGAAGACCTGGCTAGAGAAATAACTGAAAGTTGTGCTAATTATGATTTGGATGTTAGCGTTCAGATTCGTGCTAAACATCAAATGGTTAATTACAATAAAAATGCAACCATGAATCCGCTGGAAATTGAGTTTTTAACTAAAGTGAAAAATGCTGGGAGACTTCGTGAAAAGGGCGAGTATTTTGTAGCAAATTTTGGTGATATTACTCTGTTAGTAAAGAACATGCCTGACGATGAAGGTAAACGCGGGCGACTGAGAGATCATTTGGCTATCCTCATTGAAAGTGCTGAAATCAGGTTAAAGGCCCTGGAAATGGCATGTCAAATAGCTGTCATTGCGAAACAATCGGAAAAAAACCTTAAAGCAGTAGAAGTGTTGTTGAATGATTTCAACAAACAATTTGCTGAAGCAGTCAATGATACGATGGTAGATCTAGAGGCCTCATTTTTAAGTTATGGATTATCTGAGGATCAGGAACTCAGGCTTTTGGAGGTAGCTCAAAGCGGTATTAATAAGTCTTTTGCCACAATGGACGTGGGTAAATTGATCGATGAAAAACTGCGTAATATTGTGACTAGTCTGGAAGACGTTCTAAAAAATTAATTCTATATTCGAAAATTTAGATTACAGGGACATAGAAAGGAACTACAAAACTATGACCTATTGACTAAACAAATCACCAAACTTCTTCATCATTTCGTTTACCTGTTTCATAGCTTCGTCTGTCTCAGCCTGGCTGGGCGGGTTTTGTTGCTGGTTTGAAAGACCTGTGGAATTATCCTGTTCAGATGCCGAATTTGACTGGTTATAGTTCATCATACCGCCAAAGCCCTGTGAAAGATCAGGTCCAGGCACACATTTTGTACCCGCAGGCAAGTTAATTTTTCCCTCAGGCAAACTGACATCAAACTGTATATCGGTCGTTCTGGTTGTTGTTCCCATAGCAGATACCCACAGCATAAAAACATCCTTGTAAAGACATGCCTCGCCAAAGGAGTGGGTGTATTTGATTCCTGGGTAACCCTCACCCTCACAAGTTCCATTTGGTTTCATGTTCATGCTCTGTTTCATTTGTGCAGCTAATTTTTCGGGGTCATTTATCTTATCTGTCATTTCCTTGATATCAGTTTCAGTGCACTTTTTTGTATCAAGATCTAGATGGGAAATAACGCCATTTTTCGTTAAATTTAGACTATTGGTTACTCGTCCGAAAGTTTCCTGTCTGGTCCACTCAGCCGTAATCGAATCATTGATATTGTTGGAGAAAGTGATGAAGGTTTCACTCTCGATTTTGGTTACTGAGCTGTCGGTAATGGTTTTAAATATGGCTGATTTGTGATTAAAATCTGTGGCAGAAAAAGCAGAAGTTGTGAACAGAAAAAGCAGGCAGAAGAATATATTTTTCATTTTTTTGATCCTAAATTGACCGGAGGCAGTGGCGTATTTCCACTGAAACAAAACTCGATTAAGAAATTAGTGACAAGTAATTTCTTCAGAACTGATAATACTATATTTGTTAGAGTCTAACATTTATCCTGGTATTATAGTAAATTCAAGTTGCAAGTTCTCATTATATTCTCTAAACTAAACATGAGAACAAAAAGAGAACATAACATGCTTACGTCTCAAGAACATAATACTCTGCAATTTATTCGTAGTTATATTACGCAACATGGCAATGCACCCAAATTTAAGGAAATAGGTTTAGCCATTGGAGTGACTTCGCAGGGAACCATACATCGCTATGTTCAATCCCTGGAAGATAAAGGTTATATCAATCGTGCCAAGGGGAATGCTCGTGGTATGAGCCTGGTTGAACTGCCTTTAGTCAGTGCACCGACTATTCCCCTGGTGGGAAGGATTGCTGCTGGTATGCCCATCGAAGCGATCGAAGATCAGCAGGAGATCAATCTATCCGAACTATTTATGGGCCCTGACATATTTGCTTTGCGCGTCACTGGAGATTCTATGATGGACGCAGGTATTCTTGATAATGATTATGTGATTATCAAAAAACAGTCCGAAGCCCATAATGGCGATATTGTGGTCGCGATGATTGATCAGGTGGAGGCCACTCTGAAAACCTTTAAGCGCACCGCAGAAAATGAGGTAACTCTGATTCCACAAAATTCTGAAATGGATCCAATGATTTTTGCTGCTGAGCGGGTTCGCATTCATGGGGTACTGGTTGGGCAGATGAGAAGTTATGACAGGTAGCATATAAACTCTAGCTGTCTTTACAAAATTGATAATCCATTAATCAGGTATAATTCTGTCTGTTTGTTTTATTTAAACGGATCAGGAATTATTGTTACATGAAAGGTTTGTTCGTTACTTTTATTCTCCTTTTTTATGGCCCTGTTCTCTGGGCAGTAGAAAATCTTGAGCTAAATTTACAGTCCGGCACCACTATGAGCATCACCCATTATCAGGGAGATGCCAAATCATTGTTGATGTGGATTCCCTTCGAGCGTGGTTTTCAACCTGGCTATGTTCCTGTTGCATTGAACCTTGCTGTAATGGGTTACGATATTTGGGCGGTGGATTTACACGGTAGTTATATGGTACCAGCAAGCCGAAACAGCATGAATAAATTCGATCCGCATGATTTGGTTGAATTATTTAAAATTGCTCAAGCTCAAGGTTACAAAGAAATATTTCTTCTTTCTTCTGGGCGTGGTGTCCAGCTAGCTTTAAAAGCGCTCTACTTATTCCAATTAGATCAAACTGATTCACGCTTGATTAAAGGTAGCGTGTTTTTCTATCCACATCTTATTGAAGGCCGACCTAATCCGGGGATGCAGGCAGAGTTTGTTGAAATTTCTAAGCTTAGCAATTTGCCTGTTTATTTATTTATGCCCGAATATTCAACTAAATATGCACATCGTCTCGAAATTAGTAAGCAGTTACAAAAAGGAGGTAGTGCTGTTTTTATTCATAACCTCAAGGATGTGAATGCCGGGTTTCACATGAGGCCTGAAGAGGATTTGACTGAACCAGACATGGCGATGAAAGATAAACTGCCGGATCTTTACGAAAATGCCTTTCGCCTGATTCGTGGTCAGCCATACCAGCCATTATTTCAAAAGGTATCATTAATCGAAAAAGAAGACCCACTGCAATCAGCATACCGCGAATCGAAATTACACCCATATCGGGGTGAAAAAACTCCACCTGAGCTTAATCTTTCAGAGATCGGGGGGCAAGTGATTAACCTGCAGGATTTTAAAGGCCAGGTCGTATTGGTAAATTTTTGGGCTACCTGGTGTGGTCCATGTGTGGAAGAAATCCCATCTCTATCCAGAATGGAAGAGCGTCTTAAGGATAAACCCTTCAAAATATTAACGGTCAATATTGGTGAACCCAAAAAAGTCATATTGAAATTCATGGAAGAGATTGATTTTCGGTTTCCTATCATGATGGATGTAGATGGTCAGGCTGCTAGAGATTGGAAGGTGTATGCTTATCCGTCTAATTATCTCATTGATAAAAAAGGTAAGATTCAATATGCCTATCGTGGCGCTCTGGAATGGGATGCGCCTGAGATATTAAAAACGATTGAAAGCTTGTTTTAGTAAACCTTTCAGAGGTTCCTTTAGTCGTAAAAAAAATAAATATTTTGAATGTTAAATCTCTATAATCCGGTCTTTTTCCAAACCTCCAGAATGTAAAATGCCTGAAGATGATTCAAAATATGAAAACCGCGCCATAGCTGGCTGGTTATTTGTCTGCCTATCATTGATCTTTGTAATGGTGGTTCTAGGCGGTGTTACTCGTCTGACAGGTTCTGGCTTATCGATGGTAAATTGGCATCCTGTTCATGGTGTTGTACCGCCTTTAAATACCGAACAATGGCAGGAGGAATTTGACAACTACCAGAAGTCACCGGAATTTCAAAAGATAAATCGGGATTTCAGTGTGGCAGATTTTAAAACCATATTCTGGTTTGAATTTTCTCATCGTCTGTTAGGCCGATTGATAGGTATCGTGTTTTTGATTCCATTTATGTACTTCTGGTTTCGCCATAAAATTCGACCAGGCTTGACACCTAAACTTATTATCATGTTCGTTCTGGGCGGCTTTCAGGGACTTCTGGGCTGGTATATGGTCAAAAGCGGCCTGATTAGTAATCCTCATGTTAGTCAATATCGACTGACTGCACATTTGATAAGCGCAATTTTAATCTATGGATTCATCCTGTGGATTATGCTCGATTTGATTCGATTAAAGGCCTACGTGCCTCTGTCAAATTCTTTCAAAACTAAATCACGTATCATTTCAATTACATTCTTGGCACTGGTCACTTTAGTCATTGTTTCTGGAGGATTTGTGGCTGGGTTAAAGGCCGGCTTAATTTTTAATACTTTTCCCAAAATGGGTGATTTATGGATACCGAATGACCTGTGGGTGCTTGCACCAGTTTATCTAAATCTGTTTGAAAATATGGTCACGGTCCAGTTTGACCACCGTATTCTGGCTGAGACAACTGGCTTATTATTACTGTTCTATTATTTCGTCGGGCGATCACACCCGGACAAAGAAGTCAGTAAAAGTTTTAAACTTATCGGCATGATGGTGATCATTCAGATAATTTTAGGTATCAGTACTTTATTGATGCATGTGCCGGTTTGGCTGGCATCAATGCATCAGGCGGGTGCTTTATTATTGTTTTCTGTTGTAGTGATGAATGTGCATGCACTGTCCCGGCATTAGAAAGTTACCTGATACAGAAAAATTGCAACCCCTGTTGCTTGAGAAACTCTTCAGCTTCGCTTCCCATTAGCATCGCCAGGGTAGCTAAAATCCCCGCATCCAAACAGCTATTGGCAACTACGGTTGCAGAGCGGGGTGCGTTTTTTACGGGCCATCCTGTTTTTGGATTGAGAATATGGCTATAGCGTTTGCCTTGTGTCAGCACAAATCGTCGGCTATCACCACTGGTCGCTACAGCTCCCTGGCGTATTTGTAACTTTCTCATTACACCTTGTGTTTGGTTAGGGTCTTCAACTCCTACAGTCCAGGGTTTATTATTTTTTCGTTTATGACTGATGGCAATATCGCCACCGTAGTTGACCAATACGCTGCAATCAAATTGTTTTCGTAGTGAAACTGTAGTGGAATCTACAGCGTATTCCTTGCCGATACCGCCAAAATCCAGCTCCATTCCTGAAGGTAAACTGATTTTATGATTATCCCAGCTTACCTGACCAAGGCCGATTTTTGGTAACAGTTTATTGATGTCTTGTTGAGATGGAATTTTATTGCCACGATCAAACGTCCAGACCCTACGCAAGATGCCTGAGCTGATATCAAACAGTCCATCACTAATCTTAAAACACTGGAAGGCAAAATCGATAAGTCGTGCGGCTTCTTCATCCACATCAACAGTCAGTCCGTTGGAATGATTAATCTGGTAGACGATGTTGTCGTCACGATAACGGCTAAATTTGAATTCAATTCGTTTAGCTTCCTGTATCGCCATTGTTCCGATTTTACGGGCCAGTTCGACATCTTCAGTTTCTACCAATACCTCACAGGGGCTAGCCATGGCTGTGAAACTGAGTTTGTAGCCATCTTTAATTTTTTCCTGGTGTAAATCTTTATCTATAAACTTACCATTTAAATGAATAGTTGAATTGCAATATCCAGGCTTCAACATCTGGAAACAGGTTCTGTTTACGTAGCTGGCCTATAGCCTCATCAGGGCTACTTTCTCCAGATTGTAGATAATACTCCAGACGCACAGACCAGTCGTTAGTTTTATCGTCGCTTCTGCCATATTTTATACCGACAGTTTGAGTATCGAGATCACCAAGACGGTAGTCAGCACTGACATTACTGGGCACGACTTCTGAGTCCAGAAGAAAATAACGGTAAAAATCTGCTGCTCCCTGTTGGTACAACCGTAAATGAGGTTGTATATAATATCCACCATTCAACTGCCATCGGTAGTGAGTATCGATGGTATGAGATTCAATTCCCCAGTCATCGGTCATAAAGCGATAGGAAATATCAAACATATTTCCACTATCAAACATTTTTTTATATCGAGTAAAGACGCTTTGTCGATCTCGTGAATCAGGTCTTTTTTCGTGCAACTGGAACAAAGGTTCACCTAAATTTGCACCGGGGGCTGTATCAACAACAGAGACAACTTTGTATGGATCAGTCAGGTAACCATCTGTTTTACTGTAGGAATAATTGACCTGGAACAGACTGCTGCGATTGATGATCTGGGTGACGCCAAAAATCAAATCCACCTGGTTGCGGGTATCAGTACTATCACCTTCGTGAGGAGGGCCTAAAGTCGATAATTCAATCGGTTTATCACCTACCGGTGCGATTTCATCCAGCTCAAAATTTGCTGCCACAGTGAATGAAGTATTCTTCTGGTTTATATCATGTTGCCAGCCGACATTGCCTGCCAGCGATGTAAAGTCAAATTCTCGCGATACGTTAAAACCCAAAGTGCGTCTGTTATTACTATCGATCGGCTTTTCCCAGTTCATAGAAAAGGCAACGCGAGTATCGCGAAAGGTATCATCCAGAGGTGTTTCATTGGCTTTGGTTGTGAAGGTGCCAGTGCCTGAAGAGGTGGTCAGTGTCTGTACTTGAGATGATGGTACCGAGCCATTGGCTGATGCACCGGTTAAAGCATCGATAACTAGTTTGAAGCTCAATATTTCATCATCACCCAGATCTTTGCTCATACTGGTAACTGGCTCAACCGCTGAAACTCTGTCCGTTTCAGTGTAGAAAAGAATAGCAGTATCGACATCCCACTCAGACTCTGCCTGAATGGTAGGAGATAACAATAAATTACAGCTTGCCAGAGATATTAGACGGGTAATATTCTTATTATTTAATTGCATCCGCAACCACCACCGGCAAAAGCGCCACCACCACTGGAAGCTTCTTTGCTAAAGTAGATGTGATCATCAAAACTACTGTCGAGAGCATCGGCTGTGAGTAACATTTCAGGTTTGGCCAGTATGCCGCGTTGCCAGGGGCTTACGCCCAGATTGGAACAGCTTGAAATAAAAAGAAGAGAAAGCAGTAAAAAGTATATTTTCATAATAAAGATTCGAGCTCCTGTTCATATCTATCAATTTCTTTGGTTAAAAAACCAATATGTCGTTTAAATACCTTGCCTTTTTTGTCTATCAAATAGGATGTTGGCATACCTTGAAGTTTAAATTTTTCCGCCAATTTTCCCTGCGGATCCTGATAAATATCAAAATTAGCAGGTACTTTTTTCAGAAACTGAAACATGGCCTGTGGAGATTCATCAAGATTAATAGTGATTAACTTAAAAGGTCTGTCTGCGTATTTTTCGACCAGCTGGTTCATCCAGGGGAATGATTTCTGGCAGGGTTTGCACCAGGATGCCCAAAAATCAAGATAAACCACCTGGCCTTGATATTGCTGTAAATCAAGGGAGTTAATGTCTTTTATTTTCTGATTATTTCCACTGGCAGATGCGGGTGTGAAAAATAGGCAAATGAATAAAAATAATACGGGTTTCATAAGGTATCTCATTAGGTTCGAGTTAAATCTTACTACAGTAAGTGTAAATAAATTGTTAAGCACGAATACAGCAACAGCCATGCATTGCTATTGGAGTACTAGTGACTAAAAAAGTTACATCGAATCAGCGTACTCTCTATTTTCCAGTCTCATCATTTGGAAATGTTTTCATTAACCTTAGATAACTCTGTAGTCAGCATTTGGTGAAAAATGGTTTGTATGATCAATCACTCTTAAAACACCTCATTGAGATGAGAGGAGATTTATCATGCTTATAGAAGATATTGTTTTTCCTAGAAAAGTATTGGCATTAACCGTTTTAATAGGTCTTATCGGTTGTGGCAACAGTAGCAATTCTAAAGATGCTGAAACCGTTACACTTCCAGGTGTAACTGGTTTCGGTACTGGCTTGTTTAGTTCTAATTCTGCAAATATTGATAACGAGCTTTTCCCGTTAACCCCAGGGAAAAGTTATATCTACGAAGGCGAAGAAGAGCGAATTGAAGTTTCGGTCTCGCATGATACAAAAACGATTATGGGCATTGAAAGTGTCATCGTAGTTGATCGGGCATACGAAGAAGACAAACTGGTAGAAGAAACCTTTGACTGGTACGCCCAGGATATGAATGGCAACGTCTGGTACATGGGTGAAGACTCAAAAGAAATTGAAGATGGTGAAGTCGTAAGTACTGAAGGTTCATGGATAAGTGGCGGTGATGTTGACAATATCGGCCAAAATGCAGAGGCGGGCATCATCATGAAAGTTCCTCCTCATACAGTAGGTGATACTTACCTACAGGAAAACTATCCCACCATAGCTGAAGATATGGCTGAAATTATAGCTCTTAATGTCACGGTTGATGGGTTTCAGGTCATTCTGGAAGATGGTAGTGAAGTAAATAGTTTTACTGCAACAAAATTTAAAGAGTGGGTACCACTGGATGCTGATCCAGTCGAGACGGAAGAATTTAAATATTTCGCCTCAGGTGTTGGTTTAGTCCTGGAAACAGATGCCTTCGATGAAGAGCGTATAGAGTTAAAATCAATTACAGATGATAAAACGCCCAATATTAGCGTCGATAATTTCACCAACCCAACTAATGTTACTAATAAGTATTTTCCGCTTGTAGTTGGATCGACTTCTACCTATCAAACAACGGCAGGTGAAGATGAGGAATTTATACTTATAGAAGTCCTTGCGGATGCAAAAATGGTCATGGGTATAAATGTCGTTGTCGTTCGAGACAGAGTATATATCGATGGCGATCAGGATACCGGTATTTTGATTGAAGATACTCGAGACTGGTTTGCGCAGGATGATGATAGCAACGTCTGGTACATGGGAGAAGACGTTGATAATTTCGACGAAGATACCGGTGACTTTGTAGATAATGAAGGCGCATGGGAAGCCGGTGTTAATGGTGCCCAACCTGGAATTCAAATGAAAGCCAATCCCCGTATCGGTGATTCGTATCGTCAGGAATATCTTGAAGGTGAAGCCGAAGATTTAGCCGCAATTGTGGGAATAGACGTTACCGTGATGCTTGAGAATGGAAGCAGCTTTCAAACCTTAATGGTAAAAGAGTGGAACCCGCTTGAAGAGAAAAGTACGGAGTTTAAATATTTTGCCGAAAATTTTGGTTTAGTCCGTGAAGAAGGTCTAGACGAGGATGGTGAAGTTGAAGAAGTTATAGAACTTGAATAATAATTAATCCCTCTTCCGGTCTGGCAGTTTCTGATCAAATCGAAAACTGCCAGACTTGAGGGAGTTTAGGACGCTACACTAAATGTATTATTTTAAAAAGGCTACATTTGCTGCAGTGCCTGGGTTCGCATTAATTAAATCTAATTTCCAGCCCTGCTTATCACAAATCAGATGTGTAATGTACAGTCCTAAACCGTATCCACCGCTGTTTTTACCCGCGACTCCAAATTTAAATAACTGCTTCGTATCCGCTGCATCCAGGCCGCTGCCATTATCGATAATCGATAAAACATTCTGGTCATACTGAAATTGTATCAAGCCATTTTTGCAGTGTTTAATTGCGTTGGATAATAGATTGTTGATAACGACTGAGAGCAGGGAGGTATTACAGTTCAGCGTGATATTAGTTTTTACCAGGTTATTGATTTCAATATTGTTCAACTTGATTTCGTTCTGGCAACTTTCGACTTCTTCAGAAATTGAACTTGCTAATAAGACTTT
>Ga0256847_1001825_pt1 | contig 10058 bp, 8 predicted proteins | sample TeddybearmetaG_FD_189099 | JGI IMG/M metagenome (GOLD analysis project Ga0256847, IMG submission 189099) | Hydrothermal vent microbial communities from East Pacific Rise, Pacific Ocean - Teddybear | ecosystem: Environmental > Aquatic > Marine > Hydrothermal vents | place: Pacific Ocean: East... | reverse complement strand
AACATGTTCAGCTTGGGGAAGGCCATGTCCGGCGCGCCGATCATGAGCGGAATCAAGAAGTTACCGAAGGCTCCCGTCAGCAATGGAATGATGACGAAGAAGATCATCACCGTTCCGTGCATGGTGAAGAGCATGGTGTAGAACTCCGGCGAGATCACTCCACCACTCTCCGGGAACATCACGCGCCCGATGAGCGGCATTCTCTCCCAGGGCCATGCCAGCTGATAGCGAATTGCCATCGCCATCAAGCCGCCGATTAGGAAGAACACAAGCCCGGTCAGCATGAATTGAATGCCGATGACCTTATGGTCGACCGAGAAGATGTACTTCCGAATGAAACTCAGTTCGTGGTGATCGTGAGTCGCGTGTACGGTTCCAGGTTCACCCATTCCCAGGTGAACATCATCGCTGTGTTTCAAATCGGTCACGACCGGTCCTCACTTCCGTTGTCGAAGTGCTTGGCGTTCGCCTCCTTGAGGAAGGCTTCGAAATCTTCTTGGCTCACGACCTTCACACGGCCGGCCATCTTGTAATGCCCCCATCCGCACAACTCTGCGCAGATCAGGTCGTATTCGCCGATCTTGGTTGCGTTGAACCAAACCGGAATCACCATCCCCGGCATCGCGTCTTGCTTGAGGCGAAACTCGGGGACGAAGAAGCTGTGGATCACATCGCGGGAGCGGAGATCAAAGACGATGTCGGTGCCGACAGGCACAACGAATTCGTACGGGCTGTCGATGTCATCTTGCGTGTCGAAGATGCCGTCCTCACCCGGGTATTGCATGTGCCAGTCGAACTGAGCGGCCCAGACGCGCGCGATCGGCGCTACCTTCGGTCGACCGCTGTCGAACTTGATGTGCGCCCAATCAGACATCTGATATAGCGCAATGGCCAGCAAGAGAACGGCGGGGACAAACGTCCAGGCAATCTCAAGCTTGTGGTTGCCATGGGTGAAGGTCGATTTCTTCTTGCGGCTGCCCGAAAAGAACAGCACGCAGTAAATCAGTACCCCTTCAGTCGCGACGAAAAAGAGCGCGAGGAGCCACATGATCAGTATGAATAGGTCGTCTACCTTCTCACCGTAGTCCGTAACCACTTCAGGTAACCACCAACCATGTTCGGTGTCGATTTCCCAGCCGCCGGTGTAGGCGAAGGTCCAAACGCCGAGGACCAGAACAGCGGTAAAGAGCAGGGCCGCGATGAGCCTGATGAATATGTTGTGCATATCTAGCCTAGGCCTTACTGGCCTTCCTCGTGGTCCGTTTGATCGGCATCATGCTCGCCGTGACTCTCGTCACCGTGCCCCGCCGAGTCGTGGGCTCCATGCGCGTCAGCATGCATCACACCGATGCGGTGGTCCGCTCCGTCGGAGAGCGACTTGACGAAGTGAACGAGCGCCCACATGTCTTCGTCCGGGATGACGAACTCGCCCTCCGCAGTCTTGGACTCACCGACAGCGGGCATCGGCGTGCCGTTGATGCCCGCATAGATGCGGCGGTAGATATCGATTGGCCGGCCGCCACCGCGGAAGTTGCGCTGGGTCAGATCACGCGGATAGATCGGGTTGCCCCAATCATCTTGGTAGGCCGAAACCTTGCGGCCATCTTCGCCGATAAGCGCTGGAGCATTCTCATCGGCGCCTGCCGGATAAGCGAAGGCCGCGTTGCCATCCCCACGGCCCGTTTCGCCGTGGCATGAAGCGCAGTTACCAGAAGTTGCATCCCCGAAGATCTCGGCTCCACGCGCGATTAGCTCAGGCGTCGCCTTGGGCACTTCGCCGTCGAAGAAGAAGAAGGACTCCTCAGCCGCTTGCCATTTTTCCCAAACTTCGACGTAGGTCTCTTCGATGCTCGAAGGAATCAGCTTGCCCTCAGCATCGATGGCATTGAGTACCAACTGCTCTTCCACTTCACCGCGGATCGCAAGCAGACGAACGTAGTCCACGAGGCCGTGAATCTGGGCGTCAGAGAAACGGCGAAAGGGCGGCATCGCCGTCCCCTTGACGCCTTCCGACAAGATGCGGAATAGGTCAGCGCGACGCGGCCGCGCCTTGTCCTTGACCGCAGTGAATTTGAAGATGCCCTTGCGATAGTCACGCGGTAGCGGGTTCAAGAACTCCGCCGTCGGACCGTCCCCGCCGCCGCTCGTGCCGTGACAGTGCAGGCATTGCTGGCGGTACATTTCCGCCGAGTCGCGCAAGCTCGGGTAGAAGTTGGTGAGGATGTAGTTAGCCTCCTCTTTGAACTCCTCTTCCGAGATCAGTTCGGGTCCTTCGCCGTCCTCCTCGACAGCGTCGCCCTCTCCATCTTCGGCTTGTGTACCGACGTAGCTTTCGACCAGCTCCCACCAAGCCTCGTCGAGCTTCGGCGCGGTGCGGAAACCTTTAATGCGTCGATGCTGGCCAGCTTCGACAAGACGCAACTCGCGCTTGAAGGCCTTTTCGTTCGAAGCCCAGATCGCGTCTAGCTCCTCCTCCGAAAATTCCCCACCTCCGTCATTGTCATCCGGGTACTGCGACAAGTTCGGATTGAAGCCATCGTCCGCCCAATCCTCCGTTTGAAGGAAGGCGGGGTCTTGCGGCGTTCCGAAGTACAGCTCCAGCGCGCCCTCGATCTGAGGGGCAACATGGGACAGATCTTCCTCTTCAAGAGCCGCAAGCGTTGCATCGCTCAAGCTGAAGTGGAGGTCGTCGTGCGTAGGTTTGAATCCGCAACCTTGAAGAAGGAGGCAGAGTGCGGTCGCGGGCAAAGTCCACGCAAGCGCGGGTCTTAGGACATGCATGAGCACCGTTTGTCGTTTCGGTCCGGGGGGCTACGTGCACGATATGGTTCGACCTATTGGCATGCGGCGTACGCACACCTCGAGGCAAGATCCACTCGGGCGGAGGAGGGTCCCCAACAGAGTTGGGGCGAGTAGTTTGACGGCCGAAGAGTGGCTGTCAAGCACCCACGCGAGGTAAGCGGACGTTATGGCTCAGTTGACCTTCACGGAAGGCTCCCCTCTGAGAGCCGACTCGGCTAGGATCCGGGCCTCACCATGAATCAATCTCCCCTCCTCACTGTGCACGAAGCCGCCGGAGCCAGACTCCAGAGCGGCGAAGCTCCGCGCGTCCTGACCTATGGCGACGTCCCCTCCGAATATGAAGCCGCCACCACGGGCTGCGCGCTCTTCGATGAGACCACCCGCGGGTTGATCCGCGCCACCGGCGCAGAGGCGGCCGCCTTCCTGCACCGCCTCCTCGCCAACGACGTAAACCGCGTCGAGCCGGGCGGCGGCAACCGAACCCTGCTCCTGAGCCCCAAAGGCAAGATCCTATTCGACTTCGATTTGGCGGTCTCTGAGGACGCTATTGAGCTCTCAACCCCAGCCGGGGAGGAGACGAAGCTCCTAACGGCCCTCGACCTGTACCTCTTCGCAGATCAGGTCGAGCTCACGAATGCATCGGAGGAACACGCGCCCCTGGCCCTCGTGGGGCCCAAGGCGGAGGCCCTGATCGATTCGCTATTAATAGGTGAACTGCCCGAGCTCGGAGCCGGCCAGCCCTGGGCCCAGCTCGAATTCGATGGCGTTCCGGTACGCGTCACCAGACTTGAAGTCGCCGGATCGCCGGGTTTCCAGCTCGATGGGGGCCCCGAGACGGCCCTGGCCCTCTGGCCCGCGCTAATTAAGGCCGGCGCCGTCCCGGCAGGCATCGTAACCCGCGATATCCTGCGCATCGAGCGCGGCGCCGCCCTCCCCGGCGAGGACATCGACGAGAACATCTACCCCCAGGAAGCCAATCTCGACACCGCTTTCAGCCTCGACAAGGGCTGCTACATCGGCCAAGAGGTCGTAGCCAAGATCGACACTTACGGCGGCCTCAACAAGCGCCTCATCACCCTCAAAATCGAGCACGACGACCCAATCCCCCGCGGCGCCAAGGTCATCCTCACCGAGAACGGCGAAGACCGCGAACTCGGCATAGTCACCTCCTGGTCCTACTCCTTCGTACTCGACACCGGCCTAGTCCTCGCCTACATCAAAAAGCGCCACCAAGAAGTCGGTTCGGAGTTCCAAATCGCCGGCGCCAAAGCCACCATCGTCGAGTCGCCGGTTCGGTGATACGGAGCCAGGCTCCGTATCACGGTTGAAGTCGCCAACGGTACCGGACACCGCGCACTCGTTGAGCCGGGGTACGGAGCCTGACTCCGTATCAGGGTCGTGTGGCTGCAGACTGAATCCAATCCTCTAGCTCGGCTCTCTGCCGCGCCATCACGGAGCGGATCCGGACTCGGACGGTGAACAAGATGCCTGCAGCCAGTACGAGTCCCGCTACGAAGAGAAACCAAAAATTGGGCGTGCGATGGACACCGAAGGTGAAGAGCCCGAGCACGATTAGACTCGCAACGAACAGCATGAACCCGAGAGGTAATAGGGCAATCGGGTGCGGACTCATCGCCACCGCCACAGCAGTCCCTCCAGTCATCGAACGTAGCTTTCCCCGCGCCACTGAACGCCGGAAGTCACGTCCGCGAGTCATCGAGAACTCATCTCGAGTGACATGCCCCCGAATATGGCGTACCCAAGGGCTCTCCCCCTGCATTACCTTGGCGCGGTAGAGAATGTCCGCCAGGGCTTGGTCCCGGGCCTCTCGAGCCGAAAGAGCGGGAGAGATTTTCGACAGCAAGACAGCGACGAGTTCTTCGCGGGAGAAACTCGTCGTCACCTCGAACTCATCAATGAGTGAAAACTTCATTGAGGGAATAGAAACCGCGATACCGAGCCAGGCTCCGTACCACGGTTAAAGTCGCCAACGGTGCCGGACACTGCGCACTCGTTGAGGCGTGATACGGAGCCTGGCTCCGTATCACGGTTCCTACAGCCAATCCACGTGCTGCGCCCCTGCTTCGGGCTTGTCGGTTCGCACAAAAGTATGCGCACCAAATGCGTCGCGTTGCGCTTGCGTCAAGTTCTGCGGCAGGTTCGCGGTGCGGTAGGAATCGAAGTAGGCGAGGCTCGCGGACATGGCGGGAGTTGGGATGCCCGTCAGCGCAGCAGCCGACACAACTTGGCGCAGCGCCGGGATGTGCTGCTTGAGCGCCTCGGCAAAGACGGGCGCGATCATCAGGTTCGCAGGAAGTGAACCATCGGCGTAAGCGCTTGTGATCTCGTCGAGGAAGCGTGCACGAATGATGCAGCCGCCTTTCCAGATGCGCGCGATCTCGGCCAAGTTGATGTCCCAGCCGTACTCAGCCGAAGCCTTCGCAATCAGGTCAAGCCCTTGCGCATAGGCGCAAATCTTCGCGGCGTAGAGCCCGTCGTGAATCTCTCCGATCCATTCTTCCAACTTCTCCGCTAGCACTCCACTCGAAGCAGCCGACGGCCGCGCCCCGAGCTCCAGGCATTCGAAAATCGAGCTCGCCGCCACGCGTTCCTCTTTGATCGAAGAAAGTCCGCGCGCATCTAGCGCCGCTTGAATCGACGGAACGGGAACTCCTAGACTCAATGCGGACTGACACGTCCAGCGCCCAGTCCCTTTTTGACCGGCCTGATCGAGAACCAAGTCCACGGTGTACTCTCCCGTTTCGTCGTCCTTGTGCTCGAAGATCTTCGCTGTGATCTCGATCAAGAAGGACTCGAGGATGCCTTCGTTCCAGCCCTTGAAGACCTTTGCTAACTCAGCCGTCTCCAAGCCTAAACTCCGATGCAACAAGTCGTAGGACTCGGCGATGAGTTGCATGTCGGCATACTCGATCCCGTTGTGCACCATCTTCACAAAGTGCCCCGCGCCGTCGGAGCCGATGTGCGTTACGCACGCGCCCGAATCGGTCTTTGCCGCAATCGCTTCGAAGATCGGGCGGATCGCTTCATACGTCTCCGCGTCGCCACCGGGCATCAACGAGGGACCGTAACGCGCGCCCTCCTCGCCGCCTGAAACTCCAACACCGAAGAAGCGGATTCCCTTCGCGCGCAAACGCTCTTCACGACGGCGTGTGTCCTCGAACCAAGTGTTGCCGCCATCGATAATCGCGTCACCCGGATCGAGCAAGTCCTCGAGCCCATCGATCACACTGTCGACAGCCTTACCCGCAGTGACCATGAGCATGATCTTGCGCGGGCTCGCGAGGTTTTCGACAAGTTCTTGAAGCGACTTGGACCCGATCAATCGCTTGCCCTCGTTCGCTTCGAGGAACTTATCCGTCCACTCGCTCTCGAGGTTCCAAACTGCGACCGAGAAGCCGTGATCTTCGACGTTGAGCGCGAGGTTGCGTCCCATCACGCCGAGGCCGATCATGCCGAAGTCGGCGGTCTTGACTGGATTGGAGGTGGTCATGAGTCTTGGTTGAGTTGCGTTAGTTGAGAAGCAGCCTTGGTATCGAGGAACCAAGTACCACGGCGAGCGAGTTGTGCGGGGGTCGCTAGAGGAACCCAAGGACCTTCGATGGCGCGAGCGAGCGCTTCCGCCTTGTCCAGTCCCGCGACGATCGTCACCAGTGCGCGCGCATCCAGCAGCGCCCGCGCAGAAAGGCTCCAGCGGTCCGGCGGAGGCTTGGGTGAGTCGGAGACGTAGACGACCGTTCGTTCCATTTCCGCCGCGGTGCTCGAACCAGGAAAGAGAGAACCGGTGTGACCATCCGGTCCGATACCGAGCAGAACGAGATCGATCGGCTCGGGCAGCGCGGCCGCATAGGCGTCAGCTTCAGCGGCCCAATCGGAGGAATCACCGCGAGGACAAATGAGGTTCGGCTTCGAGTCGATGGCGAGCCACTGCTCGCGCACGAGGCGCACGTTGGAGTCAACGTGAGTTGCAGGAACGCAACGCTCATCCGCAAGACACAAGTCAAGCCGTGAGCCGTCGTACTCGCCCGCCACTCCGGCTTCGGCGAGTCGTCGATAGATCGGTCCGGGTGTGTTCCCACCCGAGAGCGCGATCGAGCAGCGCTCACGCTTGCTTAACACGTCCTTGATCTGCGCGACGATCCACTGCGAACTCGCCGCAGTGAGCCCGCCCGAATCGGGCTCGACAAAGATCTCGCCGACTACTTGAATGGTTGCCATTGGTACCCGTGAGAATTAAGCAACTCGTCAGACTCCTTCGGTCCGTCGGATTGCGGTTCGTAGAAGTAAAGCGGTGAAGCGCCGCTATCCCAGTACTTGAGCACCGGGTCCAGCCAGCCCCATGAGTGCTCCACTTCGTCGGCGCGCGCAAACAAGGTCGGATCGCCTTTCATCCAATCGAGCAAGAGCCGCTCATAGGCTTCCGCTGCTTGCAACTGGAAGGCCTCTTCGTAATCGAAATCCAATTTCACTCGGCCGACAGCGATTTCGTCACCCGGGACCTTCGTTGCGATTTGCAAACCGATGCCTTCGTTCGGCTGGATGCGCAAACGCAACACGTTTTGCTCCACGTTGCAGTTCTGGTCGTGCTGATCGAAGAGCGCGAAAGGCACTTTGCGGAAGTGAAAAGAGATCTCCGTCACACGCTCCTTCAGTGCCTTGCCCGCGCGCAAGTAGAACGGCACGCCGTTCCAGCGCCAGTTGTCGATAAAGGCCCGCATCGCAACATAGGTCGCCGTGCGTGACTTCGGATCGACGCCATTCTCGGCTCGATAGCCGATGTACTGTCCGGGGATCACGTCCTCCCGCACGCTCTCATCCGTGTGCGCACGCAGCGAACGCAGCGCTTGCGCTTTCATGTTCCGCACCTCGTCAGCTTCAAATGAAACCGGGGCCTCCATGGCGACCAGAGCCATCATCTGCAGCAAGTGGTTTTGCACGATGTCGCGCACCACTCCCGTGTCCTCGTAGAAATCGCCGCGGCCTTCAACGCCAATCGACTCCGCCATCGTAATCTCAACGCGTTCGATGTGACTCCGGTTCCAGAGCGGCTCGAAGATCGCGTTACCGAAACGGAAGACCAAGATGTTCTGCACCGTCTCTTTGCCGAGGTAGTGATCGATACGGTAGATCTGATTCTCTTCGAGCAAGCCAAGCGCCTGTGCGTTGAGTGCTTTCGCCGTTTCGAGATCGTTACCGAAAGGCTTCTCGATAATGACGCGGGTCTGCCCTTCGGTCGCAAGCGGATCGTGACCGCGTTTGAGCAAGCCATGCTCCGCCAGTTTCTTAAGCAGCGTCGGGACGACCTTCGGCGGCGTCGAAAAGTAGAACAGGAAGTTGCCCTGCGTCTCATGCCGCGCGTCGACCTCGGCCAGCTTCGCAGCGAGATCGCGATAGAGCGCGTCTTCCTCGATCGAACCTGAGACTCCATAGATCGCTTTCGAAAAACGGCTCCAAAGTTCCTCTTCGACTGGCTGGATGCGCGAGAACTTCTCCAGCGAACTGCCGAGCCTCTCGCGCAGCGCTTCTTCATCGCCAGCGCTACGTGAGACTCCGACCACTGCGAACTTCTCGGGCAGTAGGTCGGACGAGCGCAAGCTGTAGAGCGCAGGCACTAGCTTGCGTTTGGAAAGATCACCGGTGATGCCGAACAGCACCACGGTGCAGGGAGCGGGACGGCCATTCTTCGGTGCGACGGGAGTCGAACTCGACTTGGCATGAACGTGGGCGCTGGGAGTAGTAGTCACGATTCTGGTGTAGCAGTTGGGGCCAGAAGCTTCGCCTGTGAGAAGCAGAATATAATCTCAACCCAAAACGGGCGAACTCCCAATCCGTGACCCCGGCCTTGGCAATAAGGCCCCCCCGTCGTCACCTGCGGCTCCATACGGTTCCAGGCAAATCCCGGAACAGCTACTTGGCAGCGCGAGATCGCTTGCGACGCCACTTTTGGTAGGGCCGGACGAGGAAGCGGTGGAGGCGGATTGGGAAGGCGGGCCTAGCGAGTTCCGCCCGTTGTCCGTCGCTCAGCGATTCGGGCAAGACGCGTCCCCGATGTTTGAGCGCGTGGTGGCGATCGGCTCGTTGCAGTCGAGCCAAAATCCAGCGCCCGATGAAGCCGGGGAGCACGCTGAACAAGCCCGGCGTCGGCCAAGCCCACGCGATTTGGAAGTCGATCAGGCACGGAAGACCGTCCTCACCGACAAGCAAGTTGTCGCGCTTCGAAAGGTCGACGTAGGCGATGCCGAGGTCATGGATCGCAGCCAGTCTCTCGTCAAACTCGTCAAAGAAATCGGCGCGCACCGACTCGTCCGCTCGCAACGGGTGGCCTTCGAGAAACGCGTGCAAGATTCCCGTTCCACACCAAGTACCGAACGACGCCGGAACTCCAGCGACACCCGCAGCCGAACTCAGGATGCGCGCTTCGCGCTGCGCCATGCGACTCGTGAGCCAGCGAACCGGCAAGCCCCACAAATTGCGCGCGCGGTAAATCTTCAGAATGAGCGATCCGGAACCGCCCCGATACCGACCGACCGCACTCAACCAGTCAAGCTTGAACGTGTGCTCAAGCTCGTAACTCTCCCCGTCTAACTCGAAGCTAGCGGGCAACGGACTGCGCGATCGTTCTCCCAATCGATGCGCCTCAAAAAGCGGTTCAGCCGACCTGCGTCCAGAGGAAGATCAAGCAGCCGCCCATGATCGCGACGTACACAGGCTCGCCGTTCTTGATGAGGCTCTGATTCAAAGACCACTCCGCACCCTTGGCTTGCGACCAGGCTGAGAAACGCGGCATGAGAGCCGGCGTCTTCGTCGCCCAGCCATCCCACTGATCCGGGAACAGACCACGTAACTTGCGGTCTTCGTACGCAATCGCCGGCGGGTAAAAGAGAAGCAATGTCACGATGCCGAGCGGCACGCTCCACCACAGCCCGGAGGTGATGCAGAAGCCAGCGCAGATCAGGATGTTCCCAACGTAGAGCGGGTGACGCACAAAGGCGTAGGGGCCGCTCGTCGCGAGAATCCGGTTCTTCTTAACACAGCCGGAAGCCCACATGCGCACGGCCATCCCGAGCACGACCAAGAAGCCGCCAACCGCCAGCAACATGGCCGTCGGTTCGCCCGCGAGGGTCAAGCCGAAGACGTAGAGCGCCCCAACGGTTTGGCGAAAACGCTGACGCCTGTGGACCAAATCGTAGAGGACTTTTTGAAGGCCTGATCGCCTGGACTTGGTCTGTTGTTCGGTG
>Ga0256847_1001824_pt1 | contig 10065 bp, 9 predicted proteins | sample TeddybearmetaG_FD_189099 | JGI IMG/M metagenome (GOLD analysis project Ga0256847, IMG submission 189099) | Hydrothermal vent microbial communities from East Pacific Rise, Pacific Ocean - Teddybear | ecosystem: Environmental > Aquatic > Marine > Hydrothermal vents | place: Pacific Ocean: East... | reverse complement strand
AACACCGCTACCGCATTAATCACAGCATGTGCAAGACGGGGTTCGGGCCCCCACAGCCACCAGACAGCCATGGTTATCACAGCGATTAACAGCACTGCGGGGACAAAATAACCGGCAACCACATCTACTAATTTTTGTATGGGCGCACGGCTACGCTGAGCCTCGCTAACCATGTGTACAATTTGTGCCAGCAAGGTATCACTACCCACTTTTTCTGCACGCATCTGTAGACTACCAGTACCATTTACCGTAGCACCAATCAAACTATCACCCATTGCTTTTTCGACAGGAATAGGTTCGCCAGTGACCATCGCTTCATCCACAGAACTGCTTCCATCCATGACCGTGCCATCCACAGGGATTTTTTCACCCGGCCTGACCCGCAAAATATCACCGGGCTTAACTTGTTCAAGCGGAATATCCATTTCTTCGCCATTATCCTGTATCAAGCGGGCTGATTTAGGCGCTAAACCTAGCAATAATTTAATCGCTGCACTGGTTTGGCTGCGTGCTTTTAATTCCAGTACCTGACCCAGCAAGACTAAGGCAGTAATAACAGCTGCGGCTTCGAAATAGACGGCTACTGAACCTGATTCATCTGTCATCAAATCGGGAAAAATTCCTGGCCAGAAGGTTGCAACTACACTGTAAATCCAAGCCACACCAACGCCTATGGAAATCAAGGTAAACATATTGAGACTGTGATGAACCAGGGATGCCCAGCCTTTCTGAAAAAAAGGCCATCCACACCACCAGACGACAGGTGTTGCTAACGCAAATTCAAACCATTGCAAAGGCTGTGTTTTGATGAATGAGGGCAACAAACCGGGTGCCAAATCGTGTACCATTGCCAACACAAAGACAGGAGTGGCAAGGACTAAACTAACCCAGAAACGTCGTGTCATATTATCCAGTTCCGCTGAATCCTGTTCAGACTCAGTATCTCGTGTTTCCAGAGCCATACCACAGATTGGACAGTCGCCCGGTTGGTCGCGTACAATTTCTGGGTGCATAGGGCAAACAAATTCTTGTTGCACAGTTACGGAAGGTGTATTTATTATCTCCAACGTCATCCCACATTTTGGACAATCCCCGGGTGAATCTTGTTGTATTTCAGGATGCATGGGACAGCTATAAAGACGATGACCATCCAGAGAAGTTATTGCAGAGGTATGGATGGCGTTGGCATTCTGCTGATGAGAAGCTGTATGTGAGTAATGGCTTTTTTGTTTTACCTGTAAGTGCAGACTGACGTTATAAACTGGCACCCAAATCAGAGCGAAATACCAGCCGTATCCATAACTTTCCACCAGACCCAAGAAAAAACTGCTCCAGCTCAGCCATTTAAAACCCGGCAATAATGCTTGCCAGGAGCGGTACATCGCAGCGTCAGGAAAGAGTAAGTCAAAAACAATGCAAAGCGTAAAAGTCATGGCAAGAAATAAACTGCTGGCATGGCCCACAGCAGTCAGAGACAAGGTCTGTTTCATGGGGTATCTCCGTCAGAATTGAGGAATACATCGGGAGTATCATCAAATTTAATTAGGCAGTTGCGAGAGCAAAAACGGTATTCTTTTCCCTGGTACATTTTACTAAAACCTTTTTCTAGGGAAACTTCCATGCCGCATACGGGGTCAATTGATTTTGTGGATTTGTGTTGATGAGCGCCATGAATCATATGAGCGCCACAGGTAAAGCGCATAATGAAGTAAAAGAATCCTGCGTAAAGCAAAAACGAAATTAATTCTTCCATTGTTATTCCTCTTTTATATTTACATTGGTCGAGTACTCCATCAATGTTGTATTGAAGGGTACAGAAAGCCGATAAATGGTCATCTGCGTTGTTGTACTCGTTTGGATTAGCCTGCTAGTCCTTCACTCGTGCGCCTAGCAGCTAACCACTTCTCAACTCCCTCTACCTTTCAATACAACAATGACAGAGTACTAGGTGGTAAACGCATTTCTCATATTTCTTCTCGTTCTTTGGAAGCTATCATAGGGCTTACGCCATTGACTGCTGATGACTCAATAGATTCAATCAAGGCACAAATACTGTTACCATCAGGAACTCCATCAGGCATCACCCGCCACTTTAGCAATGCTTCTTCCATATGTTGCTGCAGTTCTACCAACTGTGCTAATCGTTCTTTATTGGACTTAAGATGCTGTTGTATGAGATCACGAACTAGTGGACATGGAGACGATCCTTTCTGGCTTTCTTCAATAATATGTTTAATTTCTTTCAGCGAGTAACCCAGATACTGTGCCCGCTTGATAAAATCCAGATGTCTGATATCTCGTTCGCTAAAAGTCTGATAGCCATTAATTGCATTACGCTTGGGTTGAAGTAAACCAATTTTTGCATAATACCTGACCGTATCCTTACTGACATTGCATTTTAGAGCCAACTCACTGACTTGAAAAGACATTGTGTGCAAGCTAAACTATCAAAATATTTAATATTATCTCATCCATTCTGCAATCAGTTTTTGACATTCAGTACTCCATATACAATCCTTGTCTTGACAAAGTTTATAATAATTGGACTGAAAACAAGATCGTTGCTGGCTTGCCTTTTGAATAAGCCGAATCAGCTCGGTTGTTTGAGTTATTTTTTCTGGACTTTCAACGCCAATGACCATTGCTAACTGTTGCAAACTGACAATAGTCATCCCTCCGTCTTCTTTGCAAACTGAAAGATAGTCAGTTATCAGCTTTTCCTTAGACTCTTTTTCATTCTCCTGCCAGTCATTAAATTCACGAACAACTTTAAATGCTCTGGCTTTTTTTTTGTTGAAATTAACAACTTCCGAAGTATCTTGATGTTTGGTTATACTGAGTTCTACACACTTATTGTTAAAATTCGGCGAAATAATATCTGCAGTTTCAGCTTCACTGTTTTTTTGTTGAGTTAGCTGTGTTTTCATTCTTTGCCCCCTTTAAAGCAATGATTCAAATCCAGACAAGAAAATTAATAAAAACTTTTTCCGAAACATTTAATAGTGTCTGATTTTAAAACATTGGAGTTACACATATGTCAAGTTTCTGCGCATAAGTTTATGCTTGATATTAATCGTTACAAAAGTTCTCGCAGTACATGTTAAACGGGTAGTTTTGCGTACAGCGTGTCAGGCAGCTGAAAAAAACTTTTAACCAGGTCGACTTGGCTTTGCATAGCTTGCATAGTTGACACAAGGGGCAACCAAGGAACTACAAAAAAGACTCGGAGCGTTCATTGATTACGTAGACTGTACAATAGAACCCATACGCAATGGAAGAAGCAATAGCAGACCGAATTCAAAATCGAAAAAACAGGATTTTCTATTGCAATTACCAGATGTCACTGTAAATCAATGGCTTATTGCTTAACTTAATGATGTTGGTTTTCGGTGCAAAATCATACACAAGTAGAAATAGTTTTTTCAGCTGCTAAAGCTATAGACAAAATAACTTTAACCCTAGGAAAATCGGTTGAGAACGTATTTTCCACAAATTCAATGTCCAACCGATTTTTATAGGATTAATGAATCAATAAAAAATTATGAAAGAAATATTATTAAAACGGTTCAATAAAGTACAAAGATGACTACCACAATTCAACAGGCCAAATTCTTTTAATTTAACCAGTCAAAGCTTTGGCGTGTGTCTCCCACAGGCTTATATTCAGCTCCCACCCAACCGTTATAATTTGATTGCTCAATGGTTGTAAATAAATTTTCAAATTCTACTGTGCCTGTTCCTGGTTGACCACGGCCAGGGACGTCTGCAAATTGGATGTGGCCTATTTTATCGCTGTTGATTTGAATGAATTGAAGCATGTCTTCATCCATCATTTGCATGTGATAAATATCATATTGCATGTACAGCATGGGATGATTAAGCTGTTTTACGATGTCTAACATTTGCCGTCCATTGTGAATAATAAAGTCAGGCATATCTATAGTATTGATTGCTTCAAATACAGTTTTAATACCTAAAGGGCTGAAGGTATTAAGGGCAAGGGACAGGTTTTTTCTGAAAGTCGTTAAATATTCTGTGGTTCTTTTTGAGTCGGTACATCTACCGGGTAATATATTGATGGCTTCAGGCTGTAGTATTTCTGCATACGATTTGCATTGCTGTAGTGCCTTAAGGAACAGCGCCTGTTTTTCTGGTACGGCTGCCAGACCTTCTCCCCCTTGTAACAGATCACCGGCATCTACATTAAACAACACCAGTTTGAGTCGGTTTTCTATCAGCGCCTGTTTGATTATCTCGGCAGGTATTGAATAGGGGAATTGAATTTCTACCGCATCAAAGCCACATTGTTTAGCCGCTTTAAAACGATCGATTAAATCCAGTTCGGTAAATAATAAACTTAAGTTAGCAGTAAATTGAAGCATTAGTCTTGATGGTTATTAATAAACTTTAAGAGGAAGTATTCAAGATTCCTCGGCAATAGCTCCTCGACAACTGCTCCTGCGTTGTTCTACTACACACCATCCATGGTGTTATGCGTTACCCTACCTTATGCGTCCATGTAGTCGTCCCGTTGGTCAGAATGACACTGTAGTTTGGGTTAACGTCGAAACCCTGAGTAACCAGAGACAGGTTAATAGTCATTTTAGCTTTTAGTAAACAATTTAATTAAGGTGGATGGGTCTTGTTCCAAAAAACCCTGATTACCATGAAGTTGCATCAATTGAGCTGCTAGTGCGGACATTGGGATGGAATTGCCGTTTTGGGTGGACAAATCCACTGCCATATTTAAATCTTTTAACAGCGTTTGAACACGCCATTTTATGGGTTCAAAGGTGTTTGTTGCCATTTCTGGGCCAACAATTTGCAGTGGTTTTGAGTCAGCAAAACCTCCCGCCAGTGCCTGGGGTATTTTTGCAGCATCAACGCCCGATGCCTGAGCTAAAGCCATCATTTCAGCAATTACCATAACATTACAGCTAACAATCATTTGGTTACAAATTTTACTCACCTGACCGCTACCCACATTTCCCATGTGAGTCAATTGTTTATACAATGGCTTAAGCACTACTCTGGCAATATTAATATCTTTCTCTGCACCTCCCGCCATGATTGCCAACGTGCCTTGTTCAGCCCCAGCGGTACCTCCAGAAACAGGGGCATCCACCCAACTCATATTGCATTGCTGTTTTAATTGTGCGGCAAGTTGTTTAGTGGTTTCTGGGTGTATGCTGGACAAATCAAGCAATAATTTTCCAGCAGAATCGGAGTTAATAATTTCTTCTGTTACAATTGCTTTAACGATGGCTGTATTGGCCAGACATAAAATAATAATATCAGATGCTTTGACCAGTTCGCTGATTGTTGTATATGCAATAGCACCTGCATCATTAACAGCTGCAAGTTTTTCTTGGGAACGGTTCCATACGTTAACTTTAAGTCCTGCATTCAGAAGACGCAGGGTCATCGGCTTTCCCATTAAGCCAATTCCAATAAAGCCCAGGGTATATTGTTTTTTTGTCATTATTTTGAGTATTTGAATGATATGATGAAATCGTATCATTTATTGAGCATACAAGGGTAGAGACTAAACAATGATAATTCTAAAAAAACTATTCATTACCTTATTTTTCTTAGTTTGTTTTCATGGTCAGTTAATTGGGGCTACAGAAAGAAAAGCAGCTATTGCCAGTGCTCATACTTTGGCAACCTACGCTGGCTTTGAGATTCTGCAGCAAGGAGGAAATGCATTCGATGCTGCGGTTGCCGTTAGTGCTGCTTTAGCCGTTGTAGAACCGGCAGGTTCAGGATTAGGCGGTGGAGGCTTCTGGTTACTACATAGAGCCAGTGATGGCTTTGAAACTATGATTGATGGCAGGGAAAAAGCACCGCTTGCTGCGCATAGAGAAATGTATCTTGATAAGCGCGGAGAAGTTATTAAAGACTTGTCTAAAAATGGCGCGTTATCCGCAGGAATACCAGGTTTGCCTGCTGCATTAGTTCATTTGTCTGAACAATATGGGAAACTGTCACTGGCTCAGTCTCTACAACCGGCTATTCGTTATGCTCAACAAGGATTTGTTATTGGAGAGAGGCATAGAAAGTTGTTGAAGTTTAGACTGCCCGTTTTAATGAATAATCCACAAGCGGCCTCTATTTTTCTGGATAATAATAAAGTGCCAAATGAAAAATCAGTTTTGCAACAGACCGATTTGGCTAATACTCTTAAACAGTTGGCGCAGTATGGAATTAATGGCTTTTATACAGGAGATGTTGCTAACAAGTTAATCAATAGCGTACGCAAAGCAGGGGGGATCTGGACACTACAGGATCTGGAAAACTATCAGATAGTGGAAAGAGATCCGGTGATAGGTGAATATAACGGCATCAAAATAACCAGTGCTGCTCCGCCATCATCGGGAGGTATTGTATTGATTGAAGCTTTAAATATATTGTCTGGATATAACTTATCAAAACTTGATGAAATAACGCGAAAACATATTATTAGTGAAGCAATGCGCAGAGCATATCATGATCGTGCATTTTATTTAGGCGATAGTGATTTTGTCGATGTGCCTATCTACAGGTTGATTAATCAGGATTATGCGGCCGGTTTAAGGACTTCAATTCGACTGGATAAAGCAACCCCCAGCGATTCATTAGCAGGTGATGTGGAGCAGAAATCGGGAGGTAGAAATACTACACATTTCTCAATTATGGATAAAGAAGGGAATCGGGTGGCAGCAACATTAAGTGTCAATTTCCCCTTTGGATCAGCTTTTGTTGCTGAAGGGACCGGTGTACTGTTAAATGATGAGATGGATGATTTTGTTAGCAAATCGGGTGTTATGAACGGATATGGTTTAGTGGGAGGAGCAGCAAATGCAATCGAGCCAGGTAAACGCATGTTATCCAGTATGACACCTGCATTTATTGAAGATGAGACTCGTGTTGCAGTACTAGGTACACCAGGAGGAAGTCGAATTATATCTATGGTGTTATTGGCTGTGTTGGATTTTGCAGAAGGTGAAGGGCCTGATTATTGGCTTTGGACACCACGGTTTCATCATCAATACATACCCGACATGATTCAATATGAAGAGGGGGGAATGACGGGTGAAGAAATACTGGGATTGTCTAGATTAGGACACAAATTAAAGGAAACTCGATATCGATATGGCAATATGCAGGCAATCCAGTTTAATAAAGAATCAAAGCAACTGACAGTGGCATCTGACCCAAGAGGCGAAGGACTGGCTTTGGTTCGTTGATAGGGATTTAGTGTGACTGGTTTTTTTGTAGAAACATGGCACGGAGAATTATTGCCAGCAGATAGTGTGTCTGAGGAACAGACAGAACAGCAATATTGGCATTTACTTAATAAGGATGAAAGAAAAAAAGCAAATGCATTTTCCAGAAAGGTTTTACAACTAAAGTATATTAAAACGCGAGGTGTATTACGTGAAATACTTTCTTCATACCTTAATATTGAAGCTCAAAAAATCATTATTAAAACAGCCAAGTACGGAAAGCCTTTTTTAGCTGAAGCTGACTTGTTTTTTAATCTTTCACACACGGGCAATAAGTTTGTCGTAGTTGTCACTAACCGGTGTGAGGTAGGGATAGACCTGGAGCAACTTAGAAACAGAAAAAGTACGCCGGCATTGGTGGAAAAATGTTTTTCTAAAACAGAAAGAGGGTATTGGCATTCCTTATCAGCAGAACATAAAACCATAATGTTTTACCGTTTTTGGGTAAGGAAAGAAGCCTTTGTAAAGGCCGTAGGGCGTGGAATAGCATTGGGGCTAAATCAATGTGAGATAAATTCCGATAATCAAACCTGCTTTTCAAGTATTCCTGGAGAGTATGGTTTACCATCAGATTGGAAAATATTGGATATCCCCATTAATCAGCACCATGTTTGTGCAGTTGTGATAAAAAATATGGATTTTCAATATAAACAAATAGAATTGAAGTGAAAAAACTGAGCATTTTAATCATGTTTGTTAGTTTGCTTGGCTGTGCAACACCCGCACAATATTTTAACCGGCAAGCGCTGGCTTTGGGGTTTAATTCTTTTTTCGTTAAAACAGCACAGTTTCAGCATCAAATTTATACGACTAAAAATATAAAGGAGGGTGGGGTACTGCATGTTTATCTGGATGGTGATGGAACACCGTGGATAAGAAATCGATGGATAGCTGATGACCCTACAGCAAGAAATCCTTTGATTTTACGTTTAATGAGCCAAGATAAGCAGCCTTCTATTTTGCTGGGGCGACCTTGTTATTATGGTTTGAGTCAAAGTTTCGGCTGTGATAATAAATACTGGACATCACATCGATATTCAAAAACAGTCGTTCAAAGTATGTCTCACGCCTTAAATAGCTGGCTGGAACAATATAAATTTAATGAAATTGTATTAATTGGCTACAGTGGAGGCGGAAGTCTTGCCATATTAATGGCGGACTGCATAGAAAAAATAAAAAAAGTAGTGACGGTTGCAGCAAATTTGAATGTGAAAACATGGAGTGAATATCATGGCTATGCAACATTAAATAATTCATTAGATCCCTCTGATGTAGTAAGGTTAAACGCTAGTATTCAGCAGTATCATTTTGCAGGTAAAGAGGATGAAGTGGTGCCAGCATTTATTATCAAACAATATGCAGACGATCAGAAAAATGCCCAGTATTTTGAGCTAGCAGGAAAAGATCATGTTTGTTGTTGGGAAAGTGAGTGGAAGAACATATTGAGGTTTATTGAATAAATAAAATATTGTTGTATTATTGTAATTAAACGGGTGATTTTAACGGTTTGTCATTCCGATCAATGGGAGGAACCTTGAGTCACAACATAACTTGAGTAACAAGATTTCTCCCGCTAGTCTAAATGACAACCCATTTAAAGTTTGACCTATGCTTTTGTTAAACCTAGAAAGATCAGTTGGGCGCGGAATTGTAGTGCAAGATATTGGTTTCACAGTGTTTTAAAAAAATCTGAGCTTCACCCATTAGGTTAAGCAGGCATTTTTTTGAAGTGCTGTGGAATCAAGAGCTTGTGCTAGAATCCGTGATCCAACTGATTTTTCTAGGTTAAAAGTCATTTTAATCAATTAATTCTTTTAAACTCTAATTTGGAGAGTCATATATGAACGGAATAGGAACGAATAAAATAATCAAATGGGTTGTTACTATTACCTGTTTTGGTGTTGCTCAGCTTGCGTTTGCAAATCCAAATATACAAATTAATGATCAAATAAATCGCACAATAAGCAATAGCATAAATAACAATATTTCAAAGAGTGTAATGAAAGCAGGCCAATTTTCAGAAATTGGTCTTTCAAATAAAACGATAAAAGATAAAGAGCAAATTAAGCAGGCACAAAAACGCTTAAGTATTTTAGGTTTTAATCCAGGGCCTGTAGACGGCATAATGGGTATAAAAACTCAAAAAGCGATTCGAGATTTTCAGAAAAGTCAGGGAATTAAACAGGACGGCGTATTAACCGAAGGTTTACTGCTTAAATTTCAACAATAAACTGAGTTGATATACATTATGATGATGCGGACTTCAAATTTTAAGAGCTGTGTGAATGTGAAGGAGCGTGCACAGAATAACTTGAACAAATGGCTTTGTTTTTTGTCCGTTTTCTTCATTGTAGAAAGGGTTGCGTAGCTTGCTATGCGCTCATTTCCACGCCTTAAATACGAACAAACTACTACTCCAATTACCCAACTTAATTCTGTGCGCGTTCTTAAGTTAGTTCTGCTGATGATTTTTATGTTGTTTTTTACTACACAGGTTTTTTCTGAACAACACACAGCTGCTTTTGGCAAAGCAACAGTTGAGATTGGAAATCAAGGGTATATTTTATCGGTAGAAGTTGCCAGTACTGAAAAGCAAAGGTCTATAGGGCTTATGTATAGGGATCATCTGGATTTAAGCAAAGGCATGTTGTTTGTTTTTGAGTATCCAGCCATGCAAAGAGTATGGATGAAAAATACTTTGATTCCATTGGATGTCTTGTTTGTTTCAGCAAAAGGTGAAATTGTTTCTATTCATAAGGGCCTGCAGCCATGTGTGAAAAAGTCCTGTGAAATTTAT
>Ga0256847_1001823_pt1 | contig 10066 bp, 9 predicted proteins | sample TeddybearmetaG_FD_189099 | JGI IMG/M metagenome (GOLD analysis project Ga0256847, IMG submission 189099) | Hydrothermal vent microbial communities from East Pacific Rise, Pacific Ocean - Teddybear | ecosystem: Environmental > Aquatic > Marine > Hydrothermal vents | place: Pacific Ocean: East... | reverse complement strand
CGCAAGATGATCCCCCCGGCTTTGACCGGACGTGCCTAATGTGCTGTATGTGGTGGCAACGAGTTGCTCATTTCCCTGTGCCAACTCGCCCACAACCTTATCCAGGGATGCTTCAATTTCGCTAAGGGCAGCGGCGGTTACTTCGCGCGGGGTTCCTGCCACAAAAACCACATCTGCCAGAACGATTTCAGGTTCAGGAGTGGGGAAGAACTGAAACGTCACGCGGCCGCTTTTCATCACACCGATAGAGACAATCAAAATTCCTATGGCCACCGCGACGGTGGTATAGCGCCAGCGAAATGTGAGAGCTGAAAAACGACCAAACCAATTGTCGCGAAAATTACCAAAGTGCTTGTCAAACCCGCGACGAAAGGCGCTCGGGTTTGAACTCATGCCAGACAGGCTATGGCGTAGATGCCCCGGTAGAATAAAGAAACATTCAATCAATGAGGCAACGAGCACTGCTATAACAACAGCAGGCAGGGCCGCAATTATATCCCCAATGACACCGCCAATCATAAACAGTGGCAGGAAAGCTGCCTGGGTGGTTAATGTGGCTGCCACAACGGGGGCCAACATACGTGTGGCGCCACGTTCAGCCGCAGCTAAAGCGGGTTCGCCGCGCTCCCAACAGGTGGCTGTATGTTCGCCCACCACAATGGCATCATCAACAATAATACCAAGGGTTAGAATGAGAGCGAAAAGCGAGATCATGTTAATCGTCTGACCGGTCAGATACATAATTCCCAATGTGGCCATAACCGATACGGGAATGCCGACAGCTACCCAAAAGGCAATGCGCGCATTGAGAAAAATAAACAGGATGATCAACACGAGTGCCAATCCGCCGGCGCCATTGAACAGAAGCAGATTAATACGGTCTGATACGGCATCTGCTGCCACATCATATTTAACCACTTTCAGATCGGGTGGAAATGTGGGCAGGGTTTTGTCGAGATAATCATTGAGGATCTTTGCAACAACCAATGTATCGGCAGTCAAAGCACGTCTGATATTGAGGCCAATGGCTTTGGATTTTCCCTGAAAGGAAATGGCTGCATCTTTATCAAACCTGGTTTCAATCTTGGCGATATCACGCAGGTAAATCTTTTCGCCGCCGGGTAATGATTTCACCTCAATGTGCGATACCGCCATGGTATCTTCTGCCTGGCCGATTGAGCGAATTTGCTTGTCTATGGTGCCATCCAGTGTGCCGGATGGCAGGTCCTGGCTGATTTGTCCTATTTTTTTGGCGATGTCTGCAACGGTGAGGTCGAGGCGGCGCAATTCTTCCGGGCGCACAGTGATCCAGATTTCCTCATCGCGAAAACCTGAAAGGACAATCTGGTCGATACCTGCTTCGAGTAATCCATCGCGTATTTTTTTGGCATAGGATTTAAGCGCCAGCTCGCTATATGGGCCGGAAACAGACAGGCTGGCAACGTCTTCAAAAAATTTGACGTGGCGGATAACCGGTTTTTCAGATTCCTCCGGCAGTGTGGTTACATTGTTAACTGCAGATTCCACGTCTGAAAGGGCGGACTGCATATTGATGCCGCCTTCAAATTCCATCCGAATGGTGGCCGCACCTTCGCGGGCATAGGATGCAAAGTCACTCAAGCCATCAGTAAAACGCAGTTCAGGTTCCAGAGCCTTGAGAATACTTTTTTCGACGTCTTGCGGGCTGGCCCCGGGCAGGGCAACCGATACAACAATAACGGGGATTTCTACTGTGGGAAAGAATTGTGTCTTGAGCTTGGTCAAAGCAAACATGCCGGAAAGGATCAGCATGATCATCAGCAGGTTTGATGCATTGGGGTGATGAGCAAAAAACTTTACGGCAGCATTTGTTTTATGTTTTATCGCCATGGTTATTTTATACTGACCAGTAAACCATCGACCGGTGCGGATAATCTGCTGGCAAGCAGCTTGTCATTGGATTTAAAATTGCCGCGAACCAAAACATCTGCGCCCGCATATCCCAAGAGTTCAACTTTTTTCTCTTTCAACCGTCCGGCATTTATCACATAGACGCGATTATTCTCATACAGGCTGGTTTCCGGCAGGCGGGCGACATTTATATAGGTTTTGTCTTTGAGGTAAATTTCAACAAAGGCCCCGGTGCGCAAAGGGGTTTTAGCTGATCTGAGATCAAGGCGGGCAAAGACATCAACACCGCCCTTGCTGGCAGAGATTTGTGCGCTCACACGCTCGATCTTGCCCTCATATTTGTACTGATTGAGACCCACACGCCAAACCACATTCACCGGGCGACCTATAACGGTGCCTTCATCGGCAATGATGCGGCCATATTGACCATCTGAAAGGCTGAAGCGCACATCTATCTTTTGGCTGTCGATGAGGGTGGCAACGCGGTCATTGACACCGACAAACCGCCCAAGCTGGCCATCGACTTGTGCTAAATAAGCATCAAACGGTGCGGTAAGATGTGTATTGCGCAAAGCGCGCTGGGCGCGACGCACAGCAGTTTTGGTGCGTTCGATTGTTGCTTTATGCTGGTCTGCCCGGGCGCGTTCAATTTCAATATTACTGGTGCGCAGGGAAATAGCCTGTCGGCGCAGGGATACAGTCACTTCACGATCATCAACGGCTTTTTGTGAAATCGAGCCCTGTTTTTTCAATTTCACGGCGCGTTTGAAGTCTTTTTCGGCGATTGTTAACTGAAGACGCGCTGCTTTCAGCTGATCAATTTCCAGTTGTACGCGTGTATTATATTCGGATAGCCTGGCTTTTGCTTCCAGAAGGCTGTTTTGTTGCTCCTCCAGTGTAGCTTCGTATTCGAAGGCATCGACCTTAACAAGCGTATCACCTTTTTTGATGATGCCACCCAGTTTGAAATTGGGCCCGGTTGAGATTATTTCACCGGCCACAAGCGCACGCATATCAACCCGGCGTCCGGCAACAGCCTCACCAAACAGTTTCAATTCCGGTGTCTGATCAGAGATCACCACCGGCAAAACGGATATCGGCCAAGATTTTTCTACCACCTTGCGCGGTGCGACAGTCTTTTTCGACTGGACCAGCCACATGTAGCCAAAGGCTGCTGCTGCCAGTATTGCCAGGGGTAACAGAACGCCAACAATCCGGCGCAATACGGGAGGTTTACTCACCATAGCACCCAGGGCTTCACTTTGATTAATGGGTTTCATTACTTCCGCTATTCTACAACAAACGACAGGGCATTACCCCTTTATCTATTTAATATATCACACTTTTCAAGGTAACAATTACAAACAGGATTAAAGCAAAATTACGATGCGGCCAGTTGACCTTACGGCATTCAGCAAAAAATCGTCGAAATTGAAATGAAACGGGCAAAGTCATGCAACATGGGTATGGCTCATATTCGCCCATGTGTTACTTACCCGCCACTAAAGCGGTTTTCTTTATCATATCTATGGGGTGTATCCTGCATTTCCAGATGCAGAGCGGTGCCGGTATAGGGATGGGCACGGGCCGTTTCTTCGTTGAGTGTGACCCCAAGACCGGGTTCCTTTGAAGGAATGACGTGGCCGTCTTCCCACTGGATTGGGGCATCCAGCAGTTCTGCATGAATGCCACCAAAGGTCTGAATGCTCTCGAGTATCAGGAAATTTGGAATGCACGTGGCCAGTTGAATGTTGGCGGCAGCTTCAATCGGGCCGCAATAAAGGTGCGGCGCGATCTGGGCATAGAAGGCTTCGGCCATGCCCGCTATTTTTTTGGCTTCGAGCAGTCCACCGACACGGCCAAGAGCCGGTTGTAAAATTGATGCAGCACCCGTGGAAAGCACCCGGGCAAATTCATATTTTGTGGTGAGCCGTTCGCCTGTGGCTATGGGTATTTTACAATTGGCGGCAACTTTTGCCATTTGTTCCGGCATTTCAGGGGGGACGGGTTCTTCAAACCACAAGGGTTCATACGCTTCTAATCGCTGGCCCATACGAATAGCCCCTGAGGGGGTGAACTGACCGTGGGTGCCAAACAGTATGTCCGCACGCGTGCCAATGGTATTGCGGATTTCCCGGCAGAAATTTTCGGCACGATCAAGGTCTGCCATGGCGGGTTGATGGGGATCAAAGATGGTGTATGCACCGGCGGGATCGAATTTGATTGCTGTAAAACCCTGATCTACATATTCCAGGGCCCGCTGAGCAGACAGGGTTGGGCTATTATAAAACTCTGCTGGATCCTGGGTGGCGTCAGGATAAAGATAGGTATAAGAGCGCAAGCGTTCATGCATCTGACCGCCCATAAGTTCATAGACAGGCTTATTGAGTGATTTGCCCACAATATCCCAACAGGCCATTTCAATGGCACTGAACGCCCCCATGATTGTGGGGTCGGGCCGCTGGGAAAATCCGGATGAATGAAATCGCCGAAACAGTTTTTCTGTGTGAAACGGGCTTTGGCCGGCAACATGACGGGCGAACAGATCTTTAATGACTGCGATCATAGCTTCAGGACCAACGCTGGCTGCATAGGCTTCGCCATAGCCGATTATGTTATCGCTGGAGATGAGTTTGACAAATATGAAATAGCGCCCGCCAAAACCCGGTGGCGGATTGCCAACCACAAAGGTTTCTATGTCTGTAATTTTCATGGGCGGGCTAATCCTTTAAAATACAATGACATTGCGCAAGGCTTGCCCTTGCTTGACGGCTGCAATTGCTTCGTTGATATCTTCCAGCGGATAGCGCTGTGTAATCAGTTCATCAAGTTTAAGCTTGCCTGATTTGTACATGTTGACCAGATGGGGAATATCCACGTGGATGTTGGAGGCGCCCATTTTTGAGCCGATAATGGAAATGCAATCATTGGCGATAGTGCCGGGATCTATTTGCGACATCACACCGTTTGCGGGCATGCCGACGAGGATGATTGAGCCGCCACGCGACACAAGAGCAGGTGCGCTATCAAAAGCCTGCTTGGCCCCGACTGTGACGAACACATAATCGGCACCATAGCCATTGGTGAGTTGTTTTACCCGCTGGACGACATTGTCAGAAGTGGCAATTATGCCGTGTGTTGCTCCAAATGTTTTTGCAGCTTTTATTTTATCCTCAGACACATCTATGGCGATAATTGTGGCAGCTCCTGAAAGTGCCGCACCTTGTACTGTGTTGAGGCCGACGCCACCGGTGCCGATAATAACGACGCTGGAGCCGGGCCTGACCTTTGCTGAGTTGGTAACGGCACCAAATCCGGTGATAACCCCACAGGCCAGAAGACTGGCCACATCAAAGTCGATGTCCTTTGGAATGGAAACGACTTGAGATGCTTCCACAACCACATATTCTGCAAAAGCGCCGGTACGTAACCCATGGGTAATTTCGGCACCGTCTTTGGCTTTGAGCGGGCTTTTGTCATCAAGCGGATACGTTTCGAGACACGAGCCGTGATAGCCTTGTGCACAACAGGAACATTGCCCGCAGGAGCGCACCAGCGTTGCCACCACATGATCACCGGGTTTTACGTTATGTACGCCTGCACCAACAGTTTCCACAACGCCTGAGGCTTCATGGCCATAGATTGCAGGGAGTGTGCCGCCCCAGCCACCATCGGCAAAGAGAATATCACTGTGGCAGATTGCGCAGGCAGCAAGCCTGACTTTTACCTCGCCCGCATTAGGCTCAGCGAGGGAGACCTCTTCAATGACAAGAGGTTTTCCAAATTCCCGACAGACCGCAGCTTTCATTCGCTTCATTCCTAATAAAAAGGATCGATGATCTTTTTTTCTGTGAGAGATTTAATCAATGCGTCCAGATCTGCTTCAGGGAAAGTAGCGGCCATGGTTTTAGTATCGAAATGATCACGCGCTAGTATCCATTCGACCAGAGGTTGGATGTCGGCGGCTATCGTGTGATCCTCTTGTCTGGTTGTGAGGCGCCAGTCTGAGCCGCGACGTTTTAATTTTACGCCTAATCCGAGTACACGAAACCGTTTGAGCGGTTCGGGTCCGGGGAAGTTGACATTGGACAGGCCTTCAAATGCACCCAGTCGCTGTTCCTGGCGAAACTGTTGGGCCAATGTGGGTTCGGTGAGCAGTTCTGCAAGACCTTCGGCAACTTGTTTCACCAAAGCATCATGGGCTTCTTCTTCATTATATTCGGGCAAGGCTTGGCGCATAACCGGAAAAGATGTGAGTGATTTGGTCAGCCAGTTTATAACATCAAGACCGCAGGGCTGTGTGGTGCCGAAAGATAAATGTAAACAAGCCTCGGTGGAGGCCAGTGCATCATGATAGACACCTTTGGGCAAGTAGAGCATGTCGCCCGGTTTCATTTCGATTTCCATCAAAAGATCGCCTTTGGCTTTTTCGAGAAATTCGGGCGAATGACTTGGGTTGTCGTAGCCGTGGCGTTCCAGCGGGTTTTCAAATCTGCCTTTATAGACCCGCCAGGATTTGGTGCCTTCGATGTGGAGTGCAAAAACATCCATTGAATCAAAATGGCTGTCAAAGGCCTTATGTTGTTTGCGCGAAGAATAGGCATTGCATGAAACCCGAAATCCGGTGGCCATCTGAATGGCCTCAGTGGCTGCACGAATGCCGGGGTTCATTGTTTCCATTAAATCCAGCACAATGGTTGCGCCCTGATTAAACAACTGAGCAACTTTATGTGGTTGTGGGCGCATGCTGCCAAGGCGATCACGATTGGCTACGCGTTCACAAAAACTCACGGGTTGAACAGTTTTTGCATCAATGACGATTTTCAGATTTTTATCCGACCAGGTGGTGACCATTTGCATGAGGTCATTGATGTGATCCCATGAGCAGATATCTGCTACTTTTTCAACATTTCCGGGAATATACAGTGCCTTTTTGTCGTAATATTCATCAAAGAACTGTTCAGGTGTAATCGGCGCTATTAACTGGCGGAAAGTGGTAATGGGTTCGCTCATTTTATCCCTCTTGCTTTATGGGCTGTTCATCGCGGCCCAGTTTAATGACTTCGCCATGAGGGGTGGCACGTGCGGCTCTGTCCCAGGCATTTTTTCTTGTTTCCAGCAGTTCTGATGAGATCGGTGTGTTTGCTGCAACCAGTTGCTCCAGTGCGTTGAGCCAATAGTGGTAATAGCGTTCGCCTGTTGTATCGGGGTTTTCATCAGCCGCGATCAGAGCCCCTATTGTTTGGGTCCATTTTTCCCACGTAAAAAGGCCGGATTTTTGTAGGGAGACGGCCATGGCAAAGGCTTGTGCTTCCCACGGCTCGCGAAACACCGGACCGTCACTGTCATGGGGTTGGTTTGGTAAAATGATCGGATTATCTGGTGCTGTTACATCAGGCTGGCTCAAGATATGACTCCCACATGTCCAGATAAACGCACGAATTTGATTGTGTGTCAGCTCCCCAAAGTTCCTCAGCTTCAAACCGCACACTGTAACAATATTGTGGATTTTCACCCAGGGTTCGGGCATTGCTGTCAGGGAAAACAAAGGCCCCGTTGATGGCTGTAATTACTCCGGTTTTACCACGCACATACCCCGGCAGCCGGGTGTGGGTTTTGGGGTTGAGGTTTTTTGCGATTATTTTGTCACCAATGCTAAATTGTGCGGGCTCTGATAGTTCGCGTTCATATGAGCCGCCGGCATTGAGCACTTCGACAACCTGATCAGCTCGCATGAAGTTTTTAACGGGTCGGGTTTTTTGAGCAATGCCTGTTTCCAGCTCATCTTCCAGCAGCAGTTCTCTTTCGCGCAATAATACTTCAAGGCCGTAGAGCCAGACGTGATAATAGCTGGCATTGATATAATCAGCAGGATTACGGTTTTCACGAGCATGGCGTCCGGCATCAATGTTCCATTCACCCGTGCCGCCCATGGCCAGGGTTAGTGCGAATGCGCGTCTCTCCCATTCCGCATGAAACACCGGTTCATTTGCTTCCGGATTTATGGGGCCAAGCCCATGTTTGCCTCCGAGGTCCTGACCACCATTCATGATGTAACCTCCGATGCGAGGCCGGTGCCGATCATTGAATCTCTGGTGACAAGGTCAGCCAGTTGTTCCTCTGACAGATCATTCGTATTTTCCGGCCGCATAGGCAGTACGAGATAGCGCATTTCAGCAGTTGAATCCCACACGCGGATTTCAATCTCATCGCTGAGAGTGACGCCAAATTCGTCCAATACAGCGCGTGGTTCAGAGACAGCTCGTGAGCGATAGGGGGCCGCTTTGTACCAAACGGGCGGCAGGCCCAACACCGGCCACGGATAACATGAACATAAGGTGCACACGACCATATTATGGATTTCCGGGGTGTTTTCCTTGACCATCATATGCTCACCCTGGCGGCCTTCAAAGCCGAATTCCTTGATACAGGCGGTCGCATCTTCCAGTAGTCTTTGTTTGAAGGCAGGATCGCTCCATGCACGTGCAACAACTGCTGCGCCATTGCGCGGGCCAACTTTGGTTTCATAGATATCAATCAACTGATCAAGTGCGGCGGGATCCACATAGCCTTTTTCAACCAGCAGCGATTCCAGCGCCTTCACGCGCAATACAGTGGGGCTCAGTGCAGACCCTTCGCCATGGTCGTGTCCGTCATGGGGCATTTTTTGGCCTTTTCTTTATAGTTTTTGCACCATGTGGAATTGATCGCTGATTGTTGATGTCACCATGTGGTGCATGATTATAAAATTTGAGGTAGTTTAAACAGAACTAGGTGTTTTTAAAAAGGAAAATAAAATGGCAGAGAAAGCATTTTCAAATGTAAAAGCGTGTGTGTTTGATGCCTACGGTACAATGTTTGACGTGCACAGCCCCAGTGCCCGGGCTGCAGGCGGGCTTGATGGCAAGGCAGCAGATGTATCGAAACTCTGGCGGCAAAAGCAGCTGGAATATACATGGTTGCGCTCCTTGATGGGGGCATATGTGGATTTTTGGCAGGTCACGGGCGATGCGCTGGAAGTGGCGCTCAAGGCGTTTGATCTTATGGATGATCAACTGCACAAGGAGCTGATGGATCTATATCTGACCCTTGCTGCATATAGCGATGTTAAGCCCACGCTGGAAATACTACAGGCCAATGGCCTTAAGACCGGTATACTCTCCAATGGCAGCCCGGATATGTTGTCCTCAGCTGTGTCTTCTGCCGGTCTTAGTTCCGTGCTTGATAACGTTATATCGGTGGATCAACTTGGCGTTTATAAACCTGATCAGCGGGTCTATCAGATGGTGTTGGATCAAATGGGTGTCACTGCCGATGAGGTCTGTTTTGTTTCTACAAATACCTGGGATGGCAACGCGGCAGCTTATTTTGGATTTAACGTATCGTGGATGAACCGCTTTGGTATGAACCAGGAAAAACTCCCCGGAGAATTCAAAGCCATCATTAAGGGTCTTGATGAACTCCCGGGTGTATTGGGGCTTTAATTTAATAACTCATAAACAGGAATTGAAATGGCTAGAGTGCGTGATATTGGAATTGATGAAGTGCCCGAAGATACGCGTGATATATATGCGCGTTATGTAAACGAATACGGGCCGTTTTTAAATCAGGCAAAGGTTTTTGCACATCGGCCCGTGGCCTTGCGCCATATTATGGGGTTGTTACTGGAGTTGAAAGCCGAAAATGTTCTGCCTCAACGCTATCTCGAAATCGTACTGGTGACAGTTTCCAAGTTGAATGAATGCAGCTATTGCGTGGCCCATCATGCACCAAAACTGGTGACGCAAGGCCTGCCAGCTGCTGCGGTTGATAATATTCTGGCTGATACTATTGACGGTTTTGATGATGTCGACATGCTGGTGCGTGATTTTGCAGTTCAGGTGACAGAAAACCCGCAATATATGCGTGATCAGATATTTGCTGACCTGGCAAAAGTATTTTCAGAAGAACAAATTGTTGAACTGACATTGCGCACAGCTCTGTGCGGATTTTTCAACCGTTTCAATGATGCCTTGCAGATTGGTATGGAAGAAGGCGTTGACGTCGAAATGTCAGATACTGTGCCTGGATGATGCCTGGACCCCACAAAATATCAAGCCGCACTTATGCGGTTTGTGGAGGCGTGATGCTTCTCATCATGGGGCGGGTGATAAAGATAATACTCTACCGATAGGAC
>Ga0256847_1001822_pt1 | contig 10069 bp, 7 predicted proteins | sample TeddybearmetaG_FD_189099 | JGI IMG/M metagenome (GOLD analysis project Ga0256847, IMG submission 189099) | Hydrothermal vent microbial communities from East Pacific Rise, Pacific Ocean - Teddybear | ecosystem: Environmental > Aquatic > Marine > Hydrothermal vents | place: Pacific Ocean: East... | reverse complement strand
GTTGAATTAATCGCGCCGATTGCGATGGAAGAAGGCTTACGCTTTGCGATTCGAGAAGGTGGCCGTACCGTGGGTGCGGGTGTTGTTTCCAAGGTTACTGCATAAAACTTAAACACATTGCATTAGGGCGGGAGATGGGCTACCATCCTCCGCCCTTTATTTATGCGCCTGTTTTTAAACTGGCGTATTTAATTTTAGGACAGTGGCTCAATTGGTAGAGCAGCGGTCTCCAAAACCGCAGGTTGGGGGTTCGATTCCCTCCTGTCCTGCCAATTAGTTGCCAACTCTAAAGAGGTTAAAGTGGTCACAAAGACTGAAGTAGAAAATTCAGGCTTAGATACAGCCAAGCTCGGGCTCGCATTGCTTTTAGTTGCGGCTGGAATTTTTGGCTTTTATTATTTTGAAGCTGAATCTCAGTTACTCAGAGTATTGGGAATTCTGGCCATTGTGCTGATCGCTTTTCTGGTGGTTGCGACGACAGCAATTGGCAGGAAAGGCCTGGGTTACGCGAAAGATTCAAGGTTAGAGGTCAGGAAAGTTGTCTGGCCAACCCGTCAGGAAACCGTGCAGACGACAATTGCAGTTCTGGTTGTTGTGTTGATTGTTGCCATAATGCTTTGGTTGGTCGATATGTTCCTTGGTTGGGGCGTTCGGTCGCTACTATCCTAGGATAAAAATATGGCAATTCGTTGGTATGTTATACACGCTTACTCTGGTTTTGAAACCAGTGTTAAAAAGGTGTTAGAGAGTCGAATTAAGACATCTGAATTTCAAGATAGCTTTGGTGAAGTGTTAATCCCAACCGAAGAAGTGGTCGAAATGCGCGATGGTCAAAAGCGACGAAGTGAGCGCAAGTTTTTCCCAGGGTATGTCCTGATTCAGATGGATATGAATGATGATACCTGGCACATGGTGAAACAAGTACCGAAAGTACTTGGTTTTATCGGGGGTACCAGTGATAAACCGGCTCCGATTACTGAAGCAGAGGCCAACGCTATTCTCAATCGAGTTGAAGCGGGTGTGGATAGTCCTCGACCCAAGGTGTTGTTTGAGGTAGGAGAGGTTGTTCGGGTCACTGATGGTCCATTCAATGACTTCAACGGTGTGGTGGAGGAAGTCAATTACGAAAAGAGCACCATGCTGGTTTCGGTGCAAATTTTCGGCCGGCCAACGCCGGTAGAATTGACTTTTGGTCAGGTAGAAAAAGGCTAGATTAAATTTGGTATAGCGGTAAGTTAAATAAATGGGGAGGGCGAAATCAGTAGTCCGTTTGCACCCGGGAGATGTCAATAATGGCAAAAAAGATTGAAAAATACATCAAACTGCAGGTTCCTGCAGGAGAAGCAAACCCTAGTCCACCGGTTGGTCCGGCACTGGGTCAACATGGCCTCAATATCATGGAGTTTTGCAAAGCATTCAATGCGCAAACCCAGGAAACTGAAAAGGGTATGCCACTACCGGTTGTTATTGCGGTATACACTGATAAAAGTTTTACTTTTGAAATTAAAACGCCACCAGCTTCAGTATTACTTAAAAAAGCTGCAGGTATAGCCAAAGGCAGCGGTGTACCAAATACAGATAAAGTCGGCAAGGTAAACAGAGCCCAGCTTGAAGAAATTGCAACAACCAAGATGCAAGACCTAAATGCTAATGATATGGATGCTGCGGTGAAAATTATTGCAGGCAGCGCGCGTAGTATGGGTATTGAAGTGGAGGGCGTATAAGGTGGCAAAATTATCCAAGCGAATGAAGAAAATTCGCGAAAAAGTTATAGAAAATCAACTCTACGCAATTGATGAAGCATTGCAGTTGCTGAAAGAACTCAGCACCACAAAGTTTGATGAAGGTGTTGATGTGGCTGTTAATTTAGGCATTAACGCTCGTAAATCTGATCAAAATGTTCGCGGTGCCAGCGTATTGCCTAATGGTACAGGTAAGACTGTTCGAGTTGCAGTTTTTACCCAGGGCGAAAATGCTGATAAGGCAAAACAGGCTGGTGCAGACGAAGTTGGTATGCAGGAACTGGCTGATAGCATGAAAGCTGGTGATTTAAATTATGACGTGGTTATTGCCAGCCCGGATGCGATGGCTGTGGTTGGCCAACTGGGACAGCTTCTCGGGCCAAGAGGGTTAATGCCTAATCCAAAAGTTGGCACGGTTTCACCGGATGTTGAAACAGCAGTCAAAAACGCAAAAGGTGGTCAGGTTCGATATCGCAATGATAAGGGCGGTATCATTCATTGCCCAATAGGGAAGTCCAGTTTTGAAGTGGCGCATTTGCGTGAAAATCTTGAGTTTTTATTGGCAGATTTGCAAAAAGCAAAACCTTCAGCGGCTAAAGGCATCTATCTGAAAAAGATATCGGTATCCACCACGATGGGTGCTGGTCTGTCAATTGACCAATCTAGTTTGAATTTGGGTTAAGTTAGTTTAAGTCCGAATAAGGATGAAAACTAATTCGGTACAGGGAAGTGTCGATATTTAAGTTATTTAAAAGAGTCTGGTTATTCAGACTTTGTTAAGAATCTTTGAGAAGGCCGATAAGATGTTATTTGTTGGCTACTCGTCAAAGACCGTGGGCGGTTTTGGTTGTTTTTAACAAAGCCTTAATAACCTGCGTAGACGATTTACTGAAACAGGAATTTCTGGTTTAGAGATCGTAATGGATTTGGTAGATATTGCCGATATGGAAGAAGTGCCGGAAAGGTGTTGGTCGCTTTACCGGTTGGGTTTCATTAACCAGGAGAACAAAATATGCCTTTAACGCTCGAGCAAAAGCAAGCAGTAGTTGCTGAAGTGGCAAGTTTCGCTACAGATGCACATTCTGTTATTGCGGCTGAGTACCAGGGCTTGACTGTTGGACAAATGACCGAGTTGAGAGTCCAGGCTCGTCAGTCAAACGTACTGCTTCGTGTTGTCAAGAATACCTTGGCGAAACGTGCTTTTGAAGGTACGGATTACGACTGTATGGGTGATGCTTTACAAGGTCAGTTGGTGCTTGCATTTTCTTTGGAGGAGCCGGGTTCCGCTGCACGCGTAATCAAGGACTTCGCTAAATTAAATGACAAGTTGGTAGTAAAACTCGTTGCTTTCAATGGCGAGTTACTGGATCCATCTGAGATTCAGCGTCTTGCTGCCTTACCGACTTATGATCAAGCAATCAGCATGTTGATGTCCGTCATGCAGGCACCGGTTGTCAAGTTGGCTCGTACCTTGAAAGAAGTACCAGGCAAGTTGACCCGTACGGTAGCTGCAGTGCGAGATCAAAAGCAGGCTTAATTTTTTATTTTATAAATTTCTGAATCAGGAGAAATAATTATGGCAGTTTCTAAAGAAGATATTCTGGAAGCTATTTCAAATATGTCGGTCATGGATGTGGTAGATCTTATCGCTGACATGGAAGAAAAGTTTGGTGTTTCAGCCGCTGCAGCAGTAGCAGCAGCACCGGTAGCAGCAAGTGATGCTGGTGGCGCAGCGGAAGTTGAAAAGGACGAATTTGATGTTGTTTTAGCGTCTTTCGGCGAGAAAAAAGTTGCAGTAATCAAAGCCGTTCGCGCTATCACTGGTCTCGGTCTGAAAGAAGCCAAAGATATGGTTGAAAGCGCTCCAACTGTAGTCAAGGAAGCGGCAACTAAAACTGAATCTGAAGATCTGAAAAAACAGCTTGAAGAAGCTGGCGCGACTGTCGAGCTCAAGTAGTTCGTGTTGTCAGAGTGAATTTCACTCGACATAAATCAGGCTAGCAACTGAAAAGTTGCTGGCCTGAAGCTGTTTCAGCGGTGAGTTTATAACTCCCGCATTGAATATACTGGAAAACGCAGTTGAATAAGATAAGTTTTTAGCCAGGCTTTCGTGGTTCAACTTTTTTCAGGATCTAACACAACCGCATGTTGTATGAGGAATTTAATGGCATATTCTTTGACCGAGAAAAAACGTATACGCAGAGATTTTGGAAAGCAGCCTTCAGTTATTAAAGAACCATTTCTTCTGGCAATTCAAACAGATTCTTACAAGCGGTTTTTATTCCCAGAAGGCGAAAAGGCAAAAACCGGTCTGTCTCGCGCTTTCGAATCTATTTTCCCAATTGTCAGTTTTTCTGGCAGTGTTGAGCTGGAATATGTCAGCCACAGAATTACTACCCCGGTATTCGATGTAAAAGAGTGCATGATTCGCGGCCTGACTTTTGCCGCGCCACTTCGTGTGCTGGTTCGCCTGGTGATCTATGATAAGGACGGCTCTGCTAAAAACCGTTCAGTCAAAGACATCAAGGAGCAAGAAGTTTACATGGGCGAAATGCCACTGATGACAGAAAACGGTACCTTTGTTATCAATGGTACTGAGCGCGTTATCGTATCCCAATTACACCGCTCACCGGGCGTCTTTTTTGATCATGATAAGGGCAAATCTCATAGTTCAGGCAAGTTGCTCTATTCTGCCCGGGTTATCCCTTACCGTGGCTCCTGGCTGGATTTTGAATTTGATCCAAAAGATGCTTTATTTGTAAGAATTGATCGTCGACGCAAATTACCAGCAACAATATTGCTGCGTGCGCTGAAATTTTCAACTGAGCAAATGCTGGAAATATTCTTTGATTTCAACCAATTTGATATAGGCAAAGATACCATCAAGATGCATCTTGTAGCTGATTGGTTGAAAGGTGATACAGCAACCTTTGATATTGTCGTTAAAAAAGAAATCCTGGTTAAGCAGGGTCGTCGAATAACAGCTCTGCATGTTAAGAAACTTAAAGCCTCAAAAGTTAAAACTTTGCCTGTACCTGAAGATTTTATGCTGGGCAAAGTGTTGGCAGAAACATTAATCGATAAAGAAACGGGTGAAGTCGTTGCCAATGCGAATGATGAAGTCACCGAAGAATTACTGGCTCAAATCAGAACTTGCGGCATTAAATCGATCAAAACTATTTTCATCAATGAAGTTGATCGTGGTGCTTATATATCGAATTCACTGGCGCTTGATCCAACTACTAATGCGCTGGAAGCTATGGTTGAGGTTTACCGTATGATGCGCCCTGGTGAACCACCAACCAAAGATTCGGCTGAAAATCTGTTCCAGAACCTGTTCTTTAATGCTGAGCGTTATGACCTGTCTGAAGTTGGTCGAATGAAGTTTAATCGACGTGTTGGTCGGGAAGAGATCGAAGGTCAGGGTACCTTATCTACTGAAGATATTCTGGAAGTGATGAAAGTGCTAATCGATATCCGTAACGGAAATGGCAGCGTTGACGATATTGATCATTTGGGTAATCGACGTATCCGAAGTGTTGGCGAAATGGCAGAAAATGCTTTCCGTACCGGTATTGTGCGAGTTGAACGCGCAGTCCGTGATCGATTGGGACTAGTAGAATCTGAAGGTCTAATGCCGCAGGATATTATCAACGCCAAACCAGTCGCTGCTGCGGTTAAAGAATTCTTTGGCTCCAGTCAGTTGTCGCAGTTTATGGATCAGAATAATCCATTGTCAGAAGTGACGCATAAACGTCGTGTTTCTGCATTAGGGCCGGGTGGATTGACTCGTGAACGAGCCGGATTTGAAGTTCGTGACGTGCATCCAACTCACTATGGTCGAGTCTGTCCTATTGAGACGCCTGAAGGTCCAAATATTGGTTTAATCAATTCACTGTCGGTATACGCCAGGACAAATCATTATGGATTCCTCGAAACGCCATATCGCAAGGTTGTGAAAAGTCAAGTTACCGATGAAGTTATCTATCTATCAGCAATTGAAGAAAGTCGATATGCCATTGCTCAGGCAAATGTAAAACTGGACAAAAAAGGCAAATTAATCGACGACTTGATCCCCTGCCGGTTCGAAAATGAATTCATGTTGATCTCACCCGAAAAGATTGAATTTATGGATGTATCGCCGAAGCAGATTGTTTCTGTCGCGGCGTCTCTCATCCCGTTTCTAGAGCATGATGATGCCAACCGTGCATTGATGGGATCCAACATGCAGCGCCAGGCTGTTCCTTGTTTGCGAGCAGACAAACCACTTGTCGGAACGGGCATGGAACGTGTTGTCGCGGTAGATTCAGGCACAGCAGTAGCGGCTAAACGTGGTGGAATCATTGATTCAGTTGATGCCAGTCGAGTGGTCATTCGCGTCAATGAAAATGAAACTGGAAAGTCTGATCCAGGCGTTGATATTTATAATTTTACTAAATATACGCGCTCAAATCAGAATACCTGCATGAATCAAAAACCCTTAGTAAAACCAGGTGATATTGTAGCGAAAGGCGATGTACTGGCAGATGGTGCATCGACAGACCTGGGTGAGTTAGCCCTGGGTCAGAATATTCTGGTCGCTTTCATGCCCTGGAATGGTTACAACTTCGAAGACTCGATTTTATTATCAGAACGCGTTGTAAAAGAAGATCGTTTTACCACTATCCACATTCAGGAGCTTAGCTGTCTGGCGCGAGATACCAAACTCGGTTCTGAAGAAATTACTGCTGATATTCCAAATGTCAGCGAAGGACTTTTGTCCAAACTGGATGAATCAGGTGTTGTTTACGTAGGAGCAGAAGTGAAGCCTGGGGACATTCTAGTCGGCAAAGTAACGCCTAAAGGAGAAACTCAGTTAACGCCAGAAGAAAAGTTGCTACGCGCTATCTTCGGTGAAAAAGCGGCTGATGTGAAAGATACCTCGCTTCGGGTTCCAACCGGCATGATCGGGACCGTTATTGACGTTCGCGTTTTTACCCGTGATGGTGTCGAAAAGGATGAGCGTGCGCTGTCAAATGAGCGAGCAGAAATTGTAGAACTGAGGAAAGACCTGGATGATCAATTCCGTATTATAGAAGATAATATCTATCAGCGTGTTTCTCGCCTCATTGTTGGCCAAAAGGCCGATGGTGGACCAGAAGGGCTTAAGAAAAAGGCCATTATTTCCGAAGAGTACCTGTCTCAGCTCAAACAACATCAATTCCTGGAGATTCGAGTATCAGATGATGAAGTCAGCAAGCAAATGGAACAGCTGGTTCAGCAATTAAGTGATCAGCGTAGGCAATTCGACGAATTATACGAAGAAAAGAAAAAGAAGGTAACCGCAGGGGACGATTTGAAACCTGGCGTGTTAAAGATGGTCAAAGTCTATGTCGCTGTTAAACGTCGAATGCAACCGGGCGATAAAATGGCCGGCCGTCACGGCAACAAAGGCGTTGTCTCTATGATTGTGCCCGAAGAAGACATGCCTTATCGCTCAGATGGTACACCGGTAGATATTGTGTTGAATCCACTGGGTGTTCCATCAAGAATGAATGTGGGGCAGGTGCTTGAGTGTCATTTGGGTTGGGCAGCGCGTGGCCTGGGCATAAAAATTGGCGAAATGCTCGATGCGCATACCAAAGCCGAAAAAATGAAAACCTTCCTCAATCAGGTTTATAACAACAGCAGTGATAAGGTTGATTTCAGCAAATTCACCAATGATGAAATTCTGAATTTGTGCGACAACCTGAGAAAAGGCGTGCCAATGGCAACGCCCGTGTTTGATGGTGCTAATGAAGCAGAGATCAAGCATATGTTAGCGCTGGCTGAATTACCGGAACACGGTCAGACAACCTTGATTGACGGCAGAACAGGTGAGGAATTCGACCGCGAAATTACCGTTGGTTATATGTACATGCTGAAGTTGAACCATCTGGTTGATGACAAAATGCATGCCCGTTCCACCGGCCCTTATAGCCTGGTTACGCAGCAACCGCTGGGTGGAAAGGCGCAATTCGGTGGACAACGGTTTGGTGAGATGGAAGTCTGGGCGCTTGAATCTTATGGTGCGGCCTATACCTTGCAGGAAATGTTAACCGTCAAGTCTGATGATGTTCAGGGTCGCAATAAGATGTACAAAAATATTGTCGATGGTGATTTTAGTATGGATGCAGGTACACCTGAATCATTTAATGTATTGCTGAAAGAAATTCGCTCATTGTGTCTGAATATAGACCTGGATCTTGAGTCATCAAAATGATGAAACTTAAAGAGTTGGTAAAAATTAATCAGAGTGTGAAGCAGGAGAAATTATGAAAGATTTATTGAATCTGCTGAAAAAGCAGGGACAAAACGACGATTTTGATCATATTCGAATTGGCCTGGCTTCGCCGGATATGATCCGCTCCTGGTCATATGGAGAGGTCAAGAAACCTGAGACTATTAATTATCGTACTTTCAAACCTGAAAGAGATGGCTTATTTTGCGCCAAAGTTTTTGGTCCCGTTAAGGATTTTGAATGTTTATGTGGAAAATATAAACGACTAAAACATCGTGGTGTGGTCTGCGAAAAATGCGGAGTTGAAGTCACCCAGACTAAAGTGCGTCGCGATCGCATGGGTCATATCGAACTGGCCTGCCCGATCGCGCATATCTGGTTTTTGAAATCACTGCCATCGCGGATTGGTTTACTGCTGGATATGACGCTGCGAGACATAGAACGTGTGCTTTATTTTGAAGGATTTGTTGTTATCGATCCAGGCATGACAACACTGGAAAAAGGTCAGTTATTGACCGATGAAACTTATCTCGAAGCGGTTGAAGAATTTGGTGACGATTTTAATGCCAAAATGGGCGCAGAAGCAGTTTATGAACTGCTCAAAGAGGTTGATTTACGTGATGAAGCAGTAACATTACGCGAAGAAATTGACAGCACCAAATCTGAAACTAAGTTCAAACGTTTATCCAAGCGTCTGAAACTGGTAGAAGCTTTTATTGATTCTGGCAACAAGCCAGAATGGATGGTGATGACCGTGCTGCCGGTATTGCCACCAGATCTTCGTCCTTTGGTACCTCTTGATGGTGGTCGTTTTGCGACATCTGACCTGAATGATTTGTATCGACGCGTGATCAACCGTAACAACCGTCTCAAACGATTGTTAGAACTTAGTGCGCCAGACATTATCGTGCGTAATGAAAAGCGGATGTTACAGGAATCTGTTGATGCCTTACTGGATAACGGTCGTCGTGGTCGCGCCATTACTGGTACTAACAAGCGCCCATTAAAATCCTTGTCGGACATGATCAAGGGTAAGCAGGGTCGATTCCGTCAAAACCTTCTCGGTAAGCGGGTTGATTACTCTGGGCGTTCGGTCATCGTGGTCGGACCTACACTTAAATTACATCAATGTGGTCTGCCCAAGAAAATGGCGTTAGAGTTATTCAAGCCTTTTATATTCAGTAAACTGATGTTACGTGGTTATGCGACTACCATTAAAGCTGCCAAGAAGCTGGTTGAAAATGAAGTTACCGAAGTTTGGGATATTCTGGAAGAGGTTATCCGGGAACATCCAATCATGCTCAATCGCGCACCAACTTTGCACCGACTGGGAATCCAGGGATTTGAGCCAAACTTGATAGAAGGTAAAGCTATCCAGCTTCATCCGCTGGTCTGTACGGCCTTCAATGCTGACTTTGATGGTGATCAAATGGCAGTCCATGTGCCGCTTTCTCTGGAAGCTCAGATAGAAGTTCGCACACTGATGATGTCAACCAATAATATCCTTTCTCCAGCTAACGGTAAGCCGATAATTGTGCCGACTCAAGATATTATTCTAGGCCTCTATTACATGACTCGGGAAAAGATCAACGAAAAAGGTGAAGGTATGATTTTCGCTGACGCTCATGAAGTGCTGCGAGCTTATGAAACTGGAAATGCCGCTTTACAGGCAAATATAAAATTCCGAGTCAATGAGTACTTTGTCGATGAAGATGGTGAAAAAGTAGCCAAACGTCGCCTGGTAGATACTACTGTCGGACGCGCCATCTTAAGTCATTTATTGCCAAAAGGTCTGTCTTTCGACCTGATCAATAAAACCATGGATAAAAAGACGGTATCTTCTTTAATTGATGCCTGCTATCGGGATGTAGGCTTGAAGGATACAGTAATTCTTGCAGATCAATTGATGTACACCGGTTATCGCTATGCTACGAAATCGGGTGTTTCGATTGGCGTTAACGATATGATTATCCCGGAATCAAAAGCTGAACTGATTAAAAATGCTGAGTTAGAAATAAAAGGCATAGAGCAGCAGTGGTCTACAGGATTGGTGACCTCAGGTGAAAGG
>Ga0256847_1001821_pt1 | contig 10082 bp, 6 predicted proteins | sample TeddybearmetaG_FD_189099 | JGI IMG/M metagenome (GOLD analysis project Ga0256847, IMG submission 189099) | Hydrothermal vent microbial communities from East Pacific Rise, Pacific Ocean - Teddybear | ecosystem: Environmental > Aquatic > Marine > Hydrothermal vents | place: Pacific Ocean: East... | reverse complement strand
CAATACAGAAAGTATCTAAGGCTGGTGGGATAGTCAATGTTACGATTGTTGGTGGTGTTACTTCTACATCATCTGATGCTGAATCCGTACAGCCATTTCCATCTATATATGTATAGGTTAAGGTATGTATTCCTAGATTTGCTACTAATGGAGCAAAACTATAGGTCATTCCATTCCCATCATCAGTGACTCCTGGGCCAGAATAGACTCCACCCGTTGGTGTTCCACTTCCTAAACCAGTTTGGACTCCTGCAGTGATACAAATATCAGGCAGTGCTGTAAATGAAACCACTAGTGGGGTAGCTGGTGCAACCGTCGCTGTGCATGTATTTGTACAGCCATTGTTGTCTGTTACCGTTACTGTATACATTCCTGCTGCTAGACCAATAGCTGTTGCGGTAGTCTGTGCTCCGCCGTCGCTCCACAAGTAAGTATATGGTGAGGCTCCTCCTGAAGAAGTCCCTGTGGCAGTTCCGTCATCGGAAGTACCATTTATGTCATTACATTGTTCTGGTGTCGAACTACATGAAACTGTAAGTGCAGAAGCTGCTGATACTGTCGCCTCGCATGTGTTGGTACAACCATTGTTATCTGTAACCGTTACTGTGTACATTCCTGCGGCAAGGCCTGTAGCTGTTGCGGTAGTCTGTGCTCCACCGTCACTCCACAAATAGGTATATGGTGAGGCTCCTCCTGATGGAGTCCCTGTGGCAGTACCATCATCGGAAGTGCCATTTATGTCATCGCATTGAACTGCTGTTGAACTACAAGAAATTGATAGTGTAGAGGCTGCTGCAACTGTCGCTTCGCATGTATTTGTACAGCCATTGTTGTCTGTTACCGTTACCGTGTACATGCCTGCTGCAAGACCTATAGCTGTTGCGGTAGTCTGTGCTCCGCCGTCACTCCATAGATAGGTATATGGTGATGCTCCTCCTGAAGGAGTCCCCGTGGCAGTTCCGTCATCGGAAGTACCGTTTATGTCATCGCATTGAACTGCTGTCGAACTGCAAGAAATTGTCAGCGCAGAGGCTGCTGCAACTGTTGCCTCACATGTGTTCGTACAGCCATTGTTGTCTGTCACTGTTACTGTGTACATTCCTGCTGCAAGGCCTGTCGCGGTTGCTGCAGTTTGTGCTCCGCCGTCACTCCATAGATAAGTATATGGTGAAGCTCCGCCAGAAGGAGTCCCCGTGGCAGTACCATCATCGGAAGTGCCATTTATGTCATCGCATTGAACTGCTGTTGAACTACAAGAAATTGATAGTGTAGAGGCTGCTGCAACTGTCGCTTCGCATGTATTTGTACAGCCATTGTTATCTGTTACCGTTACCGTGTACATGCCTGCTGCAAGACCTATAGCTGTTGCAGTAGTCTGTGCTCCGCCGTCGCTCCATAGATAGGTATATGGAGATGCTCCTCCTGAAGGAGTTCCCGTGGCAGTCCCATCGTCGGAAGTACCATTTATGTCATCGCATTGAACTGCTGTTGAACTGCAAGATACTGTAGGTGAAGCATTTACTGTAATTGTAGTCATCGCCGATGGCCGACAAGTTGCTTCAGTAGGTGTTGGCGAAAGAATTGCATAAATTTCATAGGAGCCTGCAGTGCCAAGTGTTGCACCAATTAATGACGCTGTAGTTCCACCTCCTGTCAATGAACCGAAAGGAACAGTACCTAATGTAGTTCCTCCCACATAAGGATCAGCAGGAGTACTTGTAAATGCTACAAATTCGATTCCGAAATCTTGTTCCATATTTGTAGCCATGTCCATTGCGACAAGACTAGTAGCATCAGTATTAAAAGGATCGTCTACACACACTGAAGCTGTAGAAGTAGATGCTGCACCTACTGTAGGACAAACAAAAGGGGGAGTATCTACATTAAGATGAAGTGCATAATTACCCGTACCACCTGAATGACCATCTAGGTAAATATAATAATCTACTCCAGCTGAAGGAGCTACCCAACAGAACTGTGATTTACCGCCAACACCCCCATCATCGTCACCTCCTACACAAGTAAGGCTGCCACATGATCCTTGAAATACCTGAATTTCTGTATCGAAATTAGTACCAGGATTATCTGTGTCAACAGTAATGGATTCTCCAGCTGCTATAGAAGTGTATACATACCAAACACCCAATGTAAAATCTAAAGTTCCAGTACCGCCAACTGGACAGCTACCACCGCCACCACCACCATTGCAAGGAGCAAGTGCTTCAACATTTGTGGCAAGATCGGTACAACCAGTTGCAATTCCACCATCCATCAAAACAATAGCACCGGCACAAGCATCATTAGCCGGAGGGGAATCATAAGCACAAATATTAAATGCTCCAGTCTCATTACTATTATATTCCCATACCCTGACTAATAATGTCGCTCCGGGTGTCTGACCAGTAAGAGCAATCATTGGGAAAAAACCAACTCCATCATCGTCATCACATTCTACCTCAGCAAGGCTTCCACAAGCCCCTGAATAAACAGACATGGCCCAATCGGTTGGACCACCTGCTTCTGGTGACATTTCAACAGTTACATTTCCTGAGCAGGGTACTACAATAGAATACCATACATCTTCACCAGGTCCAAAAAGGCTGCATCCCGGATTGGGTGATTCTCCTGAGGCTGTAGCACCTACATTTGTTCCCAAAGTATTTGTACAAGAAAGTCCTACAGTCAAGGATTCAGCACTAGCACAGAGATCGTTTGGGGGTCCTGTTGGACCTGCTCCAACTACAGCATCAAGACAGAAAGCAGTATTATTAGGAGTTCCCCAATTGGAAATGAATATATAATAGGTTTGTCCTCCTACTAAAGGTCCTGAAACTCCGACCAGATCTCCAGTACCGCTTGTATTTTCAGCATCGATCAAACAACTTGGTGAACCACCAGGGCAATCATCAATCATGAATAAGCCTGCCCATGACATAGTTATGCCTGACAAAGTAAGCGTAAGTTCATCTCCATTAGCAACCGCAGTATAGGAAAACCAATATTCGTCATCATTATAATTTGCATCACATGGGTTGGTAGGTGCAGTTCCACCTGAAGGAAAATCTCCAGGTTGCCCTGCAGAGTCACCACACTGTTGAACACCAGGTGTCAGTGCTAGTGCACCTGCGCAATTTGCCTGGGAATATGTTGTATATGCTAATTGGGTGCAAAGTAATAGAAGTATAAATCTCTTCATGGGTTGGGTAATTTGTTATTCAATTGATGTTTGAAAACGGAAAAATAAAAAAATGTAGACCGATTTACATACTTAAAAAATATATGCAATAACTGACAATAATAGGATTCTCTAAATACTCTCAAAAGTTGGTCATAAGTTCTAAAAACATCAATATTGGTATAATATATTATCTTTAAACTAAAGTTCAATCAGCAAATATACAATCAAATATTAAAAAAATGCAACTTCCCAGTTAAGTCTTAGGATATTCTTTATATATATATGTTTTTAATATAATATGAATTAAAATATTAATTAGAGGGACTATGAAATATCTATTTGAACATCAATATCTGCTTTCTGGCTTTCTATTTTGATAAGTATACAGCATTTACCAAAAGATTGACGGATTAAGAGACACTCGATCTAAATATTAGATTTATTCATCGTATATATTCTTCCATACCAAAAAGAGTTAAAATCTCATTTACATTCCCAATTTCTGTCTCAGATAGCTGATATGATTTTTGAATACTTGAGGTTACTGAAGGTCTACGCATTTTATTAGAGATCAATAATTCTGCATTTTCTAATGTAACCGTTTTTCCTATTAAAACTTCATATTTAGCTTCTATAATTCGCCTCTTTTCTAGACTTCGCAATATATATCTATTCTCAAAGCACCAAAGCGCAGCATGGCAACTCTCTGGAGTTTTAAGTAACAATTTCAATGCAGTAATATCAATGTCAGAATAGTGATTTGTTATAAAAAATTTATGTTCTAAAATCAGATGCACGTCTTTGGGATCGAAATTCAAGTTTATTCTGGAGGCGACTACATCATAGGGGTTTCGATGCATATATATTATCTGTAATTCAGGGTATTCATTTTCGAAGTAGTCCAACATCAAATTGGCTCTTACGGACTTAATTAATCTTTTATTACTTCGAATTTTTCTGTTGTACTGATCCACCCAACTATTTTTAATCCTACCTCGAAGAATGTTATCTACTTTTTGCTTCTCATCTTCATTTACTTCATTGGGGAATATAAAATGTCGTGCACTAAATGTGCTCCACTCTTTTGTATAAGTAGGATTGAAAGGTTCAAAAATAATTCGGTATTCGTTGTTGGAATTCAGACTCTCCATTAAAAAAGTGGTCCCACTTCTAGCTGAACCAATAAGTAAAACAGTATTCTTGATATCAAAATTAGATTGAGTAGAAAATAGATTGACAACAGAACTGATAAGCTTTGCTCTAACCTTGTACCAAAGTATTTTAAGCTTTTGCATTCAATACCAATTTATATTCATTAAGCAAGGTTTCTATAATCTTCTGAGAACCATAATTATTCATCACGTGTTCTCGAATCTTTTCTCCATTATACTTTCCATATTTACCTTTTATCTCTTTCAAGCCATTATCTATTCCCTGAATTGTCCTTTCTTTAATTTCCAAGCCAGCAAAATCTTTCACAAGGTCATCTGGTCCTCCCGATGCTGTAAATAAAACAGGTAATCCGCAAGACATCGCTTCTAATACTGTCACACCAAACGTTTCATATTCGCTTACAGAGACATAAACATGAGATTCGTTGTAGATTTCTGGAAGTTTGTCATTTGGCACTTCACCATGTAAATGGATGATTTCAATTAAGTCATTTTTTTGGATATATGATGCTATTTCATTTCTAAGATCGCCAGTCCCAACTATATGTAATGAAGCATCTTCAATGTTAGCTTTATGAAATGCTTTCACCAAATCCACTATGCCTTTGTGTGACTCCAACCCACCAACAAACAAAAATTGAAAATCATCTGAATTTCGAGTTGATTCTATGCCAAAAAGATCTGTATCAATATAATTTGGAATCACTTTAACATCGCTGATTTGATATTTTGACTTCAATGTATTGGCTAATTTTTTTCCTACAGATATTACCCTGTCTGCATTATTAAGAATACGAGGTAGATAAGCTTTCTTCCATCCTACCAACTTGTCATTCATAATATTGGAATTATGAATAGTACAGATGTAAGGAATTGAAAGTTGGGTTTTAATTATATCCCCCACAAAAGTACCATAATGATCATGACAATGAACCAAATCAAAAGCACTTTTCTCATGGATACCTTTAAAAAAACGAACATATCTGGAGGCCCAAAAATTTAAAAATTGCTCTGAAGCATTAGGAAAATAAAAGTCTCCTTTTTCAATTATTGTAACCTTGCCTTCTTTTCTTTCTCTCGTATATGGAATCAGGCTCCAATTTAAAAGCAGAACAAAAACTTCACAATGAGCAGATAGCGCTCTTGCTTGATTTTGTATAAACACTCCATACAAAGGATTTTTTTCATTGGGATACCACGCTGTCACAATTGCAATTCGCATACAACAATATTAAGGAATTCTATCGAATTCCCAATTGTGGAGAAAAATACAAATCATGGACATTTATTTCTTTGTCTGTTGAGTTGTGAACGACCCAAAGCCCATCTCTTACCTTAGAAAACCCAGATTCAAAAAATAATTGCTTCACTTCTTTGACTTTAGGATTGCATTCAAATAGCCAGGTATGGATAAGATTTATTTCTGATTCAAATAATTTTTGTCTTAATGTAGTGATATGAGCGATTCTTTCATCATGGGAAACCTTAGATAACGTGTAGAAAGCTTGCCAATGAGCTGACTTACCTTCTATTCCAATAATCGAACAAACTGCAATAGATCCATCTTCAAAAATTGAAACCATAATTTTGTACTTTCCCAAATTCGGGTTATCGGTCAGCCTCCAATTTAAATAATCTGCATTCATGAGTGGACAAAACAGAGTTGGATTTTGTCGAGACAGCTCAGCAAAGAAATTTTGCAATTCACTGCATCCGAAATCAATTGGGCCGATTTCTTTCTGCTTCAATTTAGCCTCTACCTTTTTTGTTTTAAACGAAGATTTGAAATAGAGGTAGGAATAGAATAATGTTTTGGCAACGAACCGATGTAGGCCTTTTTTATCGGAGACCAATGCAGGTTTTTTAACAGAAACAGAAATTGTCAGTCTTTCTGATGAAGGCATATTTACGCGTTCGAGAATTTCCTTTTTGTCGGTTAAGCCCCAAACCAAATTATCGCCAGCATAATTATGCAACATTTCGTACAGTTTTGAGAAAATTCTTTTGCCACGAAAAGTCTTTTCTACTAATGTATCTTCTGATTTATAAGTTTCTACTCGCTTCCCATTTTGAACAAAAACATATGGAATCAAACTTTGCATCCCAACCACCTTTTCTTCATTAAGTGCGATAAATAGTACTGCTCTTCCTGCTGGATTATCCGCTACCAGCCATTTGAAATCCTTAAGGTTTCTATTAGATTGATACATCCTATTATACAGCAACAAAATTGCTCCATAATCTTGTTCTGTGGCTATCCGATATGTAATGTTCAATTCCAATTATGTTGATTCATATTCTTTAACCAATTGAGAAGGGAGGACGGTATCAAAATCCATTTCTACAAAATATTGCAGAAGCTTTTTATAACACTCAAAACTCCATTTGTAAGCAAAATTTGTCATTTCAGAATTATGCCACAAAATACTGATAATTGCATTAAATTTATTCGCTTCGATGAAATCAGTAATTTGTTCGTAGGCTTTTTGACTTGATTTCTGATTAGTAATGTTAAACATACCATCCATAATCTGTAAAGGGATCTCTAAAACTTGAGTATTACCTCTTCTATAAATATCAAAAGGATAATATGGCATTCCGAAGCTATTTTTAAAACCTATATTGTATGGAAAGCCAATACTACTATCAGATTGGATACCGCTTTCTTGCATCTCCTTGAAGCTATTTGGATTATCTATCTTAAGAAAATGAAATCGATTACTTTTTACATTTGGAATCGCTTTTACTTCTTCTTTAAAACCAGTTTTCATGGTTGATTTATGTAGCCCAATTTCATTGCCAAATGATTTTGCAAGATTCAATTGATCTTGAATTTTCTGACTTTTAAAATTATAGTCACCATTTTTAATCCCATCTTCTGATCTTCCATTTTGGACTATCCAATAATAGCATGCTTTTATATCATATTCATTTTCTAATGTGGCTACCTTATCTATATTAAACCAAGGTGGCTTGAGCATTACGGTTTGAGCTATTACTTTTAGCATTAATTGAATATTGCCATTTTTCAAAGCCCATAGCCCATCATACTTTAATGAACCATAAACGCTATCAATGTCATGGGAAACAAATATTCTGGATTTACGCTCTGAAATCTTCAAACTACTATCTATTTGATGAAGTAATTTTTGGACATAATCCTTTACCAAATCCTTCTGAAGAACATCAAATTTAGACTGCAAAGAATGCTTATAATCCATTCTACCATATTTATCCTTTTGATCTTCTGGTAGATAGAATTCTTGAAAACCATTCACCAGATAAAAAATCGTACTTATATAATCTGGTAGCCCATTTTCTAAAGTTATTAATGGCTTTGTATGAAAATAATTTTGATGTTCAAATTTGTAGAAGCTAGCAAGTAAATTCACATAGAGAGAATTTAATAGTTGGATGTCATCATCGGCCTCAATTCCAATTTTGACATTAATTTTTGGATTTCCTATGATGTCAATACCATATGCTTTTTTTATCAACTCAAACACCCACATAACAGGTGCAAAATACAGTGCCTTATCATCGCAAGAAATCATTTTGCTAAGCTATTAATTTTTAAAACATACATCGTCAAAACAGGATGCTGAATCAAAATAACAGCGCATGTTTTAATAAAATACTGATTTATAGTAAGATATACTTGGTAAATATTTTTAATATATTATCTTTGAGCCATCTATTTTATTAATTATTCAAAATAAGAAACATATGGGTATAATGAAAGTGATAGAAATCCTATCAAATTCTAAGGAAAGCTGGGAAGATGCTACAGCAACAGGTATTGAAAAAGCATCAAAGTCTGTGAAGAATATCAAATCAGCTTTTGTCCAAAGTCAATCCGTAACCGTAAAAGATGGCAAAGTGGATGAATATAGAGTGAATATCAAATTGACATTCGAAGTGAAATAAACGAGGCCATTATCAAAAACCATAAATGGGTATGAATTAATAATTCATACCCATTTTTTATTTTATAATTTATATCTTTCAAATCATATTTAACCGTGTGTATCACAAATTGCACAAAAAGTAAATCATAATTGTTTGTTTAGTTATTAACATTGTCATTCTGGACCGCAGTGGAACATTGTCATCCTGAGCGCAGTCGAAGGAAGACAATGCTATTATTGCAGTAATTTCGACCTCAGTGGAGAAATCTAGCTCTTGATGTAATAAAATGGTGGATTTCTCCACTTCGGTCGAAATTAAAGTAAAGGCATACTCCTTGATTCTTCGACTTCGATGAATCTTCGCTCAGAATGACAAGGAGTGCCCGACTGCGCTGGCGCTTCTCTCAAGATGACAAGGAGCTTATTTTCTTGAGAAAGTGCAATTTGTGATACACACTATTTAACCTATATTCTAAGTTTTGTTTTTCAAACTATTATGGTCACTTTCAGTTTGTAGTTTATATATTTTGAACATGATTTTTTGAAAAAACATCTTTTCTTTAATTTCTTATAAAAAAGTCTTTCAATTTAGCTAACCCTATCGGGCGGATTTTCCTTTTTGCATTGCCCAAAAACGAAACCAAAAACTCTAGGCGGCTCTAATGCAGCACGCATAGCTGCTCCCTCAGCCCACAATAGCCGCCAGGGCTTAGCTTCCTATTCATTGTCTCTTGTTCAATAATTTTTGTAAATACAATTATAAGACAAAGGTTTAATTTTATATAAATGCCAGAGCCATGTCACTTTAGGCGGAGCAATTCCTTGATCTAATGAAGTACTATACATTGATCTCAAATAGAATCGCAATCACTTATGGTTCTATTCAGCAATTAAGGGATTACTATACGTATCATACTTATATAGTTGATACTTTTCTATTTTATTGATCAGCTTGAATGCATATTCTGGATCTGTAGCGTACCCACACTTTTTTAGGCCATGAGCCCACTGGAAATAATCAGTTTTGTCATTGTCAAAAAGCTCTGAATAATGAGCGGATTGGGTTAGAAAATTGGTGTGATCGATGTATGAATCTATTACAGTATCATACGATCTAAAACATGATTGGATCAAATTACCTGCGTCGTCGTAATCGTCATCTTCATGATTATATGTCATACCTACCCAATAGGATTTGCACTTTATTCCAAAATGATTCTTTGCAAAAACAGCTAATTTGCTTTCACCTGTTTGAGACTCATGAAGGGCTTGAGCCAAGGTAATGCTAGCAGGAATCCCACTTCTATGCATCTCAACTATAGCAAGATCTTTATATGTTTCTACATAGCTTGACGTAGCTTCATCCCATGGATTGAGGGAAAAGGACATACAAATTAAGGCAAAAAGGATTGACGTAAAATATTTGATCATACTCACTTTATAATTTTTGTAAACTGTATTGCATTCAAAGTTATCAGTAGATAACATATTATATAAAATTCAAATGTTATGCCAAAGATTTAAAAATTGGAGAAATTGAGAAAGGTATGAGGTTTGGGGTTTAGGGTTTGCATAGTTATATGTTGACAATTTTAGGGATTACACGGAGATTAAATTGAGAATTCACGGAGATTCGCGGAGTTAGCGAAATTCGACAATTGTTGCGATTCTGTCTCTCTCTCATTCTGCAATATTTTCAATTAATAATCTTTCCAATCTTTTATAGATGGTGGATTTTAACTAATCACTCTTTCCAATTAATAATCTTTCCAATCTTTTATAGATGGTGGATTTTAACTAATCACTCTTTCCAATTAATAATCT
>Ga0256847_1001820_pt1 | contig 10097 bp, 6 predicted proteins | sample TeddybearmetaG_FD_189099 | JGI IMG/M metagenome (GOLD analysis project Ga0256847, IMG submission 189099) | Hydrothermal vent microbial communities from East Pacific Rise, Pacific Ocean - Teddybear | ecosystem: Environmental > Aquatic > Marine > Hydrothermal vents | place: Pacific Ocean: East... | reverse complement strand
TCTAGCATATAATAAGAATAACACAAAGAAGAATCCTAAGGTTCCCACAAAGATTCCAATATCAATAAATGTGGGCGAAAACATGCCCCATGTTGATGGTAAATGACCTCTACTTAAATTGATTACGATGATATCAAAACGTTCAAACCACATTCCTATATTGATAAATATAGCAATAATGAAAGTATATATATAGTTAGTTCGAATTTTCTTAAACCATAATAACTGTGGTATCACTGAGTTGCAAATAATTAATGCCCAAAAAGCCCACCAATATGGTCCTGTAGCTGCACCCCAAGATAAATAGGTAAAATCTTCATAACTACTACCCGTATACCAGCCTACAAAAAATTCAGACATATAGGCAACTGCCACAATACCTCCTGTTACCAATATTACTTTATTCATATTCTCGATATGAACACGTGTAATATATCCTTCAAGATTTGAAACTTTACGCATTATCAATAACAAGGTTTGTACCATTGCAAAACCTGAGAATACGGCTCCTGCAACAAAGTAAGGAGGATATACTGTACTATGCCATCCTGGAATTACTGATGTAGCAAAGTCAAAGGATACAATTGTATGTACTGAAAGTACTAATGGTGTTGCTAAACCTGCCAATACCAAAGAAACTTCTTCAAAACGCTGCCAATCTTTCGCTTTACCACTCCATCCGAAACTTACTAAACTATATATTTTCTTCTGGAAAGGTTTGGTTGCTCTATCTCTAATCATGGCAAAATCAGGTAATAAACCTGTCCACCAGAACACCAAAGAAACTGACAAATAAGTTGAGATTGCAAATACATCCCATAATAATGGTGAGTTAAAGTTTACCCATAATGAACCTAATTGATTTGGTATAGGTAAGGTATAGAAACCATTCCAAATTCTACCCATATGAATTAACGGAAACAGCCCTGCTTGAAATACGGCGAAGATGGTCATTGCCTCCGCAGAACGGTTGATACCCATTCTCCATTTTTGACGAAACAGTAATAATACTGCTGATATCAATGTTCCTGCATGACCGATACCAATCCACCATACAAAGTTAGTGATATCCCAAGCCCAGTTAATTTTATTATTTAAACCCCAAACACCAATACCTGTGCCTATGGTATAAGCAATTGCTCCAAACCCCCATAGCATAGCAATTAATGCTATTGTAAAGGCGATTTTCCAATTTTTATTAGCTTTACCTTCTATTGCGGCAGCCACATCAACGGTTACATCGTGATATGTTTTATTTCCAACAATGATTGGTTCTCTAATAGGTGCTTCGTAATGACCCATAATTTAATATCTATTCTTAATTATTATTATGCTTCGTTTGTATTTCTTACATCTAATTGATAAAACACATTTGGTTGTGTTCCTACAAAATCAAGTAGGTTGAATGTTCTATCATCTTCTTTTAAATGTGCTATGTTGCTTTCGCTATCATTACCATCTCCAAAGGCCATAGCACCTGTACTACATGCGTTAGAACATGCTGTTTGGAATTCTCCATCCTTTACAGGTCTTCCTTCTTTCTTAGCTGTTAATATAGTAGCCTGCGTCATTTGAATACACATAGAACATTTTTCCATAACTCCACGAGAACGTACTACCACATCTGGGTTTAGTACCATCTTACCATAGTCATTGTTCATGTTAAAATCAAACTCATTATTATCAAAGTACTTAAACCAGTTAAATCTACGGACTCTATAAGGACAGTTATTAGCACAGTAACGTGTACCGATACAACGGTTATATGCCATTTGATTTTGGCCTTGACGTCCATGAGAAGTTGCCGCAACTGGACAAACTGTTTCACATGGTGCATGATTACAGTGCTGACACATTACAGGTTGAAATGATACTTCAGGATCATCAGACGGATCTGTTTGTGCATCAAAAAATGCTCCACTTCCATAAATACCTTCTTCTTTTCCTTTTGCAACTGTCATATCAGAAGAGTAATATCTATCAATACGCAACCAGTGCATATCTCTACTCATTCTAATTTCATCTTTACCAACGACAGCTACATTATTTTCTGCATGACATGCTATTACACAAGCTGCACAACCTGTACAGGTTGCTAAATCTATTGATAAATTGAATTTGGTACCGATAGTATCGTCAAATTTTTCCCACAAATCAACTTTATCAGCATCAACCAATTGATGATCTAAAGATACTTGTGGTTTTGCATTCCATTCTTCTTTTGGCTTAGAAATAAAATCAGCTAAAGTTGTTTCTTTAGTGATATCTCCTTCTCTACCCATGATGGTATGCTGTAATTGCACACAAGCAAATTTATGTTCGCCTTCAACTTTTTGAATACTCACCGATTGATGAGCATTGGAATTTTGATATAAAGGATAAGCATTCACACCAATACTCATATTGCTGTTGATTCCTTTTATTCTACCATACCCTAATGCCAAACCTACACTTCCTGGTGCTTGACCCGGTTGAATATACACAGGTACATTTTCAATAGTAACACCATTAACGGTTACATTCACCATATCTCCATTTAAGGCTCCATTGGAGACTGACCAATTTGTCAATCCGTTTGCCTCAGCATCTATTCTTGAAATCAATAAGTAATTATCCCAAGTAGTTCTTGTAATTGGGTCTGGCAATTCTTGCAACCAAGGATTGTTTGCCATTTGACCATCACCTAAACTTACTTTAGTATACAATGCTAATTCTAAATCCGTTCCTTTTATCGAAGAAGTCAACGCTGATGCCGCGCTAGTAATATTAGGTAATAATTGGTCCAGTTCGCTTTCTGCAGCCTCAACAGTTGAATCATTTATATGAACACCATCATGCAATGCTTGATTCCATGAAGTTCCACTTAAAACTGTACTATTCCAATATGCTTTTATATAATCATAATAGGATTGACTACTTCCAATCCATTTTAATAACGAGTCTTGAAACTGACGTGTATCATATAATGGTTTTATCGTTGGTTGTACCAATCCGAAATGCCCTTTTTTCACACTAACATCTCCCCAAGATTCTAAATAATGAGGCGTAGCGGCTACATATTTTGATGCAGAAGCAGTTTCATCTTCATTCATTGCAAATGCAACGGAAAAATTTACTTTTTTCAAGGCTTCTGTAAAACCGGCCAAGGTATATGCTGGGTTTGTATTGTACATAAATAATGCACCTACTTTACCCGCCTTCATATTTGCCATTAACTGCGAAACTTTCGCATCACTACCACTTCTAATATATTTAGGAGAAGCTACACTTACAGCTTTACTTTGTATTGCCTTATTTATTGCTAATGCAACTAGTTGTGCATTTTTATCTTGTAATCCAGTAACAATAACTGCATTAGAACCTGCAGCTTTTAGTTGTTTTACAACTTTTTGGATGCCAGTATCAACCGAAGTAGTCTTTGCGGTACCGTTGCCTGTTAGTGCATTATATATATTTAATAACACCTGAGCTTGTTCAGACGGCTTCACCATATAACGTTTATCGGCATTTGCTCCTGTCAAAGTCATATTAGATTCAAACTGAACATGACGTGACATCTTACCATGATTTGGTATACGTCCTTTTGCATAGCTTACTTCAAAACCTCCACCTTGCCAATCTGACAAGAAATCTGCGCCGATTGAAACAATAACGTCTGCTTTACTAAAATCATAGTCAGGCAAAGCTCTTTCACCATACATTGCTTCAAAAGCATCTAAGGCACCTGATTCAGAAACAGCATCGTATGCTACATGCTCAACATTACCATATAAAGTGGTAAAATCTTGAATTATTTTATGTGTAGTTGGACTGGCATTGGTTCCTGTTAAGAAAACAATACTTTCTTCACTGGCTTTTAGTTCGCTTAACTTTGCAGTAATCTGGTTGTCGAAATCACTCCAAGTTACAGCTTCTCCTTTTGCCTTTGGTCCTTTTAAGCGATTGTTATCATATAAAGACAAAACTGATGCCTGTACTCTGGCATTTGTAGTACCATTAACCTTAGCTAATTTATTAGGCTCAATTTTTATTGGACGCCCTTCACGTACTTTTACCAATATATTGGCAAAATCAGAACCATCTGCCATTGAAGTTGCATAATAATCTGCAACACCTGGAGTTACATCATCAGGCTTTACAACATAAGGAATCGATTTAATAACCGGTCCTTCACAAGCAGCCAACGAAGCTGCAGCCGTTGTAAATCCAACATATTTTAAAAAGTCTCTACGTGAAGTGGATGAAGATTCTAATGTTTCCTTATCACCAAGAAATTGGTCAGTAGGTAAATCTTCAACAAATTCAACTTGTCTTAGCTTTTCAACAATAGAACTATTTTCGTTTAGTTCTTCAACACTTTTCCAGTATTTCTTGTTTGATGCCATATATTTAATTTACGATTTTTGATTTACGACCTTTGATTTCCTCAATTATAATCGTAATTCTAAAATATTTTTAACCCAAAGGTTAATTTAATTATTATTTCTTTTTTTTAGTAGTGGCACTTACCGCATTCTCTACCACCCATCTGAGCTACCGTCACTTTTTCTACACCATATTTTTTAGATAATTCTTCATGAATTTTAGCATAGTACCCATTACTTTCAACTTTCAATTCTGTCTTTTTATGACATTCTAAACACCAACCCATTGTTAATGGAGCGAATTGCTCTACTTCTTCCATTTCTTCAACTGGACCATGACATGTTTGACATTTCAAACCTGCAACAGTTACGTGTTGAGAGTGATTAAAATATGCGAAATCTGGTAAATTATGAATACGTACCCATTGAATAGGCTTTTGCTCATAGTTATCTATATAGGCTAGTTTTTCTTTATCCCAACCGATAGCATCATAAATTTTCTGAATCTCTCCGTCATAAAAGGCTTTATCATTTTCTGAGTTAACTGGCCCAGTATATTCCGAGATACTTTTATGACAGTTCATACATACATTAACTGATGGTATCCCCGAAGTTTTACTATTCTTTGCTGATGAATGACAGTACTGACAATCTATTTTATTATCACCCGCATGTATTTTATGTGAAAAAGCAATTGGTTGAATTGGTTTATATCCTTGGTCAATTCCTATGCTCATCATTCCTAAATATCCGTAATACCCTGCGCCTAACAATAAAGCTATGGTTGTTACTAATTTAAGAAACTCATTTTTACTTACAAAATATACCCAAAGTACTATCAACAATAGTACAAAAAGCACAACATAAGACATCCATGCTGTTGATTTTGGTGTTTTTGCCAAACCATCATCAGCGGCACCAGCAACCATTGGCCCTTTTGTTGTTAAAATATCCGCATGAGAAGTATATGCAAGCAATGCGTCTATATCTTCATCAGACAATTGAGGAAACGCCGTCATTGGCATTTTGTTATATTCTTCATAGATGGCGATTGCATCGGCATCACCACTGGCTCTTAAAGTATTGTTATCTTTAATCCAAGCCTTTAACCAATCATCACTTCTTTTATCTGAAATATTAGCCAATGCAGGGCCAATAAGTTTCTTATCTAGTTTATGACAAGCAGCGCAATTGGCATTGAATATATTCTTACCTTTTACTACCTGTAACGAATCTATCCCTAGCGCTGCGGCATTTGATGCTCCTGTAGATTCCTGAGGTTTAGCCTCTGGGTTATTATCGGTGTATGCTAAAATATCATCAATATCTTGCTCAGAGAACTGAGGATATGCTATCATCGGCATTTTATTATACTCTTCATAAATAGCAATGGCATCTGCATCACCACTAGCTCTTAAAGCATTATTGTCTTTAATCCATGCATGCAACCATTCTTTAGTTCGTCTTTCACTAATACCTTCTAATGCGGGTCCAATTAGTTTTTTGTCTAATTTATGACAAGCAGCACAATTGGCATTGTATAAACCTTTACCCTTCACAGCATCGCCATTTTGAGCTGACAATTGTGTTGTTAAAAGTAAAATGAATGTAAGACTTGATAGGAAGAATCTTTGGATTGTGGTGTGTTGAAGTACACTTTTCATATTATAAAGTATATTATCTGTCTTGTTTGGTACGATTTTTTCTATTTGAATAATAAATCCTAAATAATTGGACTACTTTTCAAAAAAAGATTTGACAAAAATACTATTTATATGATAGAAGCAAAATCTAAAAATAATGTTAAATGTAATTTATATTCATTCTAAATAACAATATGATACCCAAAGCTAAAAACAAAATTTTAAATTTGCCTAAATTATAATCTCTAATGAAAACATTATTAAATAAATACACCTTTTTAATTATAATAATATACCTGCTAAGTTCTGCTAATTTAACCGCGCAAAGTGAGGGTACTATTCACATTCAAAGCAATGAAAAAATTAAACAACTAATTGCTAAAAAGAGAGTTTATAACAAAAAGATTACAAAAGCTAAAGGTTATAAAATTCAATTATTTTATGGTAATGAACAGGGAGCATATAAAGTACGTGATGAATTTTCGACGGCATTTCCTGATACAACTATTCAAATTAAGTTTTTCTCACCAGAATGGAAAGTTTGGGTTGGTTCCTATAAAACACAATTAGAAGCTGACAGAGCGCTAAAAGAAATAAAGTCAGCCTCGTTCAATGCTTTTGTTTTTGCTACTGAAATAAAAATCTGATTTACATACTGTGGCACTTTGTCAAAAACACAATTTCAAATGGTCATTTTTCTTTTTTAGTATATCTTTGTTTTTATGAACGAAAATCTAAACCCATCAAGCGATAATCTCTCTAATGAGGAATTAGATATTGAAAAAAAATTACGCCCCTTAGAGTTTGATGACTTTACTGGGCAAGAACAGATATTAGAAAACCTTAAAATATTTGTTGAAGCTGCCAATCAACGTGAAGAAGCATTAGATCATACCTTATTTCATGGACCTCCTGGGTTGGGAAAAACTACTCTGGCCTATATTTTGGCAAATGAACTCAACGCCAGTATTAAAGTTACCTCTGGACCTGTATTAGATAAACCAGGAGATTTAGCGGGCCTATTGACCAATTTAGGAGAACGCGATGTATTGTTTATTGATGAAATTCACAGACTAAGTCCCATCGTAGAAGAGTACCTCTACTCTGCTATGGAAGATTATAAGATTGATATTATGATTGAGTCTGGTCCAAACGCTAGAACTGTCCAAATAAACCTAGAACCGTTTACATTAGTTGGTGCAACCACTCGTTCTGGATTACTAACGGCACCGATGCGTGCTCGTTTTGGTATCAGCAGCCGTTTAGAATATTATAAAACCGATTTATTAACTACAATTGTACAACGGAGCGCGCAAATATTAAATGTTCCTATTTCTATGGAAGCAGCTATTGAAATTGCAGGAAGAAGTAGAGGGACGCCTAGAATAGCCAATGCATTGTTGCGTAGAGTTCGAGATTTTGCCCAAATAAAAGGAAATGGAAATATCGATATCGAAATTGCCCAATTTGCATTAAAAGCCTTAAATGTTGACGCGTATGGTTTGGATGAAATGGATAATAAGATTCTTTCTACAATTATAGACAAGTTTAAAGGGGGGCCGGTTGGCATTACCACATTAGCCACAGCTGTAAGCGAAAGTGCAGAAACCATTGAAGAAGTATATGAACCCTTTTTAATTCAACAAGGCTTTATCATGCGTACTCCTAGAGGTCGTGAAGTTACGGAGCAAGCATATAAACATTTAGGAAAAATTAAAAGTACAACGCAAGGAGGATTGTTCTAATCCTCAGCCCCCCAAAGGGAGAATTTATAATAATTAAAATCTAAACTCTTTAATTTAAAAAACTAACATTGAACAGTTTACACACAATCTCACGGCTTCATATTTTTAAGAATAGAAAACAAATTCTTAAAAACCCATTGGTTTTCCATCATGAAAATTTTGAAAAATATGGAGATTCTTTCCGAATCAAATTAGGACAAAAACATCCGGTAATTTTTACTAGAAATCCTGGTCTTATTAAACATGTTCTTCAAAAACAACATAAAAAATATCAAAAATCTCCTTTGCAAACCGTTGATTTAGCCAAATATATAGGTCATGGTATATTAACCTCTAATGGAGAACATTGGCGTACGCACAGAAGAATGGTGCAACCAGCCTTTCACAAAAATAAACTCAAAAATTTAATGGAAACTATTCAAGAAGCTATTCAATCTGAATTGCTAAGAATAGAACCTGATAAAACCTATGATGCTTTTCCATTAATGCGTGATTTGGCTTTTCAAGTAGTTGCTAAATCTCTTTTTAGCAGTGTAGATATTAGAGACCAAATGGAACAGCTACAGAGCATTACAGAAACCAATCAGCAAATGCTTGTCAAAGAAATGCGTCAACCGTATCTCAAATGGTGGTTTCATTTAAATGGAACCATTAAAAAGCATCTGAACTTAACTAAAGACGCTCAAAATATACTTCATGAGATTATCGAGCAACGAAGAAATTCAGAACAGGAAAAAGATGATTTATTAGATATGCTGTTACAAGCGCGGTATGAAGATGGCTCTTCCATGCCTCAAAAACAATTGATAGACGAGGTTATGATTTTGTTTACAGCAGGACACGAAACTACATCAAATGCACTTAGTTTTATGCTGCTTCTTTTGGCTAAACATCCGAATATTCAAGAAAAAATTTACCATGAGCTCGAAAAAATCAATATAATTGATAACGATATCATGCAATATGTAGTACAGTTACAATACACCAAACAGTGTATTGAAGAAACCATGCGACTGTATCCCCCAGGTTTTATTATGGATCGCATCTCTATTGCTGATGATGAATTTGAAGGAAAGAAAATTGCTAAAAATACCTTATTATTGCTCTCAATTTATGAAGTGCATAAACATGCTGATTTTTGGGAATCTCCAGACGAATTTAAACCAGAACGTTTTAATCCATCTATAAACAAAAAAGAGTATTCCAATCAATACTATCCCTTCGGCGCGGGGCCTAGAATGTGTGTTGGAAATAACTTTGCGATGTTTGAAATGATTTTAACCATAGCAGAAATAGTTAAAAAATATAGAGTAACAACACCTTTAGAAAAAATAGAAATAAATCCGTTGATTACCTTAAAACCGAAAGAAGTTCTTTTGACTTTTACAAAAAGATAGCTATTGTTGAATACAAAACAAAAACATACTCATCTTATCAAAACCGAAGCCAAACGCCTCGGTTTTTTGTCTTGTGGTATTAGTAAAGCAGAATTTCTAGAGCAAGAAGCACCACGATTAGAAAAATGGCTCAATAATAACATGCATGGTGAAATGCAGTATATGGAAAACCATTTTGACAAACGCTTAGATCCTACTAAATTAGTTGAAGGTTCTAAATCGGTTATTTCATTATTGTTGAATTATTATCCTTCAGAAACTCAGCAAGATTCAACTGCTCCAAAGATTAGTAAATATGCTTATGGCACCGATTACCATTATATAATTAAAGACAAACTTAAAAGCCTTTTAAATTTTATTCAGAAAGAAATTGGCGAAGTTCAAGGAAGAGCCTTTGTAGATTCTGCTCCTGTATTGGACAAAGTTTGGGCGGCGAAATCGGGCTTAGGATGGATTGGCAAACATAGTAATTTGCTCACTCAACAAATAGGTTCTTTCTATTTTATTGCAGAATTGATAATCGATTTAGAATTAACCTATGACAATCCAATAACTGATCATTGTGGTTCGTGTACAGCGTGTATAGATGCTTGCCCAACGCAAGCAATCGTCGAACCCTATGTGGTTGATGGTAGCAAGTGCATTTCTTATTTTACTATTGAATTAAAAAATGAAATTCCTTCTTCAGTAAAAGGGCAGTTTGATAATTGGATGTTTGGTTGCGATATCTGCCAAGATGTATGCCCTTGGAATCGGTTTTCAAAATCGCATAATGAACCGTTGTTTAATCCGCATCCCGAATTACTATCAATGACCAAAAAAGACTGGGAAGAAATCACCGAAGACGTATTTAAAAAAATCTTTAAAAAATCTGCTGTAAAGCGTACAAAGTTTAACGGATTGAAAAGAAATATAGAGTTTTTAAAAGATTAACAACTCCTTACAAAG
>Ga0256847_1001819_pt1 | contig 10102 bp, 5 predicted proteins | sample TeddybearmetaG_FD_189099 | JGI IMG/M metagenome (GOLD analysis project Ga0256847, IMG submission 189099) | Hydrothermal vent microbial communities from East Pacific Rise, Pacific Ocean - Teddybear | ecosystem: Environmental > Aquatic > Marine > Hydrothermal vents | place: Pacific Ocean: East... | reverse complement strand
ATTTATTAATTGCCCTTAAATATAATATTATGCAAAAAAGCACTCACTTCATTCCAATATACAACAACTATAGCGCAGAATAAAATTATCAGTGAATTAAAATAGCTGTTATTTTTTCCTGCTAATAACTGTTTTATTCGTCTAACAATAGCTTTTGGTTTCAAAGAAAAATCATTCCCAACTTTTTTCTCAACAATAACTACCGTTACATTATCTTTTCCACCAGCCGCTAAAGCCATATTAATTAGTTTTCTGACTTTATCTTCAACACTGCTATTTTGTTGCAGTATACATGCAATTTTGGGCTCTCGTACTTCAGTTGTTAAGCCATCAGAACATAAAAGTATAGAATTTCCAACTGACAATGTTCCGGTTACACTATCCACTAATATGTCATTGATTTCAGGAGATCCAACTGCTTGACTGATTATATTTCTTTGCGGATGAAACTCAGCCTGTTCCTGAGTTATTTCCCCATTATCTACCATTTCCTGTACCATTGAATGATCTTTGGTTATCTGAAACATCTGATTATTTTCCAACAGATATGCACGACTATCACCTACCCAGGCAACTTCATAATCAGAGTTCATAACCTTAAGAGCAACAACAGTTGTCCCCATTCCCCATTCACCTCTCCCTGCTTCCGCTGCATCTAAAACAGTATCATGGGCGCTATATATAGAATCCGTTAATGAATCGCCTTGCTTCACGCACTCACTGATTCGTTCTACTGCAAGATGACTAGCAACATCCCCACTACCATATCCCCCCATCCCATCGGCAAGCACCCACAACCCAAATTTTTCATCGACCAGATAGATATCTTCATTGAGAGTTCTTATATTTCCTTTATCCGTCATACAAAAAAAGGAAAGTAACTGTTCTTTTTTTGGCACTCTATCTCCGTATTTTACTTTGTGTTAAATACAAACCTATATCCTCATATTTCATCAATGCTTCATACATATACTTCACGCGGCCAGGGGCTGAACTTATGTCTATTAAGAGTTATCAATCAGAAACAGGTTGAACAGTCACTTATGAGTCAACGTTTCTTACAACTCTAAACCCTGTAACCTTATCTCTACCACCGGAATGACTTCTTTGAAAATTCATATCACAAACCGTCATAGAATCTGTATGCGCACCACCCATTGCCAAAACAGACCCTCCACTAAGCACCCATTCCTGGGCATTACCAATGTAATTTCTAAGTCCCCAGGCATTTTTATTTCCAGATTTCGCCGAGACTAACACCTTTCCTTTAATAATACTTCCTCCACTGACCAGTTTACAATTAAAATCAGTTACTGCTTTTTTCCCACCCGATTTAGCAGCATGCAACCATTGTTGTTTATTAGGCAATCGATAATCAAACCCTGTTACTTTACTTAACCATTGAACATAACCTTTGGCCTGTTGTAGTGTTATGCCAGTAATAGGTGCTGCACTTCCTGAATGGCTACTGCATTTACCCGTATATTTACAGTAATAATTATATTCTTTAACCGAAACTTCATTTGTACCGATCGCATAACTGGAAGAATTCCCTCCTCCTGCAGGAATAACAGCTAAAATAGGGCCTTTAACAGACCCTGAAATATAGTCATAACATCGAGCCTTTGATCTGCTACCATACCCAGCATTCTTTGATAAACAGGCTCTACCTTTAGCTGTTTTTGGTGCAGATCCAGGTTTTTCCTTGCGTATAATTTCTGCTTTAGACGTTTTGTTACTCTCACCTATACTTGGCTTATCAATACTTCCGAGCGATTTAATTTCTTCATCGGTGGTTTGGTTCGGAGCAGAAACATCCGGCTTACTCTTCTTTAATAGTTCTTCATAAGCTTTTTCTTTTTGCCGTTTTACTTTTTCAGCTTCCTGTTTCTGTTTTTTCAGTTTTAAGCGCAATTGATTCAATTTATCATGCCTTTTATCGAAACGCAGACCTTTCTTTACCAATGAAATGGCGCTACTTACATTCGATTTTTCCATCTGAATACTGGCCAACCTGAAATAAGCATCAGCAAATAATTTTGTGGCAATCCTGTTAGTATAATTTTTATCAACTCCCTCAATTTTTTTCAACTTCTTTAAAGAAGCCAAAGCCTGTCTCACTTTATTAGCTTTTAATTGAATTTCAAAACTTTGTTTCAAACCATCCCTTTCTGCTTTTAATTCATTTTGTCTATTTTTTTCATTAACCAGAATCTGTTCTTTTTCCAGACTTTTTAATTCATCTATTATTTTTTTAGAACGACTGTCAATTTTTAAAGCAAGTTTTAAAATCTCTTTCGCTCCACTGATTCTTTTATCGACTATCAGTTGTTTAGCTTGTGCCAAATAAATGGCAACAATCTTGGTCTTTTCATTATTAAGCCATGCACTATTCTTATCTAATATTTTTTCTAGATCAGTTAACACTGCATTCACGTTAAGCTTCCATTTTTTATCTAAAGACGGTTGTTGAATCAACGCTTCAAGCGTGTTTTTATACTGTTGTATTTTTAATTGTTGCTGTTGATTTAGCTGGGCAGTAAGCCCATTATCTATCTGAATAGCAGCCTGTTTCAATTGCTCTGACTGGGGAGAAAAAGCCATCCCTTCTTTGAGTACATTGTTTGCATTTTCCCACTGCTGCTGGCTAATCAATAGATTAATCTGCTTGATAAACACATTTTCAATTTGTACAAAACCAGTCTCTAAAATAGGTTTTTTTGCATCCAAAGCTGAAATAGAATCTAAAATCAGCTTTGCTGCAAGCGCGCTTTCTTCTGTAGCAGTCATCGTTGCAATCATTGCATTAAAGCGCTCAACCTCAACAGTAATTTTCTGCTGCCGCCTTTTTTCTCTTAATTCCAGTTCTTTTTTCTGAGCCAATGCCTGCTCTTCTTTTGCCATATTCTCAAGTGCTTTTTTAGCCCTGGTCATCTCTGTTTTTTGGGCATCAACACGCTGTAAAAATTGTGGTTCTGTATTTATCTTCCCTGCAAATTTCAAAAATTGAAATGCTTTTTCCCATTTAGCCTCACTTCGCATATCTTCAGCTATCTGTAGAAAGCGGGAAGATATCTGTTCTCGTCTGAGCTGAATCAAAGGATGCTCAGCGTTTAGCTTATTTAACTCTGTAAAAATCTGATTTATTTGTACAATGGTTTGCTCTGTTTGATCTAAAGCAACTAAATCTTTGATTTTCTGAAACAGCTGTTTCACCTTCAGTTCAAATGCCGCTTTTATACGCGCAACTTTACTTTCACTCTCAATAAAAGCTTTTTCAGTTATCATTGATTTTAAATCCATAATCAATGATGAAGCCAAATCCCATTTTCTTGTTTCAGTTAAAACATCAATTTCCTTATTAAGTAATCCCTCCGTTTTACTATTTACAACAGCCACCATTTGGCTATCTGCCTGTAGAGTTAGTAGCTGTAAAAAAACTGGCCTTACCTGTTGCACCCAGCTATAAATATCACCTGAAAATATTTTGATCAGGTTTTTAATTCGTTTTTCCATACCACTAATAGCATTCTGTTTTTCCTTATATCGCTCAATCACATCCACCTGATCAGCTAGATCAGCCAAAGAAATACTATTTGAAAAAAAAACCAGCCCTTGCACAACTAATTGTTTAGCCACATCTATCTGATCATGTTCTAAAGCAGCGGTTGCTTCCCGGATATAGGCACCCTCAGCTCTAGCATCCGAAACTAAAGGATGGTCTGGATTGATACGAATTAATTCCGATAATACATCAACAATGTCATCTCTATCAGGATCGGATAACATTTTTTTTTGTTTCAAAGACTCGGAAAACCTTTCGTCTAACTTGAGTATCAAATCATTCTTTTTTTCTTGCAGACGTCGTAATTTAAAAGAATCTGAATAATACCCTTCTGCATTTTTCAATAAACTTTCAACACTGTTAAAAATTTCACTTTTATGAGGCGAGGAAATAATGATATCCATTTCTTTTTCATAAAAAGACAACAACCCATCCTTTCCCTGAAAAAGCACTTTTTGTCTTAACTCATTACTTAATTGATCAAAATGAGTAATCAATCTAGAGACAAAATCATAACCATCTAATGCGATATGTTTCAAAATTTCTTCAGAAATCCTATCTTCTGTTTCAATTCGATATGAATTTGACTTCGATAAAACTTCAACCAAGGCTAAAGCTTTTAACATGATATCAACATCACCCTTTTTAATATCAGGTTCCAACTGATCTATTTCACCCTCAGATTCAATCTGCTTCCAATACTCTTGCAAGGGATCTTTAGCAAGTATTCCTGCAATAATCAGCCCTATACTGATAGATCCAAAAATTATGGGTAATTTACTTTTTTCAGCATTTAATCCATCTTTAAACTCTTGAATGGTGGCAAATCGATTCGCTCTTTCAAACGCCAATCCCTTGGCTAGAGCTTTCCATTGTCTGGCATTTAAACTTTTTATTTTTTCAGGAACCAACCCCTCGTCCCTGGCTACGTTAGCACCACGTTTATTAAACGGATGTTTCCCTGTCAACAACTCATAAGTCACACAAGCTAGAGCATAAAGGTCATCACTTGGGTCTGGATCATCATCATTAAACATTTCCAAACTTGCATACGCAGGTGTCAACCCCCCTAAAATACCAGCATCAAAATCTGTACTTTTTTGCTCGCTTTTAGCTACCCTCGCGATACCAAAATCAAGCACTTTAACCCTTTGGTTTTGTCCGATAAAAATATTGCTAGGTTTAAAATCCGAATGAATTATATGGCGACTATGGGCATAGACTAAAGCACTCGCCATTTGATTAACTATATTGATGGTTTCATCTTTGCCAATACCGTTAGGATGACTCTTTATAAATTCATCTAATGGAGTACCATCCATGTACTCCATAGTCATAAAAACGATACTTTCATCTCTGTCGAAATCAAAAACGGTAACAATACTTGGGTGTGCTAAATGTTGTGTCTTTCTTGCCTCTCCATGCAAAGCTCGCAACAAATCAGTATCATTCCTGAATTCATCATTTAACACTTTGATCGCTAAAAAAGAACTATGTTGCGCTTCAATATCACGACGATCTATAGCCTTATAAACCGTACCCATTCCACCATGCCCTAAAATTTCAAGCAATTCAAAACGCTCTTTAAGAACAGTTCCCGGTTCAACTGTTTTTCCTGTTGCATCTTGATTTACCGATTGTGCCCAAGCAGTACCCGAAGTGCGAGATGATTTTGAAGTAGCTGAATTTGTATGATGAGCAGATACATTGCTTCTAACAACCTGCCTCGGTTGTATAACCGTTTTTGCATCTGTTATGGAATTTTCCGCCCGTTTTTCAGACGATGGATTCTTTGCTTCATCAACGGCTGGCTTTCTAGGTCTTAGAACTGTTTTTTCAGAATCCTCATTTTTTTTAGATTCTGATGCAACATCTTCAGATTTAGGGTCTTTTTCAGCCATAAAAATTAATGATATGAATTAAATAATAGGGGCATGAATTTAATATTTTCCAAAAGTTTAACTCAGAAATTGGGTATTTTTAAATACTCGTTCCTAAGTATAACCAAGAAAAACCAGTCTATCTGCATATTTTAAGACTAAAACCTAGAAAAATCAGGTTACTCTCTCGATATTGACGTTTGTATGTTAACTTCATAAACGGTGTCATTCCAAACAGCGGGAGGAATCTTGAGTCTAAGCACAACTTGAGCAACAAGATTTCTCCCGCTGGTCGAAATGACAACCCATTTAAAGTTTGACCAGTGCTTTGTTAATAGCCACATAAAGTTATCACTTGTAGATGAAAAAAATGCCTACTTCATTATATGCAAGCGTGTACCCAACAGAAAATATTTCAAATTGTTGGCTTTACCCACCAAACTACAGAACTATTAAATATGTCTGTATATCTTTGAAAATAAATTAGTTTTGTAATGATTCGATAGCTGGAGCAAAACCTTTTAAAGACAGTTTTACAGCCAATTGCTTTTGCTCAATCGTTTTAAAACCAACCTTTGCTTCCTCACCATTTTTAAGCTCATTCAAAAGATCATTTGCAATATTTATATATGCATAGCAACCATCTGCCAAACAAGTTTGTACTGCAAAATTAACTTGTTTATTTTCATCAACTTGTATCGCAATCCCTGAGGGTAATAACAGACCAAAAGGTAATCTGAAGGATCCAACTAACTTCTCTTCCTCTCCGGTATAAGTAAAACTGGCATTCAATAAACTTTTTCCTGATTCTTTAATGGTCAGGTTTTGATAAATCAGACAAACATCACCTTTATTTTTAACAAATTGGCATTTTTTACGCCAGTCCTGAAATACAATTTCATCGCTTGGAACTGCTGTAGCAGTGCTTTTAGATGCAGGTGCTGAAACTGAATCCTTTTCTTTAGTCACAGCACAAGCTGAATTAAATACAACAACAAATAATACACATAATTTAAATATAATTTTCATAAACTCTAATCCACTGGAACAAGGTTAACCATCTTTTGTAAATTATTCAATGAAGCCAAATGTGCATATATCCATGCAAACTCACCCAGTCTAAATATGTCCAGAACCTTTTTATCATCCAGTGCAGCTAACTTCTTTTCATCAATTATATAAAAACCTGTCAATGAAAATTGTCGTCCATCATTCATACTGACATTAGCATTTAATGAAGTAAACAAATCTTCATCTTCTAGCCGTTTAACAAATACCTCTGTTCTTTTAAACTGCCTCTGGTATTCCATCAAAAAATCTATCACTTTTTGCAAAGCTGGTAAAGTTTCACCTTCATCTGAAAACAAATCTTCACCTTCCTGTTGCTGAAATCCAGAAAAATCCGCATCTATACAGACCGTTAGTTTTTCTTCATTGCCAGCAAATACAAATGGATATCGGCGTATAAATGCAGGTACATACTGACCTATCCACTGATCATTTTTATCTACAAACAAATTCTCATTTTCTCTAAGTCCCAACAACACCGCAGGGACTAAACTCTCTTGTTCATTTTTAACAAATACAATAGAAAATTCTTTACTCGCTTCGATAAATTCAGCACCTGCCAGTAAAACAGCGATAGATTCCTTTATAAAGGAAAATCCATTCTCCGCAGGTGCAAGTTTATAGCCCTTATGTTTTTCTTTATTGAGTGGTTCAATATTCTTATAAAAGAATAATCCAGACATTTAATTCTCCGTTATGTTAAAAATCAATAATTTCTTTGATAAATGATGCTAAATAAAGTTTTCTTGCCTATAAATTTTACCTAACAGAAAACAAAAGAATAAACATGCGAGGAATTTAAAGAAAAGAACAAACTTGGTTAAATCTTATCTAAAACAAAGATAGAAAATTGTGTGATAAAACTTATGTCGACTTACCCTGCGTTTTAATGAATGCTCCTGATATATTTATCATGTCATTTCGACCAACGGGAGAAATCTTAAAAACCGAATCAACACACAAAGTCTTCAAGATCCCTCGTTTCACTCGGGAGACACATGCTCCTGAAAAGTTACAATTAATCTAACCACCAATCATCACAGTTGGACAACCGACCACAATTTTTCCGCCATGGGCAGTGCTATCACCCAACCTGGCAGCAGGCATATTCCCTATCATAACACTGGAAGAACCCATAGCAATGGTATCGGGCGGACCGACACAAACACACATATCACCCACTCTGGCAGCAGGCATCATCCCTATCAATACGGTGGGTTCACCTTTTGAAACAGGCCCACCTACATGGGGTACAACACCAGTAACCATTGGACAAACATGCATATCCGTTATTCTTGCTGCAGGAGGCATAATATTCACCTTTTTTCATCGTGTATAAAATATTGTCTTTATTTTATACCTTCTTAATGAAGCTTCAAATAAATTTTTGGCAACCTTTTAGGAGCTAATAGTAAATTAAAACTCAAACACAGCGCTGTCAACGCTTATCATTTGTTATTGATAAGAGCTAATAGTTAAAACATCTTCCATCTCATCTGAGAAATTGAACATCTCTGAAGAACTTTCCATTTCCCATGCTCCACCTTCATTTTGTTGCAGCTTTTGCTCTATATTCCAGCTTTGGGCAACCTCACCTGGCTCACATTCATCCTCATCATCTTCACATTCATCTTCTAACTGATCCGAAGGCAGTAACAAACCTGGATCCAGTATTGAGAACATGGTGACACTTTCGTCAAATAAAGCGGCATCAACAGCTGCACTTTCAGTATCTATTAAACGACTTCTTTCAGTATTTAACCGTTTCACTAAAACGTTAAAGAGTTGTGCACCAGAAGAACTGCTACCTAGTTTAATTAATTGATTAAAATCAATCAGTTCATTGGTACTGGAAAGAGCTCTACCAAAATCTTTACTAAAATCAAAGAAACCCGTTTCAGCACCTAGATTTAGTATATTAAAAAACACATCATTTCTTACAGTGGGATCAGCAAGTAGCAGGGTAGTTGTATTACCAATTGCAAGTGCATTTTCGGAAGAGCCTATTTCCTCAGATGAAAGAAACAATTCTTTTGCTCTAATTTCACTTGCGTCACTAACTCTACTGATTTTTTTACCTGAAACAAAAATCCCTTTTTCATTTACATTAATGTTATCTAATTTTAAAACTGTTCCTGATCCTTTTATAATATTCCCGTTTGTATCTAAAACTACACTTATTACCTGCACATTTTTAGCTGAAATAGTAAGGGAGCCTTTTAAATCAGCTATATGGTCAATAGCACCCAGAATTACATCAAAGCCTGTTGCTGTTATGTTAGTGATACCAACCACTGATAAATCAGCAGTGGTAGTCACATCCCCTCCAGCATTGAGAGTGAAATTATTTTGAGTAGTCACTCCATCCAAATTAATTGCATTTTTATCTCTGATAGTAGCGTTATTTGCATCCAGAGTGAGTGAATTCGTACTAAAATCATTTCCGGTATTATCTAATGTAACATCGAAAGCAGTTGTAAATTTAGCATTGCCTAAATTAGGGTCGTTAGATAAAACAACAACACTACCTGTGGCTGTCTGTGTAATATTTCCAGCTGATTTCAAAGTAAAATTATTTGCATTAACACCCGATAACAAAGTAGCGCTATCTTCGTCGATAGCAACAGTACCTCCTGTAACAGCCAAACTGCCAAAATTTGTGTTTTCGGTTGAACTTCCCAATGTAACATTAGATGTACCGGCATTAAATGTGCCTCTATTAGTGACATCTATGTTGCCATTATCCGTAATATCACCAGCAGCAGTTACAGTCAAATCACCATTAACTACAGAGTTACCCAAAATAATGGCATTTTTATCAGTAATTGCTACATTGTTGGCTTGTTGAATGTTGACGACATTAAAATCATTTGATTGCCCGAATGTTATGTTACTAGCACCTGAACTCAACGTTGTTACACCAGCAACAGTTAATACTCCGCTACCCGTAATATCATCTACAGATGTAATAGTTAATCCACCAGATATATCCGCAAGTCCAATATCAATTGCCGTTTCATCAGAAACATTGACATTATTTCCTGTTAAATTAACTGTAGATAGTTCAGATTGAGTAATTATTATATCTCCAGCACCTGCGTTTACAGTCAACAAGTGTGTATTACTGTCAATTCTACCCGTTGAAATATTTGCACCTGTAGCAACCGCACCTGCATTAGTCGTATCGATTGTTGTATCCGCCGATAATGCCGCAGTATTAAATGCTATGGGATCACCACTAGATTTGATCATCCCCGCCAGGCTTAACGATGCGGGGTTACTCGCATTACCAGTAGCGCTAAATCCACTATCGAATAAAATACTGTCATTCACTTCATCACCTAAAGTGACAGTTCCTGTATTTAAGAACGATACCGCATTTATTATTCTATTATTAGCACCATTGAATTCAAGATTATAGGGTTGGTTTAGGGTACTTAAGGTGGAAATTGTGGTCGCATCATTAAAAGCGATTGCCTGATTATCTGCTGTATCTGTTATAGCAAGATTTGCTACGTTGACTGTACCTGCAAACGTGGTGCCTCCAGATTGGGTGACGGTTACTGTCCCTATGTCTGTTCCTACTGCG
>Ga0256847_1001818_pt1 | contig 10110 bp, 8 predicted proteins | sample TeddybearmetaG_FD_189099 | JGI IMG/M metagenome (GOLD analysis project Ga0256847, IMG submission 189099) | Hydrothermal vent microbial communities from East Pacific Rise, Pacific Ocean - Teddybear | ecosystem: Environmental > Aquatic > Marine > Hydrothermal vents | place: Pacific Ocean: East... | reverse complement strand
GTATGTAGATTTGTAACAGTATGCATAAACGGTACAGGTGTAGTATAGTAACAGTACGTGTGTAGATTTGCAACATGTTCATAAACGGTATAGGTGTAGTATAGTAACAGTACGTGTGTAGATTTGTAATAGTGAGTATAAACGGTACAGTACAATATGTGGTGTGTATAAACGGTACATACTAGATTTGTTAATAACAGTACATGTTTAGCTTACAGTTAGCTTAATATTTTTGTTGGATTGCTATTCTATGGGCTACATTAACCCTGTACCTGTAGCGTGTATGGTTCATTAAATAAGTCTCTTTAGATTTGTGTATTTCGATTTTATAGGGGTAAGTAAAGCCTACTATATAAATAATATCTATTGGTAATTATTGAGTTTTTATATATGGTACTATGAGAGTATGATGAGTTGATTTAATTTGGATTTTATATGGGTGTAATATTACCATTTAAGACAAGCCGTTTAAGGCTTATTTCTAAGCCTGAACAGCCAAGCACTCTCTATAGAGTTGATTTAAATGATTGGTATTTTGACAATATTTTATATTTTCACTCTTTGGCTTTTTTAACTTTTCATTCTTCTCTTTTATATCTTCTATAATTGATGAAGAAATAGCTATATTTAGTTTTTTTAGATTCTTTCTAATACCTGTTCCCATATCAATAGACTCTCCACGCTCTTGTTTTTCTGCTAAAACAAGAATTCTTCTAATATCTGATTCAAGCTCCTGTACTGCTCCTTTATTGCTCTTAGGAGTCCGAGATAAAAGGCTTTTAAGCTTTTTACATCTCTCAATATAGTCATAATGGCTTCTAATGCTCTTGATATAGCTTTGTACTGTTTTGGCTTCTAATCCCAAAATTACGCCTTTCTTGACTGTTAAACCATCATCAAAGTAAGTTACCCCTTTTCTAGTTGTGATAGTTAAGTTTTCCATAATATCGTTGAGTCTTGCACCTGTGGAAAGTGCCACTAAAGCTATCTTTATAAATGCCTCTTTATCGTCCTCTTTTTGTCCTCTTGCTAATTTATAAGACTTTTCATTAAGTTCAGACTTTAAACGCTTAATTTCATCCTTAGCTATACACTCCTTATTATCCGTTGTTTCACTCTCGACAGGTTGATTTAATTTTTCTTCTAATGCTTTTTGCTGTTTTCTTAAACGCTCTGACTCTTTTTTGGCTAAACGCTCATTTACTTTTTCCAACTTCTCTTCATCTGTTAAAAAGCTCCATGCTTCTGTTCTATTAAGGAAAGAGAATGCTTTTGAAATTTCTTCACTTGATAGCTTAAGTTGCTTATTGCTCTTTGCCACTGTCATAAAGTTTTGTCTGTAGTTGTGGGCTGTTTGGATTCCATGATTAAATATAATGGCATGAGAAAAAAATACAATTTGCTCTAAGAGATGTGCATATTTTTGAATGCTTGAACCTTTAGCACCTGACAAATTTGCGTTAAACTGCTCTAATAGCTCTTTTTTGTTTGATGTTTGGTACAGTGCAAGTAATAGTGTCTCTCTGTCTTCTGTTACTTTTGCGTTAAATTGCTCTAAAATTTGGGTTTCTGCTGTTTTCATTTTTAATTCCTTGTTTTATTTTGATGTACCGTTACTATATCATAGTAGGTTTTATACTAACCTTAATAAACGGTACGGTTTTAATTATTTTATTGTTTTGTAGGTTCTTGTAGTATCTGCTTTTATGTGATGTCCTAATATTCTATATCTTACATCCTTATCACTTTCATTTTCAGCCCTAAACACTCTTGTTCCCTCTATTGCGTAGTAATGTCTTAACTCGTGGAAATTAGGCACTTTATCGTCTGTTATTCTCTTTATTGCACCGTTAAAGACCTTTGAAAACATAAGGTTTAATTCTTGCTCTGTTATATCTTTTAGAGCTTTGTCCTTACTGCTTTTTACTCTTAATTCTATATAGTTTCTAAGCTCCTTTGTGTATGCCTTATATTCATCGACTGATACATATAATAGGTTTGCTTCTACCTCTGTTTTATCGCTTCTATCTTTCTTTAATATCCCTTTGAATACATGTCCAGCACCCTTTTTATATATCTTTGCTGTTTTTAATATTTCTGCAAATCTTCGACCACCTGCTAAGGCTTGGAGATATGAAATATAATAGACTCTCACTTGCTGTTCACTCTGATTTCTTGCTATTTTATAAGTTCTATCTTCTAATATTGATTTTGTTCGCTCTATCTCTGTTTTTATCTCAAATGTTAGGCTCTTTTGGGCTTCTTCTTTCTCCTTTAATTTCTGCTCTGATACCTCACTAACAGCCTTATATACATCAAATATATAAAAGCTTGACTTAACTGTTTCTTTCCATATTCCACCCTCTTCATTAACAACTTTTCTAAACGCTCCAAGGTTGTTTTTTATTGACGGAGCAGAATATAAAAAAGTTATTGCTAACACATACTTTTGAAATAAGTTTCGAGCCTTAGCTAGTGCTTCTTCATCATTTTTTATAGCTTTATAATCTGCTCTAAATAGTTCTAATACCTCTTGTGTTGGTACACCGTATACAGCCTTAAAAGTATTTTTTCTTGTTTCATCGTTAATATTTTTTTCAACTGCCTTAATATCTTCTCTAAGTTCGCCGATTTGTGACAAAACTAAAACCTCTTCTTTTTGTGCTAGGTTTCCATTTAACTTTAGATATAACTCATCTAATTCTTTTACCATCTTTAACATAGTGTTCCTTTATCTTTATGTACTGTTATTGTAGCGTTATAGTTTGTATATACTCTTAAAACGGTACATATATTTTAAGGTTCATGAATATTCATTGAATTATATTTAGGGGTTGTGTTTTTTTGGTGGCGATACTTGAGATATTTTTAAAAGGTTTTTTTATGAGGTGCTTTTATTGTCTATAATAGGCTAAGAACCTATTGTGTGTGATTGACCTGTAACAGTTATGTGTGACAAGTCAAAGAGGATTAATCTATAGCCGTTTCAAGTTTTGAAATGACCACAATTGCTTCACTTGCTAACTCTTCAATACTCTTGAATATCTCTTTGAAGTCTTCCACTTCAAGAGCATTGTTATTAACATCAGTTGTTGCGATTCGTGCTATTTTTGCCACACTCCCTATCCTGTTCAAGAGGGCGTATCTAGGCTGTCGAAAAAATGGTTTTTTAGCGTTTTTTTGATTATAGTTTTTGGATATATAAATATCTTAAAAAAGACTATTTTTAGGTACTTTATGTAGCTTAAATGTAATCCAAAAATCAGCTAATTTAAATATGCTATTTGAAGTATTTTTCGACAGCCTAGGGCGTATCCCCTTACTGTCTCTTTGTTTAAGTCTAAATTTTTCATTATTTTTTTTCCTCTATTACATTTATTGCTACACTGTAGTCTACTGCTAAAAAGTAACCAATTCCATTTTTAAAATAGATAAGTTCATCAGCTTTCAACTCATTCATAGTTTTATCCCATAATCTCTGTTCAGCTTTCTTTTTTACATCAATAAAGTAACTTTTTGGCTTAATTTTACCCTTATTATCAACCGTTTCAACTATTTCCATTTTCAGGGCATAAATCGCCGAATTTTCGGGGTTTTGGGCTGTGGTTTGGGTTGGTGGTACGGGTTGGTTTTGGGTTAAAAAACTGATATGTTTCATCTTTTTCAGTATCCACAAATGTCGCTTGAAAGCGAATAACATCATCATTTAAAAACCTGTAACCATCCCCTTTACCTCTCAATTCATGAGACTTAGGTAACTCTATGAGCTTCGATTCTGTTGGATTTGACATCTTGTGACCTATAAAACTCAAGTTAGCTTTGAGCGTTCCACCAAGCGTTTTAGCTCGTGGGCTTTGTGTTGCCATGACTAAATGAACGCCTGACGCTCTACCCAGTGATGCAATTCGTGTAATGTAGCTTAATATCTCTTTTGCGTTCGCCCCCTCCAATAGTTCAAAAATTTCATCTATAAAGATAACATGGGCTTTTAAACCAATTTTTCTATAATCCTTAACCCCAGCTTTTCTCATAATCTTATATTTGGTCATCATGTCATCAAAAGCATTCTTAAGTATTAAAAGAGCCTGTTCATTATCAAAAATGCTTGGTTCTTCTTTTAAAAAAGTGCTTGTATCTATTCGACTATCTCCAAAGCTTAATATTTTGGGGTCTATAAGGCTTATTTCTAGCGTTTCAGGGGTATTTATGGCACATATACTAACTAAGACATTAAAGAGCGTTACAGACTTTCCAGAGCCTGTTTTACCACTTATTAAAAGATGTGGCTCTTCTGATACATTCCCTTTTAATAAATTATTGTTTTCATCATGTCCATAGATATATTCAAGCGTGAGTTTTTTCAAATACTTTATATTTGCTAATGTGGCTCTATTCACATTATCAAGAACTCTTTGAGCTTCTTTTTCTGCTGAAACTTCTCTAAAAATCTTTAGGTTTACTTGTATCTCCAAGATGTCTAATTTATATTTTAAATCAGAGATAATTTCATTCTTCTCCTCGATAGCTCTTTGGTGTTGCTCTTTTAAATGTTTGATTCTGCCTAAGTAGATATGTGATGACACTTTAGGCTCTTTGGTGGTCTTTTGGTCTTCCTGTGTGAAGTGTGAGGGGGTAAATAGTCTAAATAAGCTCATCTATTACCCCTTTTTAGGGATTTTTGGTTAATATTTTGTTGCATTTCGTTGACCCTCCAACGGTCTATGATTTGTAGCTATTGGAGAGATTGCCGTCTCTCCTTTAGCACCTTGTTTCATGTACCGTTATTATACCGTAAAAAGGTGTTATTTGTGCTTTAAACGGTACGCTTTTTAACTAGAAATTCGTTAACATCTTTGTACTCTTTATAAAATCTCCTTTTATCATTTGTTTTACTTTCTCCAAGATTATTAATAAAAAATCGGGTTGTCTCATCCCCTGCCTTATCGTTATCTAAATATAATTCTATATGCTCATAATTAGCCGTTATAGCTCTTAATGCCTGTTCTCTTAGTGATGCACTGTTTAATATGATAAAGTGGCTTAAAATGGATTCTTGTGTTAACTCCTGATAAGATAGAAAATCCATGAAGCCTTCAAAAAGTTTAAGTCTATTTGACGGTGTTGGTTTAAGGTAACTTATCCCCTTTTTTCCCAATGCTCCTTTAAAATATTTATTCCTTATCTCTCTCCCACCTGTATCAGTCAAAAAGCTAAGAGCAAAGTAAGATTTATTCTCTATTTTATAATAAACCTCCCCTAAGTATCTCTTTGCGATTGTGGACGATATACCCCTCTGATTGATATAATCAAATAGAGCCTTATTTTGTAGGGGCTGTGATTTAACTATTTTAATCGTCTCCTCTGTTTTAGGTCGGTTTAGCTCCTGATTAAAAGAAAAAGAGTGGGGTTTTGTTTGGGTTGGTCGGTTTGGCTCTTGGTAATCTATACCCAATAACTCATTTAATTTTCGTTTTGAGCCTGAGAAGTTCAAATTATAATAGAGCTGTACGAATTTATAAATATCTCCTCCCTGTGCTGTACTCTTACAACTAAAATTAAACTCTTTTAACTTATCCTCTCCATTCCACTTTTTATTGGTAAATAGGAAAAATGATGGGGTCTTTTCAGATGGATTAAAAGGGCTTTGATATTTTATTCTATGGGGTTTAACTTCTATAGGCTCAAATCCTATTTGCTGTAAAATCGTAATGAACATTATTTTCTCCTGTAGTTTCACAATAACTTAAAAATTAGTTAGATATAATGCTCTTACCTAGTGGCTTAGGATAAAAGCATTAATGCTTTTGGAATTATTTTAATAATTAATTGTTATTAAAATAATTCTCTGTCTATTGAGGGTATATTTCTACCTTTGATAGATAGCGTTACTACTTGCTCAATATTTCCATTTTTATCTTCATATTGAATATCTACATTATCAACGAAAGTAACATCTTTATCATTGTCAATTTTTCTATATTTAAATCTATTACCGTTTAAATTTTTCAATGTAGCTTTACCCAATTTACTATTCAATTGTAATCCAATTTTTCTATCTTTTGCAGTCTCATTAACAAATATTTTATATAGAAACTGACCCATACCATTTGTTAAATAATTACCTTTTAACTGCTTGGAAAGTTCAGCAATAAAAACAGTAGGAGTGTCAAACTCTCTCTTTATTTCTCTAGTTTCATCATTAATATCACTACTTTCATATAAGTCATATACTCCATCAGCTAACCACTCTAAATCTTTCTTTTTTAATTTATCTGACAAAATATCAATCTTATTCATAGAAGCTTCATAGATAAGCTCTTTTTCTTCTGTAGTTAATGGAGTTGTTGCTTTTACTTCATCATATTTCAAGCTCATTATGTCATAAATAAAATCATCTCTTTCCAAATCTACATCCTTTAAGAATTCACTAATAAATTCATAACCAAGTTCATCACTTACAGTAGTTAGCTTTTTACTTTTAGTATTAAAAACAGTATATCGTCTATCAGAGCCTTGAATCTGCAAAGGAACATCATGATTTGAATGAAACCACATATTAAAGTAATTAGGAATAGTTCTAGCTTTAATATTTTTATCCTCAAATCTTAATTCTGTATCTGCAATATACATTTTTAATCTCTCATAGGTATTATTTCCCTCCCTATGGTCTGCCTTAATTTCATTTGCCAATACAAACAGTTTATTTTCTAATTCCCCATTAAAACGGCTTTTTAGTGCTTCATTTTCTAAAACAGTTGTATAGTTAGCTCCGATAGCATACTGAATAATTCGCTCAAAAATTACCCCTTTACCTGTTCCCTGTATTCCCTTTGAAACAATCGCCGTCCGACTCTTTTTTAATGTCTGAAAACCATAAGCTAACCAGTTAATAAAAAAGTCTTTTCTATCTTTGGTCTTAAATACATTATCAAACAAGGCAGAAATAGCACGGTACTTATTCCAATCAATAGAAGCAATCCGTTTCCCTCTTGGTGGAGAATAGGAAAGGAATCGACTTTTAATAAATAAATTTGAATATGGCATACCATCTAACTCATAATCCAATGGCTCATGAGGTTCAAAAACCAAATTTTTACCACAAACATAATCTAGTGCATTTTTAGGTAAAAATTCAGTATAAGTTTGCTTCAATAAAACTCTTATAGTCTTATCCTTTTCATACACTGTATATGTTAAGCTATTAAGCCCTATTGTTCTATACTTTTCTATTCCAAAATCATATACAATTTTCATTGTTTCTGTAGCCCAACCATCACTTATTAATTTTGTAACAACGGCTTGTATCTCTTCTTTCTTAGACTTGGTCTTATCTCCCTGATAATAGTCATGTTTCATAACCTTAAACTCTTCAAATCTTTGATTCATAACTATTTTCTCTCTCTCAATTCATCAATTACCATTTTCATTGCATTTTCTATAACTGCCACCTGTTTAACATTATAGATTTTACACATCTTTCTAAATTCTGCCACTACATCTTCATTTAAGCGATAACTAACAGACTTTATTTTGGACTTTGGAGTACTTTGCTCAATCAAACTCTTTCTCATTGCTTCTCTCTTTTGCATTGTTTTTTGCATTGCATTTTGCATTGCATTTTGCATTGTATCTTTTTATTACTTAAGAACAATTAAACAAAAGTAACGGAAGTAACGCTAAAAATTGCCAATATTACAAAAAACTCTATATTTGGGCTATTTTGACGTTTTTATATTTTTATACACTTTTATCCGTTACTTCCGTTACTTCCCTAAATATAGCTATTCTATCCGTTACTTATCCGTTACTTTTATATATTTATCCGTTACTTAAGTGTTACTAACCCCAAAAAGTAACGGATAGGTAACGGATAGAACCCTATAGTAACGCTAGTTTTACCTATGTGTTACAAAAAAAGGCTCTTTTACCTTTTGAAATTTCTCTAAAGCTGATTAAAGAAAAAAAGAGGGCTAATTAAGTGCTTTGTGTTCTCTTTCCTTTATTCATTTATTGCTATGCCTACATGAATAGAATGATTAAAGCACTCTCACTAAGCATTATTACATAATATATATAAATATATTAACAGGATAATCTAATAAAATAATTATATTACCTACGATATATAGTTCTATATGTGATATGTTTATATAGTAGCTATATAGTTTCTATATAAATACTATATAAGTCACACAAATTAGGCACACAAATTTTATATTTTTACATATTTATAGATATTAAAATTTAAAATCTGTATTTTAAAATAGTTATTTACAATTTTATAAAAAAATAAAAAACCTATAAATTCAAAACTATAAAGATGTGTATTTAAATAGATTCAAACTAAACCCCACAATATAATATATGTAGCCATGTTGTTTCCAATATGGTGTTACTATATGTACCGTTATCATGAATCCGTAATGTACTGTTTAGTAACACCAATATTTAAAGTGTACTGTTTTTGTATTTTGTTACAAATCTACACATGTACGCTTTAACTTTTAAAGTGTACCGTTTTTACACATGTTACAAATTTACACCTGTACTGTTTATACTATAACCTGTACCGTTTATATGTACCGTTACCATTCTACACACGTACCGTTTACACACACAACATGTACTGTTTGTTACAAATTTACACATTATAAATGTACTTTTTACTTTTTACTTTTCATAATCTAATTATTAAATGAAGAATAGTTTTATGTGAATAATTTTAGTACGACTATGAAGATATTCCGAAAAGTAATTGTAAACATGAACCATAGTGAGTCTTTCTTTTCGGAAGATGGAACATTTCATGGTCTTTTTTTTATTAAACATGTATATCAGTGAGTCTTTCTTTTCGGAAGGAAATGTATTGTATGGTATTTTTTCTTATTAAGTATGAATATACTAGAGTCTATACAATAGGACTCATCCTTTATTAATTAGGTGGCTTAGATGCCTATTTTTAGGGTTTTTTTTGATTTTATATTTAGACATATAGGTACATATTTACACTTAGTGAGTCTTATTAGTTGGATTTAATGGATACTATTTGTTTTATTTTTATATGTTTGGTACTTGGGGTTGATGAGGTTTAGGTTTTGCTTGGATTGGCTTGTGGGGTTTTAGATTTGGTTTTGGGGTTTTGTTTTTTATTGTTGGGGGTTTGGAGTTTTTTATTAGTTGAGGGCTTGGAGGGTTGGGTTTATAGGTTTGGTGTCTTTTTTTTCTTGGGGTTAGCCTAAGCCCTTATATTTTGGGCTTTAAGTGGCTAGGCGTAGTTTAATGATGATGTGAACACTTCTCTGTGTCCTAGGATTCGTGTGATAGTATCCTCTATGTTTTCGCCGTCTTTCTTGAATAATTGTGAACCTGCCACGCTATAGTTATGTCGGAGGGTTTTAACGTTATTAAAGCCTAATCTTTGCATGGCATTGTTAAACACTCTTGAATACTTACCATTTACTTTGTCTATTGTTATCCCCGTGGTGTCTATAGTCTTTCTAAGCTCGATTAGGTACTTTTTGAACTCCAAGTAAGATAATGTTATTAAATTGCCCTCTATGGCTGTATTATTGCCCTTTAATAGACCCCCGAAAGTTAAACGTGTTCCTCTTTTCTGAATGACCAGTGTTTTTAATAATTCTGTAAATCTTCGACCACTAGAGAGTCCTAATAATGCCACAATGTAATAAGCTCTAACTTGATTCTCATTTTGATTTCCTGCAAATGTATATTTCTTATTATCTAAAATGTCTTTTAACTCAATGATTTTATTTTCAATAATCGAAGGGTCTACATTTTGGCTATCTGTTTCTCCTGATTGTATTTGCTTTTTAAGAGCCTTCTTAGTTTTTGTATCTTTTGCTTTCACGGGTGCATAAATGTTGTCTATCGTGAATGCTTCCAAGGCGTTGGCTTTATATTTTCCACCTTCTTTTTTAATGATGTTTTTGAATTTAACTAAGTTATTACGGATAGCACTTGGAGAATACATGAAGAAAATCGCATATGAATAGTCTCTATAGAGAGATTGAACTTCCTCAACACTTTCATTTTTAACACCGTTATAGCTATCTTGGAACTGTTCTAGCACGTCTATGAGTCTACTTACTC
>Ga0256847_1001817_pt1 | contig 10111 bp, 9 predicted proteins | sample TeddybearmetaG_FD_189099 | JGI IMG/M metagenome (GOLD analysis project Ga0256847, IMG submission 189099) | Hydrothermal vent microbial communities from East Pacific Rise, Pacific Ocean - Teddybear | ecosystem: Environmental > Aquatic > Marine > Hydrothermal vents | place: Pacific Ocean: East... | reverse complement strand
CAACAAGTCGATGGTACTGAACCCGGGTTGGGACAGCACCCTCCTTGTGCTTGCTGCCGCTTCCATCCAGCAGGACCGACCAACAGAGGCTCGTGCCGCTGTCGAGAAGCTGTTAGTCTTCGCACCCAAGGCAACGGTGTCGCTATACGAAGAACTCATGCCATTCAAACACCGACGAAACCTCGAACTGATACTCGAAGGCCTGCGCGCTGGCGGTCTACCCGAATGACCGAGGCCATCAAATTGTTTGGAGCACCGGTTGCCCAAGGCCACTTCAGGAAGTGGCACATAACGGTAAGGAATTTGGAATCACCATTTCGTTTGTAGTTGGCATAAAGCAGACTCACCAATCTTGTCGCAGAAAGAATAAACAAATGGTCTGTGATGGTTACTTTGTCCGCACTGCGGTCATTTGTGCACATTGCAATGAAGCGCTGCATCGAGCCCTTCTCGTCCAACAGTAAGGCAATTTATTGGTCTACGCTGTGACTTCGAAACACTTGCAGACTTTGCCATGTGGCGTTTTGTATGTGCTAAATCCGACGGCATCATAGTAAGAAAGCCCATCAGAATTCGTCGCCGCGATGGTGGCGTCAATCCTTTTGAGACCCGCAACTATTGCTGCTTTGCGTGTTGACGCAAACAGGGTTTTTCCGACCCCTCGACGTGCTGCATCAGGCTTAACGTGTGTTCCGATGATCCCCCAGCCTACAGCAACCCCGTAAGTGTTTCCTTCTGATGCAATTTTTAGAATCTGAAGACCCAAAATTGTCCCGTCATCATCCTCTACTACGGCGCATTGAATGTTGTCGGGGTGCGCAATGTAGTGGGTGCGTACAAAGGCCGGATCGCTTGGGATGTTTCTTTTTCCAAGAGACGTCAGTTGTTCGAGAAACGCGCTTATTTCTGAGGCATCACTGATGACTGCTTGTCTAACTCTCATTCCCACCTCACATCGCACAATACCACTGCTGTTCAGTAAACTAACGCTTGGAATCCAAATGACAACTTTGTCCGCATTGTGGGTGGGGGGCGCTCCTGGTCCAAGGGTGCGTTGCTCGGTCACTGCGCGCGGTTATTTGGCGGGAGCCGTAGGATCGCCAATTAGGACTTCGGGCCAGAATACCGCTAAGCTTCCCCCAGCAACCCGGAAAGGTACTGACCCCATGACCAAAGCCAAGGCCCGCCAACGGGCAAAAGCCAAGGCTGCGCAAAAGATCAAAAAACGCCAGGCGGCCGCAGACCTGCCGGGCCCAACAATCCGGCCGGGGCAGTTCGATCCGCAATCCAGTTCGATCAAGGGTCCGGTCGAGAACGCCAACACCCGGAATTTCGCCGGAGCTAAATCCGGGGCGGCGCGGTCGAGATAGGCCGGACCGTAGGCTCTGGAATCTCTGTCTCATCTCCACTCCTTGGTGGTTACGATGAGCCAGAAACACTCCCTTATGCAATCCTGCTATTTTGTTCCATAGGCGCTGACCTCAGACACGAGACGTAGCGCGAAGAGTAGTTCACCCAAAGATTCGCAATGATCAAGCGCGCAAAATGGTGGTCGCAATCGTATACGTCGACGCCAATTCAGCTCATCCGGGCGAGGTTATTCGCCACTGTTGTTAGTTGTACTGGCCACCCGGCGGAGGCGTCGGAACGCCGCCGGCGCCTCACCATATTCGACACGGAACCATCGGCTGAAATGGGCGAGGTCGGCGAAGCCGCATTCAAGGGCGATATCGGTCACGTTGCGGTGCGTGTTCAGCAGCATCCAGTGCGAATGGGTTAATCTGATTTTGCGCCATATCGTTCCCGGGGCGGCTCCGGCAATCCGCGCGAACGACCGATTGAGACCTCGGGTTGATGATCCGATGCGCTTGGCAAGTTCACCGATGCTGAACGGGGCGAGTGCATACCGCTCCATCAACTCCACCGCCTTTTCCACCCGCCAGTCACCGCAGACGGTTAACTCCTGATAAGGCCGGAGTGGCATAATATGCACCTGCCTTTGTTTTTCCACCAGAAGCGACATCAGGCTCTTGACCGCTCGAGCGCGGCCGCAATGTTCCTCGATCAGGGCATAAGCGAGATCGATCGCCGCGGTTCCCCCCGGACAGGTCAGGATCCTTCCGTCGCGCACGAATGACCGGTCAGTGACGGGGCGAACCAAAGGAAACATTTCGGCCAGCTGGTGGCGGTGATCGATATGCACCGCGCATTCGCAACCATCGAGCAGTCCCGCCTCAGCCAGAATGAAACTACCTGTGCAGATGCCGGCAACCGAAATTCCGGAACTGTGTGCGTTGCGAAGATATTCGTATGTAGCGGCAGGAAGCGCCAGGCAATCAGGTAGCAGACCCCCGACAACAACGACATAGTCCAACTCGCCCGGGTCTGGCAGCTCTGCCCCCCTACTCACCTGCATGCCGCAGCTTGCCTCGACTGAACCCTCGCTCGGTGCAATCACGCTCCATTGACAATGTATCTGACGGCCCCGGTCCGCCTCGTCGGCGGCATGCCTCAAGCAGTCGATAAAACTGGCGAAGGCAATCAGTGTGAACTTTGGTGCAAGGATGAACCCAACCCGTAAACCTGGCTGAATAGCAACATCAGCGTTGGGTCCATCATCGGTGTCATGTAGTTGGGTGGAAATCTTATTCATGTCTGAAATATACCGGTAAATATCTTATTTGTTCAATACCTCCAGTAGAATTGCGCTCAAGATCGGGTGATCTGCCATCTCAGAATGCGGCAATCGAAATTTCCCAGGGAGGGATCAATGTCTAAATCTATCAGGAATGCAAGTCTTGCAGGCGTCACAGCACTCGCGTTGTCCATACTGACCAGCCCCGCCATCGCGGGCGGTCTGGAAGTTGTCGAGCCAGGCAAGTTGAACGTCGCCTTCAACGGTGATATGCCCGGCACCAGCTACGAGAATGGACGGCTGATCGGGCTGGACGGCGAGCTGATGCACGTTATCGCCGACGGATTGGGGCTGGAGGTCGTTCCCAACCTGATGGAGTGGGCAGCGGAGATCCAGTCGGTCAAATCCGGCCGCGTTGATATCATGCACGGGATGATGGGCTGGAACGACCAGCGCATCAAAGTGATCAATATCTCCGATCCGATCTACTACGGTGGCGCCAATATCACTCAGAGCAAGGCGACCAACTGGAAAACCGTCAAGGAATTGGAGGGCCGCACGATCGCGACAATCCAGGGATTTGGCTGGATCGACCAGCTCAAGGCGATCGATGGTGCGACGCTCAAGCTCTACGACACCTCTGACGCGGCGATCCGCGACTTGCTTGCGGGCCGCATCGAGGCCCTGTTCGCTGACCCGCCGCTGATCCAGTACGCAATCGCGAAGAACCCGGACTGGGATATCCACGCGGTAGCCATTGACCAACCATTCGACGAAAAATATGGGCTGTTGACCGGCAAATACAACGTCGTCTTCGGCCTGAACCAGGACGCGCCGGAGCTGTTGGCGGCCATCAACTCAGAAATTGCCAAGATTTGGGCTAATTGCACCAATCGCGATGTGGCGAAGAAGTACGGTCTTGGCGCCCCGTCCTGGTACGAACCCGGTTCGCTGAACCTGCGCGCCGGTGTCGATCGCCCGTCGGGCTGGAAGCAACCGACTCTGCCCGACAGCTGCAAGAATTGAAATGGCACAGTTGCAGGCCGGGCGACCGGCCTGCTTCTCATTTTTCAGGATTAATGGGGGCGGAAGTGTCTGATCCGTTGTTGCAGGTCGAGGACCTGCATAAGAGTTTTGGTAAGCTCGAGGTTCTCAAGGGCATCGACATGGAGATGCATCGCGGCCACAAGACCGCGATCATCGGACCCAGCGGCTGCGGCAAATCAACCTTGCTCCGTTGCATCAACTACATGGAAATACCGACCAGCGGCCATATCCATCTGGATGGCGAGCTGTTCGGCGAGCGCCAGGTCAATGGCGGCTACCAGAAGATGAGCGATAAGGAACTCGCCCGTCAGCGTGCTCATATCGGCATGGTGTTCCAGGGGTTTTACCTTTGGCCGCATCTGAATGCGCGTGACAACGTCGCCATCGGTCCGATGAAGGTGCGTGACTTGAGCCAGGCCGAAGCCAACGAACTGGCCGAGGCTATGCTTGATAAGGTCCACATGTCGCACAAGGTGGACGAATATCCGGAACGCCTTTCCGGCGGGCAACAGCAGCGCGTCGCGATCGCCCGCGCCCTGGCACAACAGCCCAAGCTGATGCTGTTCGACGAGCCAACCTCGGCGCTCGATCCCGAGCTGATCGGTGAGGTGCTGAACGTGATCCAGGAGCTCGCAGAGGAAGGGCGCTCGATGGTGCTGGTCACCCACGAAATCCGCTTTGCCCGCGAAGTCGCCGACCACGTCATATTCCTGCATGATGGGATTATCGTCGAGCAGGGCCCGCCGAGTGAAGTTCTCGACAACCCGAAGAACGAGCGGTTGCGCTCGTTCCTGCGCCAGATCGTCGGGGGCTGACTGTCAGATGGACTTCTTGACCAATCTTTCCGACCTCGGCGGCCCGCTGCTTCTCGGCGCCGTTACCACGGTGGGAATTACCCTGGCCTCGCTGGCGGTGGCAGCGGTTCTCGGCTTGGGCCTGGCTCTCATCCGGCTATTGGGTTTTCGCGCCGTCAACGCGCTGATCGCCACCTATGTCGAGATATTCCGCAACACACCCGTTCTGGCCCAGCTTTTCATCATCTATTTCAGCCTGCCCACATTTGGCATCAACATCGACCCGGTCCCGGCTGCGATTATCGGCCTGGGCCTTAATGGCGGGGCGGTCCTGTCGGAGGTATTCCGGTCAGGGCTGAACGCCATCCACCATGGCCAGCGCGAGGCGGCGCTGGCGGTCGGCATGACGCCCTGGATGGTTCTGCGCGATATCATCCTGCCGCAGACCTGGCGGATCACCCTACCGCCGCTAGGGAATTATTCCATTGCGCTTTTGAAGGATACCGCGGTCGTGTCTGCGATCGCAGCACCCGAGATCATGTTCTATGCGCGCAATCTGGTGACCTCAACCTTCCAGACTACCTTTGTCTACATTCTCGCTGCACTCCTCTACTTCTGCCTCAGCTTCCCGCTGGCGCGGTTGGTCGAGCGATTTGAACGACAGCAGAGGGCGTGGCAATGATCGAGGAATTCAGCGCCTTTTTTCAGGTCTACATCGACAACTGGTCAAATTGGGGGCCACAAATTTACGCCGCCATCTGGGTTACGGTGAAGCTGACCGTGGCCTCCTTCGCTCTGGCCATTGTTCTTGGCCTGTTGCTCGCGATGGGCAAGATGAGCCCGGCACGTCCACTGCGTGCCCTGTGCACGGCTTATGTCGAGGTGGCGCGCGGCATCCCGGTACTGGCTATCCTGTTTCTACTCTATTTCGGACTGGTGCCGCTGGGGATCGTGTTCGATGCCTTCACCGCGAGCGTCATCGGCCTGGGCATGAGCTCGGCTGGCTATATAGCCGAGGTGTTCCGCGCCGGCATCCAGGCTATTCACAAGGGGCAGCGAGAGGCGGCGCTGGCCGTCGGCATGACGCCGATGATGACCTTCCGCCACATCATCCTGCCGCAGGCGATCCGGATCATCCTGCCGCCGCTCCTGAACATGCTGATCATCCTCTTGAAGGACACCTCGATCTGCTCACTCATCTCGACCGAGGAGCTGACACTCCGGGCAAAGGACCTGGCGATGATGTCGTTCCTGCCGATGCATCTTTTCCTGCTCGCAGGCGTGATCTACTTCTTCCTCGCTTGGCCGCTTTCGATTGCAACGCGCAGAGTCGAGAAGCTGATGCAACGCGGGCGACGTCAAACATTCGGTGCATAACCAGGAGCGATAGGCTAATATGAAGATCACCGAGATCCGCACCACACCTCTGCTTGTTCCCTACAAGAAGCCCTATTACTGGGCGCAGGGGACGATCGATGGGGCCTATGTGATCCTTGTCGAGGTGCTGACGGATCAGGGCATTACCGGCTATGGCGAATGCATCGGCACCCCGACGGCCACAGGCATCCAAGCCTTCATCGCCGAAGCCGCGAAATTTATCGTGGGCCACGATCCGTTTCGGAATGCCCACCTGATGGCCACGGCTTATCACGCACTGTTCCAGGAGCGCGGAACGTGCAGCTCTCCACGATTTGCCGGGCAGGTTCTCGCCGGTGTCGAAATGGCGCTGTGGGACATCATGGGCAAGGCGGCGGGACGTGCCGTTCACGAACTTCTGGGCGGGGCGGTCCACGACGAGATCTGTTATTTTGGCTTCCCGCAAGGCGAGACACCGGAAGAGATTGCCGCCGAAGCCCGCATCATCGCCAATCAGGGTTGCAAGATCATCTATGTTAAGGTCGGAAAGGACGACGCAACCGATCTCGCCATCGTCCGGCAGGTCCGTGAGGCAATTGGTCCGGACCGGCGCTTGCGGATAGATCCGAACGAGCAATGGGGGCCGCTGACGGCGGCTCGCATGATTCCCAGGATCGCCGAATACGGCATCGAGTTTGTCGAACAGCCAACGGACTGCGAGAGCCTGTCGGCCCTCGCGCAGGTCCGCGCCAACAGTTCGATTGCCATTGCCGCCGACCAGCGAGTGTTCACCCCCCATGACGCCTTTGATGTTTGCAAAGCGCAGGCCGCCGACCTGATTGTGCTCGGCCTGCACGAGACCGGCGGGATAAACCGCTTCATCAAGGCCGGTCGCATCGCCGAGGCGGCAGGCATAAATATCTGCGCCCATGGCCTCTACGAGACCGGGATCACCACCTGTGCGACCCATCAGGCGGCGGCGGTGCTGCCCAATCTGGACGATGGCAACCAATACATGAACCATTTCCTCGAATGGGATATCATCGACAGTCCCGACCTGACGCTGAAATCCGGAAAACTGCCGGTTTTGGGCGGCCCTGGACTCGGGTTCGAGTTGAATCCGGACGCAGTGGCGCGGGCCAGGGAATTGCACAAGCAACAGGAGGTCTGAGATGGTGGACAGCTTTTCCGCGAAGCTAGATTTTACCGGTCGCGTCGCCCTGGTGACTGGCGGGGCAAGCGGAATAGGGTTCGCGGTCGCGGGGCAACTAGGGGAACTGGGCGCCAAGGTCGCGATTGCGGACATCAATATCGACGCAGCCAACGCCGCAGTTGAGAGGCTTTCCACATCGGGCGTTAATGCGATGGCCGTGAAAGTAGACGTCAGCAATCCGGACGAGGCGGAGCAGATGGTCGAGAACACGGTGACACGGTTCGGCAAGCTCGACATCCTCGTCCACAGCGCCGGTATCGGAATCGAGCGCTCTTTTCTGGAGACTACGCCGGATGAATGGAAGAGACTGATCGACATCGATCTCTCGGGAACATTTTATTGCGCTCAGGCGGCGGCCCGGCGGATGGTTCAGGCTGGCTACGGGCGGATCGTTTGTCTTGCCTCAACGGCGGGCATTCGCGGTGGGACAGGGCGCGCGGCATATGGCGCCGCCAAGGGTGGTGTCATAGCGTTGACAAAGGTCATGGCGGTCGAACTCGCTCCCAGCGGCGTGACCGCAAATGCCTTGGCGCCAGGCGCAATTGAAACGGAATTGGTTTCCCGTATGCATTCCGACGAGACCCGGCTAGCCTACCGAGCCGGCATCCCGATGGATCGCTACGGTTCGCCGGACGAAACTGCGTTCACCGCGGTTTTCCTCGCCAGTGAACAGGCCCGTTATGTGACGGGCCATATTCTTGGCGTCGATGGTGGATTTCTCGCAGCCGGTATGATGCACCGCAAAGTTGACCAAAACCGGTAAGGCAACCGACAGCTTGAAACGGTGAGACGGAACTGGATTGATGGCCTCTTGAGTGACCTAGTGGATTGAATCAGACGAAACGAACCCTCGGATGGGCGCTTCCGAGTTCAAAATCCACAGTATTGCCTATATATAGAGAGAGGCAAAGCGCTACATTGCACTTGCAGCGAATTGGCGCTTTGTCCGCATAGCCGTCATCCAAATTGACATAGATTTCGCTCTCACAGCGAATGTCTGCTTCGACGGGCCGCGCTGCGACATCGCCTGTCGTGATGAATGGCGGCTTAGGGCCGTTCAGTCCTTCGCGGTCGGAAGAATTGGTCCGCTATGTTTCAGTTTCTGACTATTCACAGATACATTTCGGACATCAGCCCTCAATGGTAAAGATGTCAAATATTTCACTCAGCTGAATTACGATACTTCCCAACCACAGTGCTCTCAATCAAACGAACCCCAGCGCAAATAATGTTAATAATTCTGTTTTCTACTTCAGCGCCGGTCTAGAGCGCTTCTCCCATAAGGTTTGACGCCCCCTACCCTTGTGCAACGGGCCCTCCCACAATGAGTAAAACTGTTGAAAGGCTAGAGCCAAGGAAGACCCCTCCCACCAAATTCGCTTTGGTGTCTGGGTACTGCTAAGCTCGCTAATCCTGCTAAACAGCTATGGTTTTTACCATATTACGATCCCGATTAGCGAGTTTAGCAGGTTTAGCAGGGGCGCCTGCAATTTCCAAAAGGCCCGCTTTAACCTCAAACCACATTGAGCGGTCTCACAATCCGATATGCTTCCTTGCGTTTCTTACCTTGCACAACCTCCCCATCCGGCAAGGGGATAAGCCAGCCATGTCTGACCAGAATTGATATGGCAGCCTTTACCTTTGGGCTTTCCCGCAATGAGTTCGGACCTTTCTGTATGATATCACCAGGTAAAACATACGGGTCCGGCCATTTCTCCTGGAGCCATATGTTCAACAGCTCTGCGCGGCTTATCTCTTCAGATATCACCGCTGCATCTGCCAGTCTTTTTGCTTCCGAAAGGTAGTATCTGGCAAGATCAATTCCATCAGCCATTGTCCGGGATGAGATTTCTGTTGCTTGAGGATTTTTCCAGAGCGTCAGGACACCGGCAATCCGTACCGCCTGTTCTGCACTTTTGGAGGCATAGGGCCTGACCTGGGAAAATTCACCATCAGGGGCCTGGGCCCCCTCAGTATCTTCATAATAATCCAGCAATATATCACTTGCTGCCGGGATCAATATCAGCAGGGGTGGGTCCAGTTCATTCTGGCTTTCTTCTCGCAATGGAGGCGGCGTTTCAAGTAGTGTCCGCAGCATTACTCCAAAGTCTGAAATCGCGGTATCACTCTCTGGTTTGCTCCCACGCCGTGTTCGACTTCCGATTGCACTTTCCGGTTCACAGATCAGGAATCGGGCCAGAATGCCCTGACCGCGGGCAACCGGGTCAGCCAGCAATGGCCGGGCCGCAACAGGCTGGACCATCATATGGACGGCCAGCCGCCGTCCGCGAAAGGTGTTGGACCCGTCACCTGCCCGCGTCCGGTTCATCGGCGTCCCGTCCCAGAGCCCCGATAACCCGGCGCAGGTTTTAAGACGATTATCACTGTTCATGGCATGACCGCCGATGAAGCCTCCCGCTTCATCGGTAAACAGGCCCAGCGCCGGTTGCCCGATGGCAAAGAGTTTGACCAGCCCCTCGAAGGTCGGGTCAGTTGCGGTTTTGTTAGGGGACAATGGCGGTTCAGGGGATAAGGGCATGGCATCAAGCTCTGCCCGTGCATCACAAGCCTTTTCACCCTTACCGCCAGCCACATCTCTTATCAGGCGGTTATGCTTTGCTTCCCAAATCTTTTGCTCGGTCTCATAGACCGCCAGGTCTGTCTTGTATTCCTGTGCAGCATCGGCTTCATGGGCTCGAACAGCTTGCATAAGCAGTTTATCACAGCCGCTTTTGCGCTCTCCAGACTGGGCGATCGTCAAGCAATAGAGGGAACAAGGGACGGGACCACCCAGGGAGTTAACATTGGCAAAGCCCTGTACCGCCAGAGAGGCTACAGCCAAGGCACTTTGTGCTGCGATAGCAATCGGGGCTTGCGTTTTGTCATGAACCGCTTCCACCACTGCCCTGAGCGGCCCAAGTGCCTCGATGGGATAGGGTCCACCCTTCGGTAATTCCCGCAACAGTGGTTGTGGCCCTTCGATGTTAAGGTCACTCTCAGCTGCTAAATCTGCTATTCCTGCTAATCCATCATCATTCTGCAATCGAACGGCACCCATATCACTCA
>Ga0256847_1001816_pt1 | contig 10114 bp, 10 predicted proteins | sample TeddybearmetaG_FD_189099 | JGI IMG/M metagenome (GOLD analysis project Ga0256847, IMG submission 189099) | Hydrothermal vent microbial communities from East Pacific Rise, Pacific Ocean - Teddybear | ecosystem: Environmental > Aquatic > Marine > Hydrothermal vents | place: Pacific Ocean: East... | reverse complement strand
CGAACAAACACGAATGCCCAATGGATACAAATTCTTAACCAAGAATTGGCAGTACCAAACGGTGTACAACTAGTCCTACAGTCAGAGTATGTGGGACCGCCCACAGATCAACCAGTAACCGTGCACATACTGGCCAACAATAACGATGAGCGCCGGACGATCGCGTTAGAAGTCGCAGATTTTGTGCGCTCAAGCAATGGCACCACAGAAGTTCAAATAGATGAACGCCTAGGCACCCCAAAACTCGACCTAAACCTAAACTACGAAAAACTTGCGTTACTAGGGCTAGACCCACAGACCGTAGCGCTCACAGTACAAGCCTCTTTCTTTGGCATAGAAGCTTCTGAGCACCGCGACATGGAAGACACCACGGAACTACGCGTACAATTCGACCCTATAGCCAGAGGCGATTTGAATGCATTTTTAGACACGCCTATACGAGCAAACAACGGCTCGTTAGTGCGCCTACGAGATGTAGTAAACCCTATTGAAACACCTGGGCTCGACCGCATTTATCACCGCGAAGGCTTTCGTACGGCAACTGTTCGCGCAAGTTTTACTCCAGATGCACCTTATACCCCGCTATCTTATGCCAGTAAGCTAGAGGCAGAATTACTACCTCTCTATGCCAACCGGCCAGGTGTCGAAATCATGATCGGCGGTGAAGCCAAAGACACCCAGGAAACCACCGGAGAACTTGGCTCTGTTGCTTTGCTCGTGATCCTGGCCATCGGAGTCGTCATTTGGATTATGTTAGGGTCGCTGTTAGAAGCGGTATTTGTAGTGCTAGTTATTCCATTTGCACTGGCCGGGGTCATCTTAGCCTTCTTCATGCACGGCTTGCAGTTATCTATGACGGCGGTTATAGGCACCATTGGCTTAGCAGGCGTCGTTGTTAATGCATCAATCGTCATGCTTGATGCTATTCACCGGCAAATGGACCGGGAACGCGGCACACGGGCACCGTTGGAGATTATGCAAGACGCCGTCGTCTCGCGACTGCGACCAATACTCGTAACCACCCTCACCACACTTGGTGGCGTCCTACCCACGGCTTACGGAATTGGCGGTTACGACACCATCGTAAGCCCAATGTCTGTTGCCATTGGTTGGGGCTTAATGTTCTCCACCAGCGTGACGTTATTTGTCATTCCGGTGCTTTTCTCTATAGCACAGGATATTAATCACCGCTTTCATCGTGGCAACCCTGACGATTTTATTGAAAGAGACGACATGCAAGCTTTAACACCACAATAACCAAAGGATGCAAACAGCCGTGACTCCAAATGCTCTTACATCCAACGCGCCAATGATTGTCTATGTAGACATCAAGAGCCCATACGCGTTTATCGCCATCCGCCCCACACTGGCCTTAGAAGATGAGCTAAGCGTCAGATTTGATTGGCGACCGCTTACTTTAGATATACCCAGTTTTCTGGGTTCCGCAAGCAAAAAGTCCGGCAAAGTCGTTGAATCTAATCGCTCGCCACGCCAGTGGCAATGGGTAAAATATGCCTATCGTGATGCGCGCCGGTATGCCGAACGACAGGGACACAAATTGCTCGGCACCGAAAAAATTTGGGATTCCAGCATTGCCAACATGGCCATTACTTGGGTCTGTGAACAAGATAGAGAAAAATTGGCCAATTATTTTGAGGAGGTATATCCACCCTTTTGGCGACGAGAACTAGACATCGAAGATCCGGCGGTTGTCGCTCGCTGTATTGAAAAGGCAGGGATTACGGCGAACGGCTTCGTAGAATATCAAGCCGATGCTGGTCGCCAACAACACGACGAGTTGCAAGCCCTACTGCACCCGGCAGGCATCTATGGCGTACCCAGCTATGTGATTGGTGACGAAATCTTATTTGGACGTGAGCATTTTCCTTATCTACGCTGGCACTTAAAAGGTCGCCAAGGCCCAGCCCCAGATATCGCTTATGAGATTAACACAGAGGCCGTGCAGTTATAGCTATGCAAAATCCACTAAAGTGTTACATCGATTTCAAAGTTCCAGCAAGCTATCTCGCGCTAAAACCAACTATCCAGCTGATACAAGACTACGGCTTAACACCCCGCTGGCTCCCTTACCCCTGTAGACCGTCTCCCTCTACATCCTCTATCACTACAAACAGTGGTGCTGCACAAGCAAGTGAAAACGAAACCCGTGGCGAAACACACCGACGTATTCGTGCCGTAGCACAACAGAAAACCCATGCGTTGTACGCCAAGGCGCAACAAACAACCATGAATTTTCCTGCCGAGCCGGGCGAATCTCGCCTCGCGTTGGCTGCCATGTTAAACGTAGAACATAACATGCTCGAATTTATTCAGGCGGCTTATAAAGCCTATTGGGAAGACCAAGAAGATCTCAACTCCCCAATGGTGGTCACGCGCTTATTGGTGGATACAAATAATGACCCAAAAGGTCTAAGCGAAAGCTATCTTGACCAGCTAGATACTCATCAATTGAACTGCGAAGAAAGCGGCATTATGGATGCGCCAACGTTTTGTATTAACGAGCATATATTTGTCGGCAGAGAACACTTCCCCTGGATCAGGCAGGAGTTAGACGACAGTTAAACTAAAATACCTAGATTTTCACTATAAGTGCGCTACCGGTCTCTTCAACAGATAGGTCAGGCGTACCGCGATAAGACAACTCGCTGGCATCACTAACCTGCCCACCCAAGTGTGCACTGGCATGAACAATGACCCGACTGTCTCCACCAATTTTCACGTCTACCCCCTGCGCCGCGAGTGCTTGTGTATTTACCCTGCCATGACCAAGTACATTGAGTTGCAATTGTGCCGACTCACCATGCAACACAATTTGGCTGGCTGAAGAAGCCAGAACTTGTATTGAATCTGCTACGATGTTTTCCACGTTGAGCTGGCCTTGTCCAGACACACGAATATCTAACTGTTCGCTGCGCACACCCTTGAGGGAAAGTTGGCTCTCGCCATACACCGCCAAACGTTCATAATCAGAACCTAGGACTGCATTACCGAGCTGCTGTGCATGTACTTTGCCTAGTAATTCAAGCTTGCGAAGATCTGAACAATAAACGACCAAATTCACCGCTTCAGGGGCCGCACTTTCAATGCTTACCCTGCCTGCGCTATGCACCATGCTAAAACCATTCACGGCCTCAAGTGCACCGCTCACTTTCAGCGTTTCATTTGCTTGAACTTGTTCGTCTTTTACTCGCAATTCGAGCAACACATTGCCTCGCACGCGCAAATTTTGACAGCTCGGCAACGCAAAGGTGCGCTGGATCTCTTCTTGTACGCATGCACCTAAGGCCAATACCAGGCAGAGGCCGCTAACCATTGCTCGCAGAAAAACAGGCACCATCATTCTGGGTACGTTACAAACTCTACCCAATTACCGTCTGGATCTTCAACCATACCAATGGTTACGCCAGGCCGCACCTCTGTGACTGGCACTGCAATGACCACCCCCGCTTGCTCACACTGCGCCATAATGTCGATCAAATTAGTCACACGCATCGTCCAGTATCTATAACCCGCCGCTTGAGAGATGGGTCCAGGCACCGGCGCTGCCGGCGCCGCGGGGTCTGGCGCAACTATTTTGATGAGGCTCTCACCACACCATAAACGATGCATGGTGCCACCCATGGGAAAAGGCGTGCTGGGTTCTTCGACAAAACCCAAAACATCTCGATAGAAATGCACCATGGCTTGCGCATTGTTAGTGACTATGCCGAGATCAATAGCTTGTTTGCTGAGTTCTACACCCATAACGCTTAGCTCCTGGTAGAAGATCTAGTAATTATCTTAACCGTCGAGGGCTGTATTCCACTCTGCGACCTGCTCAACTGAGCTAAGTAGTTCCGCGGTATCGCCTTCAATAGTCACCGAAATTATAGAATCGCCTTGGGCGATAGCGTTAACTATCTCTTGATCTGCATCGCTACATACCGCACCAAAGATCGTGTGTGCATCGTCTAAATGCGGGGTGGGCACATGGGTGATGAAAAACTGTGACCCATTCGTGCCCGGACCGGCATTGGCCATGGAGAATTTACCCGGTGCATTGTGGCGCAGCGCTGGCACAAACTCATCACCAAAGCGATAACCTGGACCACCTGTGCCAGTGCCTTGAGGACATCCGCCTTGAACCATAAAGTCAGGAATAACCCGATGAAAGCTCAAACCATCGTAATAACCGCGCTGGACCAAATTAACAAAATTTGCCACCGTCATCGGTGTTTGCTCTGGGTAAAGGTCTAAACGAATGTCGCCCTTACTTGTATTCATGACTGCTACTAAAGACATATGTACTCCAAAAAATTGTGTGGACCAAATTGCCCGGCGTATGTGTACTTTTTACCGGCCGAGAATGGCGATATTTTACACCAAAGCGTGTCTAAGCCTAAGGCCACGCCCAAAACTGCGTTATGAATCGTTACCCTCTATTTGCAAGGCAAGTGGCTGGCCGAAAGTATCTGCAAAGCAAAGCTTTTTCACTGGACGCCGAGTAATCGAGCCATGGCCACCGCGAATGGGATAACCAATAGGCATCACCGCGCAGGTGTGCCAATCTTTTGGAATCTCCAACGCGGCTTTTAATTCTGGCTCTTGGTAGCACAGCAATGTGGTCAGGGTGCAACCAATACCTTCGCTCACACAAGCCAACATGGCATTTTGCAAGGCTGGATAAACAGAACCACCACCGACCACAGAAGGCCGATCCATGCCAGCATCTGTGATGGCCATATATTTTGGATTAAAACAAAATACCAGCAACGCCGGTGCATCACCCATGTGCTCTCCAAGGTAATCGCAAGCGTCAAGCATGCGCTCGCGCTTGACCTTCGCTTCATCTTTTAAAGCTTCTACACCCTTACGGGCATTAAGCGCATATTCTTTCCATTGGGGTCGATAAAGATCACCAACGCATCTGCGCTTGGCCGCATCACGCACCACAATTATGCGCCAGGGTTGCACATTGCCACCGCTCGGGGCCCAAGCGGCCGCCTGCAAAATGCGCTGCAAAACGTCATCTGGTATAGGGTCTTCCCGCAATCTGCGTACAGAACGCAGAGTGCTCATGGCTTCGTATAACGCGACTGACTCATTTAACATATTCGTACTTCCCTACTGCACTTTAGTTTTTTTGGCATTCGTTACCGGCTGGGAAAATACCTAGCCGGGTGTGTGTTGCTCTAAGAACGCCCTGCAAATTTGACGAGCCTGGTCTCTACTCTCACCCTCCTTCCATTGTTCGAGGTACTGCACCAGGGGTGCCGTAGCGGCAAGCATTTGGGAGGTAGATTTCGGGTGATATAGATCGTCACCTTGCAAAATTAACAAGGGCGTTGCACAACTGGCGACATAACTTTCGTCCAAACAGAACAGAATCTGATCGCCGCCATACATGCGCTCACGAAACTCTGCCCAATCTTGCGCGCTGGTCTCTGGCCGCTGCGACATAAGCGGCTCTGCCCAGCTATCAAACATGGCATAAAAAGCATCTTGATTATTGTCACGACCAATACTTTGAAACAGAGTCGCTGAAGCCACGCGCTTCGGCACTGCTTGAATGAGCGCCAACGCATAAGGACCACCAATACACATTCCTGCCACATGAAACTCGCGAATGCCTAGGTGATCCATCAACCCTAGCTGATCTTCTGTGTAGCTGTGCCAGCCATCATCGGCCGTCACCGGTGCAGTACTTTGCCCAGCATTACGCTGGTCCATAGCAATCACTCGGAATTTATCACTCAGCTCCTCGATTGGGTTCCACGGCGTCTGCTCCCAGAAACTGATGGTAGACTTCATTCCACCAGGTGCGATCAGCAAGATAGGAAAGCCACGGCCGACATCTTCATAGTAGATGTTCACCTCGCCACGAGAATATATCGGCATAACAAATTCCTAATTCTAACGTTAGTATTTGCGCGAAATAATACCTACATCACCACCAAAATATCAGCACAAAATTCACTAGACACATCACTTTCCGGTCATCGCATGCGCAAGGTATACTCGCCAAATGGCCATTCCATGCTTAGACCTTAACAACCTAGACCTCAACAAGCTTGACTCAGCATGCGCCGAATGGGGCGTGTTCGCGCTCACTGGCCATGGCATTGACCCACAATTAACGGCAGAGGTGCTGTGGCAAACTACACTTTTCTTCGAACGCACCAGTGCATACAAAAACCGCATACGCCGAACGGCGCAGAATGCCTGGGGGTTTAACGATGCAGAACTCACCAAAAATCGCCGTGACTGGAAAGAGATTGTAGATATCGGCGCTGCCGTGCACACCGGCCCATTGGTAGGCTCTTTACCCCAATGGCCAGACCAGGGTGGCTTTAAAGACACCATGCAGGCTTGGAGCAACGCACTACACAATGTTGGCCTGGCCGTTGTCGATCATATTTGTTCGGCGCTTGGAACACACACAGATCTCACCGCGCCATTTACACATCACAGTAGTTTTTTGCGCTTGAACTATTACCCCATTTGCTTAGAACCAGCGCCAGAAGACTCAGGCTTCACACCCACGCATGGTAACCTGGGTATCAGCCATCATTCAGATGCAGGCGCGGTCACAGTACTGATGCAAGATGCGCAACCTGGCTTGCAAGTATATCGCCAGGATCGATGGCACACGGTTATGCCTATCGAAGGCGCGCTCGTCATTAATATGGGCGATATCGTACAAGTGTGGTCCAACGACCGTTATACAGCACCCATACACCGCGTACTGGCCAACAGTGAAAAAGCGCGCATTAGCACTCCGTATTTTCTCAATCCAAGCTACGACTATAACTATCAGCCACTACTCGATAGCGCGCGAGTCGAAAGCATGGCCAAGTATCGGCCTATTAACTGGGGTGAATTTCGACAGAAGCGTACGGCGGGAGATTACACTGATGATGGGGGTGAGGTGCAAATCAGCGATTTCAAAGTTGCAAATCAAAAGACATGACTGCTTTGTAAACAGACAAGGTATCCAATCATCATGACGCCCTCGTTAAAGACACCACGCCACATCACGTATAGTATCCACTGACAGAATTCTAAGCCAATTTTCATGAATCCCAACCCAGAGTTAACCGTACTGCTTCGAGCATGGCAAGCTGGCAATCAAGATGCACGAAACGAGCTATTCGCACACGTCAATAAAAACATGTACGCAATCGCAAAAAACCTATTGCGCAACGACAGACAAGCTAAGGTTTTACAACCAACCGATTTAGTCAATGAATGTGTAATACGCATGTTCGGGCTCAACAACTTATCCTGGCTTGATCGCGCGCACTTTATCGGCGCAACGAGCAGTACGATGCGTCGTATTCTAGTTGACGAATCAAGGCGTAGTAGTGCGTTGAAAAGGGATGCGATAGAAGTAACGCTAAGTACTGCCGCCTTAGGCATCAGCAACCAGTCAAGCGCTATGAGTGATTTGGATTCCGCAATGAGCAAACTCTCGGAGGTATCACCAGAGCTGTTGCAAGTCGTTGAGCTAAAATTTTTTGGTGGCCTAACCAATAAGGAAGTTGCCGTTGTACAGAACGTCTCAGAAGCCACTGTAAAAAGATCCTGGCGTGCAGCACGGGCATGGCTGTTCAATGAGATACTTCACCCACAACATCATGAGTGATTTTTCAGAAGCACCCCGATCAAATAGTGGTATAAATTTGGTCGATGCTTTTGAAGCAGCTTTACTCAAGTCAACTGAAGAACTCAAGCGTTACGTAGAAAATCTCTATCCTCATGATAGCGACAGTCGCAATCGACTAATTGGCATGGTTAGGCACCATCAGCAAGCGGAAACTGCGATTCAAACAGCTGGCGGCCTAAGTATGTCGCCCGATCTCGTCTTACCCAAACAAATTGGCGATTACACTATTGCCGGTATTATAGGTGAGGGCGGCATGGGCAGGGTCTATTTGGGCCGCCGTCGAGTTGAGGGATTAACCCAGCATGTTGCCATAAAGGTCAATGGCAGTGCATTTGATACCGCTGAAGTACGAAGACGATTTCTAGGCGAACGCGCCATCCTGGCGTCTCTCGACCACCCCTACATAGCGCAAATTCTCGATTGGGGTACGACAGAAGATGGTAGGTCATTCCAAATAATGGAGTTTATTGATGGAATACCAATTAACGAATATGTGCGACAGCACGGATATAGCCCAGCCAAAATAATTCGACTAGTTCTTAACGTCTGTACGGCGATAGAAGCAGCGCATCGAAACCTTATTATTCATCGCGACATCAAGGCCAGCAATATTCTCGTAACGCGTGACGGTCTACCAAAGCTAATCGATTTTGGCATCGCCAAGCAATTAGAAGACACCGAACAAACAATTGCGAGCCAATTGGCTTTCACCCCTGCATACGCCAGCCCTGAACAAATTCGAGGAGAGCAGCTAACCACAGCTACGGACGTCTATTCGATTGGCGTTGTATTATTCAACCTCATGACAAACAAGCTACCACACGATCTAACCAATTTAAGTTGGCGTCAAGCACAAGATCAGGTTACTGATACCGCAATTAAATTCCCCCACACATTGAAGACAGACATCCGCATCATTATTGCGACGGCATTACAACCAGAACTGAGCAGGCGCTACGGCAGCATCATTGAACTAACCGACGATTTGCGAAATTACCTAAGCAATCGCCCCATCAACGCTCGCAAGGATACCCCTGTATATCGAGCGTCGAAATTTCTAAAGCGCAATGCGGCACTAACCGCTGCTACACTTGTTATAATGATCGCCACCACGACAACACTGAGCGTCTCATTGTGGCAAACAGCACGTGCACAAGAACAACTCGTTAGAGCTGAAAAGGTTACAAAATTTCTTAGCGACCTCCTCGTTTCTCCAAGCCCTAGTTTCGAAGCTTCTTACCAGCTAAGCCCTGACGCTACCCTGTCCGAAATTCTATTCGCCGCGGAAACCGAACTCGCGAAAGACGACTCCATTCCTTGGGAGGTTCGGGTCGAGTTATTAAACAGCATAAGCCATTCGCATATGTGGATGGATCAAGCAAATGAAGCAATCCGATCTCAAACCATTAGTTTACGCATTGCCAACGACCATAAAGGAGAATCGGCCAAAGCCTACGAAACCTATATCATCGCTCTAGGCTACCTAGGAGAAACATACGAAAACAGTTTAGATTATCCCCGTTCGCTCGAACTTTACGAACAGACTGACGAGGCAAGCATTAAACATGGTATGCCACCCAGCACAGACTGGCTCAACGTTCTAAACAACTATGCTTTTACCCTAGCTCGCGCTGGTCGTTGGAAAAAAGCCTTTGAAATTCAGACACGTGTACTCGAAATGGCAAACACAGTACTCGGCTCAGGCACGCACCTCAGCAGATCCGTGTATCAAAAAAACATGGCGCAGATTTTACTAGAATTAGGCGATATAAAGCAGGCAAGAATATTGGCTGAAGCCACCCTCATCGAATACAACAAGCTTACCGAAGAAGACCCTCACACTTTACTAAAAATAAAGAGGCTTCTGGCGTGGATCACTTACTTACAGGGCAATCTCCTCGAAGCTGCAAGGCTATACGAAAGTACTAGAGAAATTAGAAATCTATCTTACAGTTTTGCACAGGCAGAACTAGCTTTAGATCGTGCTCATGCCGCTCGAATACGCATCATCCTCAACGACGATACTGACCACCAGATTGCAACGATTAACGAGCTTAGCGAATTTTTCGGTGAGTTTTTAGACTTACCTCAAACCTGGCCGCTTCATTTAGCAAATGGCACTGCGCTTAACGCGCTTGGCCGTCACACAGAAAGTGTTGAAAACACTCGGCGCGCGCTGATACTCGCCAAACAGAGCGGAGCAACAAATACTGAAATTGCTGAAATTCAACAATCTCTACATATTTTTTCCACCGACATCTAGCCTCTCTAAATTTCTTACGCATACGCTAACCAAAATAGTTCGTCTCGCACTAAGAATAAGAGTGTTCCCATAACGCGAGCGTTATAAGTGTATTGTTTGTCGAGCTAAAATTTCGTTTCGTAACGCACACCTACCGACAACTCACCAAGTTGCATATTGTCTAAACCAACGATGCTTCGATAATC
>Ga0256847_1001815_pt1 | contig 10122 bp, 10 predicted proteins | sample TeddybearmetaG_FD_189099 | JGI IMG/M metagenome (GOLD analysis project Ga0256847, IMG submission 189099) | Hydrothermal vent microbial communities from East Pacific Rise, Pacific Ocean - Teddybear | ecosystem: Environmental > Aquatic > Marine > Hydrothermal vents | place: Pacific Ocean: East... | reverse complement strand
TAAAACGGACATCGGTTGAATCTATCCGAGCGAGAGAGAATACACTAAGAAACGAATTACTTCAGTTGAAAGACGTTACTCACGTAACTTTTACCGCTCAAGTACCTTTTGAACAAAGCAATAACACTCGCGGAGTTAGCCGTAATAAAGGAGATAAAGAGAACGAATTTTCTATACACATTAACGCTGTTGATCATGACTTTTTGTCGACGTTTGATGTTCCACTTTTGGCCGGTAGAGATTTTACTCGCGATATTGGTACAGATGAAATAAAGGATAAGGATGTACGTCGTGCAAACGTTATTGTGAATGAATTAGCCATCAAAAAACTCGGTTTTTCGGACATAAATGATGCCATAGGTACACTCTTCTGGGGAGAAGCAAGCGAAGAGAAAGAAGCGTTCCAATATCGTATTATTGGTGTTATGCAAGATCAAAACTTACTGGGGCTACACAATTCCATTAAGTCCTGGGCTTTCATAATTAGTCCTTGGCCCCATCGTTATGGTGCAGTAAGAATTCGTAAAGGCGCATCAGTAGCAGTCGTTTCTGAGATTGAAAGAGTGTGGAAATCTGTTATTCCGGACTATCCTATTGAACACGATTTTCTCAACGGTCTGTTCAATGAAATTTATCAAATATACAAAATTATGAATGGCGTGCTTGCTGGTTTTGCAGGACTGGCATTATTATTAGCATTGATTGGATTATTCGGATTATCAGCGTTTATGGCTCGCTCTAGAACTAAAGAGATTGGAGTTCGAATAGTTCTTGGGGCTAGCGTTCAACAAATTATTCGATTGTTATTATGGCAATTTTCAAAACCGGTAATGTGGGCAATTATCTTTGCTATGCCAATGGCTTATTTCGCTGCGGATATGTACTTACAGTTTTTTGCAGAGCGGATCAATTTTCAAGTGCCAATTATTATTATTTCAGGCACTATTGCGGTAGCTTTAGCGTGCCTCATCATTGCAATACACGCGATAAGAGTAGCGACAACAAATCCGGTAATAGCGTTGCGGTATGAATAATCACTGAGTGTATATAGTTTCCAAAGGGTGCTGGATTTACTAACCAAAACCCTTTTTTCAGCCTAATCCTTGCGATATAATATCCGTGCTATTCATCTGCGCCCACCCAATAGTGTTTCCACGCCATCTAACTAAGAAAATTTAGTCACTTTATGAGACAATAGAGCAGAGCATTTTTGCTTTGTTCTTACTACTTCGAGCAAAGAGTTCGTCTATTTCTCGCGAATTCTTACCAAATGAAAACTTAGCAATGAGTGATTGAAATAGTTCACACTAATAAAAGGATAAAAAAATGAAAGACATACTTTTTTTCGATAATATGCTGACCCCCAAAATAATTACCTTTGTTTATTGGTTGATGCTGCTAGGCGTAGTGGTATCTGGTTTAGGATCGATGTTTAGTGATTTCGGTGGTGGTTTCTGGCAAGGAATGATGATTCTAGTTGGAGGAGCTATCTTTGCTAGAATTTGGTGTGAGTTGTTGATAGTGCTTTTCAAAATCAACGAAAATTTACAAAAAATTGCTAACAAATCGGAATAAAAATTAGCTTTAGTTCAACTTTTATCATACCAGCAAGTTGTTCCATCTATATTGCTAGTTAATATGTTTACCGACTATTATTGGGGTTTAAATACCGAATGGCCTACGACAAAAAATTCATGCTCGCTGCAATCGAGGAAGCAAGAAAAAGTTTTAATGAGGGTGGAATTCCCATTGGTTCTGTTTTGGTGTATCAAGATGAAATTATCGGGCGAGGCCACAACCAAAGACTTCAAGAAGGTAGTGTCATTAAACACGGTGAAATGGACGCATTGGAAAATGCCGGTCGTCAACCAGCATCTGTTTACAGAAATTCAGTTTTGTACACGACGCTGTCTCCGTGTCCAATGTGTAGCGGAGCAATTCGCTTGTATGGGATACCTGAAATCATCATTGGTGAAAACAAAACCTTCCTCGGGGATGAAAAAATACTTGAGCGAGAAGGTGTAAAGCTACAGGTTCTTCAGGACGATGCATGTATTTTGCTAATGGAAAAATTCATTGAGCAAAAACCCGAGGAGTGGAATGAAGACATTGGTGAAGAAGGCTGATACTTAGAATAGCCCCTGCTCCCTTGATGGAGCGAGATCTTACTCGAAAACACTGTCATTCTGAGGAGGAACGACGCGGGAATCTCCATCGGTTTGGCACAATAGCCCGACAATAATACCTACCCTCAAGGGATTGCTGCGCTACGCTCGCAATGACAGGAAACCTCTAAATTAATCATGCCAAAGCTGCTTTTTGAGCCTCAATTATTTCTTTAATACCTTGTTTACCCAAAGTCATCATTTCAGAAAGCTCTTCCTGACTAAAGGTAGCACCTTCCGCTGTTCCTTGAATTTCAATAAAGCCATTTTCCTCATTCATCACTATATTCATGTCGGTTTCTGCCACTGAATCTTCCGGATAATCCAAATCCAATACCGGTGTGCCCTTGTATATTCCAACAGAAACAGCGCCAATCATGTGTTTGATGGGATTCGTTTTTATTTTCTTAGTGCGAATTAGATGGTTGATGGCATCTACTAGCGCAATACAACCTCCAGAGATAGACGCCGTTCGTGTCCCCCCGTCAGCTTGCAATACATCACAGTCGATATGAATGGTAAATTCGCCAAGTAAATTGAGATCAATTGCTGCTCTCAACGATCGTCCAATCAATCTTTGAATTTCCTGAGTCCGCCCACTCTGTTTTCCACGGGCTGCTTCTCGATTGTTGCGAGTGTGAGTGGCTCTAGGTAACATGCCATATTCGGCAGTTAACCAGCCTTGTTTTTTTCCTTTCAAAAATCTTGGTACGCCGTCATCAACCGACGCGGTGCAAAGAACACGAGTTTCCCCCATTTCTATCAGCACGGAGCCTTCCGCGTGATTAGTGAAATTTCTAGTAATTTGTATTGGCCGCAATTGATTGCTTGTTCTGCCGCTTGGACGCATTGAGATCTCCGAAGGATTCGATTAGACATATTTCGCGTTATTCTACCGGTAATCATAAAGAATCCCAGTTTTTTAAAGGATTTCGTCCAAATTATTGTTAAAATCAATGCTTAATTTTCTAGCATTGGCAAAATCCGAGGATAAACATGATTAAAAGTATGACCGCTTTCGCGCGTCAACCGATAGAAAAAGACTGGGGTAACGGCGCTTGGGAAATTCGATCGGTTAATAGCCGATACCTGGAAACCAACTTTAGATTGCCAGAATCGTTCCGTTATTTGGAGTTTAAACTGCGAGAAAAACTGCGTAAAAAATTAAATCGAGGTAAAGTCGATTGTAGTCTAAGAATTGAAATTGAACAGGGTGATAGCGAGTCTTTGTCGATTGATACCGATTTGGCAGCCTCCTTGCTTACTTCACATCAGGCTTTACAGAAAGCGGCAAAAATCGAGCAGCAACCCGATCTAACCCGATTGCTTAACTGGCCCGGTATTATCAAAAAGGCGGAAGTTGATAGTGAAAAAATGGAAAAAGAACTACTTGCTAGTATGGACGAAGCGATTGATCAATTGATAAAAATGCGAGCCAGAGAAGGAGAAGGGATCATCTCCATGATTGAACAACGAGTTGACGGGATCGCCGAACAAGTGAGTTATGTCAGACAGGAGATGCCAGTCATAAGACAGTGGCAGAGGGAAAAAATAACCACTCGTTTTGAAGATGCAAAAATTGAATTAGACGAAACAAGAGTCGAGCAAGAGCTAGTTATGTTGGCTCAAAAAATTGATGTCGATGAGGAGTTAGATAGACTCGATGTTCATATCAAAGAAGTATCTCGATTGCTAAAAAAAGGTGGCGCCGTTGGTCGAAGAATGGATTTCCTAATGCAAGAGCTCAATCGCGAGGCGAATACGTTGGGCTCTAAATCGATTAGTGCAAAAACGACATCAGCTTCGGTTGAACTCAAGGTTTTGATCGAGCAAATGCGAGAACAAATCCAGAATATTGAGTGATATTTATCTATTAGAAACTGTTAATTCAATCATAGCTAAACTCAATAGCTCTTGTTAAACTTCTGCCATTGCTGGAAAGCTTTTTACTCAAGGAAAATCAGACAATTATGGTCGCAAAAGCTAATTTATTCGTTGTTTCAGCACCTTCTGGGGCTGGCAAAACGAGTCTGTTAAAGCAGCTGATTGAAGAGTTGGGTGCAGTGCAAACGGCGATATCACACACTACTCGCCTAAAGCGCGAAGCCGAGCTCGATGGAGTCGATTATCATTTTGTGGATACGGTACAATTCCAATCTTTGGTGAATGAGGCTGCCTTTTATGAATTTGCGACTGTTTTTGGCAATTTTTATGGTACTAGTAAAGCTTCAATTGCCGAGCAGATCGAACGAGGTATTGATGTAATTTTAGAAATTGACTGGCAGGGGGCTCGGCAGATCAAAGAGCATTTACCAAAGAGTCGCTCAATTTTTATTTTGCCGCCTAGTAAAGATGCGTTAGAAACCCGGCTAAAAGGTCGTGGACAAGACGATGATTCGGTCATTAAACGGAGAATGAGTGAAGCGATTGCGGAAATGTCACACTATGAAGAATACGATTATTTGGTGATTAACGACGATTTTTCAGCGGCCGTTTCGGAACTCAAAGCGATTATTCAAGCAGAAAGGCAAAAATTGCCGCTTCAGCAACAAAAACATGCTCAATTGTTGTGCAATCTTTTGGAGTCAGGCACAATTTAGGGTAAACTATGCGACCTTTTTGGGTGTGGTGTTTCTAGCTGGAAAAATGTTATCAGCTAGTATTATTTAGACACCCGAGCATATTTTCGAAAATAGCGCTTAAATGAGCTATTTTCTTACAGACAAATATTTTTGGAGTTTCCAATGGCAAGAGTCACAGTTGAAGATGCAGTTGATAGAATTGGTAATCGATTTGATTTAATTATGGTTGCATCTAAACGAGCTAGGCAACTAGCAACGGGCGGAAAAGAAGCAATGGTAGATTGGGATAACGATAAACCAACTGTTGTTGCTTTAAGAGAAATTGAAGAAAATTTAGTATCTGCTGAAAATATCGATAAGCTTGGTGCCCCACCAGTCGAAGAAATTATCGAAGACGAAGAAGTTATTGAAGAATAGCTGTTTAAGATATCACAGGCAGAATTACTGCGGCTCGCGATTAGGAGGCTTGTGTGTATCTTTTTAATGGTCTTAAAGAACAACTACAGACCTATCTGGATGATGCTCAAGTAGAGAAAATCCAACAAGCCTATATTTTCGCTCGTGATGCACATGACGGGCAACTTCGCACCAGCGGCGACCCTTATATCACTCACCCAGTTGCGGTCGCAAAAATTCTAGCGACTCTACACCTCGACTCCCAGACGATCATGGCAGCGCTCATGCATGATGTTATAGAGGATTGTGAAGTTACTGCTGAAGATTTAACCAATAAGTTTGGTGAAAGAGTTGCGGCCTTGGTTGAGGGGGTTAGCAAGCTAACGCAAATCAAATTTCGCTCTCGTAAAGAAGCCCAAGCTGAAAACTTTCGCAAGATGATGATGGCGATGGTACAAGACTTAAGGGTCGTACTAATCAAGCTTGCTGATCGACTACATAACATGCGAACTCTTGGCTCTCTCAAATCGGAAAAGCGTATTCGAATTGCTAAAGAGACCATGGAAATCTACGCACCTATCGCAAATCGATTGGGGATGTTTACTATTCGAGAAGAACTAGAGGATTTGAGTTTTGCGGCTCAATATCCGATGCGTTGTCGGGTATTAAAAGAATCGGTAAGAAAAGCGAGCGGTAATCGTAAAGAAATTATCAACAATATCTCAAATAATATTCTGCAACGACTCACCGCAGAGGGCATTGATGCAGAAGTTGCTGGACGCGAAAAATCGGTTTTTAGTATTTATAAAAAAATGCTTACCAAGGTTAATGTTTTCGATGAAGTAATGGATGTGTATGGCTTTAGAGTGGTTACTGATACCGAAGATAGTTGTTACAGAATATTGGGTCAGTTGCATAATCTTTACCATCCAGTTCCCGGTCGTTTTAAAGACTACATGGCCATTCCTAAAGCGAATGGTTATCAATCTCTACACACCACGCTAAAGGGGCCTCACGGACTTCATATAGAGGTTCAGATCCGAACGACCGAGATGAATCAAATGGCGCTAAATGGGGTTGCTGCTCATTGGCTCTATAAAAATCCTTCTGACGTTAATCGAGCGGAAGTTAAAGCGCGTGAATGGATGAGTAATTTGATGGAGCTTCAACAAAATTCTGGCGATTCTTTAGAATTTATTGAAAGTGTCAAAGTCGACTTGTTCCCCGGCGAAGTCTATATTTTTACTCCTAACGGAAGTATTATCGAGTTGCCAAAAAACGCGACGCCGGTTGATTTTGCTTATGCGATCCATACCGATGTTGGCAATAGCTGCATTGCATGTAAAGTTGATGGGAAAATAGTCTCGTTGTCCATCCCGTTGACCAATGGTCAAACTGTAGAAATCATCACCGCCCCCGGAGCAAAGCCAAATCCAGGCTGGTTAAGTTTTGTTATCAGCAGCAAAGCTCGAACCAATATCAGGCATTTTATTAAAAATCTTAAAAGAGATGATGCTATTAATTTGGGCAGGCGGTTATTAGAGAAATCGCTAGGCAACCAATCACTCGAGCATATAGATCAATCTATCTTGGATAGAGTTACTAAGGAAACTAAGAAAAAACATTTTGATGATCTGTTGGCAGAAATCGGCTTGGGACAAACTGCGAGTGTTATTATCGCTCATCGGTTATCGCCAAATCCTGCTGATGCGATAAAAAAACACGCAGACAGCAATCGACCACTCGCCATTCGTGGAACCGAAGGTATGATGATTGAATATGCTAAATGTTGTCATCCCATTCCAGGAGATTCGATAGTTGGCACTATTAGTAGCGGGGGTGGATTTATTCTGCACTTGCAAGACTGTCCGAATATTGCCGACCACGCAACTAAGCTCGATAAGTATGTACCAGTACAATGGGATAAAAACGTAGAGGGTGAATTTCGCTTAGAGCTGAAAGTAGAGGTTGTGAATCGCCACGGAGTTCTTGCCAAAGTAGCCAACCTTATCGCTGACGAAGGCGTTAATACGGTAAATGTTGGAATAGATACGATGGACGGTTCAACTAACTTGCTTAGCTTTACAATAGAATTAAAAGGACGATTACAGCTTGCCAACTTAATTAAGAAAATTAGGCAGTTTGATTTTGTTATCAAAGTTTCCCGTAAGCGTTAATCCAATTTTTATACCCATAATCAAGTAATTATTTTGGAGGGTAAAATGAATAGTAAGAAAATTCTACAAACCGAAAACGCACCGGCGGCAATTGGAACCTATTCGCAAGCGGTTAAGCATGGAAATACGCTTTATATTTCGGGACAGATACCGCTCGATCCTAAAACGATGGCATTTGTGTCGAGCGAGATTGAGCCTCAGATTCATCAGGTCTTCAAAAATTTATCGGCTATATGTACCGCTGCTGGTGGCGATCTTAATCAAATCCTTAAGCTCAACATTTTTCTTACCGATCTGTCCTGTTTCCCATTGGTCAACGAGATCATGGCTGAATATTTTCAACAGCCTTACCCGGCTAGAGCAGCCGTTGGCGTAAAACAATTACCGAAAGATGCGTTAGTGGAAATGGATGCGATTGTCGCCATCGCTGAGTAGAGTTTGATCTTGTTAAAGGACCTTACCAACAGCAATCCTAGAAACGAAAAGATTAATCAGTTACTTAATCGTCGTCAGACTGACATCACCGTTTTTATGGATGAGGTACACAAGCCACATAATTTAGCCGCAATTATCAGAACTTGTGATGCCGTTGGTATCGGTGAAGTCCACGCGGTTTATCCCGATCAGTTTGTTCATCCTGGCAAGAACTTAAACGAATGCCACGGTACCGCTAAGGGTAGTAATCGTTGGGTAAAAATTCATACTCACAGCAATTTATCTGCAGGCATGGATCAACTAAAATCTGAAGGCAAACAAGTATTGGCGGCACATTTTTCTGATACAGCTATTGATTTTCGTAAAGTCGATTACACCAAACCCACTGCCATTTTGGTGGGATCGGAATTATTTGGTGTTAGCGAGCAAGCGGCAGAGCTTGCCGACGAGCATATCATTATTCCAATGTTTGGTATGGTTCAATCGCTAAATGTATCTGTGGCAACCGCCATCATCTTGTATGAGGCTCAAAGACAAAGAGAGATAACCGGCGGATATGCTGAGCGTCAGTTAACTGAAGAGCAGTGTGAATCGCTACGGTTTAAGTGGTTACATCCAGTGGTTAAAAAGTTTTGTGATCAACAGCGTATTCGGTATCCTAATATTAATAATAATGGGGATATTGATGATCAAGAGTGGCATGATTTACGGCAATCCGTGATTTAACAAAAATGGATCTTAAAGCTCTAAGTCTCTCCCCTTTATTAGATCTTCGTTCAGAAAAATTGTTCGAACGTGGACACATCCTCAACTCAACTAGTATTCCTGCACTGCAGTTGGAAAAGAGAATTCATGAACTCCCAGACAAATCTCAGCGGCTAAATATTTTAGGTGATAAACAGGCTCTTGAGCTTGCAGGTGAGATTCTTTCGGCTAAAGGATATAACATCGCCACCAGTCAATCTCTAGAAGAGTCTCGAATGTTGCCGTCCGAAAATCCCTATATTGTTCAAGGAAACACATCAAGACGTTTATGGAATCCGGCAAAAGTAGTGGAGGAATTTATCGCTCAGTATGCGGATTCTTGTGTCAACAAAAAGGGTTTGGATGTGGCTTGTGGTTCTGGCAGGGATAGCGTTTACATGGCAGCTAATGGATGGTCAATGACCAGTGTAGATTATAGTCAGAGTGCACTTGATCGCCTGCAAGAGCTAGCCAAAAATAATCGACAAGGTACAAATGTTAAGAAAATAGATCTCGAGCGAGACTTTCTACGACTAGACGAGTTAGAACAACAATATTCCGCGGTGGTAGTAATTCGATATCTCCACAGAGCATTGTTTGAGCAACTTAGATCGCTAATTGCTCCTAAAGGGTTTATTATATATCAAACCTTTTTGACAGGATGTGAACAGTTTGGAAGTCCAAAAAACCCTCGTTTTTTGCTAAAAAACGGTGAGCTCGCAGAAAGATTTTCGGATTTCAAAATTTATAAGGACCAAATCGAGTATCTCAATGACGGTCGACCAACAAACTGTTTTATCGCTCAAAAACAATAAGAGATTCGCAAACCAAATAATGAAAACCTACTGATTATAACCGCCCAACTCCTATGTTAAATAAAGAACAACAAAGAGCTGTCTTATTCGCCGACATATCGGGCAGTTCAGCTTTATACAAAACTAAAGGAAACAATCAGGCTAAAGCAATTGTTGGTCATATACTCATTCAAATTCAGGAATTAATTGTCAAACACAAAGGTCGAGTTGTAAAAACCATCGGCGATGAAGTTATGGTAAGTTTTGCTTCTGGTCAAAACTGTATGGATGCAGCTGTTGATGTGCAGGAATATTTTATTGCCAGTTATACCCAACACCATTTAATGGTGAGCATCGGAATTGCGTTTGGCAATGTTTTGTTAGATAAAGGTGATCTTTTTGGTGAAACAGTCAATGACGCGGCTGATCTAACTGGTTTAGCAAAAGGAAGTCAGATCTTATTTTCCGCCGCCATGTTATCTGAATTAACATTAAGCCAAAAAGCCAAAGCAAGAGAGTTCGATTGGATCAAGCTAAAAGGAGCGAAAGAGACAACGCCGATTTACCGTATGTATTGGCAAGAGGACAACCAATTACATAACGAAACTCAGTTTCTATCCACCGATATTGTTTTAGAAGATGTAAACAAGCAAATCTTAACTATTGTCTATGCAGATCAAGAAATCGTTATTGAACCTAAGATGACACCTTTTATGATCGGACGAAACATAGCCTCTTGTCAGTTAGCAATTGATGATACTCAAGTTTCGCGAGAACACTGTCATATTAGTTTTAGTCGGGGAAAATTCGTTTTAGTTGATCATTCTAC
>Ga0256847_1001814_pt1 | contig 10123 bp, 11 predicted proteins | sample TeddybearmetaG_FD_189099 | JGI IMG/M metagenome (GOLD analysis project Ga0256847, IMG submission 189099) | Hydrothermal vent microbial communities from East Pacific Rise, Pacific Ocean - Teddybear | ecosystem: Environmental > Aquatic > Marine > Hydrothermal vents | place: Pacific Ocean: East... | reverse complement strand
CCTTACATTGATGTGATGTTGGTATTACTGATTATTTTTATGATAACGGCACCCGTGGTGCAACAAGGTGTTGAGATTGAACTGCCACAACTGGCGGCCAATTCTTTACCGCCTGAGCAGCTGGAGCCGGTAATATTAACCGTAAGTAAAACCGGCGAATATTACTTGAATGTCGGTGATAACCTTGCAAAACCACTTAGTGATGAGGTGGTCGCTAATCGAGTCGCCTTAGTGTTAAAGCAAAAACCACAAACTCCGATTTTAGTCCGTGGCGATAAAGATGCGAACTATGGTTCGGTGACCACTGCAATGGTTTTATTGCAGTCTGCCGGTGTAGAAAAAGTCGGCCTGATGACTGAACAGCCTTAAGTGTAAGTAGATGAGTTCATCCGGTTTATTTGCAGAGTTAAAAAAACACCCGTGGATACTTGCACTGGTTATATTGGTGCATCTTGGGTTAGCTCTATTACTGGGCTTGAATCTCTCCAGCGATGAAGCACCACCGATGCCTTCTGCACAGAAGCATAAAATTATCGATGCTGTAGTCGTCGACGCAAACAAATACGATGAAAGAGTTAAAAAGAAAGAGCGTCTAAAAAAACAGGCGGTACAAAAGAAAATTGACGATAAAAAAGCCGCTGAGAAAAAGAAGCGGTTGGCGTTAAAGAAAAAAGTTGAAGAAAAAAAAGTTAGAGAGAAGAAAGCTAGGGAAAAGAAAGTCGTTGAAAAGAAGGTGGCTGAAAAGAAAAAGCTGGCCATCGCTAAAAAGAAAAAACAGGAAAAATTAAAAAAGGAAAAGCTGGCAAAAAAGAAACAAGCAGAAAAAAAGGCAAAAGAAAAAAAAGCCAGAGAGAAGAAAGAGCGGGAGCGGATAGCAGCCGAAAAGAAACGTAAGGCGGAAGAAGAACGTAAAAGGCGTGCAGAAGAAAAAGCTGAACTCAAACGTGCCGTGCTAGAAGAGGAGCGTCGTGAAGAAGAGGCGCGCAAGCAGGCAGCGCGTGCGGCAAGATTGCAGACGCAGCGTCAGCAATATATTATGCTGATAGCGCAAAAGGTCGAGAATAACTGGTTACGGCCCGTATCGACTACATCAGGGCAAAGCTGTGATGTGATAGTAAGGCAGACTATGTCCGGTGATGTTATCGATGTTCGCGTACAATCTTGTACCAGTGATAATGCGTTTCAACGGTCGGTCGAGCGGGCAGTGCAAAAAGCCTCGCCTTTACCGTTGCCGCCTGATCCAGAATTGTTTGATAGAGAAATATATTTTAAATTTAAACCACGTACATAATAAAAATGAATATTTTTGTTTCTACGCAGCACAGAGTAAGTGCCTTTACGCAATCATTAAATGGCAAATGATTACTAAGGCTCTAAAGTATGGGAACGAGGAAAAAAAGATATAACATGATAAATAAGATAATAATAAGTTTGTTTTGCCTGAGTTTTACCTCCGTTGCTCAGGCTGTTCTAAAAATAGATATAACTGAAGGTTTTGAAGGTGCATTGCCTATTGCCGTTATTCCCTTTCAATGGACTGGCGCTACGAAAGTAGTGAATGGCGATGTTTCTGCGATTGTTGTTTCTGATTTAGCGAGAAGTGGAAAATTTTCACCGGTTGCTGAAAAAGACCTGATTGCTCGTCCACAGAAACTGGCTGATGTGCATTTCAAAACTTGGCGGATTGCGGGCATGGATCACATTGTTATAGGTAATGTCAGTAAACAGCCTGGCGGTAATTATAAGGTACAATTTCGGTTAATCGATATTTTGAAAGCAAAGCAGGTGTTGGGGTATAGTTTTACCGCAACGGATAAAACTTTGCGTGATGTGTCGCACCAGATAAGTGATTACATTTTTACTCACATCACAGGATTGCCTGGTGCATTTAGTACTCGTATTGCCTATGTTACGACCAAGCGTAGCAAAGCCGGTACGACATCACGTTTGCAAGTTTCAGATACAGACGGTTATAACCCGCAGACATTATTAACGTCTGACCAGCCTATAATGTCGCCGGCCTGGTCGCCAGATGGTTCACAGCTTGCGTATGTATCATTTGAAGGTGGGCAGGCAGAAATTTTTACGCATAATATTCGTTCCGGTGTGCGAAAAAGTCGTTCAAAATTCCCAGGTTTAAATGGTTCGCCAGCCTGGTCGCCAGATGGCACGCGACTGGCGATGACATTATCAAAGGATGGTAATCCCGATGTTTATATCTTAACGTTAGCCGGAAACAAATTGCAGCGTGTAACCAATCATTGGTCTATTGATACTGAAGCGGTCTGGACGACCGATGGTGAATCCATTATTTACACCTCCAGTCGAAGTGGTAAGCCGCAGCTATATAGGCAGAAAGCGGTGGCAGGTGCTAAACCTGAGCGCCTTACCTACGAAGGTCGCTATAATGCCAGTGCCAGCGTTTCTGCAGACGGTAAATATGTTGCTTATGTTCACGGTGAAGGTGCAGTCTATCGAATTGCTGTTTTAGAATTGGCGACCCGCTCATCAAGAATATTAACCGATGGACCATTGGATGAGTCACCCGTTTATGCACCGAATAACAGTATGATTTTATTCGCATCACAGGAAAGTCGTCGAGCGGTTCTTGCTGCTGTTTCTGTTGATGGTAGACAGAAGCAGCGATTGGCTTTTTCTAATGGTGAAGTGAGAGAGCCATCTTGGGCTGCTGTTAGGTATTAATCCAGATTTTGAATAGTAAAATGCGAAAAAATAGATCTAACATAAATTAAGAAAGAGGTTGTTTAGATGAATAAATTATTATTAATATCAGCATTGGCATTATCCATTACTGCTTGTGGTGACAGAATAAAACCCGATGCAAATGCGGCGGGCGGCGGTAATGCGACATCGGGTAGTGAAAGCACAGGTTCTGGTGGTGCATCTGCCGGCGGTATTGACGGTGGTTTAGGTCTTGGAGGCACTGCTCTGGAAGGTGGTAAGCTGGTTTCTTATGAAGCGAATGCGGTTAATGATGCAAATAATGTCTTATTTGAAAAAATTGTCTATTTCTCATTCGATAGTAATTCAGTTAATGATGATTATGTCGAACTGGTTAAACACCACGGTAAATATCTGTCATTTAATGCTAATGCCAGTGTTCGGTTGGAAGGCCATGCGGACGAACGAGGTACACGCGAGTATAATGTAGCGCTGGCGGAGCAACGTGCGCAAGCAGTTAAGCAGTTAATGCTATTCGAGGGTGCCAGTAAAGACCAGATTTCAGTCATCAGTTATGGTGAGGAAAAGCCGGTGTCTTTTGGTCATGATGATGAGTCAATGAGTTTGAATCGTCGCGTGGAAATTATTTATCAATAGGGCCTATCAATAACGGCCTATCAATAACGAATTATACTGACATGAAATATCCTACAAAAATGCAAACTATAAAAACGATTGGCGCTTTAGCCTGTGGACTATTATTAACGGGTAATGCCTTAGCGGCTGACAATAGTCTTGCTGATTTGAGCGAGCAGCAACGCATACAGCGTTTAGAGCGCATGTTGAGTTCAGATGTATTGCGTGAACAGAGAGATATGTTGCAATCATTACGCGAAGAAATAGCGGCATTGCGCGAACAGACTGAGCAGCAGGAATATGAGCTGGAGAGCATGAAGCAACGCCAGCGTAATCTATATTTGGATATGGATCGACGTATTAATAATGTCGAGACCGGTGGTCGAAGTGTGAGAGTTGTTGCGCCCGTGCCACCACCGAATTCGTCTAAGCCAAAAAATACGGTGATAGCACCTGTGGTTGGTGATAGTGACGGGCAGGAATCATACTCGAAAGCGTTCGCGTTATTAAAAGAAGGCCAGTATGAGCCGTCGATTACAGCATTTGAACAATTTAAAACGAATTATCCGAATAGTAAGTATGCGGATAATGCACAGTACTGGTTGGGTGAGGCAAATTATGTTTCACGTGATTATAAAAAAGCTTTAGCGGAATTTCAGCAGCTTATCGCACAATTTCCGCAGAGCAGCAAAAATCCTGGCGCGCGTTTAAAGATGGGATATGTCTACTTTGAGTTAAAAAATTGGTCGGCTGCTCGTGATGCGCTGCAACAAGTTATAATTTTGTATCCCGATACCACCGTTGCAAAAAAAGCCAATGAACGATTGCAACGCATGAAGCGAGAGGGGCATTAACCCCTTCGTTTTTGTTTCATGTCTGATCAACAGGTTCGCCTGAAAATAACCGAGATATTTTATTCATTGCAGGGCGAGGCGCTAAATGTAGGCTTGCCTACGGTCTTTATTCGTCTGACGGGCTGTCCTTTGCGTTGCAGTTACTGCGATACGGCTTACGCATTTACTGGCGGTGAATGGATGGATATCGAGACGATCATTGATACTATTAAACAATATGATACGCCGCATATTATGGTGACGGGTGGTGAGCCGCTGGCGCAGAAGAGCTGCATCGAACTACTGAAAAAATTGTGTGATCTCGACTATTCGGTTTCGCTGGAAACCAGTGGTGCTATTCTTGTTGATAACGTTGATGAGCGTGTCGTAAAAATCCTCGATATTAAAACGCCTGCCTCTAACGAAGAATCTAAAAATAAGTTTGAGAACTTTGATCTTTTAAATAAAAAAGATCAGATTAAATTTGTTATCTGCGATGAAGATGACTATCAGTGGAGCAAGCAACTTATCTTGCAGCAAAGGCTAAGCGGTAAGTGTGAAATATTATTCTCACCGGCTTATGAGCAACTTGATGCAACCACGCTTTCGGAGTGGATTCTTCGTGATCAGTTAAAGGTGCGTTTCCAGATTCAACTGCATAAATATTTATGGGGTGATAAACCCGGTGTCTGATTCGACAGCTAAAGCCATCGTATTGTTATCAGGTGGATTGGATTCGGCCACGGTTCTGGCTATTGCCAGTAAAGATTTTGAGTGCCATGCTATAAGCTTCAATTATGCCCAGCGTAGTTTGTCTGAGATTAATGCGGCGAAGCAATTGGCGGAACAATTTTCTGCCAGTCATCAAGTTATTCAAATTGATGAAGGGGTAATGGCAGGTTCAGCGCTAACCGATAAATCGGTGGATGTGCCAGAATTTGATGCTGCAGAGCAGGGTATTCCGGTGACGTATGTGCCTGCGCGGAACACGCTGTTTTTATCCTATGCGCTTGCAATTGCAGAAGTAAAAGGCTCTCAGGATGTTTTTATCGGTGTTAATGCCGTCGATTATTCGGGTTATCCGGATTGTCGCCCTGAGTTTATTCGTGCTTACGAGGCGATGGCTAATCTGGCGACAAAAGCCAGCGTTGAGGGGGGTAAGCTAAGTCTTCATGTACCTTTGATTGATAAGACTAAGGCTGAGATTATTCGTATAGGGAATAATCTAGGTGTGGATTATGCGGCTACGGTGTCCTGTTATCAGGCGAATGAGCAGGGCCAGGCCTGTGGTCTCTGTGACTCATGCCAGTTGAGACGGAAAGGTTTTGAAGAGGAAGGGATTGAAGACCCCACACGTTACATTTAATTGGATTATTAGGCTTAGATGATATTGTTTTTTTGCCCAACTCCATGTATGATTCGCGCCTTCATATTCATTGAATATGTGCAGAATATGGGCCGTTAGCTCAGTTGGTAGAGCACCGGACTTTTAATCCGATGGTCGAGCGTTCAAGTCGCTCACGGCCCACCATATACTATAAAAAGGTCAGCATTTTATGCTGGCCTTTTTTCATTTCCTGACTGTTTTTTTATTGCCTGTTAACGACTTTTAAGAGATGTATATCTCTGCAATAGCGAGACACTAAACAGAGAGCTGTTATTTCCCCCTCTCCCTCTGGGAGAGGGTTGGGGTGAGGGGCTCGTCGAAAATGCCCTCATCCTAACCTTCTTCCAAAGGGAGAAGAGACTATAAATCAAAGTCCGTTTCTAGCCGATAAATAACTATTCTTAGCAAATAAAAAAAAGCCCCGAACAATGTTCGGGGCTTTTTTCTTGAAAATCTAAATCAAACTCTCTGATTTATTTTCTCTGGCTAGGACCATTTAATTCCAGACCATTACTCATGTAGGTATGGAAGTACTCCAGCGCTCTGTATTCATCACTCTGAGCTTTAAATGGTTTAGCACGTACCTGCTTGTTACAGCCGCCGTAACGACGATGCATTGTGCCCATGCCTGCCCATTTATTACGATAAACAGGGAAGCCAGTCGTTTGACCTAAAGCGGTGCTTAAGATGTCAGCACGAATCTTGCTGCCTGAGTAGTAATAGTGACAATCAGCACATGCCATATTTAACTGACCACGTTTTGCGTAGAAGTGTTTTTTGCCACGATTGTAAGCGGCAATCGCTTTAGCATCGTTAGGTACTTTTACGTTGGTTTTGTGACCACGAGATAATGAAGCCAGGTAAGCGCTGACTTCTGTCATTGCCCCTTTTTTCCATTTTAGTTTTTTCTCGCCATTGTCAGTACGACATTTGTTGATAGCGCCTTCCAATGTGACAACTTTGCCGCTGTCACTATCAAAATAAGGATAATTTTGTTTTATACCTTTTTTGTAGTTTGGAAAACAGTCTGCATAACCTTTACCGTTAGCAAACTTTTTGTTGAACTTCTCTTCACCGTTATCAATAGCAATTTCATAAGAAGGAAATTCTTCAAATGCTTCCCATTGTTCACGAGCCGATGCGTCCAGAGCGTATACGCCATTGACAAAGTCATTCATCGGTACTTCAGGAAACTTCTTCGTGAAGTACGAGCGGAATGCTTTTAAGTCATCATCCGGTGTAGCTTGTGCTGCAAACGGAGTTGCGGCAATAAGCATGACCGATAATGCGGTAGCAATTTTTTTCATGTTTCACCTATTTTATTGTTATACCTAAATTTAATAATGTGAGCTAGGTGCTCAATTATTTCATTTTGGCTTCGGTTGAGTCGCTCTTACCAGTATTGTCTACCCAGCTAATCTTGATTATGTCGCCTGATTTAGCACCAGAGAAAGAAAAAGAAAGGAATGGGTTTTTAGAAATAGTGCCATTCCACTGAGCATTCATTACTGTTTTGCCGCCGCTTTCACAAACGACTTCCTGAATGAATTTGGCAGGAATTAACTTACCGGTTTTTTTGTTTTTACGCAGACCAGTCTCCATAGGGTGGCTGATTAAGCATTTTACTTTAGCTTCGCCTTTTTTGACTTTAGCGCGTACTTTAATTGATGATTTAGCCATCTTTATTTAACCTCTTAAATTTTGCTTAACCGCCGCAACCACCGATGGTGACTTTGACGTTTTTGGAAGTGCTGTACAATTTGCCACCGGCTTTTACTACTGCGGTAACATCGGATGTTTTACCCATTTTAATACGGGTAGAAACAAAGCCTTTTGTAGTTGCACCAAGGTTAAATGTTGCCGCCAATGGTGTACCATTTTTTGCAACAATGATGCTGATCGCTTCAGTGTTAGCAATTTTACTGGTAACGGTAATTGGAACAACAGCGCCGTTTTCTGCGATATCAGGTGCTTTTAGCTTGATATCACCACTTTCAGTTGTGCTTGAACTTCCTAATGAAGCTTCTAGAGCCGCATTGGCGTCCTTAGCTTCAAAAGCTGCTTTTGGCCATGCAGCTAATGCAGCTTTAGGTGTTAGCAAACCGGCACTAATTGCGATGCCTGTTGCACCAGCAGCGAAAGTGCCTTTGAGTAATACTCTTCGATTTTGATTCATCTAGTCTTACCTTCTGACTTTATAGTGTGTGAATGAATTTTGTCACCAAATCGATTTCACCGTCAGACATCACTGCGTGAGGTCCAAATGGAATCATTATGGTATTCGGGTTATTGGTGCGAGCGTCATATATCTGAGCACGAAGTTTATCGTAATCAGGGAAACGAGCTTTCATAGCAATCAACGGTGGTCCGATATTACCTGCTAATTTACCACCAGCGATCTGATGACATGCAAGGCAGTTACCTTTCTTTCTGTTGAATGCTAGTTCTTTACCTTTATCAAGGTTAGCCGTTGTATCAGCGCTAGCAATTGTAGGTGCAAATCCAAGGCAGCCAACAAGGGCAGCGATAGACGCGGTTGTGGTTAGTATATGTGCGGTTAGCCGCATTCTTCTTTCCTCCTAATTCTAAGTATGTAGGAATATATTCATGATTGAATAGGGATATATAGCATACTCCCTAAGAGAGATAAGGCAAGGCTTTTGGATAAAAAAACAAGCAGTTATAAGGGTTAACGTTGCTATCTGAATTTTTGTCAGAATATTAGATTATGCTAATTTCTAGTTTGTATTTGGAATAACTAAGGTTTATACCAAGCCTTGTTAAGGCTACTGTTTAGAGTCGGTCTTTGTACTCTTGCATTACCTTTTTAAGTTCTTTTTTTGAGGCTTCAAGTCGCTGCTTTGTTGATGTGCTTAAATCTTTTTGATTCAGTGCGTTATCAAATTGTTGGATGGCGAGTTCGATATAGCCTTGGCGTGCATATTGGTTGCCGGTTGCTTCTAAGGCGGCGCTGGTTTGTCCATTGGCATAATAGGCCTTAGCCAGTGCTTCGTAGATAACGCCGTAGTCATCTGTTTGTAATTGTTTTTTGAGCACTGCAATGCTTTTATCTGGAAAATTATTATTATTTAAAGTTTGTACATACGCCATGCTGACGGGTAAGTATCCCGGATAGAGACGAGCCAGATTGCGTAATATTTCCAGTGCCTTTTTATCGTCGTTCTTGCTGGTATAGGCCTCAGCCAGTGCTAATCGTAGCCAGGGATGTGTGTGTGCTTCTGTGTGTCTGGACAAGATTTGTATAGCAACATCAGCTTTTTGGGTACGAATGGCCGCTAGTGCTTTTTGATACTGTCCGATAAGACCCTGGCCGACGATCTGATCATCAAGATAATATCCGGGTTGCTTACTCAGTGAGATGATTAGGCGTGCTTTAGCAAACTGAAAATCGATATTATCTTTTGGTAGATTTTCGCTCTCTTTGTTGAGTCGGTTTTTTGCTTCCGATACCCGATTGGTGCTGAGTGGATGGGTGCGCAGGTACTCGATGCCACCGTCGGGACTTTGAGCCAGTAAAATTTCAAAAAAACCAACCATACCTTGTGGGTTGATTCCGGTATCCGCAAGTATGCCTATGCCAATGCGGTCAGCTTCATACTCGTTACTACGAGTAAAGTTAATCGATGATTGTGCATTGCCTGCAATGCCGGATAAGAGAACGGCTTGTCCGGCCTGTGCATCTTGTGAGCCGACTAATATCGCGGCCAGTAACGTGGCGATTGTTATTGCTGTGGAGTTACCGGCATTGTCAAAAGCACGAGCTAAGTGGCGTTGTGAGACGTGAGCGATTTCATGGGCTAAAACACTTGCTAGCTGGCTTTCATTTTTGGCTTGAAGAATCAGCTCGGTATGAATGCCAATGTAAGCGGCAGGCCCTGCAAAGGCGTTAATGGTTGGGGCTTTTATTATAAAAAAATGAAATGAATTGCCTGCTGCATCCGATTGTGAGGCCAGACGTTGCCCCAGGCTGGTGAGATAATAATTAATTTGCAGGTCTTCTACAAAAGGCAGGTTGGCGCGTAGCGACCGATAAAAAGCCAGGCCAAGTTGGCGCTCATCTTTGCTGCTAAAACTGTCGAGTGTTGGGTCGCCTAGGTCGGGTAGGCCGGCATAGCTAATGGATACTGGTGTGGTTAGCAGTAAGGATAAAAAAAACAAATTTGCAATGACCTTTGATATTTGTAAGCGAGACTTAGTAGTAGGTAGGTGCATATTCAGTTTTGAAGTGGTGCTTTTTCGGCAGCGAGTAGATTTGTACAATTGTGACAGAAGTTTATCAAAGACATCTAGTTTAAGCAGGTGTTCGCTTGTTAGGTTATAGGAAGGGTGATTAGTTTCCGGTATTCGTAATTATATTCAATTGTGTTTTTTATGTGTGTATTTTGAAAATATTCGTTAAACCATGTATGTTTTTGTGTCAGTGTTTATTGGGCTTGGCACATTCTTTATTTATCGCGTGTATATGCGGAAGATGTTGAGTTTAAATATAAACTATATTTGTTCTAAAAATGCGAGAAAGTGGTGTGAATAAGTGTATATTATTCATTTCAAAACCCGCTATCTG
>Ga0256847_1001813_pt1 | contig 10131 bp, 10 predicted proteins | sample TeddybearmetaG_FD_189099 | JGI IMG/M metagenome (GOLD analysis project Ga0256847, IMG submission 189099) | Hydrothermal vent microbial communities from East Pacific Rise, Pacific Ocean - Teddybear | ecosystem: Environmental > Aquatic > Marine > Hydrothermal vents | place: Pacific Ocean: East... | reverse complement strand
AACCCACGATTCTCTTCAGGATCATCTACCTGTTCAGCTTGCCGCCTTCCCATATCTTCCAGTTCTCGCTGTTGTTTGCTGTGATTCTGTTGCTGGTTATCTTGTTTATTTTTTGCAGCAGTTTTTTGCTTTAAACCGGGTGGAAATGGATGTAGCCATAACGGCACCATGCCGGGCGATAATTTACTCTCCGGTGGAGAAACGTCATCATCCGGATCAATTAAAGCCAGTTCAATAGCATGTTCTAACCTAAATTTTTTCGAATCAGCAGGACCACAATCCGATCTTTGCAATAAATACAGTCGAACCAGATTTTGATATTTCCTTTTCATACCGGGAAATCTTTTAAGCACTTTCTGAGTCAATCGCTGGTTTTTGCGAATCCATTCCCCCACAGAAGAGGTGCTGGTATCTTCTCCCGCACAGGCACCAAGAGCCGTGAGCCAGAAATACAACTCACGGTTGTGCTCAAGCCGATCGAACCAGGCCAGGTTCGGTGGCAATCTTAAAGCCCGATCATCCCGCCATGTCATATAGATTTTGCTATTAGTTCCCGCGAAACGTTGCAAACGCGATCGTGAAAAAGGATTGGCTGTTGCATCGGCTGCTTCAATTTTCAGACCAGCATCCCCGCCCAGGGCTCTGAAATAGATGCCTAGAGATTTATTCATTGACTTTAATTTTACGGCCGCTTGTGGATTACGATTATCCGCCAGTCGCGTAATCAACTTGTGCCACAGCTCACCGACCTGCTCTTCCATTACGATTGACTCCGGGGCGAGCTGCATTTTGGAATGCCTACCGGCGGTTCTGATAATTGTTCAGCTTTTACTCCCTGCACCCAATGCAGCAGACTGTCTTGCTCATTTCCGCCCTGCACCTGAGTACAGGCTGAAATACATTCACCACATTCGGTACAGCTAAACATCCTGCGTTTAATGGTACGCGGCTGCAATCTCATCGGACAGGCGTTATCACAGGCATTGTTGCAACTTTGGCAAGCACGCGCTTTATTATTGTCGTAGGCGATGACCATAGCTCGACGATTGGCCATCCATGCAAGGCTCTGAAATAAACCCACTGCACAACCGAATCGACAGAATAAATGGCGCGTAACAAGAAAGTCCAAACAAAAAAGACTGGTTGCCACTAGCAGAAAAATACTCTGATTACGCGTTAACTGAAGATTCAGAATATTGTGATAGATCTCGAATGGTGGTAACAGGTAAGTCAACAGGCTGACCGACCAGATCAGCGCAAAGAACAAGGCCAGGAATACTGTCGGCAACCAGTACCAGCGATTCGGTTTTTTGAGTGGCAGTGTTTTTTTATCCCAGATACTGGGTTTACCAATTGCACGAATCATTAATTTGTTGATCTGTTCTACAACAGAAAAATGCGGGCAAAACCAGCCACAATAGATACGTCCCCAGCGCCAGGCGACGAACAGAAATCCAGCTGCAATCAACAATATGGGTGCAATGCCAAGTAGTAATATGTTTATGACCGCACTATCCTGTCCGTGCTGAATCGCAGCAACATTTAATCGCCAGTCATATCCCAATAATATAAAGTGACCTAAATTGAGATCATAACGGAAGAGATCAAGCGGTGGAGCAATAACAAACAGAACGAAGAAACCTGTCTGGGTCAGTGTTCGCCATTGCTGGAGCATTTTTAGTTACTTTAAAAGTCGAGACAGAAATGTTCTGCCTAAAACCGGGTAGGGCCAGGTTTTGCCAGCCATCGCTTTTGCCAGTCCGATGACGCCAAACAGAACCATGGCTGCATGAATAATGGTAAACAGAATCACCCCAATAATCCATAATGTGGTATCCGTCATTCCTTCCAGATTTAATATAAAAATCAGGCCAAAAATCAGGATCATGAGGAAACCAAAAATCAGGCTCGCCGACACAGTCTGTTCCAGATGAGATTTCGCCAGTGGCGCCGCATCATGATGTCGGGTAATAAAAACAAAAACCAGTACCAAAAAGGCCAACAACGGTAAAATTAAAAGGTTGGCGACATATAATGACTCTGCCAGCACCGCCAGGTTCTGGCCTTCTGCCTCTGTTTCTTTAGGTGTTATTTCATCCGAGTATGGCATCAACCACCTCAAGCAAAACATTCATAGTTTCTTCATCATCGGTCAGTGGCTCCAGCAATGCTGCTCGGCAAGCCTGATGAATATCCATACCACTTTTAATCAATGTAGCTGCATATACCAGCAATCTTGTCGATGCACCTTCTTCCAGGTCATGGTCTTTTAAGGCGCGAATCGAGCCAGCCAACTGCACCAGTCGTTCGGCGATTTCTACTGAGATACCTGTTTCGCCGACCAGCACTTCAATTTCCAGATCGGCATCGGGAAAACTAAAGCTCAACCCAACAAAGCGCTGACGAGTACTGGGTTTCAGACCTTTCAACAGGTTCTGGTAACCAGGGTTATAGGAGACAACCAGCATAAACTCTTGTGGCGCCTTTAGTGTTTCACCAGTTCGTTCTAATGGCAGTATGCGGCGATCATCAGTTAGCGGATGCAATATAACTGTCGTATCCTTACGCGCTTCAACCACTTCGTCCAGGTAACAAATTGCACCTTCTCGTAGCGCACGAGTCAAAGGCCCGTCACTCCAGTAGGTACCATCATTGTTGATCAAATGACGGCCAACCAGATCAGCAGCGGTTAAATCATCATGACAGGCCACGGTGTATAGAGGTCGGCCAAGTTTGGCAGCCATATACTGAATAAACCGGGTTTTACCACAGCCTGTAGGTCCCTTAATCAGCAAGGGCAACTGGTTTTTGTAAGCATGTTCAAAAAGCTCGATTTCACCACCGACAGGCCGGTAAAACGGTTCTAATTGCGTGATCTTCTTTAGCTTCGTTTTCATATCCATTTAATTGCTCGCTTTGATCTGTATGTTTTATATGGCAGTAGTGAATGCAATAGCAATCAAGCTACCCGGCAATACCAGCCAAATGATAACAGGCCACCGCCACCATCCCTCTATACCTTTGAGTCCCATAAAATAGTCCCCGATCAATAATCCTTTCAATAGTGCAAACAGCAATACCAGCAATGAGACGGTCAAACCTGAAAACCCTGTTTTACCTATCGCCCAGGTCACTACTGTTAAGGTCATGATCAGTAGATAGACCACCGTGCAAGGTTTGATTCGATAGCATTGATGTTTTTGCATCTTAATCTATCATCGCATCACATAGACCAGCGGAAATAAAATTAGCCAGACCAGATCAACCATGTGCCAGTAGCTGGCACCTGTCTCGACACCTGTATGTTCTGCCGCAGAATAGCGTCCCTGCCTGAGTTTGAATGCAACCGCAGCCAGTATAACCATACCCATAATCACATGCATAAAATGAAAAAAAGTAAGCGACAGGTAGAACATAAAGAAAATATTGGTTCGTAGATTAATGCCATGGGAATAATGCGATGAATACTCTCCCGATTTAACTGCCAGAAATATTCCGCCCATCAATAAAGCTGCCATCAGCCAACGTATACAGGTTTGGTTATTATCTTCACGTATAGCGGCAACAGCACGCATCACAAAATAACTACTGGTGACTAAAGCCAGCGTATTAATTAAAGCAGAGTTGCTATCGAGAGTTAGCTGGTAAGTATTAAATAGCTCTACATTGTTGGATCGGGTAAAAGCATAAGCCGCAAAAAATATGGCAAAAACCAGTAATTCAGCCAGAATAAATATCCAGATCGCCAAATCACCTGGTGGATAACTTCGTTCTTTGCTCATTTCGTTCTTCGCTCGCGACATCCCTGTCACTTGCTCAGGTTTACGAACAGGTTAGCCTTCAACAGCTTCTTGATCCACAGTACGTTCTGGATCGTTTTGACCAACAAAGAAGCTGGCAATATAAACAAACAGGCCGATAAGGAAGACAATCCCAGCAGCCTCTCGCATCCAGTAGAAGATTTCAATCTTATCCTGTACTACCATAAACGGCAGCGGTTCGTCGGTATAACGCTGCAAATAGGTTTGCAATACACCGGCAGCAGTCAGGAATAAAGTAATGAACACCATGGATACAGTCATCAACCAGAATGACCACATTTCCATTACCTGAGATTTGTTACTACTGGCAGCCTTACGCCCGCGCAGTAATGGCATCGCATATGAAATCATGGTCAATACGATCATCACATAGGCACCGTAAAATGCCATATGACCGTGTGCTGCGGTGATTTGCGTGCCGTGAGTATAATAATTCACCGGGGCCAAAGTATGCATAAATCCCCACACTCCTGCACCGAGGAATGCCATTACTGCAGTGCCTAAGGCCCACAATACGGCAGCCTGATTAGGATGATTTCTACGCCTGCGGTTAACCATATTAAAGGCAAACACCGTCATCATGAAAAATGGAATTGGTTCCATCGCAGAAAAAATAGATCCCCACCATTGCCAGTAGTCCGGCGTGCCGATCCAGTAGTAGTGGTGACCGGTACCAATGATGCCTGAAATCAACGCCAAAGCGATGATCACATACAACCACTTTTCGATGACTTCACGATCAACACCGGTCGTCTTGATTAACACAAATGCCAGGATCGCACCAAGAATTAGCTCCCATACGCCTTCTACCCACAGATGTACAACCCACCACCAGTAGTACTTGTCTTTAACCAGGTTATCCGGATTATAGAATGAAAACAGGAAGAATACTGCCAGACCCAGCAATCCGAGCAGCAATACCAGGCTGATTGCAGTTTTACGGCCTTTCAGTACGGTCATGCCGATATTGAACAGGAATGCCAGAGCCACAACGACTATGCCGATCTTGGTAATCGTGGGCTGCTCCAGGAACTCACGTCCCATGGTCGGCCACAGGTCATTCATCGTCAGCTCTGCGAGTGCAGCATAAGGCACCAATAGATAACCCAGAATGGTCAGTACACCAGCAGCCAGGAACACCCAGAACATAATCCATGCCAGCATCGGGCTGAATAATTCAGTTTCAGATTCTTCCGGTACCAGGAAATAGGCTGAACCCATAAAGCCGAATAACAGCCACACAATCAATAGATTGGTATGTACCATCCGAGCTACGTTAAAAGGAATCTCAGGAAACAGAAAGTCACCAACGACATACTGCAACCCAAGAACTACGCCAAAAAGAATCTGCCCGACAAACAGGCCGATCGCGGCAATAAAATACGGTTTGGCAACCGCTTGAGATTGATATTTCATATTTCTAAGCTCCCATTAACCCTGAATGTTTGGTGGCCAGTTAGCCGTATTGATCCCGGATACATACTTGAGAAACTCTGCTACAGCATTGAGTTTTTCTTCACTCAAGTTGAATTGCGGCATGCTGCGACGCCCCGGAATACCGTCCTTAGGTCGACTGGCAATAAACCCTTTTATCGCTTCAGTACTACCCAGTCGCTTGAACACATTGCCCAGTTCTGGTGCAAAATATGCGCCTTCTCCCAATAATGTGTGACAGCCAATACAGTTATTCTCTTCCCAGACTCTCTTGCCCAATGCAACTTCTTCAGTTATCGCTCCACTATTATCGCGCTCAGAAAAAGCCGAATTAGTATCAAAAGTTAGTGCTAGAAATAGTAAAAAGAAAAACATACTGCCACCATAAAAGATGTTTCGCGCCATCGATTTAGTGAATGTTTGTGACATATTTATAATCCCCAATTGTTAGGTCAGGCTATTTTGAATTGGTGGTAAAAGTATTGACATGATTTAGGTCAAGTCATATCAGATAATTTAGTGCCTGAATTCTTAACGTTGAGCCTCTTGCAAAATTCGGGAGTGGATGAGCTGGAAAACCCTATTTCTCCTGTTTTTAGCCAGAATGAGGTGCATAGTTGCGCTACGCATCGAAATTCTGGATGAAAACAGGGGGAATATGATGCAGCAGATCGCCGCTCACGAGTTATGCAAGAGGCTCGTTAGGAACAGAATTAGTGGCTGGTGCCTTCAGAGCGTGTAATTTTGTTGTAAACGTTATATTTTCCAACAGGTTTACTCATTGGCAGGCGTTTGACGACTTCAAGCGTAAAACTGTCATAAACCAGTATTTCACCTTCCATTTCCCAGATGCTGAGCAAGGCACGACTGCCGTCACGATTAAATTCAATGTGCCCTGAAGTTTTTCCCGGAACTGGTTTTAAGGTTTTAACAATTTCCAGGGTAGATTTATCGATAACATGCATCACATCTTTGTTTGGCCCAACAAAAACATCTACCCAGGCATAAGGTGAATTCTCATGGCTACGCATGAAGAAACCTGGGCCAAGCGTTTTGATCTTTTTAATGGTTTTCCAGTTGCCGGTATCGATGATACTGATCACACCTTCACGTAAATTAGGGGATGCCAGAACGGTTGTATCTTTGTATTTCCAGGTAATGCCTGAACCCAGATGCGGCATGCCGGGTAAATCCAGATCATCGACTACTACTCGCCCAAGATCCAGATCAATGATCTGCCCTTTACCACCACGAGAAGCACCGATTAAAGACACGTATGACTGGTCGAAAAAGAAATCATCAAGATAGTCATCGACACTGATTCGTCGAACTGGAAATGGCTCGGAAATGGAGTTTTCTCCTGAGTCAGTACGGTAATCATGCACCCAGCCATCGAATCCAGGTGGCGGTTCATCTTCGTATGAGATTTCCCAGACTTCTTTAATGTCCTTGAGTGCAACAATAAAACTTTCCCGCGGTGGCGCGGTATAAACTGCACTGACTCTTGAGCTATTACCGGCATTATCGATAACCTTAATAATTTTGACCAGACTAAGATCATCAGCATTCAGTACAACCAGACTGTGCGGCAGGTAATTGCCCACCATCACATAACGATCATCCGCAGAGACAGCAGCATTTCGGGTATTGATTCCCGCACGAATTTCGGCAACGGTTTCCAGCTTATACATATCAAACTTGCTGATCCAGCCATCACGCGAAGCAAAATAGACAAAACGTCCATCGGAGCTATATTTCGGCCCACCGTGCAGCGCAAAGCGAGATTTAAACCGGTGGATTGGCTCCATCCTGTCGCCATCAAGAACAGTGACATGATGATCACCACTTTCAACCACCAGAAACAGGTTTAGCGGATCGGCATCATAAATCGGTTTTACTGTAGTTGCATCACCTGTTGTCAATTCCGGTTTATGAATGACATGACTGGCTTTAATCTCTTGTTCACCCCATACCGGTAGCTTTTCTAACGGTGTATACACAAGATCAACCAGAGACTGGATTTGATTTTTATTTAACTTGTCGCCAAATGCTGGCATTTGCGTCGCCACGCGACCATTGCTAATGACCTGAATCGCCTTATTTTTGCGTAAGCGTTTCAGGTTTTGCGGTAGCAGCGCAGGGCCAATTTGACCCAGACGATCAACCCCGTGACAACTGGCGCAGTGCTGCTGGTAAAGTGTTCCAGCGTCAGCATAAACGACTGTTGAGGCGTGGATAAAAAGAATCAGGCTAGCGGAATAAAAATACTTCAGCATGTGGGTGTGGGCACTGTGGGCAAAGCAACCGTTTGTTTCTTTTTACGCGACCAGGCCACGGTTTGTAAACGCTGCTGATCTGCATCAACACCGATTTCTGCATTTTCCAGATAACAACCTGGGTCTTCAGCCCAGAAGTTACCGCTAATTTGCCAGGCGCGAGTTCGTGAATTACCCCCACATATACTGCGATATTTACAGATAGCACAACGCCCTTCAACCGGACGATCTTGCTGTTTCAAACCAGCCATTAAGGGGTCGGAAGTGTCCTTCCAGATTTCTGAGAAAGGGCGTTGTTTCACGCTACCGATTGTATAATCCCACCACATGGTATCTGGATGTACATTACCGACATTATCAATATTGGAAATATTCACCCCAGAGGAATTACCACCCCAGCGATTCAACATTGACTCAATATAGTCTGCATGTTGAGGCATGTTTTTTCGCATCCATAACAATAGATAAACGCCATCAGCATCGTTGTTGCCGGTGACGAATTCACGTTTTTTCCCAGTAATCACATCGTTCCAGCTAGTCTCGAATAAGAGGTCCATCGCTGCTCGAGTCATTTTATGATGCAGATCATCACCACGATTTTTATTGCCGCGACCTGCATAGTTCAGATGTGACAGGTAAAACTTGTCGACATTTTCATCATCCATCAATTTTAGTAACCCAGGCAAATCCTGTTTATTGTCCTGCGTAAGGGTGAATCGTAGACCCACTTTTATACCCGCTTGCTGACACAAACGAATACCGCGCAGCGCTTCATCGTACGAACCCTGCTTGCGGCGAAACATGTCATGCGTTTCGCGCATTCCATCGATACTGATGCCAACATAGTCATAACCTACCTGAGCAATTTGATCGATATTGTTTTCGTCAATTAATGTGCCGTTAGTGGAAAGACCGACATAAAAACCCATGTCTTTGGCATGATGTGAGAGTTCAAAAATATCTGGTCGCATTAGCGGTTCACCGCCGGATAAAATCAAAACTGGCACGCCAAATGACTTCAGATCATCCATGACTTCGTAAACCTGACTGGTATCCAGTTCGCCCGGAAAGTCTTTGTCAGCCGATGTTGCATAACAATGTTTACAGGTCAAATTACAGCGGCGGATAAGATTCCAGATGACCACTGGACCGGTTGGTGCTCGTACCGGTCGAGCCTGTTGATCTGGCTTTTTGTCTGCTAGCGAGTGCATGTATTGGCTTAATCTAAACATATCTATTCTCAGGCAGCTAGTCTAAGGCCGGTCTTCTTCAGGATTGCCGAACTGAATAAAATATCATTTGAATGGCAGTACTGACCGAGTAAAACTTTGATCTGTCTGCTTTTTTCCTCAACCTCATCGCGCGTATGACCATGCACCATGGCAAACAGGTTGTAACCCCACATGGGTAAGTGACGAGGCCGCAAGTAGCAGTGGCTGACAAAATCCAGCTGGCCGATAACTTCACCGAGTACCTGCGCATGTTTGTCAGGAACATCCCAAACCGTCATTCCATTGGCTTTCAGGCCGAGACGATAATGATTTGGTACAGCGCCAATGCGGCGAATGATACCGTAATCCAGCATTTTTTTGAGGCGCAAAATCACCTCATTTGCGGTGCAACCAATAATGTTGGCGATGGTTTTATATGGTTCACCATCTAGCGGCAATCCACATTGAGTTTCAGAAATAATTTTTCGATCCAGGTCATCAATGTTGTAACGAATAGATCCTGAGGCAATCATTGGGGCGACAGGTAATGGAACGGTTGATACACCGCCAATTTCAGCTAAATCCAGCCACAAACCGATATAGAATTCCTGCTGTTTGGGAAAATTATAAACCTTCAGGCTGGTCTTTTTCTCGATAGCTGAAATCGTCGTTTCGATTTCATCTGGAGACTCTGTGGCCAACACAAACCACATATTTAATTCATGCTCACGGCGGTAGTTATGCGCTACCTGTGGAAAAGCATTAACCACATGCGCAATACGATCATAATCATCCTGTTCAACTGACATTGCGGCCAGCGTTAAACCACCTCCGAGTTGAACGGCATCATAAAGCGGTCCAAAGCGAGTCAGAAAAGACTTGTCGAGTAACCCTCCAATCGTATCTAGCAGAGTCTGTTCGGAGCAATTTAATTGTTTTGCAATAGACAGAAATGGTCGTTGTTGCAGCAGAAAACCGCCCTGATACTGATTTATAAACCGAAACTCAAGCTGGTTAAGTTGCATCAGTATTCTCCACACAAGTTTGCTTTACCTGGGCATCCCTATACTCAGATAGTTTGATCAGGTTGCTTTCTGATTTTTTTGCGGGCTGTGAGTAGCTCGCACCTCGCTGCTTGAAGCGTCTTGTACTAAAAAGGATGGTGTGATTGACATCCTGCAGTCCGCATTTGTCAGCTATACCTTTCACTTTCTGGATGACGGCCTGTTTATCCTGACCATGAACCATTGTGAACAGATTATACGGCCACTGTGGTCGATGCCGCGGACGACGATAACTGAGCGTCACACAGGAATATTTCCCGATACATTGACCAAGCTCATCGACCTTGTCATCAGGAATATCCCACACCACCATGCCATTGGCGGT
>Ga0256847_1001812_pt1 | contig 10132 bp, 8 predicted proteins | sample TeddybearmetaG_FD_189099 | JGI IMG/M metagenome (GOLD analysis project Ga0256847, IMG submission 189099) | Hydrothermal vent microbial communities from East Pacific Rise, Pacific Ocean - Teddybear | ecosystem: Environmental > Aquatic > Marine > Hydrothermal vents | place: Pacific Ocean: East... | reverse complement strand
TTTCAGCAATTTGCGCAATACGCACTAACTTGGTGCGAGTATGTAAAGCCTTATAACCACTATAATCTTGAATAGCATGTCCAACTTCATGAGCCGCTGTAGCGACTGCGGTTAAAGATTTACCATTGAAATTATCTGAACTTAAACGTACAACTTTATCTATAGGATCATAATGATCCCCAGCCTCAGTAATCTCAACTTTAACAGCCATATTAAATTGTTTTAATAAATGTTCAGCTAATTCACCGCCGGTGCCGGGGAAATCATCACGATGTCGGCTATATTTATTTAGAACTCTTTTAGCCCAAAACTGGGGACCATAAATGATTACTAACAATAGTAATAATAAAATTATTATGTGCATATGAGCTTACTACGAAACCTATAAACTGCGATTTCTCCTAATAAATTAGGCATTAAACGCATCAACCAACTACTATGGTGTTTAGTATCTACTACTGCCCGTTGTAACACCTCAATATCTAAAGTATTACAAAGTTTCTCAAAATCATGCAATGTGCATAAACGAATATTTTCACTAATATACCAATCTTCTGGTAATGCCCTAGTTTTCGGCATTAAACCACCTAAAAACAATGATTTTCTAACTTTCCAATGTCCAAAATTAGGAAAAGTAACAATCCCTTGTTTCCCAACCCGTAACATTTCCTTCAATAACAAATCAGGGCGATGAATAGTTTGTAAAGCCTGCGTCATAACCACATAATCAAAACTATCTTCATTAAAATCCGATAAACCTTGATTCAAATCAGTATCAATAACATTGACACCTTTTTCAATACACAATTCAAGATTATCATCATCAATTTCTAAACCATAGCCAGTAATGTTGCGACTATCAGCTAAATGAGCCAACAAAGTTCCATCACCACAACCTAAATCCAAAACATGTGAGTCTTCAGTAATCCATTCACTCATCAATGCCAAATCAGTACGCAATTCCATACTTATTCCTCCGCCACTCGCTGCATATAAGTCTTAAACACTCGCATATAATGAGGAATAGGCATTAAAAAAGCATCATGCCCTTCATCGGCTGTAATCTGAGCATAACTAACTTGTTTCTTATTATCTAATAAGGCTTTTACAATTTCACGCGAACGAGCTGGAGCAAATCGCCAATCACTGGTAAATGAAATCACTAAAAATTTTGCTAAAACTTTGGCTAGTGCCGCTGATAGATTATTGTTATGTTCGCTAGCTGGATCAAAATAATCTAAAGTTTTTGTCATTAATAAATAAGTATTTGCATCAAAACGATCTACAAAAGATCGCCCTTGATAACGTAAGTAACTTTCAACTTGAAAGTCTACATCAAAGCCAAAATTTAATTTGCCTTCGCGTAATTCTCGTCCAAATTTATTCCGCATTGCATCGTCAGATAAATAAGTAATATGTCCTAACATTCTAGCTAACATCAAACCTTGACGAGGCACTGCATCATATTGATAATAATGACCTTCATGAAAATCAGGATCTTTCAAAATTGCTTGGCGTGCAACTTCATTAAATGCAATATTTTGTGCAGTTAATTTTGGAGCGGCGGCAATTACAATGCAATTACGTAAATTTTTAGGATAATCTATTGCCCATTGCAAGGCTTGCATTCCGCCTAAACTACCGCCGATCACCGCTGCCCACTGTGAAATACCTAATACATCAGCAAGACGCGCTTGAGTTTTAACCCAATCACGTACAGTTAGAATGGGGAAGTCAGGACCATAAGGCTTAGCAGTTTCAGGGTTAATAGTATTAGGACCAGTTGAACCCTTACAACCACCTAAATTATTTAATGAAACCACAAAAAAAATATTGGTATCAATTGGTTTACCCGGTCCTATACAAGTATCCCACCATCCCGGCTTTTTATCTTGCATACTATAATAACCAGCGGCATGATGATCGCCGCTTAAAGCATGACAAATCAACACAGCATTAGAAGCTTGTTGATTTAATTCACCATAAGTTTCATATACTAACTCATAACTTGGCAAAGTACGCCCACAATCTAATGCTAATGGTGTTGTAAATTTCTCGGTTTGTACTGTAACTAATCCTACATTATCAGGTGCTAACATATCAGGCATGATATTAATAACGTCGTCTTTGTCTCATTTGTTGTTCGCTAATTATTCTATAACCTCTTGGTAAATCAAAGATATTAGCTGGCACAGTTACATTAGTTTTAACATTAACAATTTCATGTAAAACCCTGCTGCCCATTGTACCCATCATGATCTTCATCTTCATAGATATACCTAATGCCTTCATTTGTCCTTTTAACTTATTATGTCCTCTAATACAAGGTGGCATAGGCATTCCTTGAGCTTTTCTGGAGTTTTCCATCTTAAACATGGTATCAATATATCTTTTAAAATCAGTTATTTTCTCTACTTTTTTAGAAAAATAATATTTAGAACAAGTTCTACCATCAACTTTCAGAACATATTTAGTAGTCGAATAACCAGCAATTAATCTATTACTACGTTTTTTGACTAATTTAGCTTTTATAGGCTTTTGTGCCCGAAAATTACGTCTTGGAATTTGAGGCGGTTTACCAATAATATCCATTTTTACAATCTGCCTTTTACTGGCATCAACTATATACATTTTGCCCTTATCCATGTCTATCACATTATAATGATTAGGATCGCCTGTATTTAGGCGCACCATTGAGCCATCAATAATAATCGTTTCAATCTTAGCTTCGATATTACGACGCTCAACTTGAGTTGCTGCTAAACTAGCATTACAAATACTAACACTGCTAACACCAATCATTATCAGGTTTTGTAATTTAGTCATTCACTATCCTCCTATGTTGTATAAGAAATATCAAATTTTACTCCTTCAGCAGAAATTTATCTATAGTTTATGGATTGTTTTTCGCATAGTCACTTTTATTTTTATTACCAAGAAATCGCAATGATCCGAATTCACGCATTAAAATTATCATTTATTTTTTGTTGTTATCTGATTCAGATTCCAGTTGTATATGCTCAATGTAATTTACAATATCTAGCTAAAGTTATTCCAGTTATATCAATAAAAGGCAAAACACAAAGAATAGCTTCTGTTGCAATTTCACCGAATGGCAATTACCTGCTGTCAGCGGGCAAAGGTAAAATAATTTGGTTATGGAATCTGCAAACTGGAAGACTTATCAGAAGATTTTTCGGGCATCGCGATATTATTAGTTCTGTTAATTTTTCGTCAGATGGTAAATATGCCATTTCAGGTAGTCGTGATAGAACTATACGTTTATGGAATGTTAATACTGGTAAGTTATTAAAGACTTATACTGGGCATCGTGGTTTTGTAAGTTCAGTTCAGTTTTTTTCTTATGATCGTTATATTCTTTCAAGTGCTTATGATAGAACCATAGGCTGGTGGAATAAGGGTAGTAAAAAACTGATATATAAATTCAAAAAAGGTAGTTGGGTATTGTCTTTAGATATTTCTCCAAATGAACGTTTTATGATTGCTGGTAATCGAGATCGAAAAATGCGTTTATGGAATTTAAAAACTGCTAAAGTTCAACGTACTTTTAAAGCCTATTCTTATTTCATTTCTGTCGCCTTTTCTCCTAATGGAAAATATATTGTTTCTGGGCATTCAAATCGTAGTGTCAGATTGTGGGATGTTAAAACTGGCAGAATGTTACATAATTTTCATGGACATGATGATTCGGTTTTTTCAGTAGATATTTCTCCCGATAATAATCAGATTGTTTCTGCTAGTTGGGATAAAACTGTACGTGTTTGGGATATTAAAAGTCGTAGATTATCAAGGATTTTGAGAGGGCATGTGGGCGATGTTTATTCTGTTAAGTTTAGTTCAAATGGCAAACGGATTATTTCGGCAGGAGATGATGGAATTTTTATATGGAATACTAAAACTGGTTCCCAAATTGCTCACTTGATATCCTTTAAAGATGGTGAATGGATTACAGTCACTCCTAATGGAGCTTTTACAGCTTCTAGCAAAGGAACAAAAAATATCCTAATAAGCAATCGTCAAGTACGTAATGATAATTATTATCATTGCCCTGATGTAGTAAAAAAAGCACTTACTGAGGAATGAATGTCAAATTATGAAAATAAGTCATATATTAATAATATCTATATATTTAATTATTTATTCTAGTCGTTCTGTAGCATGTAATGCTAGTTATGATAATGAACTAGGTTGGTTGCAAGAAGTTGAAGTAGCGTCTGGATATAATGAACCATTAACAGAAGTACCTGTACCTGTGACTGTCATTAATAGCAAAATGATAACAAATATTGGTGCTAAAACTCTGAAAGATGTGTTAGTAACTTATGTACCGGGTATTACTTTTGTACAAGATCAAAATGAAGTTAATGTTGCAGGGCGGGGGGTTTACGGCTCTTCACAACAAAAGATGTTAATTTTGTTAAATGGTCATCGTCTTAATTCACGCGCTTATTCAATGGCTAATCCAGATTATAGCATCAGTTTAGATAAGGTAAAATGTATTGAAGTGCTTAGGGCACCGGGATCATCTTTATATGGTAATGTTGCTTTAAGCGCGGTTATTAATATTATTACTAAAAAAGGTAGTGATATTAATGGTGTACAATTTAGTGCTGGCTTTGGTAATTATGGGCAAAAAAAATTAAGTTTTGTTCTAGGTAGTGATTTTGAAAATGAAGACAATGATTTACTGCTATGGGGTAATTGGTATCAGAGTGATGGAGAACAAAAGGGTTCTGCTATTTTAGATGGATTTAAAGATAAGGGGGCTTATGATGTTGGTATTAATTTAAAATTAGCTAATTTTAATTTCTTAGCAACTCAACGTTATGCTAAATATATAGAGCCATTTTCAGGTGGTGGAAAAACTGGTGAAGTTTATAATTATAATGATTATCAGAGCTTAGCTGGAAATGGACCGGGTTTAGGATCAAAATCCTCGCATATAGGTATAGATTATAATAATAACTATTTCAAATTACAACTTTATTATGATGAAAATGATGTCAACGCGCATCTAATCACAAATCCACAATTACAAAAACATACCTTAGCAGCTTGGTCAGAACGTTCTTCAGGGATCATTGCACAAATAAATAAATCATATAATATATTTGGTAAAGAAGGTACATGGATGGTAGGTATTCAAGAAGATAGAATGGAATTATATGATAGTGAACTTGTTAGTGGAATTGGAGGTGGATGGTTTCCAAACACACGTCCATTATTAGAAATTGGAAAAGAAAATATATCTTCTATATTTACCCAAATAAAACATCAATTTAGTGAACAATTAATAGGTAATTTTGGAGTACGCTTTGATAAAAAACAGCGTTATAAAGATAATGATCTAAATGCAATTTCTCCTCGCTTAGCTTTGGTATATATAGCAAATAATAATTTTGATATAAAATTATCTTATTCAAAAGCCTTTGTAGATGCTCCATATTGGTATAAATACAATACACTAGCTAGTTATCGCGGCGCACAATCTTTACAGCCAGAACATATGGAATCTTATCAATTTACACCATCTTTGAAATTAGCAGGTGGCAAAGTTCTAACTCGTTTAAATCTATTTTATAATAAATTCACAGATTTTATTTGGAGAAATAATAATGCCGCTGTTAATGAAGCGGTGTATCAAAATGCTGGCTTTTTAAAAGTTTGGGGTATAGAAAATGAAACTAGCTATCAAGAAAGAGCTTATAATATAGCATTTAATTTTACTTACCAAGCTGCTCATGGAGCTGAAAATTATTCTATTTTGGATAAACAAATTGCAAATATCCCAAATTGGACAGGGAATTTAGTGTTTAATATTAATCCATTAAAATTAACTAATTTCAATCAAGGTAGTTTTTCTTCTGATTTATGGTTTAATTTTACAGCAAGATATATTGGCAAACAATTTTCATCAACAGATAATCAAGTTGATGATGTGCTATTATTTAATAGCGGCTTTCGTTGGCAATGGCAAGATATATTTTTAGATGCACGAGTCAATAATTTATTAGATGAAGATTATTATCAAGGTGGAAGTGTGACACATCCATATCCTCAAGCCGGGCGGTGGTTTATGTTTACTGTTGGGTATCAGGGGGAATTTTTATGACTAATAACATATTAGTTAAAGTACAGAATATTTCTGTAAAATTTCAAGGAAATGAGATATTAGATAATATTTCTCTTGATGTTGAACGTGGTAGAATTGTTACTTTAATTGGTCCAAATGGTGCCGGTAAATCGACACTAGTACGTATAGTTTTAGGTTTGTTAAAGCCAAATTCTGGAAATGTATTTCGACAAAGTGGAATACGTGTTGGTTATATGCCGCAGCATCTGAGCATTGATCCTATTTTACCAATCACTGTATTAGGTTTTCTTCGTTTAAGCAGGGTTAAAACTAATATTGATCAAGTAGTTGCAGAGGTAGGTATTAGTCATTTGTTAGATCGTCCAATTCAAAAAATTTCTGGTGGCGAAATGCAGCGGGTATTATTAGCACGCGCTTTGTTACGTGAACCGGATTTGTTAGTATTAGATGAGCCAATTCAAGGGGTTGATATTTCTGGACAATCTGAATTATATGAATTAATTAGTAAAATTCGTCAGGAACGGGGTTGTGGAATTTTAATGGTTTCACATGATTTACATTTGGTAATGGCGGCTACTGATTATGTAGTTTGTTTAAATAAACATCTTTGTTGTTCTGGGCATCCAGAAGTTGTTACTAAAGATCCTGCTTATTTAAAATTATTTGGTACAGCTATTTATACACATAAACATAAGAGTTAATATGGATGATTTTTTGTGGCGAGCCTTGTTAGGTGGTGTAGGTATCGCCTTGATTGCTGGACCATTAGGTTGTTTTATTGTTTGGCGACGTATGGCTTATTTTGGTGATACTTTAGCCCATTCTGCTTTATTAGGAATCGCGCTTGGGTTCTTAATTAATTTGAATTTAATGGTCAGCACTTTAATCGTTTGTGTGATCATTGCTTTGTTATTGGTGATCTTAAAATCACAGAAAGGCTTAGCAAATGATACTTTATTGGGAATTTTAGCACATAGTACTTTATCTTTAGGCTTAGTAGCATTAGCATTTTTACAAAATGAAGGTTTAAGAATTGATTTATATGGTTATTTATTTGGTGACTTGTTAGCTGTAACACGCTCAGATTTATATTGGATTTATGGTGGTGGTAGTCTTATATTGCTCGGCTTGATCAGAGTTTGGCAATCTTTGTTATCAATCACTTTACATGAAGAATTAGCTCAAGTAGAAGCTGTACCTGTTGTTTGGATTCATTTGTTATTTATGTTAATGGTTGCTTTAGTGATTGCTATAGCTATGAAAATAGTTGGTATTTTATTAATAACATCACTATTAATTATTCCAGCGGCTACTGCACGTAATTTTGCTCGTACTCCTGAACAAATGGCATTTTTAGCGAGTTTTATTGGTAGTTTAGCAGTTATAGTTGGTTTGTATATGTCATGGCACTGGGATATTCCTACAGGTCCATCAGTTGTATTGGCTGCTAGTTGTTTGTTTATTCTTAGTTTAATCAGCGCAAGATAATAAATTATCTTGCATAACTGTTATTAATTAGTCTGCTAAAGCAGACTTGAACTTTCCTAGCCCATAAATATAAACTGCACTAGGCTGAAACTTTACTGTAACATCATCAATAATACGCTCTTCAGAAATAGTTTTAGTCGTAACAAGGACATTATTCAAATTATTCTTTTTTGTATATTCTATAAGGCTTTTTAATTTCCTTGAATCAGAATATGGAAGATCTGACCATTTTACTTCAACACACCAAACTGGTTTCTGTTCAGCTAGGCTTAAACAAACAATATCAACTTCGCCGGTTTTCCATCTTGCATAATGCAAATTATCTATATTCTGACTATCAAACCATTGACTAAAAATAGCTGTTTCAGTTAAGGTTCCCATAGCTTCATGATCAGCCGAAATTGGACCAAATAAGGCTGCTCGTATTGATGGATTTGTTAGGTAAACTTTAAAAGATGTTGCTCTTTTAAACCTTCTTGATGTTAGATCAATACGGTTTACCACTTTTATTAAAAATGCCGCTTCTAAATATTCAATATATTTTTTTATAGTATTTTTAGAGACTCCAGATGATTTTGCTAAAGATTCTAATGTAATCTCATTACCAGTATTATAGGCAATAGTAGTAAATAATTTGTTTAATTCTTGAACATCAGTTATTCCATAAAGACTAGGCAAATCTCTTAATAATACTTTATCAATGATGTCACTTTTAATATACCTAGAACTATCATCTCGTATTAGACTTGAAAATACCGCTTCAGGATAGCCTCCATAATTCAAATAATTAATAAATTCAGTATTTAATTTATTAATATCCTTAGCATTACCAGATATAAAATATATATACTCAGCAAAAGTTAATGAAGGTAAAAGAAAATCGGTAAAACGCCCTGCACCAGATTCTCGACTTTTAAGTTTTAAAGCAGCGGCTGCTGATCCTGTAGCAATAAATTTATAAGAAGGATAAGAATCAACTAAAGACTTTAAATGAACTTCCCATTCTGACAAATACTGAATTTCATCAAATATTATAAAGAGTTTAGTGTCTCTATCATGCCTAAACTCGTTTTGAAAAATATTTACGATCTTTTCCAAAGCAAGATCAGTATATATAGGTGTATCTATAGAAAGATATAAAATATTTGTCGGACAAATACCCTCACTTAATAGCTTTTCTACTACATGATAAACCATCACGGTTTTTCCAACACGCCTTGGACCCATTAATACTACTGCTCTATTGATAGATGATTCTTTGATAAGATCATAAAATGAATCAAAATAAAAACGTTTTGGGTAATTTTTATAGCGTTTTTCTATATCAGAAGTTTTCCACCAAGGGTTGTCAAAATAAAAACGGTTTAGAATTTCTGTTTGGGAAATAGATAACATGAAAATAATTGGATTAATTTGCTTTGGAATAATAGTACAACGAATAGTTCTAATGGGTTTATTTGCGCATTATCAAAACCATGAAGCTTGTTTTTGAACGGGAATTGATTGATAAAATATTTAATAATCGTAAAAAAGTTGTTTTCAAAGTAAGTTGATTAATTTGTTAATGATACCAATAAAGTAAATATTACATTTTACATACTTTTTTCATTTATTACCAGAATTTATTCATATAATGTCTGTTTAATCAATCATGCTACACATTCACACCAGTAATCGCTTAGAACACTTATCTTTAGCATTAGCTGAAGTTATTAAAGTTCCTCTCTCAAATCCCTTTGCACAAGAAACTGTTGTGGTGCAAAGTCGAGGTATGGAAAGATGGATTTCGATGGAGTTAGCTCAACATTTAGGTGTTTGGGCTAATGGTTCATTTCCTTTCCCTAATCTTATGTTATGGCGTTTATTTACACGCTTTTCTGAAACTTCTCAATTTGAACCAGGGGTTATGTTGTGGAGTTTGATGGATATTTTACCTAAATATTTATCGCAGCCTGAATTTGCTGAAGTCAAATCTTATTTAGATGCTGATACACATAATATCAAGCAATTTCAATTGGCTTGGCGTATTGCTGAGATTTTTGATCAATATTTGGTTTATCGCCCACGATGGATTGCCGCTTGGGAAGATTATGCTCAACCTGTCAAGTTACTGAAAAATTCAGAGGCTGTTTGGCAAGCCATTTTATGGCGCGAATTAGTAGCGCGTCATGGTAACAAACATCGCGCTAATTTAAGAGAACATTTTTTTGAGAGTTTAAAGCATTCTGAGAATATTTATAGATTACCACAACGATTCTCGGTTTTTGGTATTCCAGCACTACCGCCTTTTCACTTAGAAGTTTTTGAAAAAGTTGCGCACCTTATTGATGTCCATATCTTTTTACTCAATCCTTGTCAAGAATATTGGGGCGATATTGTCTCTGATAGAGATATTGCTCATAAATCAATAGAAGAACAAGAGCATTTGCAAAAAGGGCAAACCTTATTGGCTTCTATGGGTAAAATGGGGCGTGATTTTATCGATATGTTAATTGATTATCCGCATGAATTATATGAATATTTTGAGGA
>Ga0256847_1001811_pt1 | contig 10133 bp, 9 predicted proteins | sample TeddybearmetaG_FD_189099 | JGI IMG/M metagenome (GOLD analysis project Ga0256847, IMG submission 189099) | Hydrothermal vent microbial communities from East Pacific Rise, Pacific Ocean - Teddybear | ecosystem: Environmental > Aquatic > Marine > Hydrothermal vents | place: Pacific Ocean: East... | reverse complement strand
CTCAAAATATGAAGGTTTTTGCTAAAAATGATGATTTTTTATTAAATTGGTAGTAGGCTAATTTCTATAGATTCTAGAATAACATGCTGGTTAAATAAATGTAAATTTGTTTGTCAGTATGATGAGATTTCTCAGTCCTTGCACTCCTTCGAAATGACAAAACAGTCATCTCGAACATAGTGAGGAATCTCATTCTAAAAAAAGGAATCGTATAATGAGATTCCTCACTACGTTCTGAATGACAGAAACTTTTCTTAAAAAGTCCTATAAATCAAATTTAATACCTTGTGCTAAAGGTAATTCATCTGAGTAGTTAACAGTGTTTGTTTGTCTTCGCATATAGATTTTCCATGCATCCGATCCAGACTCACGACCACCACCTGTTTCTTTTTCACCACCAAAAGCACCACCAATTTCAGCTCCCGAAGTTCCAATATTTACATTAGCAATTCCGCAATCCGAACCTGAAAAAGACAAGAATTTTTCGGCTTCCTTCATGTCATTTGTCATAATCGCAGAAGATAATCCTTGTACAACACCATTTTGTAAAGCGATTGCATTTTCAACTTCGCCCGAATATTTCATTAAATATAAAATAGGCGCAAAGGTTTCGTGTTGTACTATTTCAAAACTATTTTTAGCTTCAATAATTGCTGGTTTTACATAGCAACCACTTTCAAATTCTTCTCCTTCTAAAACACCACCTTCAACTAAAATAGTTCCGCCTTCAGCTTTTGCTTTTTCGATAGCAGCTAAATAGATGTTAACAGCATCTTTGTCGATTAACGGACCAACATGTTTTGTTTCATCTAATGGGTTTCCTATTACAATTTGTTTATAAGCTCCAACAATTGCATCACGTACTTTGTCGTAAACAGATTCATGAATAATTAATCTTCGAGTCGATGTACAACGTTGTCCGCATGTTCCAACTGCTCCAAAAACAGCTCCAGGAACCACCACTTTTAAATCCGCAGTAGGTGTAATAATAATGGCATTGTTTCCTCCTAACTCTAATAATGATTTTCCAAAACGTTCGGCAACTGTTGTTCCAACTATTCTTCCCATACGTGTAGAACCTGTTGCAGATACTAACGGAATTCTAGTGTCTTTAGTCATCATTTCACCAACACGATAGTCACCATTAATTAGGCACGAGATACCTTCAGGTAAGTTATTATTTTTTAAAACTTCAGCAATAATATTCTGACAAGCAATACCACATAATGGTGCTTTTTCAGAAGGTTTCCAAACGCAAACATCGCCACAAACCCAAGCTAGTGCAGTGTTCCAAGCCCAAACAGCAACTGGAAAGTTAAATGCAGATATTATTCCAACAACACCCAATGAGTGCCATTGTTCTCTCATAACATGCTCTGGACGCTCCGACGGAATTGTTTGTCCGTTTAACTGTCTCGATAATCCAACTGCAAAATCACAGATGTCGATCATTTCTTGAACTTCACCATATCCTTCTTGCAGCGATTTTCCCATTTCGTAAGAAACTAATTGCCCCAATGGTTCTTTTAATTCTCTTAATTTATTTCCAAACTGCCTAACAATTTCGCCTCGTTGAGGTGCAGGCATGGTTCTAAATGTACTAAAGGCAGCAGTGGCCGTTTCCATTACTTTTTCGTAATCTTCTTTTGTAGTGGTAGTAACTTTACCAATAAGTTTACCATCTACAGGAGAGTAAGAAGAAATCATTTCTCCTTCCGAAAACCAATTGCTTCCTGTTGAGGTCCCTTTATTTATTTCTTGAACACCTAATTTTTTTAGGGCATCTTCAATTCCGAATGTTGTTGCTACAGTAGTCATATTTATATGCGATTTTTCTTATTAATTGGGTGCAAAGGTAGGGATTCTAGCAAGAATTTAAAAGGAATTTAAGTTTTGATATTTGGGCATTTTTAGTACACCTCCATTTCACTTTGGCGCACTAAACCGTGCTTTCAACTATATCTTTTATTTTTAAAACGTACTTGGTTCTAAAAATAAAAGGATGTCGTTTCTATCACTAACGCTTTTAATAATAAAATTTATGTTTTTTGCGGGAAGCACTACAAAAATTTAAAAGGGAAGGTATAATTAATCTCCAATAAAACGAGGGTCTGTTTCCATAACAGTTCCACAGTTATCACAGGTTCTTAAATCTTTCGATGAATAAAATTCTTTAAAATGTGGTTGAAAATCTTTTTCGACATCGTGGAGTTCAAAATAAACTTCATGCAATTTATTATTACAATTATCACAAAACCATAAAAGACCATCTTTAAGGTTTTTCCCTTTCCTAACTCGTTCTATAACTAAGCCTATTGAACCTTCACTTCGAACAGGAGAATGTGGAGTATTAGCCGGATGTAAATACATATCGCCAGGGCCTAATTCCATGACTTTACGTTCCCCATTTTCTTGAATAACGACTTGAATGTTTCCTTCTAATTGATAAAATAATTCTTCCGTTTCATTAAAATGATAGTCTTTTCTGGCATTGGGACCAGCAACAATCATAACAATATAATCATCAGATTTAACGTATAAGTTTTTATTAGCAACAGGAGGTTTTAATAAATTGCGATTTTCCTCGATCCATTTATTTAGGTTAAAAGGTTTTGAAATAGCCATAGCCGTATTTTTATAAGCTATAAAAATACGGCAAAAGGTTTAATTGTAAAAGTTATTAGGTATTTTACTGTAAGTAAAACAATTGTGTAAAATAATACGTTCCTCTTTCGTCTTTAAAAAATCCGAAACCAGCGTGTGTATAATTTCCTTCAATTACATCTCTGTGCGACTCACTTTGTAACCAAGCATTCACAACAGTTTCAGCACTTAAATATCCTAGAGCTACGTTTTCGCCAACACTTTGAGCTCCATTTTGAATAAGTGCTTGAGATCTTTGTCCAAAATTATCATGGCTAATCTCATCAGCAGCCATCATATATTGTGTGTGTAATACCGCGTGATCTGTCGCTAAATTTCTATCGACTAGAATCGGACTTAAATTTAAAGTTGCACGATGTTCGTTGATAAGAAACAACACGTCATTAGCCATTTCCCAATCTGTTTCTTTAGATAAGTTTAAAGCAGCTTCTAAATTAGTTTCTTGATTGTCAACTCCTTCGTCTTTCGAACAAGATACAGTTAAACAACATAATACCACAGCCAATAGGCAAGTTTTAAGTAGGTTCATAATACGGGGGGCATCAAATTTGGGGCATGATGCTGGTACAAGTATAAAATAAATATTTCAATAAAACAACACTTAAACGTATTTATTTACTTTTAATCGATGAAATGCATGATTTTATATTATTTGTAAGAATACTCTCTTACAGTTTTTTTAAATGTTATAGAATTTAATCTACCTTTGAATCCTCTATAAACTAAAAACTATGATAAAGAAAGTTTTATTTATCTCAACTTTGTTTTTACTAGCTACATCTTGTAATGATGATTTAAAAGTAAAAGAAGTTATTGAACAAGAAAATACACAAAGTTCAAATATTGAAAGTCCAACTTTTGGAATAGTAATTCACGGAGGTGCAGGAACAATTCGAAAAAAGAATATGTCCGACTCGCTAGAAAATGCTTATAGAATCGTTTTAGAAAAAGCCATTCGTACCGGAAATAAAATATTAAAAAATGGTGGGACAAGTATGGAAGCCGTAACAAAAACAATTAATGTTTTAGAAGACTCTCCTTTATTTAATGCTGGAAAAGGCGCCGTTTTTACACATGATGAAACCAACGAACTAGATGCTTCAGTTATGGATGGAGCCACACTTAATGCTGGAGCTGTAGCTGGTGTTAGTCATATTAAAAACCCTATCGACCTTGCATTAGAGGTTATGAATAATTCGCCACACGTTTTATTAAGTGGAAAAGGCGCCGAACGCTTTGCTGAAGAAAGAGGCTTCGACCTTATTGATGCTTCCTACTTTTATACCGAAAGACGCTATAAATCATTAATCAAGCGAAAGAAAAAAGATGAAAAAGCTGGTGTCTCTTTTGAAGATCCTTTTATAAACGATTCTAAATTTGGAACCGTGGGCTGTGTTGCTTTAGATAAAAACGGAAACCTAGCCGCAGGAACCTCAACTGGAGGAATGACAAACAAACGATGGAATCGTATTGGTGATTCGCCTATTATAGGTGCTGGCACGTATGCAAATAATAATACCTGTGCAGTATCATCGACTGGATGGGGTGAATTTTTTATTCGTGCAATGGTTGCACACGATATTTCGGCACTCATGGAGTACAAAGGATTAACCATTCAAGAAGCAGCTTCCGAAGTGATACAGAAAAAACTTCCTGCTTTAGGAGGGACTGGTGGTATTATTGCCATTGATAAAGATGGAAACATTGCTATGGAGTTTAATACAGCTGGTATGTATCGCGCTCATATGAATGCCAAAGGCGAATTAACTATCAAAATTTATAAAAATGAATAGCTGAATACAGCTATTTGTAAAAAAAATCTTACAAATAAGAATCCAACTTAAAAACTTCTTTTTCAACAACTTACTACTATTTTCATAGTTAATAAAAACATTCTTGGTATGAAATAGTACGTTATTTTTCAGGATAAAAGCCTAGCTGGGTGTTTTATATACAATAACCAATTGCATTAAAACACCAACTTATTAGAATATGAAAAAACTATTTTTAGTTTTATTTGTTTTAGTATCTACTTACACAAGTACTGCACAAGACCTTGATTCGAATTTTAATCATTTTTATAGCTATAACTTTGATTATAAATTGAATAAAAAAATCAAGTTCTATGCTGGAGAATTATTTAGTTTTAACAGCGATACATATACCTTACGGTATACACAATTAAAGATTGGAGCGAGATATCGATTTTCAAATAGAGCATTCTCGACCGAACTGTATTATAAGCCCCTTCTTTTTAAAGGCAATACAAAGGATATATGGTATCATAAACTAGCAGGGTCGGTAACACATAGAAGTAAGGTCTTTTCGCTTCCTTTAAAAAATTCTCTAACAGCAGAGTGGTTTTTTCCGCAGTTAAAAAAATATCAATACCGCTTTATTTATGCTATAAAACTTTCATTTAAAAACGATTTTTTACCCTTACGAGCAACTCCGTACCTTAAATATCAACTGTATTACTATTTGAGTGGAGAACCGCTTAACTATTTTGATGAAAGTGGAAAAATAGTGGCTACTAATGCTCCAAACGACTTTCATAGATATCGTATTGGTGCAGGTATTCGATTTCGACCTGTAAAAAACTTTCATGTTACTATTTATTATATCTGGCAAGAAGAGTTTAACACAACATTTACTAACAATAGACAACTCAATATTTTAAACGAAAATCAAACTGCGATAAAAGACCCTTTTAACGATTATCAAGTTTTAGGCTTGAGCTTAACCTATTCATTAAAATAACTACTAAAAAAGAAGTGATGGACATAAAAAAAACAATTATTTGTAAAGGAATAAACGATTATAAAATAAATCGAAAAATAAATAAAGTATATATTCCTAAAGCTGGTGACCTAGCCGTATTTAAAGTTATTGAACTTGGTAAACATACTTCTGTTCAAGGGGTTAATGGTAATAATTGTTATATATTTCCAGGTGACCATATTATGGCTGCTTTTGGAAACCGATATGCAACCGATCAATTTGAAGGCTATGTCCCTACTAAATATCATAGAGAATACCACATACTAGGAAAAGGTGGTGCCGTTGGAATATTAGCGTCTATGCATACAAAATTAGAAGACAAAGGAACCACAAATCTTCAATTGGTTGGCTATGTAATAAACAAAGAAAATAAGGTTATTAATACAAAATTTTATGAAAGTAATCCTTTAAAATTTGAGCCAAAAAAAGATCGCCCTTATAAAATTATTCTATCCTTAGGTTCTTCTATGGATAGTGGGAAAACAACGACAGCAGCCTTCTTATGCCGTGGATTACGAGCTGCAAAAAAGAAAGTAGCTTTCATAAAACTTACTGGTACGGTCTATACAAAAGACCGCCATTTGGCAAGAGATTGTGGTGCGCATATCGCAATCGATTTTTCTACTTATGGCTTTCCGTCGACCTATCTTTGTAGTCTTTCAGAATTATTAAATTTACACGAAACACTACTGCATAATGTTGAAAGTATTAAACCCGACTATGTTGTCATTGAAATTGCCGATGGCCTCATACAACGAGAAACTGCCATGTTATTAAAAAATCAAAATTTCATGTCGCAAGTAAGTGATGTAATCTTTTCGGCAGCAGATAGTTTAGGGATTTTATCTGGAATCCAAATCTTAAAAAGATTAAGCATCGATGTATTTGCTGTTAGTGGCTTATTTACTGCCAGTCCTTTACTTGTAAAAGAAGTTGAAGGAGCTGTTCATCAACCAGTATTAACCTTAGAAAAATTAGCAGTTTCAAATGTGTTAACTTTGCTTGAAAAGCAAACTGAAGCTGCATGAAGGACACCAACAACAAAAAATGGCCTTTTATAAAATCATTTGTTTCTAAAAACAAATTTAGATTTGCCTTTACTATATTTAATGGAATGATAGCCAATTTGTTTGTCATTCTTATTCCTGTAAGTTTAGGAAAATACTTCGATTTTTTATTCGGATTTCAATCGCATAGGGCCGCTTTTTTAGATCTATTTCCTTTTTCTTTTTGGGATACCATTCAAGAGTATTTTATATTTCTTATTGCTCTTATCTTTTTAAGAATGCTATTTCAATATTTTCAACGATTCCAAATGGCTTCTTTAGGTGAAAAATTTATCAAAGAACTTCGTGAACAACTGTTTGAACAACAATTAAAAATAAAAACCGAAATATATGATGATCGCGGAACGGGTCGCTATTTACTTAGACATAGTGGAGATCTAAGAAGTATTCAAAATTACTTAACTCGAGGAATCATTCGATTTACAACAGATATAATTTTGCTCATCATGGCAATTATATTTCTATTTTGGTTAAACAAATCTATCTTCTATATAATTGTTATCGGATTTATCTTTACAGTTATCTGTATTTTTATTTTAAACAAAATTTTATTCAGAATTTCTGTCAACCGAAGAAATACACGATCTGGATTATTATCATTTGTTAATAGACAATTACAAGCTGTTAAAGCTATAAAAGCCTTTAATAAAAATGCTACCGAATTAGGAAAATACAACAAACGCTCTACACGCCTTTTTGAAACAAGTATAAAGTTTCAAAGTATTTACAGTCTTATTTATGTTGTTGTACCGGCAGTATTATATTTAATTTTAGTTGCAGTCCTTTATTTTATTTATCTGAAAAAACAACAAGGAGGTTTTGAGTTTGACACAGGGGCCATGCTTGGTTTTGTATTATTATTTATTACAATTTTACCAATTTTTAGAAGAGTAATACGAGTAGCCACTATTTGGGAATTAGGAAATATTTCTTTCGATAAACTATTAAATGTATTTAATCTTGAAATTGAAAATAGTTCATCTAATCTAAGCCAATACATTTTTAAAAAAGGTGAAATCGAATTTAACAATGTAGATTTTTCATATACTATTAAACAACCGCTGTTTAAAAATCTTAGTTTCAAAATAAAATCCAATTGTATCAATCAAATAAAAATTGGAAACGGTGAAGGGAAATCAACATTGGTTAAACTTTTTGCTGGACTTTACGAACCAACTGAAGGGGAAATAATATACGATGACCAACCGCTAAGTTTATTAGATTTAAAATCACTTCGAAAAAAAGTAACCTTTGTTTCTGATGAGTTTTCATTAATTGGACGCACTGTTTTTGAAGTCATTTCCTATAGCCGTAACAAAGCAAAATTATCTAATGCCCAAGAAGTACTAGATCGTTTTCAACTTAATGTTCCCGAAAAAATGCACCTTCATACGACCGATAAAGTAATTGAGGGAGGGGAAAACTTATCAAAATCTCAAATAAAAATGTTACAATATATTCGTGCACTCTTGTCCGAAAAACCAATCATTATTATTGATGAACCCATTCGAAATTTAGAAAAAAACACGCGCAAAAATATCCTTAACTGGATTTCAATTCAAAAAACCAATAAAACGATTATTCTGCTTTGTCGCACTTGGAGAGAACAGTCAATCACTATTGATAATAAAATAGAAATCAATCAACTTTCACCCGAATAATTGTTGTTTTTAAAAAAGTATCCTATGAAAACTTTCAGAAAAAACCTAAAAATAATAGCTGCACTAGCATCTGTTTCAGCAATACTTTTTGCCTGCGAAAAAGATACCGTGTTAATTCCCGAACCAATACCAACATTTACAATTGAAGATGTTGTAATTGAAGGACAACCTTTAAAAAAAATTACAGGAAGCATCGACGAATCTATAACACTAGAAAACACAAACGCCTACCTATTATCCGGACTCGTTTTTGTTGAAGACACTCTCAAAATTCAAGAAGGAACCATTATCTACGCCGCCACAACACCTCTTACTGCATTAGTTGTCAATCGTGGTGCCGTTATTTTTGCGAATGGAACTGTTGGTAACCCCATTATTTTTACTTCGGAAAATGAATTACGCGCAACAGCATCTGTTGGAGATTGGGGAGGCATACATATTAACGGACAAGCATCTCTTAATAACCGAACCTCAACCTTGGTTGATCTTATAGGCAAATACGGAAGAACCGACGCGACCTTTAACGACTCCGATAATTCTGGAACCATAAAATATGTACGTGTCGAATATGCCGGAAAAGATATGAATGGCTCTGCTGGGGCTTTTAACCTAAATGGTGTCGGAAGCGCCACAACACTCGATTATATTCAAACGTATAAAGCTGGTTCGAACGGAATTCGGTTTAGGGGCGGATTGGCACGAATAAAACATGCTGTGTCGACGCAATCTATCGGAAAAGGATTCCGTTGGGATGATGGCTGGAGAGGTTTTGGCCAATATTGGCTTGTTCATTATCCCGAAACTACTAGCGATACACTTACCGGAATTGAAGGGCGTAGTGGCGCTTTAGACAACCTTCCTATTTCGGCTCCTGTTATTTCTAATATTACCATTGTTGGTCTTGGCTCGACGAGTAGCGATCCACAAATTCGCGGCATTCGATTTAGAGATTCTACACATGGAAAAATATATAACTCACTTATTACAATGTGCCGGCGTGGCATACGAGCCGATTTTTCTCAACCTTATATAGATGAAGGTTCGTTGGTTTTTGCAAATAATAATTTATTTGATAATTTTCCGAATTATTATATCGATTCTGGAAGTGCTGCCGGTAGTTTTGAAGACCCTTCTTTTAATAATACAGCCAATACAATTACCATGACTGGTTATGTCGGTACAGACCCAAGCTCGCCGTTTGCTATTTCTTCAGTAAACGTATGGTTTGAAGCGGCGGCGTATAAAGGTGCTGTAAATTCAGGAAGTGATTGGACAATGGGTTGGATTCATAATTAATGTGCTATAAAAAATAAGTTGATAAATTCTTTCTGAAAAAAATAGCCTAAATTACTGGGTGTATTTTTAAAATCAACAATCTTGAAAACACCCTACTACGCCGTTATTTTTACTTCTCTTTTAACTTCAGAAAAAAAAGGCTACAACAAAATGGCCGAAACAATGGAAACACTCGCCAAAAAACAAGCTGGATTTTTAGGTGTCGAATCTGCTCGACAAGAAGTGGGTATTACAGTAAGTTATTGGAAAAGTCTAGAAGCCATACAAAACTGGAAGGCAAATTTAGATCATATAGTTGTACAAAAACTAGGCAAAGAAAAATGGTACGCTAGTTATAAAGTACGTATTTGTAAGGTGGAAAGGGAGTATAGTTTTGAGTCTTAAAACATTTTGACTTTGATTTATCTGGTCCATCAACAAATGACTATAATGCATTAAATGTGAACTTTAAAAATTCGATAATGGCAGGATATCATGAATTTAATTACGGAGGTAGTTCATGGAGGGGTACAGGTAATATTTTATATGAAAACTGTTCGTTCCCAGAAAGAGATACATTAGATGGGTTTATTAAAATTAACCACGGCACTAATTTAAATAAAAGTGGTATTGCTATTATTGAGGTTAAAAATGCAATATTTGAAAATAATCATGCATTGGAAAC
>Ga0256847_1001810_pt1 | contig 10135 bp, 13 predicted proteins | sample TeddybearmetaG_FD_189099 | JGI IMG/M metagenome (GOLD analysis project Ga0256847, IMG submission 189099) | Hydrothermal vent microbial communities from East Pacific Rise, Pacific Ocean - Teddybear | ecosystem: Environmental > Aquatic > Marine > Hydrothermal vents | place: Pacific Ocean: East... | reverse complement strand
ATAATTATAAAATCCTGAGAGGACTGTTTCAAACTTGATTGGATTTCCTCCCATTGTTTCACAAAATGTTTCTGATCTTCCAATTGTTCTACTTGTAACATTAAATGCATAGCCGCGTCTTTGTAATGATTTTGCAACCAGAGTTGATACTTCTCCAGTTCCAATTAGTAATACTTTTTTTGTTTTTAATTCATCAATGTTTTCTTCAGCTAGTTTTACTGCCATGGAACCAACTGAAATACCTCCAGCACCAATTCCGCTTGAATTTCTGATTCTAGTTCCTATTCGAATTGCTTTATCAAATAATGTGTTGAGATGTTGACCAGATGCTTTTACTTCTCTGGCTGATGTGATTGAATTTTTTATTTGTCCTAGAATCTGTTCTTCTCCCAATACCATGGAATCCAATCCTGATGTTAATTTCAATAAATGATGTAATGCATCGTGATTTTCTACAAATTCCATATTATCATTAAATGCCTCTTCTTCAAGGCCTGTAATTGTGGCCCATGTTTTCTTTATTTTTTCTGTATCATATGTTTTAGATTTCCCAAACAGCTCAATTCTGTTACATGTTTGAATAATTACACATTCGTCTAATCCTGAATCCGTTTTGAATTTTTCATACGCCTTTTTCATATCCTTTATCGTAAATTGTTCAAGAATGTGAATTGGTGAGTTACGAAAGGTAACACGTGCATTGATGATATTTTGATTCATTTCCAATTCCTCAATATTGTAATAGCTCGCTTTTCAGCTTTTTTCACCTGACCGTCTTTAATTAACTGATCAATCTCATTATCACTAATGATACTACGTAGACATTCTCTTCTTTGTTCTTGAGTGGCAATAATTTCCTTAGATAGTTTTCTTGCCATTTTTTGAATTTTAATTTGTGCAATGTCTTCTTTTGTAATTATTTTTTTGAGGACTTTTTCTGATTTTTCTTTGATCTTCTTTGACATTGCTGGACTTTTACCACCCGTGAAAATTGCAACCTGTACCATATTTTCAAAATCAATGATTGCAGGATTAGAAAAGTCACTATCTTCAGGATTATCTGAACTGTATACTATGATACCTTTCTTTTTTGCAGCATTGATAATTTTTTGATTCACCTTTCTGTCGTTTGTAGTTGTAATGATCAAATTGGGTTTTAATTTTGAAATAAATTTTGTATCTGTAACTTTTTGTTTTATTACTTTGACTTTTTTTGTTTTAGTTAATTTGTTTATTTGTGAATTTATTGAATCTGCAATTATGGTTATGTCACATTCTTGTTTGAGTAATGAATTAATTCTCTTTTGTGCCTCATTTCCTCCTCCAACAATGATGATTTTTTTACTTTGTAGATTTAGATCAACTATCATCGATCAAATGGACTCCAGTTTCTATTTATGTATTAAAATTTAGAGCCTGAAATCCAAGCTACATTTTTAATTGAATAACCAAGTTATTGACTTATTGACTTCTATGGATGAATCTGATAAAGAACTTCTAAATGAAATTCAATGGACTTTTCCTTTAGTAACAAGACCTTTTGATGCAATTGCTAAAAAATTCAATACTACTCCTGAAGATATTAAATCTCGTCTAAGTGAATTAAAAGAAATAGGTGTTCTAAGACAACTTAGTGCAATTTTTGATACAAGAAAACTAGGATACACTAGTTCTCTAGTGGCTATGGAGATTGAATCTGATAAATTAGATTATGTTGCAAGTAAAATTAACCTTCATCCTGGTGTGAGTCATAATTATGAACGAGAACATCAATTCAATCTCTGGTTTACTTTAGCTGTTCCTCCAGGTGCTGATTTGAAAGCAGAACTTGAAAAATTTAATGTTCTAAAAGGAATTAAAAAAGTTAGGATGCTTCCAACTTTACAATTATTCAAAATTGGTGTTAAACTTGACATGGTGGATGACAAGAAACATGATATCGCACCTAGTGAAGAGAAAAAAGAAATTAAAAATATTGAATTTATTCCAACTGAAAAAGATAAAGACTTTATTCGTGAATTGCAAAAAGATATGGATATTATTGATGAACCGTTTATCCTTGCAGCAAAAAATCTTGGAATAACTGAAAATGAAGTATTTGAAAAAATGAAACACTTTGAAGATATTGGTGTCATGCGAAGATTTGCTGCAATCTTAAGACATAGACAAATTGGATTTACTGCAAATGGTATGATTGTATGGAAAGTTCCTGAAGATAGAATTAAACAAGTTGGAGAAATATTGGGCTCATTTCCACAGGTAAGTCATTGTTATGAGCGACCTACATATGCTGATTGGCCTTACAATGTTTTTTCAATGATTCATTGCAAAACTCAGGATGAGGCACATGACGTAGCAAAAACAATCCAAGACCAAATCAATGTGGATGAATATGATATTCTTTTCAGCTCTCGTGAATTCAAAAAAACACGTGTTGAATATTTTGTAGAAAATTCATTTAATTTAGAAGAAACACTTTCAGCATCATCTTAGATCTCATTTTTATCGTGTCCTACGACATGTATTGTACAAAAGTACTGATCATTCATGTTGCAATAGTATGTGGAATCATCTCCGCATTCTTTACATGGTGGTTTTTCATCTAGTTCTGATAATTTAGTGTGGTAGACCTTACTTCTAGGTGTCACGTTTGAATTTTTGTAGATTCTCGTTATATTTGAATAATATTCTAATTCTTCAGGATTTAATTCCTGTTCTTTTTTGATTTTTTTAATCATAGATTCCCATTTTTTATACTTGCCAATTTTGGCTAGTTTCATTCTTTCAATAATTTCTAACGTTTTTTCTACGTCTATTGGATTATCCATTTACAAATTAACTTGCTTGTGGTGTTGCTTTTAATTCGTATGAAGGCCAAGAATTGTACAACTCCTCAACTTCTTTCATATCTGAATCTGAAATATATTTTCCATCTGACATTTGAGCATAATTTACAACCTCTTCTTCACTGATCATTGTTGGAAGTACAGTTGCAAATCCTTTTTTTGTCATCATAAATTTCATTGCAAATTCTGTAATGTTTAAACCATTTCTGTCTGCGATTGGTTTGAATTGTTCAACTTTTTCTAATGATGTTTTGAGCCATTCTCTTTTTCTAACTGATCTGTGATCATTATCATCAAATTTTGTGTCTGCATTAACTTTTCCAGTTAGAATTCCTGATGCTTCTGGAACTCTAACTAGTATCCCAACATCTTTTTCTTCAGCTTTTTTCATTAATTCATTTCCTGGTGTTTGTTCTAAAATATTGTAAACTGTTTGAACTGCACTAAGATTTGGCTTATCCATAGCTTCCAACCCTTCTTGTGTCCATCCAATTGCTGGGCCTAAAGCAATTTGATATGTCTTGATTGAACCATCTTTGATAAAACTATCGAGTAAATTGAATATTGAATCATCCCTTACATCTTTGAGCTTTGGATTATGTACTCCATACATGTCGAGATGATCTGTTTGTAATCTTTCTAAACTGTTCCTTAATGCCATTCTAGTATAATCTTCATCAAACTTTTGTGGAAGTTCTTTATGTCCTATTTGTTCAACACCTCTAAAATCATAACCATATTTTGTTGAAATAACAACTTCATCTCTCATGTCTTTGAAGACTTCTCCAATTAGTTTCTCACTTAATCCTTTACCGTACAAGTCTCCTGTTTCAAAGAAATTAATTCCTACATCGTATGCTTTTTTGAGCATTCTTTTCGCTTCATCCTCTTCAATTTTTTTGCCCCACCAATCAAGAGCAATTGCCCATGCTCCAAATCCTACTTCTGATATTTTGATATCTGTTTTACCTAGTTTATTATACTTCAAAACTATTTTTTGAATTAAAATTTCATCATTTATGTTTATCCAAGATTTGCACTGCTAAAATTTGGATTTTAAAGTGTCTTAGGAATATTTTCATCAAAAATATTTTCTAATTTTAAATTCTATCCTAGACTGGAAATCAATGGAACTAAGTCTTTTTTAACACACACAATCATCGGAATGTCGTTTTTTACATATGTGGAGACTTGAGTTTCTCGTAAATCCATGATTAGATCTTGGAAATCTCTGATATCATCTACTTCAAATGCTAACATGAAGTCTTCATCATGTATTCCAAAGGAGTATGTGGTGTTGAGAACAATTTGTGGGTATTTTTTACTTACTTCAATATGTTCATCCATAATTTCCTGACGTTTTTCTTTAGGAAGTAGATACCACTCTCTTGTTTTTGTAAATGGATAAACTATGACGTGTTTTTTTGGATTATTTCCTGTAAGAAATCCATGCACCTTTTGTTCTTGTACGTAAAGAGAAGGTCTTGTACATGACAAATATGTCATTGATGGAATTATGTATTTTCCAAATACTGTTTTGTATAATTTTTCAATGACTACTTGAATCTCTTCAACTGTTTTGGCTGCAAACCAAAATAGAAAATCCGCATCATCTCTTAATCCTAAATTTGAATATGTTCTATACATGATTCCTGAATTATTCATTATATTTTCAACTTCTTTTGCAGATTCTTCTTTAGCTAGGTCTGCCATCCATCTCCATTTAGGATCAACTTTGAAAAATGAGAAATTAAAATAATATTGATTATTTTCTTCTGACATATTCATCTCAATTTTGAAACCCTATTTAAACAAAAACTAGATTCTCTATTTTAGAATCTCGATAATCTTTTCTGATGATTTATGCCCTGATTTTATTTGTACAAGTGCAGAAGATATTTTGAAATGTTTTGCAATTTTTTTAATGATTTCTTTGTTTGCCTCTCCCTTAATCGGGGTTGATTTTATTCCAATCATAATTTCATCATTAATTATCTCTAAAATTTCTTTAGAAAATTCAACATGTACTTTGTAAATCAATAGTTTTTTTGAATATTCTTTGGTTAAAATTGATTAGGCTGATTGTTCTAAAGCCCATTCATATCCTTCTGCTTCAAGTTTGTCTGCAAGTGATGCATCCCCTGTTTTCAATACTTGGCCTTTGGCAAATACGTGAACAAAGTCTAATTTGTCTAAGAATTTTAAAATTCTAGCATAGTGAGTAATGATAATGATTGTTGCATCTTTGTCTGCAACTTTACTGATTGCTTTTGCTACTGCTTGTACGGCATCAATATCTAATCCTGAATCTGGTTCATCTAAAATTGAAATTTTTGGTTTCAAGACTGCCATTTGTAATACTTCAGCACGTTTCTTTTCTCCCCCAGAAAATCCTTCATTGAGATATCTCGAGAGGAATTCTTCTTTTAATCCTACTTTTTCTAAATTCTCTTTAAGATATTTTTGAAATTCTCTAACTGTGATGAATACTTCTCTATTGTCCCCTTCAAGTGCTTTACTTAGAGAGTTGTATGCTGTTCTTAGAAAGTGAGAAAATCCTACACCTGAAACTTCAGTTGGATATTGAAATCCTAAGAATAATCCTTTCTTTGCTCTTTCATCTGGTGATAAATCTAAAATGCTTTCACCATTTAACAAAATATCTCCTTTAGTGACTTCGTATTTTGGATGTGCAAGTAATGTGTATGCTAGTGTACTTTTTCCTGAACCGTTTGGTCCCATAATGGCATGTACCTCTCCTGGCCCTGTTTTCAAATTGACCCCTTTTAGAATCTCTTTACCTCCTATAGATACGTGAAGATCTTTGATTTCTAGTACTGCCATGTTTCGATTTGTTTTGATTCTCTATATAATACCGACGAAATTTAGCTAATCCTAATCGTAATGCTAAATAATAAAATGAAAAAGGGGGGTGTAATTAGTTGGCCAGAGATGGTCTCAAAGTAATTTTGAGCTTATAGCATGTTAGAATGTCTTTACATCTATTTCTGATAGTGACTTCTGTAACTCCTGCAACACTTGAAACGTCTCTTTGTAGAACATTTTGACCAAGTAGAACTGATGCTACATACAGATATGCTGCGGCTATACCGTTTGGTGCCTTTCCGTCAGCAATGCTGCTATCTTTAGTTTTTTCTGCAATTTCTAAGGCTAGTCTTTCAACTCTTACCTCAGTTTGTGTCATGTTTGCTATCTTTGAGATGTATTTGTCCATGGTTACAACTGGGGCATGTAATTGTCCCATTTCCATTACCATGGTTCTATAGTATCTAGCTGCAAGTTTTGTTTTTGATTTAACATCTTTTGCAGGACAAATTCCTCGGCAAATTTCTTCTAATGATCTTACTACTTCACATTGTTTGCATGCCATGTAAATTGTAGCTGCGGTAATGCATACTACTGATTTTCCCTTTACATCAACATGTCCATCCAAGTTTCTGTATATCATAGATGCAGTTTCCAAAACATTCTTTGAAAGATTTAGACCATCACATGTTTCACCCATTTTTGTTAAAACATTTGCTAATCTTCTTTCTCTTGGTGAGGAAACTCGTACTCTTTGTTGCCACTTTCTGAGATTGTTCATTTGATTTGCGACACCGTGGTTGATTGTTTTTCCACTATAGTCTTTTGAACTGATTGATATCTCAGTAGTTATTCCCAAATCATGTTGGGAATAAGTTGTTTGTCCTGTTGCTCTTGCTAGCTTCATCTTGTCTTCGAAGTTTGAGCTTATTGTTTCTGGACCAAAATCTGCAATCTGATCATCGACTACTACGCCGCAACCAGAACAGATAATTTCACCATTCTGCATGTCATCTACTAATGTAGATTTACATTCAGGACAGTTTTGTTTTTCTAGTATGTTCATCATTTTTTTCTCCTAAATTTTTTTGGTTTATTAGCAGGAGATTCTTCACTGGCGTAAATTTTTTTGCCAATAAATTTTTGAATATTGTTTGTTAATGGCGTTGCTGATGCAAACGGTCTACTTATTGGACCTATCAGTTCATTTACTTTTGCAACTCTAGTTCCCGTTTTGTCACAGAGTATCTGTCCTTCAACTATTTCTGTTGATAGTTGAATGATTACCCTGCCACTACCGGCTAGGTGCATTATTTCGCCTACCTCCTGCAATTAGAATTACTAATCATTGCATTCTTATCATATACTCCTGTCAACATTACTTTAGCTAAGAGCTAGAATTCATTTTATTTTGATTGCTTTGATCTTTTTGCCACTAGTTTTTCTGAAATTTTGTTAAGGATTTTTGTCTTGGAGGATCCTTTTGGTACAATGACGTACCCTGACCTTACAAATGGTCTTTTAGGAAATCTTACTTTGTCATCTGACTCTGTAATTTCAAATCCTCCAGCTTTTGTTGCATCCATCAATTCTTTTAATGAAGGATCAAAAACACATTTTTCTAATCCTACTCTTCTACCTTTAGATTTTTTTAAATTCTTATTGAAATAGTCCAACCAGATTACGACATGCTCGTAATCTTTCATTTTATTCCTTTAGTAAAATTGCGTTAACGATTCCAATTTGTCCTGGTTTTGAAATAACTCTACATTTGCCTTCGGCTGTTTCAAGAATTGCACCTTTTGTAATAATGCCCCTTCTTTTGTAATCATTGTTTGTAGCGTTTTCTAATACTTTGATGATTTTTATTTTCTTTACTTTAGCTTCGCCAGTTGCTAAATTAACAAAATCAATTGATTTCAAAGCTGTTTTTTGATTATTGCCTCGAATTCTTCTAGTTACTGTAACTTGAGCTCCGTTGATTGGTTCATTTGGATATCTATCAGTTTCGTATTTTCTTCTAATTCTAAGTGGAATTCTTCTTCCACCAGTAATTTTACTAGTTGCTAAATTCTCGACGCATTTTTTCACGATTGTTGTCTAAATTACTCTAATTTATACAAAACGCAAAAAATTAGCCTTGAGTTAAAAAAATCTTAGTTTACTTCTGATGCAACAGGTGGTGTTGGAGTTGATTGTCTACTGGCAGTTTTCCTTACTTTGGAGAATAATCTTTGTTTTAGATCTTCTACGTCTCCTTGAATTCCAAAGTATTTTTGGAATTTGTTAGTTGTTGTAAAAATTTTCATTCGTCCTACGTTTTGGCTAGTAATGTAATCTAATTGTCGTAATTCTTTGAGATGGGCATATACTCCAGATCCTCTTGTTTCAACAAGTTGTTTTGATGCGATGGGTTGCATGTATGCAATATATGATAATGTTTTGAGTGTTGCATTTGGCAAAACTGGTTTTGATGCATATCTTTTGACCGTTGAACTGTATTCTGGTTTTAATTGCATCACATAAGATCCATCTGGAAGTATGACAATTTCTAATCCTTTGAAAGCTGACTTTGTCTTTTTCATAATACTCTCAAGTAATGTCATTGTTTTTGTTCTTGATTCTGTGCCTGAAGCTCGTACAATGTCTTCAATTCTAAGTGGTCTGCCTGCCGAATATAGTGCTGCTTCTATTCTTGCTGTAGCCTCATCTAAATTCTCAACTTTTACCATTTTTTTATACCTTTGATCAATTTGTCAATTCATCTTTCATGATGGTAATTTTGATGTCATCTTCTGCTTGTTCAAGGTCTACTTTTTGATCTCTTGCCAAAAATAATGCTGCAAAGAAACATCTGATTGAGTCTATTTGATCAAGGTCTGCAATGATATCTTGTAATAATCCAAATCCAACGGCACTTATCTTTTTCATAATGAGGTCTTCATATTTCCCAATGATGCTTTCAAGAGATGTAAAAAATTCTTGAAAGTCTGGCGCTTCGATTGGTTCTATTTCAAATTGTTTATTTCGTCTGGATTGTGGATTTGCAATTGTGCCTATGAGATTTTGTAATAATCCAAGTAAATCATCTAATGAAACTGGATATGTGGATTCATGTCTATATGGAATATCTATCATTTCAATATCTACATCGGTTCTTTGATGCATTGGTTTTTTCTCCATTGCTGCTTTTTGTAATGCAAAAATACTTTCAACTTTCATTCTGTAAATTAATGATGATGACAATGCAGCCATTCCTGCCACTTTGAGATCTTTCTTTCCTGTTTTATCCAGAATTTTTATTAATAAATCCAAAATTTGAATTAGATCAATTTCCCAAACGTCTTTTTTAACAACTGATGATGGACTAAATAGAATGTTTACTGGTTCCTGAGAAATACTATTGGGAGTTTGCGATTCGCTCACATAGTTTCTCTTTGACTATTCAATAATATCTAAGGGCTCTACTTTTTCCTCATATCCAGTCAACTCTTATATTGTTAATGTGAAAATCCCTACTATGAAATCTGCCCGAATTCCAGGCCCAAATGAACCTCTTACTATAATCGAATCTGAAAATCCAAAACCTCAGGGAACTCAGGTTCTACTAAAGGTAAAGTCTGAAGGCGTCTGTCACAGTGATTTACACTTGTGGGAGGGTGGATATGATCTTGGAGATGGTAAATTTTTGAAAGTTACCGATAGAGGAGTAAAATATCCTGTCACTCCTGGACATGAAATTGTTGGAACTATTGAAGAAATTGGAGAAAATGTTTCTAATGTTTCAGTAGGAGATGATGTTCTAGTCTTTCCTTGGATGGGTTGTGGAGAATGTCCTGCATGTAAAGTAGGAAATGAAAATTTATGTGATACGCCAAAATCTATGGGTCTTTTTCAAGATGGCGGTTATGCTGATTATACTTTAATTCCTGATTCTAAATATTTGGCAAAACTTGATGGTGTAGATCCTGATGCTGCTACTTCACTTGCATGTTCTGGATTAACAGCATACACAGCAGTAAAAAAAGCAAATCAAAATTCTCCTGAGTTTATTGTAATTGTAGGTGCTGGTGGTTTAGGGTTGATGGGTGTGCAAATTGCATCAGCCATCACTAATGCTAAAATCATCTGTGTTGACTTGGATGATAAAAAATTAGAAACTGCAAAAGGAATGGGTGCTCATTTTACTGTAAATTCTAAAGATTCTGATACTGTCAAAAAAATTCTTTCAATATGTAATGATAAAGGCGCTGACAGTGTCATTGATTTTGTTAATGCCCCACCAACAGTAAAAACTGGTTTGGCTGTTTTAAGAAAACGTGGAAATCTTATTCTAGTTGGATTATTTGGAGGATCTCTAGAATTATCTCTTGTAACAATTCCTCTAAAATCAATTACTATTCAAGGCGCATACACTGGAAATTATAATGATATGATAGAACTACTTGATCTTGCACGAAAAG
>Ga0256847_1001809_pt1 | contig 10139 bp, 12 predicted proteins | sample TeddybearmetaG_FD_189099 | JGI IMG/M metagenome (GOLD analysis project Ga0256847, IMG submission 189099) | Hydrothermal vent microbial communities from East Pacific Rise, Pacific Ocean - Teddybear | ecosystem: Environmental > Aquatic > Marine > Hydrothermal vents | place: Pacific Ocean: East... | reverse complement strand
TTCGTCCGAGTTAATTAGGCGGAAAGCGGCTGACCAAAGTGTTTCACCTGCTTTCGATCACCTTTAGAATCGTAAATATTGTTATCCGGATCAAATCCTTTGATAAGATTGAAAGCTCGTTTAGTTGATTTGGATATCAAAACGATTAACTGGGCATTCACTTCATTGTTGTGGTTACACTGATCAACTATTGCCATTAACTTATCCCAATGGGATTTTAATTGAGGTGTTTTTAAGCAATAATTTCGAACTTGTTTGAGCTTTATTGGGGTAGACGTACCGCGATTGATAATTGAGGGTATTTGATCGTTGTTGATTTGTTCCACCAGCCGGTCTTTTTTCTTTATCAAGGAGCCTAAACCATCAAAGTCTCGATTTTCTAAGGCCTTTTGTTCATTACCAAGTACCTCTAATAAAGTTTGATACTGAGTCGACCATTGATTAATCAAGGTTAAATAAACTTGATGTTCGTCATTGTGATGAGTGTTGTTCATGCTTTCATCTCCATACTTCAATATAACGCTAGGACAAGCTCCTAGACTAGTGTTGTTCGAGCTAAAGCTTCTTAATAACCACTATAACCCGATTCAAAATCTAACATTTTATTGGCGACTTGTTCATATTTGATCTGATAATCGCCCTCAGATAATTTCTGTTTGATGGGTGATACACGATCGGGATCAATAGCGGGTTGTGATTTCATTTGTTGAACTAAACGATTGATTTGATTCGCTTGACTCGTAATTTCCACTGAATCACCGATGGATGTTCCTGTACCTTCGGCATCGTCGGATTTGCCCGTTCGTTTTTTGGACGGCTTTTCTGCCTTCCCCAGCAATGCTTTTGTTTGGCCTGGGACTAAATTTCTAACATCTAATACCATTTTATTTATACCTTTTTCTTATTGTTAAATACAAACGCACGTTTTCTATGGCTTTGTATTATTTTAGGGCGTCAATAACACTTCCAATTGATTTCTTCCCACTACTTTTGCGTTGAACGCCCGTTTTGATTTTTTATTTCTAACTTGTGTCATTTCGCCAATAGAAGCGTCCTCTAATGCAATCGCTTCCATATTGATATCAAAGAACTGGTTCTTCGCCGTCACCGTTACATAATCTCCACGACATACCATGCAAATACTGTCTTGGTAAATGATACTGCCTGCTCGAATGGTTCTCTTGGGTGTGCTACCTATAGCCCCTGAATCTAATAATATAGGTGCTCGCCTCAAGTTCGATACATTAACTCTCTCTAGCGCAATGTCTTTAGCTGATATTACGCTGTTTCTGGAGAGCATTTTTTTAGCAACCACAACCTTAGCGTACTCGTAAATACTAGCAGAGACAAACACTTTCCAAACGACTGGCGAGCTGCAACTGACGGCTACGGTAACTTTCCCATTTTTTTTAGAACCCGTTGGGAAAAAAGATTTTAATTCATCGTCACATTTGCGTAATCGAAGACGCGGATCAAGGTGTTTTATGCTGACTTCAAGATTCGAATTTTGGCCGCTAGACGCCTCAGCTTTGAGAAAAGCGATGGCCTTTTTTTCAATACTAACCGCAGACTCGAATTGTACGTTTGACTCAGCTAGAGCAAACGAGCTTGAGCTCGCTAATAATTGTTCTACGAGCACAAACGCTAGTATTTTAAACATATCTATTTTGTTCATTTCTAATCACTTTTGCTGCCAAGAGTCTCCTCTATCACTGCATTGCTCTATATCTTTACTATACTTACTGCAATACAAAGAATTTCCTCAAAATCTTATGCAAACCGCTATTTAAAAGGCTTTGTCCGTTTATTCCCGCAGAAATGACGGGAAATTGACGCTAAGCAGTCTAATAGCTGTTTGATGTAGGTATGAAGCAGTAACTGTGCCAATTGGTACTGATTAATAATGCTCAAGCGATGAAGGTGCTTAAATGTCAAATATACTTGACTCTGTTAACAAAAGAACCCAATTGGTAGGGCAAAACCGATTAGAGTTATTGATGTTTGCATTAGACGGTAAACAACTCTACGGCATAAATGTGTTTAAGGTGCGAGAAGTTATACAATGCCCACCAGTTACGAAACTGCCGGGTTGTAGCCCGGTTGTGAGGGGGATAGCACAAATTAGATCTCAGGCGATATCCGTTATAGATTTGAGTCTGGCTGTGGGTGGACCGAGTATCGGCAGTACGGAAAATAGTCTTGTGATTATTACTGAGTACAATCGTAACACCCAAGGCTTCTTAGTGCAGCGAGTTGAGCGGATCGTTAATATGAATTGGAGTGATATTTTACCGCCGCCGAAAGGTGTCGGAAAGTCCCACTATCTTACCGCAGTGACAAAAGTTGACGACCTTCTGGTGGAAATCATTGATGTTGAAAAAATTCTTTCAGAAATATCACCTAATAATTCTTCAGTAAGCCAAGAGATCCTTGAGCAGAATAGTCAGCAAAGCTATGAAGGCAAGTATGTGATAATTGCCGATGATTCTTCGGTTGCACGAAAACAAATCAAGAGTACTGTGGAGCAGCTAGGTTACCAGACTAAGATCTTCAAAGATGGGCGAAGCTGTTTTGCGCATCTAAATCAGATCATCGATGAAGGCAGAGAAATAGAAGACGAGGTCTTGTTGATGATCTCAGATATTGAAATGCCAGAAATGGACGGTTATACGCTCACTGCTGAAATAAGGAACAATGCAAAACTATCAAAACTTTGGATAGTGTTGCATTCTTCGCTGAGCGGCGTGTTTAACGAAGCGATGGTTAAAAAGGTGGGTGCGAACGATTTTATTCCGAAATTTAACCCAGACGAGTTGGCAAATGCAGTTCAACGCCGATTGAATATTGAGAGTTAATTTTTGCCTGCACCTTAGAACCAAGAAACAGCAAGTTTATTATGTCAATATCAGATTCAGACTACAAACGGTTTAGCTTACTCCTAGAACAACAGAGTGGCATTTTTTTGGGAGAGAATAAACAGTATTTAGTCTCAAGTCGATTGAGCCAGTTCATTGAGGATAGTGAGCTAGATAGTTGGAATGGGCTAGTCAATGAATTAGAAAAAACCAGTAACGGTTTTTTGATGCAGCAAGTTGTTGATTTGATGGTTACTAACGAAACTCTATGGTTCAGAGATTCATATCCTTTTCAATTTATGAGCAACAGGTTAATCCCCGAGCTAAAAAAAGCTCGAAGTCAGATGAGAGTTTGGTGCGCGGCTTGTTCTTCTGGTCAGGAAGCTTACTCTTTAGCCATGTTATTTGACGAAGCGTCTGTGCTAGGGAAATCGGAGGTTATTGCTACCGATCTCTCGTCGCGAATGCTTAAAAAAGCAGCTTTGGGGATATACCAGCAGCTTGAACTCAAAAGGGGAATGTCAGAAGAAAAGCTAGCACGACATTTTTCCAAACTGACTGATGGGAGTTGGCAGGTAAATCAACAACTACGCAACATCATCAATTATAAAGCACTCAATTTGTTGTCTGTACCCTATTCAGAGGGCAAATTCGACATAATATTCTGCCGAAATGTTCTTATCTATTTTTCGCAAGAAAACAAAATTCGCGTGTTAAGCGGAATGATTGATAGTCTAAAACCGGGTGGGTATTTGTTTTTAGGAGCCTCTGAGTCGTTACCCCGTGAGATGACTTCGTTGCAAATGGTTCACTGCAATCCTGGCCTCACCTATCAGAAGATTTAGTGAGTCAATTTTGACGGGTAAGCTTCCATTCGCAAACTTATTCCAAATCTTCAGAACTAGCTTAACCTTGCCGCTTTTGCGGTTGCAGATTGCCGCTATTTAAACGTCTTACCCATTGAGAAGCGTTTCGCGGGACAAATGCTCGGCAATAAAATACCTTCCCAAATATCCTCGATCAGCTCACACCGCCATGTTCTATGCGTTTGGTCACTGATATATACCGAAAAAAATCAGCCATAGTCTAGTTGGCATAACCTTTGCTATCTCTACTGCATAGAACTGCGTAAACCATCCAAAAATACTTTTAGTAGGGACTAAGCAAAAACAACATGGCAATAAGTTTTGACAAAGCATTTGGACTTCACGAAATCGCCTTAAATTTAAGAGCTGAGCGCGCTGAAGTGCTCGCTAGCAATTTAGCGAATGCCGATACGCCTAATTTTAAAGCTCGCGATATTGATTTTCGCAAAGCGCTTGAACAAGCGTCCGGTACTCGACGTTCTGGTTTAGTCCAAACTCATGAAAAACATTTTGATAGCCGTATTGGAACTGAGATACCAGGGCTTTCTTATCGAATACCTTTTCAACCTGATACAGGAGATGGAAATTCGGTTGAGGCGCAAATTGAACAAACTAAATTTGCGGAAAATGCTATGCAATACCAAGCGAGTCTTACCTTTTTGAGTGGCAGAATTAAGGGACTGATCAGTGCGATCAGGGGAGAATAACCAGTGAGTTTATACAATATTTTCGAGATCAGTGGTTCCGCGATGTCAGCTCAAACTATTCGTCTAAATACGACTGCCAGCAATATCGCCAATGCTGATTCCGTGGCAAGTAGTAACGGCGAAGTTTACAAAGCGAGACATCCGGTTTTTCAGACCATGATAAATGGGTTGAGCAATCAAGGGCAATCGCGTGGTGTGAGAGTCGCTGGCATTATCGAGAGTCAAGCCGAGGCGGTCGCGCGTTATCAGCCGGGCAACCCTTTAGCGGATGAAAATGGATACGTGTATGCACCTAATATTAGTTTAGTTGAAGAAATGGCCAACATGATTTCAGCGTCGCGATCTTATCAATCGAATGTGCAAGTTGCTAACACTGCGAAAACTCTATTACAGCGTACATTAACGTTAGGACAATAGTTTAGTTTGAATAGAAAGTTGTTTGTCGACAGCGTTTCAACAGAATAATTTAGAGAGAACATATTATGCCAATTATCGGAAACCCAACAGAGAATATTTTTACGGAATTGGGAATCAATCCACCGCCCAGCGCTGATGAAACGGCTAGAAAAGAACTCGGTCAGTCAGATTTTTTGGCGTTACTCACGACTCAATTGGCCAATCAAGATCCGTTAGCGCCTACCGATAGCAAAGAATTTATCAGTCAAATTTCCCAGTTTGCTAGTGTGGATAGTTTACAAACATTAGTCACTAAATTTGACGACCTTTCGACCTCGCTAACATCAAATCAAGCGCTACAAGCGTCTTCGTTAGTTGGACGAGATGTATTGATCCCTTCCTCTGTGGGATTTGTTGCAGATGAAGCGGGTTTATCAGGACAAATCAACGTGCCGTCTCGTGTTAGTAATTTACGCTTTGAAATAAGAGACGAAGCAGGGCAGTTAGTTAGACGAGTCGATGTCGGAGACAAAGATGCTGGAGATATTGAATTTTTCTGGGATGGACGGAATGAAGCGGGTGATTTTTTAGGGGCTGGTCAGTATGAAATTTCTGCATTTGCCTCTGTAGCAGGTACCAATGAGCAGTTACCCACATCCATTCGCGCCCAGGTTCAAAGCGTTAACTTAAGCGCGTCTGCTGGCGGTATTTTTCTGAACTTAACTGGTCTAGGTCAAATTAATTTTAACGATGTTAAAGAAATCGGGTAGTTTTTATCCAACCTTTAGAACTGAACAACAACTATGAACAATCTATCCGACATAGGAGAGCAATAAGATGTCATTTAATACAGCACTAAGTGGTCTAAATGCGGCGCAAGCCGAGTTAAACGTCACCGCTAACAACATAGCCAATGTTAGTACCACGGGATTTAAACAATCGAGGGCAGAATTTGCAGATATATTCTCAACTTCCTCGTTTGGTGGTACCGGTACGAGTATTGGTAATGGCGTCTTATTGGCCGATGTTGCGCAACAATTTGGTCAAGGCAATTTAGAGTTTACCTCTAATACGCTTGATTTAGCGGTTTCCGGCGAAGGATTTTTTATCTTTTCCCCTAGTGGAACAAATACCGATAGTTTGTTCAGTCGAAACGGCGAATTAGGCGTCGATAATAACGGCTTTGTGGTTAACAATGCTGGTGCTCAATTACAAGTCTTTCCTGTGAACCCAGACGGCACGGTCGCTGCAAATAGTCTTTCGAGCTTAGTACCGCTGCAGCTACCACAAACAGCTGGAGCCCCTACGGTAACCTCAGAGGTAGATATCGGGGTGAACTTGCAAGCCTCTAGTGCGATTTTAGATCCACTATTATTTGATCCAACTCAAACGGCGACTTATAACTCTTCTACCTCGCTGACTGTATTTGATAGCTTGGGTGAAAGCCATGTAGTCACTGCCTATTACGTAAAGCTAGCCGATAATCAATGGGGCGCTTATTACAATACAACGGATAGCAGTGGAGCACCACTGAATGTTGACATCGCCGGTGGCGTCGCCGGAGCTGGTGGCCAACTTTACAATCTAATGAATTTTGACAGTTCAGGAAATTTAGTCTCGACTGTACCGGTCGCTGTTACCTCTGCCGCAATTGACTTCCTTAATGGCTCAGACCCCACTCAAACTTTAACTCTTGATTACGCCAATAATAGCACCACCCAATTTTCCTCACCGTTTACAGTTAATACGTTAAATCAAAATGGTTTTCCGACAGGTCGTTTAACCGGAGTCGATATTTCAGAAACAGGCATCGTTAATGCTAATTTTAGTAACGGACAAACTACCGCGCTTGGGAAAATTGCATTAGCAAGATTTCAAAATAATCAGGGTCTGTCTCAGGCAGGAAATAATGCTTGGAAAGATACCATTGACTCAGGAACGCCGCTAGTTGGCGAGGCATTAACGTCCAGTTTTGGACTCGTTCGTTCCGGCGCGCTGGAAGTCTCCAATGTGGATCTAACCGCTCAGTTGGTCGAACTTATCGCCGCTCAAAGAAACTTCCAAGCGAACGCAAAATCGATTGAGACTAATAATACTATTACCCAAGCGATCATTAATATTAGATAGAAGACTGTGAAGGGTTAAGAGTTTAAATCCAATACCTGAAGTTGGTTCTTATAAATGGATAAATTACTTTACATTTCAATGACCGGAGCAAGAGAGTCGAGCTATGCGCAGGCAAAAACAGCGCATAATTTGGCGAATGCATCGACCACTGGATTCAAGGCAGATTTAGCTCAGTTTAGAGCGATGCCTGTTTATGGCGAAGGCGTCCCCAGCCGTGTTTTTGCCATGTCAGAGCGCCCTGGCTATCGATTAGATGATGGTGGTTCTCGCCCCACAGGCAGAGATTTAGATGTTGCTATAGCGGGGGTAGGATGGATGGTTACCCAAGGCCAAAATGGTGAAGAGTTGTTAACTAGACGCGGCGATCTGAAGGTAGAGGCGGATGGTTCGTTGAAAAACTCGGTAGGCCAGTCCATTCTTGGTGACGGAGGGCCCATTCTTATTCCGCCTTTTGAAAAAATTGATATCGCAGCAGATGGCACTATTAGTATTCGTCCGGTGGGTGCACAACCTAATGAGTCGGCGATTGTTGATCGAATAAAATTAGTGAACCCCGATCCTACTTCGTTGTTCAAGAACAAAAATGGTCTTTTTCAAAGTGGCGAATCTGATGTATTTAGTAATGATATTTCAGTCACTCTACAAACAGGCAGATTAGAGTCGAGCAATGTCAGTGTTGTTGAAGAGCTGAGTAAAATGATTACCCTTTCCCGACAATATGAAATTCAGATAAAAATGATGGCGGGTGTTGAAGAACGCGGTCAAGCACTAGACAGATTGCTGCAGTCTTAATAATTTTAAGAAGTACAGGAGAAAAATATGCATCCAGCGTTATGGATATCTAAAACCGGTCTAGAAGCACAAACTACCAATTTGGCGGTGATTGCAAACAATCTCGCGAATGCGGGAACGATCGGTTTTAAACGCGATCGAGTTGTTTTCGAAGATCTTTTTTATCAAAATTTCCGTCAACCGGGAAGTCAATCTTCGCAAGATACGCGTTTGCCTTCTGGTCTTCAAGTCGGAACAGGTGTGAAAGTTGTTGCGACTCAAAAGCAACATGCACAGGGCGGTTTCCAGACGTCTTCTTCCAATCTAGACATGGCAATTAAAGGAAATGGTTTTTTCCAAATTCAAATGCCAGACGGAACGCTTGGATATACTCGAGCGGGAAATTTTTCGACCGATGAAAACGGACAAATAGTCACTGCTGGAAACGGCTATCTATTAGACCCAGCGATAACGATTCCTAACAATGTTACCGGATTGGATGTTGCGGTTGATGGCACTGTTTCTGTGCAAGAACAAGGCAGCGCAGCTCCAACCAATATCGGAAACATTACTCTGGCGACTTTTGTAAATCCAGCGGGCTTGCAATCCATCGGTGGAAACTTATATCTAGAAACTGGTAGTAGCGGTACCGCAACAGTCGGCACCCCAGGATTAGATGGTGTTGGAGAATTATTGGGTGGGCAATTAGAAACTTCCAATGTATCAAGTGTAGAGGAACTGGTTTCTTTGATAGAGACTCAAAGAACCTATGAAACCAATGCCAAGGTTTTATCGGCCGTTGATCAAATGCTTCAATTCGTTAACCAAACACTTTAGCAAAGAGTTAAAATGAGCATAGACTTTCTCAATCCGTTTCGTTCCGCACTCATGGTTATGATCCTCTGTCTAACCAGCGCGTGTAGTACCGTTTACCTTTCTGAAACTGCTGATGATCCGAGCTGGGCACCCAGTTTTCCAGAGGAAATAGATCAACAGCAAAACGCTACCGGTTCAATCTATAATGTTGCGTCCGCGAGAATGCTATTTCAAGATAAGAAAGCACTAAGAATTGGCGATATTATTACTGTCGTATTGAGCGAGAAAACACAAGCCACTAAAACTGCGGATACTGAACTATCAAAAGATACCAGTGTTAGTACTACGCCACCAACTTTACTCGGAAACGTCCCTGATATTGGAATGGGTACGAGCGACCTTGGTATTTCTATTACCAGTGCGAATGCTTTTAAGGCAGAAACAGATAGTGCACAAAGTAATTTGCTAGACGGGGTTATCACCGTGACAGTTCAAAAAGTATATTCCAATGGGAATCTTGCAATTAAAGGTGAAAAATGGATTTCGTTGAACCAGGGTAGCGAATACATTCGTATTTCTGGGTTGATACGACCGGAAGATATAGATAAAGATAATCAAGTTGTGTCAACAAAGGTTGCCAACGCTCGAATCTATTATGGCGGTGCCGGACCGTTGGCGGAAGCCAATGAGGAAGGTTGGTTAGGTCGGTTCTTCAATTCATTTTGGTGGCCTTTTTAATCTCTTGGTCTAGATATCTTATGAGTAGTTATTAAATGAAAAATGCAACATCAACAATCAAGTTCTTACTCGCGATATTATTCTTTATCAGTCCTGTCGTTTTAGCAGAACGTATAAAAGATATAACGAGTATTCAGGGTGTTAGAGAAAATCAATTAATTGGTTACGGATTAGTCGTTGGTCTAGATGGTACAGGCGAAAAAACACAGTACACCGAACAAACATTTCGCACCATGCTGGCGCGGTTTGGCATAAATGTACCCGCAGGCGGTCAGTTAAAACTAAAAAATACTGCTGCCGTTGCTATTCACGCGACGCTACCAATATTCGCAAAAACTGGACAACTTATTGACGTAACGGTGAGTAGCTTAGGTGAGGCCAAGAGTCTGCGAGGCGGCACTTTGTTAATGACACCACTTAAGGGCGCAAACGGTGGCGTATATGCCATGGCGCAAGGTAATTTGGTGGTCGGAGGTTTCGGCGCTCAAGGCGGTGACGGCTCTAAAATTACGGTTAATGTACCTACCGTGGGCAGAATACCAAACGGAGCGACCGTAGAGCAGGTGGTTCCAACCAGTTTCATGCAAAATGAATATATTGTCTTCAATCTAAATCAACCTGATTTTACCACTGCAGTACGGCTAGCCAAGCAGATTAACCAACTCGTTGGTTCCACAACTGCTCGTCCAATGGATGCCACCAGTATTCAAGTGTCCGCACCGCGAGACAGTGCTCAACGGATTAATTATCTTTCGGTATTGGAAAACATTGAAGTTATTCCTGCAGAGGCCGCAGCTAAAATTGTGGTTAACTCGCGAACCGGCACGATTATTATCGGCAAGAATATTCATCTAAAAGAAGCC
>Ga0256847_1001808_pt1 | contig 10141 bp, 8 predicted proteins | sample TeddybearmetaG_FD_189099 | JGI IMG/M metagenome (GOLD analysis project Ga0256847, IMG submission 189099) | Hydrothermal vent microbial communities from East Pacific Rise, Pacific Ocean - Teddybear | ecosystem: Environmental > Aquatic > Marine > Hydrothermal vents | place: Pacific Ocean: East... | reverse complement strand
GGTGCTCCGCGAAAGGGAGATTCGCCAGGCTGCTTCGATACCGCCGGATGGGATGGACTGGTTGCAGACATCGCTCAATTGGTAAGCATTGCCAGAGCCGAGAACCCGGGCCTTGCACTGACCCTGTTTGGACACAGCATGGGATCTTTCGCTTCGCAATCCTATTTGCTTGAACACTCAAACGACATAGACGCCCTGGTTCTTTCCGGGTCAGCGGCTCTTGAAAAACTCGTCGAAGCCCAGATCGAAGCACTCAGAAGTGAAGAGAGTGGTTTTAATCTATTCAATGCTGCATTCGCGCCCGCCCGAACCGACTTTGACTGGTTAAGCAGGGATGAGTCTCAGGTTGACAAATACATTGCTGATCCTCTGTGTGGCTTTGAACTGGACCAGGACAGCACTATGAGTATGTTAGGTGCTGCTGCTGTACTTGCGGATCAGGAAAACATCAACTCTATAACCAACAAAGTACCTGTATTACTTACTGCAGGCAGCATGGATCCGGTAACGGGTCAGTTGGCGTTTCTGCAAGTTTTGGAAGCGCGGCTCGAGAATGCCGATTTTAGTGATATAAGCAAACAATATTATGAAGGTGCCCGGCACGAAATTCTGAATGAAACAAACTGCTTAGAAGTAACGGAAGCTATTATTGGGTGGATCAAAGGTAAAACTTAGAATGGGCAATTCGAGGGACAGTGTACTTAATTCACTCGTGTATTAAGTATACTGTCCCTCGAATTATTCTAGTTAGCGTGTGCCAAACACCACCATGGTTTTACCTTTTACGTTAACCAGGCCCTGCTCAACCAGCGTCTTTAACACACGGCCTACCATTTCTCTTGAGCAGCCAACTATGCGTCCAATTTCCTGGCGGGTTATCTTGATTTGCATACCGTCCGGATGAGTCATAGCGTCCGGCTGCTTGGTCAATTCAAGCAGCGTGCCTGCTACTCGGCCTGTAACGTCCAGAAACGCCAGATCACTTACCTTTTGAGTGGTCTTTTGCAGGCTTTCAGCCATTTGCGAACTTACTGCATATAAAAGATCGGTATGTATGCCTGCGAGTTCCTTGAACTTGCTGTAACTCAGTTCTGCAACTTCGCATTCTGTCTTTGCCTTTACCCATGCCGAACGTGGACAGTCATCCAGAAACAAAGGCATTTCTCCAAAGAAATCTCCTTTGTTTTTGTAGGCTACAATAATTTCTCGTCCGGACTCGTCTTCAACCAAAACAGTGACCGAGCCTTTTAGAATGTAATAAACCGAATCACTTTTGTCCCCCGCATAAATCAGCGTGCTTTTCGCTGGATATCTGCGGCGATGTGAGGCTGTTAGAAACGCATCCATATGTGATTCTTTTTCGGGGTTATTTACGTTGAGTTGAAAACCGTGACCGAGCGGTCGCTTAAGTTGTAATCCGTGTGTCTGTGTACTTTTTAGTGCTAGCATTTGTTACGCTCCTTCGTGACTTGCTGTGCGAATTGAACTGTCGCACACGTGTTAGCGATTAGACGAGCCAGATGCGACAAGCGGCACAATTCTAATGAATGAGCGGTACATTTTGATTGAGACGAGGGTCTCACTACCCTTGTAGCCATCGTCTCAGAAGCACAAATAAACCTGATACCCGTCACGTGGTTACAATTTTGTTATTGATATTTGTTTTTTTACCAGCAGACGGTGGTTATCGGAAAATTTCTAGATTCGATAAGTGGTGGAAGTCATAAGTTTCGACATGACTGTCATGATGCCCTTGATCGGTGCCGGAAAACTTGCCCCACCCGCTTTTAGTGCCTGAGCCCCATGTTTTTGTTCATCCGTATGCATCTGCTGGATAACTTTCAGGCTACGCGTATCTGCTTCCGGCAATGTGGCCATGTGTTCTTCCAGGTGCTTGCATACCTGTTCTTCTGTAGCCGCAACAAAGCCAAGGCTTATTCTGTCTCCCATTGCGCCTGTTACCACACCCATTAGGTAGGAAGCCACGTAAAAAGCAGGGTTCAGTTTACTGGGTTCGCTTTCCAGTTCATCCAGGCGATCGCTGCACCATGCCAGATGATCTTCTTCTTCTGATGCAGCTTTTAGAAGCGCATCCCGTACTCCACTTTCCCTGGCTGTTGCAGCCTGCCCCTCGTAGAGAGCCTGGGCACATACTTCTCCGGTATGGTTAATCCGCATTAACCCCCCAGCGTGCAGACGCTCCTTTTCACTAAGAACAGGAAGTTCTTCATCCCCGGCAGGTGATTGTCGGCTGGCGATAGGCTCGACAGTAAGCGTGCGCAGGAAACGATCCACCCCAAGAATCAATCGATCAGCGATTAACATAAAGCGCCCAGTTGCCTGCCACCCAGCAAATGCATATGAAGGTGGTACACCGTTTGTCCACCCTCACGATTGCAATTCATCAGAATTCGAAATCCGGAGTCATCAATACCGGATTCTTTAGCCAGAATAATGGCTCGATTTGTCAAATCTGAAATCACACTGATATCTCTGTTCGGATCATTTAGCTCATTCAGAGTAGACACATGCTGTTTTGGCACTATCAGAATATGTACAGGTGCCTGTGGGTGAATGTCATTAAACGCAATAAGTGTGTCGTCCTCAAAAACAATATCTCCGGGAATATCACCCGAAGCTATTTTGCAGAACAGACAATCTGTGGAATTTTGACTCAAACCAATTCTCCTGCGACCCTATAGGTTGTCCACTCTACCCAATAGTATGTATAGATAGAAGTTTGGAGATAATTTATGGGCGATACCAAAGACCTGGCGCTACTTCTGGATGCGAAAATTCCCATTATAGTAGTGGAAAGCCCGGATGAACGCCGCGTACTAGCCCTGTTACTCCAGTTTTCCATACAGCGCGGCTTGGGATTTTACGAATGGAGTGTGACACAGGGACTAAAGCGTGGCGGTCTCGATACCAGAGTGTCAGAAGAAAAGGCGCATTGCGATCCAGAAGAACTGCTGGAACATATTGCCAACCAGCCTGGACCTGCACTGTACGCGCTATGTGATCTACACCCTTATTTGAAAAACGAAGACAGGAACATCCGGTATCTGAAAGATATCGCACTGAATTTTGAGAATCTGGGCAACACACTAATTTTAATTAGCCACGTGCTTGAAGTACCTGCTGAAATTGGTCGTCTTGCAGCCATGCTGAACCTGCGTCTTCCCAGCGATGAAGAACTGCTGGCAATTGTTAGAAAACAGGCCCAGGAATGGTCCAGGGCAAATAAAGGCAAGAAGGTCAAGACAGACAGCGAAACCCTTAACCGTCTTATTTCCAATTTAAGGGGTGTCACACACGCGGATGCACAATTGTTGGTTCGCCATGCTGTATTTAAAGACGGCGCCATTACAGACGAAGACATTCCCGAAATGAACCGCCTTAAGTTTGACCTGCTCGATTCAGAAGGAGTTCTTCAATTGGCCTACGACACAGAAAAGTTTTCCCATGTTGCCGGGCTCGATAATTTGAAAAACTGGCTTCGAATTCGCCGCTCTGAGTTCATTAAAAACTCGACGGTAGATCGGCCCAAGGGTGTTTTACTCCTGGGTGTTCAGGGCAGTGGTAAAAGTCTGGCGGCAAAAGCGGTGGCCGGGCACTGGGGGCTACCATTATTGCGACTGGATTTTGGGACACTGTACAACAAATTCTTTGGCGAAACCGAACGCAACCTGCGCAACTCTTTGAGACAGGCAGAAATGATGGCACCCTGCGTTTTGTGGATGGACGAAATCGAGAAGGGCCTGGCAACGGGTAACCAGGACAATGCAACATCCAAGCGTATTCTCGGAACCCTGCTTACCTGGATGGCAGAAAATACCGCTGCTGTATTCATTGTTGCCACATCCAACGACATCATTTCCCTGCCACCCGAACTAATACGCAAAGGCAGAATGGACGAGGTTTTCTTTGTCGATCTGCCAGACCACAAAGTGCGTAAGGAAATATTTCGTATTCACCTGAACAAACGTAACCTCAATTCCAGGGACTTTGACTTGAACGCCCTGGCGGAGACAGCAGAGGGATTTACCGGCGCCGAAATAGAAGAGGCTGTAGTTGCTGCCCGTTACCTTGCTGCATCAGAGAAAAAGGGTATAACAACACAGGACATCATTGCCTCTATTGATCGCACCTACCCGGTATCCGTTTTAAGGGCGGAGTCCATTCAGGCATTAAGAACCTGGGCCAAGGGTCGCACTGTTCCCGCCTGATGACGCTCTAAGGGCAAACAACAACTAGCCTTGAAGCCATGATGCAAAAGAATAAAGGTAGCAAGGCGACATTCAGGCATTGTATCCCCCGTTACCACGTAGCTGCTTTCAAAATTCAGCTGATTCAATGAATCCCTTAACAGGCAAACAGGGATATGAATAACATTGGGTGCACCATTTTCTTTACAAAACCCGGCGAGGGAAACATCAAGCCGGAAGGCACCAGAAGAGAGAGATGCATTCCTGATTATCTTGTTGGTCAGCAAAGCATGAAAAGCTTCCGCGCTCATACATCTGAGCTCACCATCTGCGGTCATTGTGACATCGACATTTCTGCGCATCCCCGAAATAAGTGCATCCTCTCCAAAAAAGTCACCCGGCCCTAAACTGGCGAGCGGTTCATCCTGAACAATTTCAGCATGCCCTTCACTCAATACATAAAAGGTATTGCCCGTATCCCCTTTACGAATTATTTGTTCGTCCTGCTTAACTTTTCGTATCGACATTGCCCGAACGAGGTTTTGCAGACCAAGTGCAGAGACGGAATGAAATAAATGTCCGCCCAAAAACCGATGCATCCAGCCACATTCATTACCGCCCCTATGGTGCTTACTTTCGCTGCGCTGTTCAGCGCAATCCAGTAAAAATGCCACAGGTTCTGTATCTATCCAAAGTAACTGACAAACCCTGCGCGTTTCCAGTCTGGAACAGGCACTGGTATCCAGGGGATAACGTGCCTGATCAGTGCCGTGGCTAATCACGCCCGGGATATGATCCTGGCGCCTGCGTGCCTGACTAACGGGGGTGATTTTTCGAGAGCCCGCCAGACTCACAGAACCACGTAGCAGGTAGTACCGACCCTTACCCTTTGATGCCAGTCTGCGCCCACTGGGCATCGTAAGCACCCGGCAATGGCGGGACAGGCTTAACAGCGTTGGCCAGTCCAGTTTATCAAAGGGGGAAAAACGCGGAAGTAATCTCGCAAGCATGAAATGTGCATCCTGTCGCAGGGAATTTCATCATGCGTGCACGCAGCAGCGTCCATAAGCCGTGTTTTACCACACCGTCAGTAGGAGATATCAGTTTTTATCGTGCGAGATAGCCCGATATCCAATATCAGTTCGATAGTACACATCCTGCCAGGTGATTGAGGATAGGCGTGCATAGGCAGCAGACTGGGCCTCACTGGTTGAATTACCCAGACCTACCACACACAACACTCGTCCACCATTAGTGAGCGTTTGCTTTCCCTCCTGACGGGTTCCTGCATGAAAAACTTTCGTGTGTCCATGCCCCTGGGCATCCTCCAGCCCACTGATAACAGACCCTGTCTGATAGCTGCCAGGATATCCGCCCGCTGCCATAACAACACCAAGAGCTACCCGTTCGTCCCATATCAATTGAGCACCTTGCAGTCTACCTGTTAAGGATTTTTGCAGTAACTCAACCAGGTCAGACTGCAAGCGCATTAATACCGGTTGGGCTTCGGGGTCCCCAAAACGGCAATTAAACTCAATTACCCTGACACTACCATCATTTGCGACCATTAGACCTGCATACAAAAAACCCTGATAGGGCATGCCTTCATCCGCCATGCCTTTTACCGTGGGTTCAATAACCTCTCTCATGATACGCGCTGCAACTTCCTCACTCACCACCGGCGCTGGCGAGTACGCACCCATCCCACCTGTGTTAGGCCCCATGTCACCATTATCCCGTGCCTTGTGGTCCTGGGAACTGGCAAAGGCAATGCTGTGTGTGCCATCACACAAACAAATGAAGCTTGCTTCTTCGCCTTTCAGAAATTCTTCTATTAACACTCTTTTGCCCGCATCACCAAAGGCGTTATGCGAAAGCATGCCAGTAACAGCAATTCGGGCCTCCCCGACAGAGTTGGCTACCACCACGCCCTTACCTGCAGCTAGCCCATCCGCTTTGATCACTATAGGCAGGCCAGCTTTCTCCAGATAAGCCAGTGCCGGTTCAAGTTCAGTAAAAGTTTCAAATCTGGCGGTCGGGATATGATGCCGCTGCATAAATTCTTTGGAAAACGTTTTCGAACCTTCCAGTTGCGCGGCTGCCTTTGAAGGTCCAAAACATGGAATGTTTTGTGCATCCATATAATCCCGGATACCGCCCACAAGAGGTGTTTCCGGGCCTACTACCACCAGCTCTACATCAAAGTTTTGAACAAAATTGGCAATGGCCGCAAAGTCAGCAATATCCAGATCTATGTTATTAAGCCCTGCTTCCTCGGCGGTACCCGCGTTTCCCGGAGCAACATAGACACAACTAACGTATGAACTCTGTGCCATTTTCCACGCCAGGGCATGTTCGCGGCCACCGCCGCCTAATACCAATAGTTTCATACCACCAGCCCTCTTAATGCCTAAAATGCCGTGTTCCCGTAAACATCATGGCAAGCCCGTGCTCATCTGCTGCCTGAATCACTTCATTGTCCCGCATAGAACCACCTGGCTGTATTACCGCAACTATCCCTGCTTCTGCAGCAGCATCAAGCCCATCGCGAAAAGGGAAAAAAGCATCAGAAGCCATAACACAGCCGGGCACTTTAAAGCCCGCGTCTTCCGCCTTTAGCGCAGCAATCCTTGCACTAACCACACGACTCATCTGACCGGCTCCCACACCTGTCGTTTGCAGGTCACTCGCATACACAATGGCGTTGGATTTTACGTACCACGCAACTTTCCAGGCAAATAACAGGTCTGCCATCTGGGCATTTGTAGGCTGCACTTTGGTAACGCACCTTAACTGCTGCTTATCCAGGACCAGTTCATCAGCACTCTGTAACAGCAGACCACCGCCTACCCGTTTAATTTCGAAGCCCCTGTTACGTGCGGCATAATCTCCAACCTTAAGAAGGCGGACATTTTTTTTCGAGTACCCCAGCTCCTCAGCCTCGGTACCAATGTGTGGAGCCACAATTACCTCTACAAACTGGTTTTCAAGAATCCTTGATAAAGTATCGGCTTCCAGAATGCGATTAAAAGCAATTACACCCCCGAACGCAGACGTTGGGTCTGTGGCAAAAGCTTTTTCATAGGCTTTTAGAATGTTTCCGGCGACTGCAACCCCACAGGGATTTGCATGTTTTACAATTACGCAGCACGGCTCGGAAAAACTTTTTACACATTCAAGAGCAGCATCTGTGTCGGCAATATTATTAAAGGACAGTGCCTTTCCTTGAATTTGCTTCGCAGAAGCAATGGTGCTGCTTTCCTGAGACTGGCGTTCCCGGTAAAAAGCTGCCTTCTGATGCGGGTTTTCCCCGTAGCGCAAGTTCTGTAGCTTCACGAAAGCCAGGCTAATGTGATCGGGAAACTCATCATCCTGTTGCTCTGCAAGATATTGGGCAACGGCGGCATCATAAGCCGCAGTATGTTGAAATACCTTCAGGGCAAATCCGGCACGCTGGGCAAGGGTTGTGGTAAAGTGTTCAGTCTGTAGATTCTCACCCTCAACAAGCGCGTCGTAATCGTCAGGGTCGACTACCACAAGAACATCCCGGTGATTTTTGGCCGCCGAACGCAACATCGCAGGGCCGCCAATATCGATATTCTCAATGGCCAGTTCCAGGGTACAATCGGCTTTGCTTACGGTTTCTTCAAACGGGTAGAGATTCACTACCACCATATCAATCGGGCTTATATCCTGCGCCTGCATTACTGCATCGTCGATGTTTCGGCGTCCCAGAATGCCCCCGTGAATTTTCGGATGTAGTGTTTTTACCCGCCCGCCCATCATTTCCGGAAATCCAGTGTGGTCTGAGACTTCCTTTACCGCTAAACCTGCCGCTTGTAATACAGCATGTGTACCACCCGTGGAAAGCAATTCCACACCCCGTTCAGACAGGGCTTTTGCTAACTCTACAATACCGCGTTTATCAGAAACGCTGATTAGCGCCCGCTTTACCACTCGGGTTATTTCGCCTGTTTTTGATTCAGTCATAGATTTTTACAGCTTCCAGCAATTTTCAGTGGGTTAGGGTTACTTTTTAAGGGCTTTCCAACCTTTCAACAAATTCCAGTTGAGCTGCAGGGTCTTCCAGACTTAAAAACCGACGTATGATCGCCCTATCAAAACACAGGAGATTCAGATAACTCTTAATATGTTTGCGGGCTAGCCTGACGGATACAATCTTCTCATAAAAATCATGAATTCTTCTCAAATGATCTGCAACAATCAGCAATCGATCCTGCGAAGATCTTAAAACAGGGGTTCCACCCTCCAGCCCACAGGCGATATCACCTAAAACCCACGGCGCTCCCATCGCAGCTCGACCTACCATCACCCCGTCCGCCTTTGTGTAATCCAGTACCGCACGGGCCTGGGCTGCATTACAGATATCCCCGTTGGCAATAACGGGAATACTTACACTTTCCTTTATTTGCCGGATGGTTTCATACTCCACCTGTCCCCCGAACTTACATGTGCGGGTGCGACCATGTACTGCCAATGCCTGTACACCAGAACTTTCTGCAATGTTTGAAATGGATACCCCATTCCGGTTTTCTTCAGACCAGCCAGTACGAATTTTCAGGGTAACGGGAACGTTTACAGCAGACACCACTTTCTCAAGAATCTCGGCTACCAGGCGTTCATCTTTTAACAGGGCGGATCCAGCAGATTTTTTAAGCACCTTTTTTGCCGGGCAGCCCATATTGATATCCACAATATCAGCACCCTGCGCTTCACAGTAGCGTGCAGCCTCTGCAAGCATCTGCGGCTCACCACCTTCTATCTGAATGCTGAACAAACCACAGGCATTGGATTTTTCAAAGCGCATTTTGGACTTGCCAGTGTTCCACAGTTTTGGATTGGAACTCACCATTTCAGATACGACCATACCTGCCCCCAGGCGGTACACCGTTTCACGAAATGGAACATCACTAACGCCGGCCATAGGCGCAAGAATTACCGGGTTGCTTAACTGGTGTGGGCCAATGGCGATCAATCTAGTTCCCTTTTGCAATAGAAAATTTCCAGGGAAGGCTATCGCAACTTCAAGTCAAAATTGGGTGCCGCGGGCCCCGGGTTACCAATCTCAAACCTAACATGAACGGGTGCACGTGATTCGATATCCAGCGCTCCTTCTGCATCTCCGGACAAGTATTCATCTGGCCTTATCTTACGTCCCAGAACCAGAATGCCATTTACCGAAGTAAAACGCATATCAATCAGGGGAAAACGTTGCGGGAAGTCCGCATTATTGACAATAATTGCATCAACCACCAGCAAATCAGGATTGTTTGCATGGGGTCGTACCACTACATTTTTTGCATACAGCTCTTCCAGCGACCTTCTGGCGGGCAGGGTGCAGGTGGTTACTTCGCAAATCTTTGCATAAAGAGGCCGTATGTCCGGGTTAACGGCCCATTCATCAAACTGGAACCACAATACCTGGACAACGATCAGAACCAGCGCAACGGTAATGATGAGGGGTCGAAAGATCTGTCCTAGAGTGCGTTCAGGGGATGGCAGCAGGTCAGGCAGATGTGCTTCGATGCGTGGAAGCTCCAGGGGTTCATGGTCTTCACCCTTCGTGTCCTCGTTTTGATCCGAAGCTGGTGGTATTTCAGCGCTCAGGGCTGTTTCTTCGCTCAGGGCTGTTTCTTCGCTCAAGGCTGTTTCTTCGCTCAAGGCTGTTTCTTCGCTCAAGGCTGTTTCAGCGAGCTCCCTGTCCGACTCTATGGTTAAAGACTGCGCTCCCAGGGTCGCATTGTGTATCCGGTTTATAAGCGCATCTTCAATGCTTTGTGTATACGCTGCTGCTTCCGGTGCTGTTTCTGGTTCGACTTCGGGTTCAAATGATTCCAGAAACTCAGAGGCTGGATCAATTTCTGGCTCCTGATGGTTTTCCAGTTCATCAAGCAGTTCGTCCAGGTCGGAAT